>JACCDW011375089.1_pt1 | contig 40140 bp, 41 predicted proteins | sample 7449781 | NCBI WGS metagenome assembly JACCDW01 (sample SAMN15323449, study PRJNA562643) | freshwater metagenome | isolation source: river surface water | place: USA:Blue River Watershed | collected 2017-08-18 | reverse complement strand
GAATTCTCCACATGGTTTGGGGAATAGAGTATATAAGTTCTCCTGCCTTTTTCATTCTTGCAATGAACTCTTGACCCATTGCAATCCATGTGGGAAGATTTTCAATAATCCATCCAGCACCCATATACCCAAGAAAAGATAAAATTCTACTTAATGGTCCTTGACTACTAGATGATGCAACTCTCAATCCTGATTGAAAGTTTGTAGTTACTCTTGATGCTTCTATTTGATCTTCATATTCTCTTCTTTTAGACGCTTCTCTTCTTCTTCTTTCTATTATTTGATTTTTAAAGAACAAGTCACTTCTTACTTTTGTTTTTGTTTCTATAATTTTTTGTATTCTACCGACACTAATATTAGTGCTTGATAGGGAAGAACGAGTAGAAGATATTGATTTTGTAATTAAATTAATACTAGAAGTTTGGGATATAACGTCTGCGGTTGTTGCCATATTATATTACCACATTATAGCAAGAGTAAGAGTATAATGTATAGAAATTATCTGGATTAGATGAACGAATCAAAGGAACATCTGTCAAAGGACCATTAGAAGGAGTTTGATTCATTTGAGCACCTTGTTGTTGAGAAGATCCAGAAGATGCATAAATGACATTTGGTTTTGGTTCTGGTAATTCTCCAACTTGTGGAGTTTGGGTAGGAACACCTTGAATTTGTGCTGGTTGTATTGATGTTGTTTTTTCTGGGATAGTCTCTTCTGCCTTTAAGTTATTGTAACTTTCAAGGAAATTGGTGGGACTTTCTGCTTTAAACATAGAAGAAGCATCAAAACTCAATTCTTTACTTTGCGGTAACATTGCTTGATTTGGTTTTATTTCATTTTCTGATGTTTTTTCTGAAGTAACATTTGCGGAAACAAAAGTGTTATCTGCAGAAAGATTAAATGTATTTGAATAATCTGGAAAGTTTATTTTTGGTTCTTGTACTAATTCTTGTTGGGGAGATGATTTAAATGCTTCTGCTTTTTGTTCTGCAATTGAATCTGCATTTGGCGGTAAAATTAAAGGTTGTGCTGGTTTTACTTCTGATTGAGGTTGTTGAGTATTTGAAGTTTGTGCTGGTTTTACTTCTGATTGAGGTTGTTCTTTACTCAATGATTGGGATGGTTTTACTTCTGATTGAGGTTGTGATTGTTCTTTTCCAAAAAACTTATCATATATTCCTTTACCAAACTCTGCTGATGGATTATAAGCAATTGCGCTTGAGACAAGTCCACTGCCAGGTATGGGTAGTAAAGATCCCGCAGCAAATGCCGCTGTTGATCCAATCATTCCAGTAGTTGCACCTGCAACTGCTCTACCAGGATCTTCACCAGTTGCAATATCAAGACCCGTCATTGCAGATCCAACTAGTAATGGTGCTGCCAATCCTTTTATAAAGTTTCCTGCCCCACTTGTCATACTTTTAATTGCACCACCAAGTCCCCCACCAGAAGGTTTAGGGGCAGAAGGTTTCACACCACCAGGAGGTTTTGTTTGTGGTGGAGCAACTATATTTTTAATAATATTAAAAGGTGCAGCAACAGTTTTACCTAATAATTTTGCAACTTGAGCAGTAATGCCAAATAAAGATCTTGACAAAGCAGAAATGCCAAGTTTTACCGCTAATAATGTACCACCAGCAATGGCAAGATTTTTGATAATATTATTTTTAATTTCACCTAATCTTTCATTATTTCCTTCCCCTTCTTCTTTAATATACTCTATAACTTGATTTGTTAACCATCCACCAAAAAGATAACCAAGAGATTGAAGAACATTTCCAAAAAGATTTTGAACTTTTGGTGCAAGTTCTGCTACAGGAGCAATTATTGCAGATTGTATCTTTCTTTCTATATCACTTTCTTTTCCAATTCTTACTTGCTCTTCCGCAAGTCTTCTTTCACTTTCTTGCTGTGCTCTTAATATTCTTTCTTCATTTGTTGCATCCTGTTGCAACAAAGTAGCAATACTAATTAATCCAGTATTTAACTGATTAATATCTTGCCTTATTCCAAATATTCCACTCTGAACTTCAACTAATGATGCTTGATTTTGTTGAAGTGTCTGAAGATTTTTAATTTCAGTTTCACTAGGTGCAACACTACCTAATAAGTTAGATCCTCTTATCGTTTGTCCAGATACTGATGTACTTCCAGCAATAACTTGCCTAGACTCTTGAGAAAGAGGAGAACCCGTAAGTGGTGTGACTTGCTCAGCCATTATTTGTTCCGTTCTTTAAATTTTCCTCTTCAATATACTGTTGGAGTAAAGAAACGTACACTTCTCTTTCCCAAGGTATCATATTTTCTAAGTCTGTCAAGCTATATTTATGATGCTGAAGAAGAGCAAAATTTATTTTATAATATGACGCAAGACTTTCATGCGCCATCGCTAGGCGAAAAAAGATGTTAATCCCTCAAGTACAATCTTATTTTCTATATCGGTATTTGGATTTGTTACTTTAATTGTATGACTTAACTTTGGCATAGTCTCAAAGAATTTTTCAATCTTTTTAAATTGTTTTGAACTCAATGATTCTAAAAAGTCTGTCAATTCTTTTTTAGTGCAGTCTGATGCTGACCATGATTCTTCTTCATTATAAATCTGTTCAATACATGATGTAATAACTCCAAAAGTATCATCAACACTTATCTGATCATTACGAATAAAATTATTTTTAATAAACTCTTGAATAGATGGATATTTCATCCTAACACTCAAGTTATCATCCAGTAAAATATCACGACTGTGCTCATCATTTACTTCTACTTTAATGTCATCTAAATTGATAGTTACTGGTACTTGAGTTTGTCCATCATCTGGGCAAGTAATCAAAACTTCTGCAGTTTCTCCAACAGATTTTCCTCTAATATTTAAAAATAAGTATTCGATATCAAAAGTTGCTAATGAATCAACCTTAATACCTTTTGTAATAATACAATTACTAATTACATCTTTTACTGCTTCAGTAATTTGCTTTGGATCTTCACTTTCCATTGCAATAATTAAAATCTTTTCTTCTTTAACTAAAAAAGGTCTGTACTTAACCGTCTTTTTTATAGAGGGAATTTCCAACTCATATGTTGGTGTAGAAACTTTTGGTAATGGCATAATAATCAATGACTAGTGAAAATATTTAGACTGCTTTTTGATTTCCAGTTAAAGTGGTGTAAAGTTCTCCTTTTACTATTGCTTCTGTTGGGGTTAAATTTATAGGTCTGAACACAACCCCACCAGTCCCTGCTTGTCCAGGGGACATGGGAACTCTTCTAGGTATTGTTGAATCATTGTTAAATGAAATTCCTTGAAATATAGGTAAACTAAGTGCTCTACCTGCAATATAGCGATCATATTCAAATGTAGCGGCGACTTTTAATATGTCAGATGGTCCATAAGAAACTGGAATACTTGAAATTGAAGCTGGAAATAAACCTCTAAAAGTATATTCAATTTCTCTATTATAATCTCTATCAAATTTTATAATTCTAGTTTGATCGGATTTATAAGTTGAAGGATACTGCATTCTAATAAAGTAATCATTAGATGTTTGATTTGCAGAAGATCCACTTGCAATATAATCCATCCAATGCTCTAATAATTTTAAAGTATTATAACTACTATCTACATAAAACTCTAAAGTTATATTTGTGTATATTCTTGTATGTGCTACTTTTTCTTTTACTCCAATGTAAGGAGATACTTCTGTAGTTGCAAAAGAGGATGTTGGTAACGATGCAGAAAAACATAATAATCCAAAATCACCACCAGTAAAAAATGGAGTGATACCCTTACCCAATAAAAAAGATGAAAGTTCGGATGGCAATCCACCAAACTGAACTTCATAGTGAGAAGTTTGTGCTAAATTTCCGAATAAAGATTTTACACTTGATAAACTCCTAGGAATTGGCACTCTAAATACCTATAATTGATCTTTTATTATAAGTATTTAGATGGCATATAAAGGAAAATATCAACCATCATATCCACAAAAATATAAAGGTGATCCCACAAATATTGTTTATCGTTCATTGTGGGAAAGACGTTTTATGAATTATTGTGATTTAAATGAAAATATTTTAGAGTGGGGAAGTGAAGAGATTGCTCTCCCATATAGATCACCAATAGACGGAAAAATCCATAGATACTTTCCAGATTTTTATATTAAAGTTCGTGAAAATAATGGTAAGATACAAAAATATATTATTGAAGTTAAACCAAAAAAACAAACGATTGAACCAAAAGTTCAAAAGAAAAAGACAAAAGGATACATTTATGAAGTGACTGAATGGGCAAGAAATCAAGCAAAATGGAAAGTTGCTGAAGAATTCTGTGAAGATCGTCAATGGAAATTTAAAATCATTACAGAAGAAGATTTAGGTATCAAGTAATGGCACTTACAGGTTACGAAAGACCAAAACTTGAAGATTATTCATTAAGTGAATTAAAAGAGATTGCAACTCAGTATTACATACCTCATCAATACACAAAAACTGGAGCAACAAGTACAAATTATAGTCGTTTAAATAAGACGCAGTTAATTTATATTATCAAATATGATCCAGATTACCAAAAAAAGAATCCAAAATTAAGATCTGATGGTAAAGGAAATAGACAAAAAACCGATAACAGAATTGCATCAGTCAAAAGAGATTTGATTGGTATTGAGAGTCCTTCAGAATTAATGAACATGATTATTGAAAGAATTCAAGATACTGAAAGAGATCTTCCATCTGCAGGTAAATATTATACCTACATATATTATGCTAAAACACCAAATATTATTTACGATAGATATCCATTGATACTTGCATCTGAACCTATGGACTATGGATTTTTTGGGTTTAATTATCATTGGGGAAAGATAAGAAAATATACTTTTCCAGAAGTTGCAAGTCCTTTTTATGAAGTAACTATGAGTGAATTTAATACCCTTCGTTCTATTCCTTATGCAGATTTTCGCCAAACTTAAAAATAAATAGTTAAAAAAATAAATGGCACAAATACTACGATATCCAAAAGCTAGTATTGGAAAAAATGATGATTTTTTGCAGATTGATGTTGTAGAATATAAACCTCCCGGATTATCTGCAGGTTCTGCGGGATCTTTTGCATTAGGAACAACTGAACAAGCACTTCAGGGAAGTATTCAAACTCCAAAATCATCTATCATATTACCTATGCCACAATCTGTTGCAGATTCAAACTCTGCAAATTGGGGTGAAAACACATTAAACGCTGCTCTTGCTGCCGGTATTGTTGCTGGAAAGGAAACTATTGAAAGTGGAGATTTTGTTGGTGGTGCCATGTCAAAAGGTCAAGAATTGTTTTCTAAGTTTCAAGGAGCATTTACGAGTGGAACAGGACAAAAAACTGCATCATCTGTATTTTCTAAATTAGCAGTTCAAGCACTTACTGGACAAGATGCAAATATAACTGGATTAATATCAAGAGAAACTGGTACAGTAGTTAACCAGAATGTTGAAATGCTATTTCAAGGGGTAAATATTCGAACAGCATTTCAATTTACTTTTGATTTAATTCCAAGATCTCAATCAGAAGCAGAAGAAATAAAGACTATAATTCGAACTTTTAAACAAGAAATGACACCAAGAAAAGGTGCTACTGGATCAACTGGAGGTGGTTTCTTTGTAAAGTCACCAAATGTCTTTAGAATACAATATAGAACTGGATCAAAACCACATCCATTCTTAAATAAATTCAAACCATGTGCATTAACAAACATGAGTGTTAATTATTCTGGATCTGGTCAATATGCAACTTTTAATGATGCAACTCCAGTTCATATGATTTTATCTCTTCAATTTCAAGAACTTTCTCCAATTTATGCGGAAGATTATCAGAACATCAAAGAAGGAGTAGGTTACTAATGACATACTTTAGAGAACTTCCAAACGTTCAGTATCAATCATTTCTTTCTGATAAACAATCATCACAAGATTATCTTCTTGTGAAAAATATTTTTAGAAGGGCAAAAATTAGAGATGACTTACAAAATGTATTTACAGTTTTCAACAAATATCAAATTGTTGATGGTACAAGACCTGAACTAGTTGCTGAAGAAATTTATGGAAGTGTCGAATATGATTGGGTGGTAATTATAAGTGCAGGAATTACTAATTTAAGAGATCAGTGGCCTTTATCAAATAAAGACTTGTATCGATATTGTGAAAGAATTTATGGAAATGATTTAAATTCCATACATCACTACGAAACAACTGAAGTAAAAGATAATAATGGAAGATTAATACTCTCTGCTGGTCAAATTGTAAATTCAAATTTTACAATACCAAATCCTATAGCACCACTAAGTACTTTAAATCCAGTGATTGGAATTAGTAATTATGAATATGAAACAATACAGAATAATAAAAAAAGTTTAATATATCTTTTAAAACCACAATATCTTCAAACTATCCTTAAAGATATGAGAAGGGAATTATTTTACGATGAGTCTTCTCAATATATTGATCAACAAACTATTAAAACTGAAAACACTTATAATACATTACCATAAAAGTTTCAGATTTTTATCAAACATTATCACATATCGGTGCTTGCGGGAGCGTTCTTTCCACTCTCCTGCAGCACCTTTAACTTTGCCCCTAGAGTGTTTAGTTCCGTCTGCATAGTAGAAATCTTTCTTTGGGTCTGTAAGTCCACAATATTTAAAGTTACAAGCGCGATAGATTGTACCAGAATGGAAATCACTATCAGCGTAAGAGATGATTGCTTTAACCTCTGTATCCTTCCGTAACTGTCTAATCGCTCTTGAAACAAACCAAGAAGTAATATTATATTCGCCATATTGTGTATTTGGGTGAATGCAGAGTCGTGAAAGTTCAAAAAGTCCCTGTTGTTCATTTCTTTCAAGTCCAAATGCTCCTTTTGCAATTTCAGGTACAGGTAATCCAGTAAATATACAAACTCCTACAGGACCACCAATATTTAAGGGAGAAAACTCATTCTTCTTAAAGAGACCGTAATTATAACCAGATTTAAATCCTTTAGAAAAATCCTTTAGATAATGGTAAGATAGAAGAAGATCCTCTGCTTGCTTCTTTGCAATATGGTCTATGTAGTAATCGGATTTCATAAAAAAAGGGAGACTTTTGCCTCCCCAGTATCATAGCATATAATCAGTCTTCTGCCAAGCGGGCAAAATATGAAAGTGCATCATCATCATCCTCTTCTACGGGAGCAGGACGAGTGGGTTTCAGATTGTTGAGTTCAGATCGGAGATCATCATCAAGTTCTTTTGTAGAACCACGGTAATTATCTTCCTCTTCAACTTCTTCATCGATACGAGTGTTCTTAGATCCAAGAACAGAACTAAGACGCTTCTTTAGTTCTTCATAAGTCTTAAACTCATTGGGAGACATAAAATCTGCAAGAGAGTATTGCTTCTTCCAGATTGCTTCAAGTGCATCATCATCATTCAGAAGAGCACCCTGAGAAGCAAATTCGCTAGAATCATAGTTACGATAACCAGCAACGTTCTTTGCCTTCAGTTTAAAGTTAGCACCTTGCCAGAAGTCAAAAGGATCAATAGGAGATTCATCTTCAAATTCGGGTTGCATCGCTTCGGTGATCTTATCAAAGATCTTTTTACCATATTTGAAGAGGAACACTTTACCCTCGTTCTCAGGGTTAGCGGGATCCTTCACCACATAGATGTTGGATACATAGGTCAGTTTACGCTTCTGCTTGCGAGCAACTTCTTTACCAGCGTCAGTACCGTTGTTCCACAGACCAGAGTTGTGCTCACAAACAGGACACTTTTGATTGATACTGGTCAGACAGTTATCGATTAACCAACCTCCAGGACCCTGGAATGCGTGAGAATAAATCTTCACGAAAGGAAGATCTTCTCCATCGGGAGCAGGAAGGAATCGGATTACTGCATATCCATTCCCACTTTTATCACAGTCTAACTTCCATACACGTTCGTCGGAAGAACTGCCAGAACTATTCATTTTTTCTACTTCTTTCACCAGTTTTTCGGTGAGAGAACCAAGTTTAGATTGCTTTTTAAGATCGGCAAATGCCATTTAGATACCTCGGATAGTTTGGATTCGGGGGATTACTCGGATAGTATAACAGGATTCGGAGGATCAGTCAAGGTACTTCTTGAGGGATTCGATCGTTTTTGTCATACTAGTGAATAAAACTTGCATATCAGTTTCTGGTGAAAATCCCATAATTGCAACTGATTTGCGTAGATTCTCTTTCATTTCAACCGCTTGTGGGTCGTCTGAGAGAGATAACCTAGTATACATCACTCTCTGCTTTTCTAGCAAGAGGGACAGTTTTTCAATGTGTTCCAGTTTGGTCTCACGGTCCATCATGCCGAAAGTAAGAATACTTCCGTAAATACTTTCCTGTAACTGATTGATTTCTTTCAGTTCGTCTTGAATAATATCAGAATCAAAAAAGTTACTCATTGATGATTTCCCGTAAAATGCGTTTAAACTGGAATATGTCAGTATTTAGAAAAGGTGAATATTTAGAAATTTTTAAAGAAACACACTCCCATACAGGGTCCAGAAGTTTCTTATCAAAATCTTTTGAGAAATGGAATATTTTTTCGTAGATTGTTAAAGTTTCTAGCGACAACTGCCCGCCTAGAAACTTTTTGAGAACTGGTGGATGTCCTTTGGAACAATTCAAAGCATCCTCTAATTTGATCTCCGAGAACAATTCGTTGCTTTGTTCTTTGAATAAGTAAGTCAAACTCTGTTGTCTCCGCATCCAATCTGCGTAAGTTCTTTCGCCAGAATTGATAATCTCCCCAATCCATAAGTTACCAGGTGTGTCCGCTGCTACAAAGTTTGATACTAAAAAGTCTACGACTTCTTTATCATTATACTTGCGACTTGTCTTTTCGAACCAGTATTTATCGCGTCTTTTATTGAACGAAGTTATACTAGCACGAGTCTTCGCACCGTATTTAAAGAAGTCGTATTTTGGATTTGTGAAATGATTTTTAAGTGACAAATAATGTTGATAAGTTTCAAAGGGTGTCACGATCATAAAGGCAATTTTGCTCTCGAAGTTTTTTTCATAAAGTTAAGACGTGTTGCGTCCCACTTTAATCGTTCTTTAAGTGGTTTTGAAATAAGTTTAGTAACTGATTCTACTTCAAGACTATTAATTTCACAATAGTGTACAATTGCATCAATATAATTAAAATTTTCAGTTGCAACTATATTCTCAATTTCTAATGCAAATTTAGAAGGAGTGAGAAACTTATTTTGTATTGCTTGTTCTAATTCTTTATTTTGTTCCATATGATTCCAATTTATCTCTAACAAACTCTCTAATGTATTTGGTGAGTAGTTTGATGTACTTTGATTTGTCTCTTTCTTCATAAACAACGCATTCTCCATTTTCGCAAGCCATAATAATTACAAGTTTTTTGACGGGAATTCCTGTTAGTTCATAGAACATACAGGCATAAGCAACACATTGAACAAAATAATGCTCAATCCATTCCCGTGGTTTTGGTTTTTTAGATGTTTTAAAGTCGATTATTGCTAATTCGCCATCAAACTCTGCAATACAATCTACTGTTCCCGCTACTCCAAGAACTTTGCTGTATAGGGAACCTTCAAGAGTATAGATATTATTTATACGGTTTAAATCTGGTTTAGCAATTTTAAATAAAAATTGCGACAAAGGTTGAACTTCTGGAAGTTCTTCATTTTTAAGATGATGTTCGGTAAGAGTATGCATATCAGTTCCACGACTTGTTGCCTGTCGTGTAATCTTATCTGCTTCTTCTTCACCTACTTTTTTACGCCAGTTGGCAAAAAAATTACGATTCTTATGACTTGTTACTGATGTAATAGAAACAAGTCTAAGTAATTCTTCGGCATCGGGAACTTTATAATACCGAACACCATCTATAGTTTCCCTCTCAAGTTGAGGAAGATTCACATCAACATGTTTGAACATTAAAATCCTGCTTCCATTTTTGCAATAATGTATTCTTTAACAAGTCCAGAACGGACAATATCATCTACACCAAATTCAATTATATCAATTGATGGCATTTTACGTAAAATAGACATAAAATCTACAATACCATTACGATCATTAGTTTTTACAAGATCCGATTGAGTTGCATCACCACAAAACATAATTTTTGAATTTTCTCCAATACGTGTAATAATTGAATCTAATTCATGACTTGTACAGTTTTGAAATTCATCCACAATAATAATTGAATTATCGAGTGTAGTACCCCTTAAAAATGAGGTGCTCCAAAACTTAATAGTTTCTTGAGATTTAAGATTGCCATAAAGCATCTCAAACTCAGCGTCAGATGGCATCTGGAACATATATTTTACCATATTCTTATATGGAATTTGGTAAATGTCTGATTTGTCATCATATGTTCCAGGAAGAAATCCAATTTCGCGGGTTGCTACTAATGACCGAACAATATAGACTTTTTCATACGGAGATCTTTCATTTAAAACCTCCTTTATAGCATTATAAAGTGTAATAAAAGTTTTACCTGTTCCAGCACAACCATATGCAACTAAATGTTTTTGATTAGCATATGAATCAAAAAGTTTTTTCTGATTATCCGTAAGAGGATCAATATCAATTAAATAATCAGAACTAACTGGTTTTCTACGCTTCATTTGACGGGTTGTTAAACCAACACCAATTGGTTGTTCATTCGTCCTTCTTTTTCTTGTCATACTAGATTTTCTTTACAGTTGAACCAGGAGTTTTTGATGCACGATCTAATACGTCATTCCATCCAGGATTTTTGGAGATTAATTTATTTTTCCAATCTCCAACTTCTCCTGGACTTGCACATCCTTCAGACCAATCCCTCTTCCATTCGGGATTGTCTTTATACCACTGCATAATGTCGTTGACACTCATTTCAACGACCTTTTTTTCACCTGTTTCTTTGTGAATAACTGGATATATAGCCATAAAGTTACGAATTCAAGATAATTTATTTAGATCCATTCAAGAGCTTCCGACACTGAAGGAAATTGTTCTTTAAAAATTTCCTTACAAGCAAGTGCAATATCCATATGTTCCTTTTGTGTACCATTTGCAGAACGAAGATTAATGTAATGTATCCATGACCTGCACGAGCCGCTCATATAGATCCTTGTGGGAGTCGCTAAGGGCAATACAAACCTTGCACACTCCTTTGCTACCTCCGCATCCAGAAGTTGCTTGTAGAGTTCCATACCCTCCTTAAAATGATCGTTAATCTTTAACCACAAATCTGCTTTAAGTTCTTCAGAAAGATCATCGATTGAGTTCTGACGATTCTTAGTGTCCTGACGACGAAGTTCTGGTACAGGAATATAGTCACTCAACAAAGAAGAATCTGCATAACGCTGCGAAAATTCTTGATATGTAAACGAACGGTGCCGAAGGATTTGAGCCGCGATACCACGATTCGTTTCAATTTCAAGAGTCATAAAAGACTGTTCAAAAACAGACCAATGATTATGCTTAATACAATAAGCAAGCAACTTGGCATAGTTTTCGTTGTCTTGATTCGCAGGATTGCTAACTCGTGCAACATACGCCATTGTTTTTTCTGCATCAGGCGTTACCGAAATAAGTTTTACAGTCATTTCTTACCAAATCCTTTTGAAATTTTTGTTTCTAAATCTGCAAGTTCTTCTTTTACCACTCGCATTTGTGCTTTCATCTCTACAATTTTTTCAGCAGTATAAAGATGTTCTTGTTTAACCAATCGTTCTAAAAGTTTAACAAGTTTTTTTGCTCTACTAATCCGCGTACCCATCATCGTCATCAAAGATTTCGTCATAATCGTGGTATAGTCCTTTTTTTACCTCATCATAATTTAGATAACTCTGTGCATCAGAATATACTTCTGCTTTCAAAGAATCAACTAAGAGTTCCAAATTACGGACGATGAGTTTAAGTTTTTCTTTGTCCATAAGATAATGTTCTCTCAATTCATTTTACCACAAAAAAAGGAGGGGATCAACCCCTCCCTTAAATTATTTTGCTGCTACCAGAGTAGCAAGAGATGCTTGTTTTCGACGTTGCTCTTTTTGCTTTTGCTCTTTAATGAGTTGAAGAAAATTGAGTTTTTTCATCACTTGTGCCCCTCTTTTACAAACTTAACACCGCGATAGGTTTCGTTATACTGTTGGGGTTGTTGCATCATTTGCTGTTGATACTCAAGACGCTTTTGAGTATCATACTCAACACCGCGATATACTACTTTAGACATTAGGGTTCTCCTTAATTTATTAGGTTAAAGAGCGTTCCTTCAGTCGGCGTTTCCGTTCGCTATTTGTAAATAGCGAATGAACGATAATGCGTTCCGCGTCGGCTTACTTCCGTCTGATATTCCAGATGAACGTAAGGTCATTATAGACCTATTGCATTTATATAGCAAGTTTTAATTGTAACATTTGTTACAATTTTATAAAATCTTAAGAAAGCAAAAAAATTGCCGGGATTTTTTCCCAGCATTTTGTAAATCACTTTCTCTTTTTCTTTTCGGGTGATTTATATCCCCAGAGCTTTGGGTTAATTCTTCCGTATCCAAAGTTAATACTCTTTAAATTTTCACGAAACTTATCCCAATACATATCAAACAATTTAATTTTTCCACCACGAGTAAGGTCAAAGCAAATTTTATCATCAATCATATACTTAATAATATAAGCATCATTTGGAGCATCTTTAGTGCAGACTTCAGCATAAGACCCACCTTGGATTAGTATATCACATCCATATCGTGTCTTGCAAGTTTCTTTTTCTGCAGGTGTCCAAGTATCCATATGCTTTTCTATACTTTTTTCTTTATCAATTACATCATGAATTTTACTCATACTCAAGAACGTCCCCCCCATTGAATATTAGGGTATGCCTGACTTACAATTTCTTTTGTAATCTTATACTTTGTTTCCAGTTTTTTATCCTTGACAAGACATAAAATTTCTGCTTCAAGTGGATGTAATCCTTGAAGTAAATTAATAAACATAGTTTCTCTTCGAAGAGAACTCAATGAATCGTTTCCACCCTTGACAAAATTATAAAATTTTTGATATTCTTTACGAATAGATGAATGTCCTTGATCTTGAGATCCCAAAGAATTTGATCCAAGTTCTCCCATTTTATAAACAGCATCATTAATTTTTTCAGTGATTGTTCCACTGAAAGAATTCTGTTCCCCAACACTTGCATAAGGAACTTCTCCTACAGGAAGTGCAGAAACAATACTCTCATCAAAATTCCAAACAAACAAAGTTTGGATAGAAGGATGTGAATACTTTTGAAGAACTTCTACTTTTTTTGCGTTACTTCTTTGCTTGATTGCTAAATTAAAAACTTCAAATACAAAAGGATTTGAAGGTAATTCTGCAATAGATGAATCTTTTTTTTCAGTCGTAACTGATGGTTTAGATTTCGTCGTCGTCTTCTTCTGTGTCGTTGTAGTCATGATAGTTTTCAAAGTTAAATGCAATTACCTCATCTGGGATTAAATTCCCTTGTCCATCAAACATTTCGGGGTGAGGTCTTGGTATTTCCCGATAGTTCATCATATATTCTCTAGCAACCCATCCACCTATGAGACCCACTATAAGAAATAAAACGGTTAAAAATGAACCGAATACTAGACTAACTGCTAACATTTCTTTTACCTCGGGAAACTACTTTTTTCCTTGATACAAAGGAAAATTCAAAATAAATGGTTACTTCCCGATTTAGAAAGCAAACCATCTTCTCAAAGATGATGTGAAACGGATAAGTCTGCTTTCTCTTACCTCCATTAAGAATAAGTTCAATACCCCGATTAATTTCTGGGTTCTTATTTGTATTTATCAAATTATCAGACGAGTTGGTTTTCTTTGAGGAATTTGATTGTGTCAATGCATCCTCCTAACTTTCTATCATTACAAATTACTTGTGGAAATGTAGATCCTTCACCAAATTCTGCGTAAAATCCTTCTCTGGTAAAGTCCGTATCCAAAGTATACACTACGTGTTGGAGTTTTGTCAACTCTAACACATTTTTAACTTTGTCACAATATGGACAACCTGGTTTTGAATACACTGTGAAATTCATTTTATGCTCCTATTTTTTCCAAAAATTGATTAGTATTATCAAGATATTCTTGTGCCATAGTATAACTATTTTTAATTTCAATTAATATAGTTTTAGTTTGTTCAGATTTTCCCCACCACCAACCAGATATTGCTTTCAAGTATAGCAATCCATACTTTCCAGGATAACCAACATCAGTACGAAGTGGACATGATGAAAAATCTGAAAAAATTAGTCCCATGTCTGCAAAATTGTAACAATCCGTCCACCAATCTCTTTGTTCGGAAAATTTACTTAATAGAAAATATGCTTCTGGTCTATTTGGACATAGACTTAATGCTTGTTGTAGAAGACATTTTGAACTAAGATCTCTAGTTCCTTGTTTTGCATAGCAATGAGATGCTCTTATTAAGGATTCATAAGATAAGTTTTTATCTTCTGCTCTTTCAGCGGATCTTAAATAATACGAAACTGAAGGCGCGGTATGTCCTTCAGTTTCGTACCAGAACCCAAGATTAAAATTGTGTTCAGCATTTTCAGTGTCTAAAGAATAATCAGTTAGTAACTTTTCTATTTTTATGATTTTTATAGAAGATTCCTCTTCATCATTATTTTCCGGTAATAAAAACTCTTTAACATCATCAAAAATAAAAATTTCTTTAGGAAGATTTTCAAGTGGATAATATTTAAGAATAGTATTTTTATCTCCAGAGGGAGAAATTTCACCTTCTTTAATTTTTAATTTTTGTTGAAACTCGTCCATATCCTGTGCAGAATATTTGGATGCCGACAAGTATTCAAATTTATCATCATGGTGAGTAAAAGCTTTACACTTTATTTTTCTAAGATCAGAATTTCCCATCCAAGAAAAATGCCATCCAAGATCTTTAAGAATATTTCCATTTTCAGTAAGAAAAACTATTGGAAATGGATTAAAAACATTTGACCTTATTTGAGTTGGTGTTGCTTTTTCTAAATGTTTTTTAGTTGTAACAAACATTCCTGTCCATTCTTTAGGTTCATTTGTGTCTCTCGTATAAACTCTCATGTCACATCTCCCTTCCAAATGAACCAAAGGAACTCTAATGACTACATCTAAATTACTTCTGGCAATATTAGAAATATACTCAATCACATTTGGAGAAATAATCTCATCTATATCACTATGAATGAATACGGTATCATCAGAATATTCTGATATTAGATTTAGCAATGCATCTTTTTGCATTCTTTCACGAACTCTTGCTCTTACTGAATTGAGATTAGATGAATTATTATCATAACAATTATGCTTGTCAATTTCTTGAATATCCAAATCCTCATCATCCGGAATATCTAATTCTATAATTCTTATTTTATAATCTAATAGATTCAATTCTTTTAAAATTTCTTTGAGTTCATATTCTATAGGAATTCCACTCTGTGTTCTATTAGATTCACAAATTATAAATTCATCAACATAATTGTACAAAACATTTAATCGCAACTTTAACATTTCTCTGCCAGTGGGTGCAAAGAAAGGAAAGTAATCAACAATTTTTTTATTTCCAGTTCTCTTATTAAAAAACTCTTTTATAGTGAGATTTTTTCCACTATTTTTCCACCATTCTGTCACATTTTTATAAGAATTAAAATGAGTATCAGCATGTAAATCTGGATTATGATCTGAAGATTTTGAAAAAGTAGTTATGAATTTAGTGTCTTCTACAAATAAAGGTACACTATAAGTAATACCATAATTAAAAATAATATATTCTACAAGAGGCATACAACTTTGCCCCTTTATATCAAGATGATATTCATTTCCAATACAATGTTCGGAAATAATCTTAGCAGCATATTCTCTAGTAAGAATATATGCCGTTACAGACCAGTCATTCCATTCTCTTTTACGTATCGTAAAGTCTGAAAAATTACCACCCTCACGCAAACGTAAAAGTTGAACACAATCGGCATCTTCTGGGATAGAATCTAAAAATTCTTCCCAATTAAAATTCCAATATTTTATAGTTTCAAGACTTAAATCATCCTCACAAAAAAAAGCATATTCTTCATCAGTTTCTTCATACCATTTTTTGATTGCCTTAAGATGAGAAACTGCACATCCAATAGTACCTGGATCCATTGAGTGAATATGATCACCTTTTACAATATCATCACTTTCTGAATACCTTTTAGAAATTATTGGTATTGGTACGACATTATAATTTTTAAACTGTGTTTCAATATTGTGTCTTCTATCAATACTTTCCTCAAGTGAAATAAAATAAACTGATGGAAAATTTTCTAATTTATTCATACTTTTTCCGCAAAATAATGTTGATCATTTTTTTGAATTAACTTCCAATCTACCTTAGATTCTACAAAATAATCTAGAGGTTCTGGAAAAGTTTCCATATTTTTTAAAATATGATATTGAGAAATAACATACTCAGTTTGATATTTTAGTTCATCACCTGAATAGTATTTTGACATTTCATTGATAATATTTTTTTCATATTCTTTATCTCCCTCAAAATTTTCAAATCTTTTTTTATCCGAATGGGGAATGTGAAATACATTATGATTATAATCAACTGATCTAGAATTTAGTCCATACATATGAAGTCTTATGACTAATTCATCATCTTCCCATGCATAATATTTACCCATATTTTCATTATAACCACCAACTGCTTTAAAAAATTTAGTTTTAATATACAAAATTCCTCGAAGATATTTAAAATATGGATTGCTTTCTATATTTTTGTCTTCTATATTGCAGGGACCATAAACAAAATTAGTATCATCAATATTATATTCATTAAAAAAATTATAATACGGATTCAATACATAATCAGTATCCATTTTTAACAAAAAATTATTTGTTACCAATTTAGAAGCGAGATTTAAAGGTTGAGGTTGATTAAAATAATCTTCATTTCTCACTTCTATGATTTTAACTCTTTTATCAAGATGTGTCAAATCACTAATTGATTTTTCAGAATTCCAATCAGCAATAATAATTTCTCCAACCTGATCAAAGTTTAACCAAGAATTTAAAGAAATTCTTAGTGCCTCATATCTATTTTTACATGCACATATAATAGAAACTTTATCAGAACTATTATACTTAGATCGGGTAAATTTATTCACCATAAATATATTCCTTTACAAATTTTTGAGGTACTCTTAATAAATATGCTGCATTATCTTGAAATCCAAAGGTAATTAAATAATCATTTTTATATTCACACATTCCAACAGCAAACTCAATTTCTGCATTCATGAAAGAAAATCTTTTTGAAGTATTTACAATGTTCCAATCTTTATCCCAAACAATAAATCGATGCTTATAATCACCATCCTTTCTTCCAGCAGGACTTTGGTATAAAAATGTTTCATGGGTTAAACAAATCCTATAATCACCAAATGGAATTATTTGCGATCCACCCCTAAGATCTATACAACCAAGATCTTTCCATTCTTTCTGAACTACAGATTCTGTAGTGTTAGTTTCAATATTATAACGAACAATATTTGTACCATTAGTCCACTTTACAAAATGATATGGCATATCTAAAATTGGCATCCAATTTTTATTACAATATTCAGTATCATCTCCCGGAGCAGGCATACGATATTGACTTAACTCTTTTACACCACTATGAGTAATTTCAATCTCACATAATTCCATTCTACCCGTACCAATAGTATCAAGATCTCTTCTTACGCCACAGGTATAGAGTTTTCCCTCCCATCTAAAAATACGAACATCTTCTAATCCAACAAACTCCCACAATTCTTTATCTGGATGTTTAGAAGTATCAATTTTATTATAACGTTTAATTCTCATGTTATCATCAAGTTCACATACAATATTCCATGTACGTAAACGAAGATCATTTTCAGGATGAATGTATACTAAAGGTCCCCATTGATGTTCAAATTTTTTCTTTTCGGAATGATAAAGAGTGTAGTTAATGTTTCTTAAATTTACAAGAATTTTACCATTATCATTATAAATTGATGGGTTTGTAATTGAAGGACCATTTAAATAGTCTGAGGGTACCAATAGTGGATGAATACTACCACCATTTTCCAAAGAAAGTTTTACAAAATTATTGTTCATAAAGTTTATTCACATACAAGTATTTTAGCAAAGATTGATCAATAGTGCAAGAAAAAATACTTAATTAGTTGTAGATGCTCTCTCAGCGTCATTCATAGTACTCAATTCTTGTTGAGAAAATTGTTCTACATTTACATTTTGAGTAGCAATAAGTTCAGATGTTAGAGTATTCCACTCTTCTTCACTTAATTGAGTGACTCCATTACCTCCAGGTAGAACTGCATCATCATCACAAACTGAAAGACAATAATCAACACCATTATCACCAGTTAACCAAAATTTTACATCAAGACCTTTAATATTTGGATGCGTTTTGGGAACTTCATTACTTTCAATTAAAAAACGATCCATTCCAGGATAAGAAACCCAATAATGCTTAATATACATTTAGTTTATTGCAATTACTGAATATTTATCAACACACATCATACTTTGCTTTAAGATTATTAGATTGTGTTTCCATACTTTCAAAACCTTTTACAGTCATCCAAGTTACCATTGAATACCGATTTCCTTTTGTAACTGGTTCAACACCGTGCCTATAATATCTATTTGAAGGGAAGCAAACCAGAAGTCCAGGTTCAGGACGAATCCTAATGTGTAGATCTGGAAATACGAAGTCGCCACCTTCAAAATCTTCATTCAAATATAAAACCATAGACAAATCACGATCTACTGTTTTTCTCCACAATTGTGTTTGATCTGGTGCGGTCCATATACCTTCACCATCAATGTGAGGTTTATAGTGCCCCCCAACACCATAGCAAAGAAGTTGTGGAACTTCTGAACTATCAACTTCAAACTGATAAAATGGATTGATAATTTGCTTTACGATATGATGCATCAATTCATTCACCTGCGGAAACACAGGTTCAATCGGTGCGATTTGAGTATCTCTCGTTCTTTTATCAGTAATCCATTCGGTTGATCTTGTTTGATTTGATTTATCGGGATCAAACACCGATAGATCTTCTGTCTTTGAAGTCTTCATATGATTCACTAAAGCATCAATACCTTCTTGATTGATAACTTTTGGTGCAATCAAAACTTTAGATAATAAATTCATTTTGTATGATGTAGTTTTGAGTATTTATCCTATTGGTGTATTGGAGGTTGCTCCTGAACCGTCTCTTCCTGGAGATGCGCTAAATGGACCTCTTGGTGATGCTGCCACAGAATCATTAGAAAAATCTATACGGTCTACAGATGATACTGGGGGAACTGCACTACCTCCACCCCACCAGCCATAATTAGAGTTTCCTGTTGCTCCAGGACGAGATCTTGTTCTAGTTAATGGTCCTCTTGGTAATGCTGCAACAGAATCATTTGAAAAATCTATACGGTTTACTGATGATAATGGTCCTGGGTCTCCTCCACCAAACCACCCATAGTTAGAGTTTCCTGTCGCCGCTAAATTGTATCTTGCTGAAATTAATGGACCTCTAATAGATGTTGATGCAGAATCATTAGCAAAATTTACACGTTCTACTGATGATAGCGGTCCTGGAGAACCACCTCCAAACCAACCATAGTCAGAGTTTCCTGTTGCCGCTAATGAAGCCCTTGCTAAACTTAATGGACCTCTCGGTGATGCTGCAACAGAATCATTAGAAAAATCTATACGGTCTATTCTTGATAATGGTCCCGGCGCTCCTCCACCAAACCATCCATAGTTAGAGTTTCCGGTTGCCGTTACACCATCTTTTGCCGAACTTAATGGTCCCCTACCAGATGCCGTTGAAGAATCATTAGAAAAATCTATACGATCTACTGATGAATATGTAGTAGATGGAGATGCAAAAAAACCACCACCAAACCAACCATAATTAGAGTTTCCTGTTACACCCATAAAAGCTTTAGCAGTAACTAAAGAACCTCTAGGAGAGGATGTTACAGAATCATTAGAAAAATTTATACGATCTACTGTTCCCGTATAATTAATAGGAGCAGGAACAGTAATTCCTCCAGCAAACCATCCAAAGTTTCCTGCTTTTTGAAGGAGAATACTTGAGGACTTTGCTTGTCCTGATGTTGCGGCATGTCTACGCCTTATTATATTTCCTGCTCTATTCGACGCTGTTGTAGAATCATTAGCAAAATTTATACGTTGTACTCTATTCTGAATAGAAGGTGCAGGAGCAACTGCACCACCACCAAACCATCCATAATTAGAGTTTCCTGTTGCTGCCATACTATATGCGACTGCAATTAATGGTCCTCTTGCTATTGTCGCTATAGAATCATTAGCAAAATCTATACGATCTACTCTTGAGACCATTCCTGTAGGACTACTAAACCCACCAGCAAACCAACCATAGTTAGAGTTTCCTGTTGCGGTTGCGCGTAATATATTAGTGCTTAATGTAGATCTAAAAGATGCATTTGAAGAATCATTAGCAAAATCTATACGATCTATAGTTGAAAATGTGGTATTTGGTGCATTATTATAACCACCACCAAACCAACCATAATTAGAGTTTCCTGTTGCTGTTATATAATATCTTGGTTGAGATAATGATCCTCGCTGACTTAAAGATGATGTATCATTAAAAAAATTTATACGATCTACTCTTGATAATGCAAATGATCCATCAGCTCCACCACCAAACCAACCAAAATTAGAGTTCCCTACTGAAGATAATGCAAAATTAAAAGTCAATAAATTATTTCTTAAAGATGCTGTTGGGGAATCATTGGAAAAATTTATTCTGTTTATTGTTGATATAAGTGATGGAATAGAACCACCACCAAACCAACCAAAATTAGAGTTTCCTGTTGCTGTTAATTCCTGTCTTGCCGAACTTAATGCTCCCCTAGTTACAGGACGTATAGAATCATTAGAGAAGTCTATACGGTCTATTATGCTTGTAAATGATGGACCAATAATCTCGCCACCACCAAACCAACCATGAGACCTTAAATCACTCCATCCACTTTCGGTAATAAAATTTCCAGACGTATCAACCCCAACAGTAACAGGAGATACTTGTCTTACATAAACATCTCCCAGTCCAAATACATCTCCTATTACTGCAGGCATCTACTTTCTCCTTATGGATTTCTAGATTGTAAAAGTTGCTGATGTTGTTCAGTTCCAGGTGCAATTAAACCAAGATCAGTATTTGTAACTTCTTCAATACCACGAAGAACTTTTTCCTGAAGAGTATTCAAGAATCTTTCTGGATCATTAATTGCATCAGCAAGTGATCCATAACCATTTTTAATTCTATTCGTGTCATCACTAATTAGTGTTGGAGCAGTTCCCCTTCTCATGGAATGAAGATTACCAATACTAATACCAGTCTTGGAACTTACCATTTCATCCAATGATTGTTCAGCAAAACGGCGTTCCCAATAAACATGATCCTCATTCTCAAATTGTTCTCTAGTGACCGTCTTACCACCATTCAGTTCAATCAATCTATTGATAATTTTATCAAAGAAATTCATTTGCTGAATACGATCACGAATTTCAAGTTCACAGGACTTCAAATAATTTTGAATAGAAAGTGAATCTAAATCGTGCCAATAGAGTTTTGTTGACCCACCATTAGGACCAGAGGTGTGCCACTCTACTGGTTGCGAAGTATCTTTGTCCTTCCAACGATACTCAAATTCACGAACTCTCTCTTTCATTTCAATAAGTTTAGTCATGTATCCTTCGGCAAGAATACGACGATTCTTAATTGCCGCTTGGAATGCTGCAGGAATTGTATATTGCTCTAATAGAAAGAACTTTTCAATCTGAAAATTAGTTCTTCCTTGTGCCAATTCTTTATCTGATTCTTCCCAACGAAGCACTTCCTGAAATGCCTGTTGTAAATATTCTTCATTACTTACTGCTTCTTCTGGAGAAACAACTTTTAATTGATTACAGTTTTCAGTCATCGTTTTTCTATTAAATGGATCTAGTGTTTGTTTCCAAACTTGTGCAATTTTTTTCCAATCATAAGTTTCAATCGCATAATGTGAAACAGATTGTGAAATTTGATCATAATATTGCCTGTCGTTATCAAAGAAATATAATGCAGATTTACAGGCATCTATAAAGTTATTTAGGAAATTATCGGTAACTTTATATCCAGTTGAAGTTCTTGTTCCTTCTATAGGAACAATAGTTGCAAGTTCATTTGATACTTCTGGAAGTGCTCCAATATCAGTAAGAATAGGATAGCATCCACAAGACATTGCTTCTGCTAACGAAACACAAAAGGTTTCTTCCCAAATATTGGGATGAATAAAGAATGCAGCATCTTGTAAGTGCTCTATCAGTTCTGCCTGATCTACTGCAGGGGAATAAATCACGTTTGGAAGCGATTTGAGATACTCATAAAGTTCCACATATGGATCATCTTGAATATCATAAAGATTCATCGCAGAGAAAATCTTAAATGTTGCCTCTGTAATATGTGGAATGATTTGTGCCAATACTTCAAGACCTTTATAAGGTATAGAAGTATAGATAAATGTTTTTGATTTCTTATTAGAGTATGTGAATTGTTTTGACACTCCGGTTGGAATTGTAACTATTTTATTCTCTGGAATATGATGATACTTAATGAATTGATCTCGACACCAATTAGATGGTGAGACAATTAAATCGCAGATTGAAAAATCAAAGTTTAAATAATGTGGTTGGTCATATGAATGCTGCGTCCACAAAACTTTGTATTGTTTATTTGATTGTTGAAGTTCTTGTGGTAAATGAGAAACTATAACGTTTTCCGGAAACTTATAATATTCCTCAAGGAAAAAATAAGAACTTTCACTTGCTCCTGATTTCATAAATTATCCTATTGATGTATTAGAAACTGAAGAATTTCCTCTCAAATCTCTACCTAAACTTAGAAAACCTCTAGGAAGTGCAAATGATAAGTCATTAGAAAAATTAACACGGTCTACTGTAGAAGTAGAAGTTGATCCACCACCCCACCAACCATAATTAGAGTTTCCTGTTGCTGATAGATTAGCTCTTGTGGAAGCTAATGGACCTCTAGGTGATGCTGTTGCGGAATCATTAGAGTAATCTATACGATCTATTGTTGATCTTGATCCACCAGGAAAAGTATTCCCTCCACCAAACCAACCATAGTTAGAGTTTCCTGTTGCTGCGTGCGTATATTTTGTAGCACTTAATGTCCCTCTTGGTGTTATTAATGCTAAATCATTAGAAAAATTTATACGATCTACTGAACTACGCAAAAGATTACCACCAGTGAACCATCCATAATCAGAGTTTGATGCTGCTGCAGCACTGTAAGCTGCCGCACTTAATGGTCCCCTAACTGATGCTAGCGCAGAATCATTAGAGAAGTCTATACGGTCTACTCTTGATACTGATGTTATTGATGGAGTAATGACAATTCCACCACCAAACCAACCATAATTAGAGTTTCCTGTTGCTGTTAATTGTCTTCTTGCTAAACTTAGTCTACTTCTAGAAAGTGCATTATTTAGGTCATTAGAGAAATCTATGCGCTCTACTGAAGAATATAGTATAGATAGATAAGTAAGACCACCACCAAACCAACCATAATTAGAGTTTCCTGTTGCAGTAAACCAATATCTTGCTGCAATCAATGATCCTCTCGGCGATGCTGTTGGCGAATCGTTAGAGAAATCTATACGATCTACAGTTGTTCTTTGCCCACCAACACCAGGTGGTGCCGGAGCAGCATAACCACCACCAAACCATCCAAAGTTTCCACCTTTTTGTCTGCGAATATTGAGAACTCCTGAGGTTGCTCCCGTTGATTGAGTTCTCCCCAAACTTAATGGTCCCCTAACAGATGCTGTTGCAGAATCATTAGAAAAATCTATACGGTCTACTAGTGAGGATCCTTGACCAGCACCGAACCAACCATAGTTAGAGTTTGCTGTTGCACTTAAATACGATCTCGCTGCACTCAATGGACCTCTTACAGATGCTGTTAATAAATCATTAGAAAAATCTATACGGTTTACTGTTGATAGTACTACCGAAGGTGAATTACCACCACCGAACCATCCATAATTAGAGTTTCCTGTTGCTGCTAAAATACCATATGGCAAACTCAATGGACCTTTTATAGTTGCTATTGCAAAATCATTTGAAAAATCTATACGATCTACTGTTGATAAGAAAAATGAATTAACAAAACCACCCCCAAACCAACCATAATTAGAGTTTCCTGTTGCTGCTAAACGATATCTTGCTGCACTTAATGAACTTCTAAAAGACGCTGTTGAAGAATCGTTAGAGAAATCTATACGGTCTACTGCTGCAAATACAGATTGAGATGGAGTACTAATACCAGCACCAAACCAACCATAATTAGAATTTCCTGTTGCAGCAAAACGATGTCTTGCCAAAATCAATGGACCTCTAACGGATGCTCTTGCAGAATCATTAGAGAAATCTATACGGTCCACTATTGATACTGATGCAAATGTCTGGGAAGCTCCACCACCAAACCAACCAAAGTTAGAGTTTCCTGTTGCTGCTTTACTATATGTCGGCGTACTTAAAGAACCTCTAACAGATGCCGTTGATAAATCATTGGCAAAATCTATACGGTCTACTGTTGATAATGTTGTAGAAGCAGCATATCCACCACCGAACCAACCATAATTAGAGATTACATCCGGATGTATCCATTCACCAGTTAATCGCCCACTACGAAGTTCTCCAAGTGTAAATGCTCCAAATATACTATTATTTCCTATTGGCATTTATCTAAATGAAAAGACTGATGGGTTGTTTTGCCTTTCTCCAAAATTCAATACCAGAATACTTATTCAATATATAATCACTTAAAACTTCTTCAGGTCTTTTAGAAGTTTTTTTAACTTGTTTACGAACTTGGTGCATATCACTCAGACCGTAAACTACATCATCTTTCTCTCTGTATTTATGACTTACGTTCCCAAAGTCATGATTATAATAAGGTATCTCCAAAAAATGATAAACCTTACGCATCGTGTCTTCTGGACGATTCACTAAATCATTATACTCAATTATATGCATATACTTTTCACAACCTTTTCTAAACCCTTCTCCAAAGGCATATAGGGATTGATCCACAATACCTTCAGGACACATTAAATAATCGCATCGATTATCATCTGTAGGTTCATATCCTTTTTCAATAATTGCTTTGTCTATAAAGGACAATTGGTTTTGATTGCGATGAACCATTTGAATAAAAGATGCAAGAATCTCCAATACGTCTCTTACAGGGCATAAAATCTTTGGCGTCTTTGTTAGATATTCTTGTATTCGGTCAACGTTATTGGGCCAAGCACGGCATTTATCAACTACATATTTTTCTTCTCTATCACTATAATAATTATCAATGACACTCGAAATAATCTTATGATGTTGTTCTGGTTTTGGATACGCAAGTGCCTGCTCTGAACCTTCAAAGTATTGTTCGGTATAATACATAATTTCCAACACAGGAGAAATCGCACCACAATGAAGGTCTGGATTTTGATTTAAAATTGCAGACAATAAAGTAGAACCAGAACGAGGCAATCCACTTTCGAAAAAATAAGTTTTATCCATTACTAAAAAAGAACAATTGAACTAATCTACCATTTCCTAAATTATCCCCAAAATTTTCTCCATGCGAATGCCAGAGTTTTGGATCAAAAATTACTGCTCTATTATACTGCATATTTGCCAAACAATAACGATCCCATTTGGAGCGATCTAGTCCATCACCATAAATGATACTACTACGAATTTCTTCATATTGAGTATAACCAAACCAAGATGCTTCATGTTGTTCGGGACATTTTTCCCATCCCAATTTTTTATGCCTCCAAAATGAGGTTCCTGCTTCAGGAATACATTGATTTGGAAGATTCATATAAAGAACACAACCCCAATCCCAGATTGGATCTACGTGAATGTCTTGTTGAAAAGTATCAGTTTCTAATGATAATCTAAAATCTCCATGATTTCCTTCTTGTGCAGGTATTAACTTTCTGCCTAAAAGAAGTTCAAACTTATCATGAATCTCTTGAGTATAAAAAGTTCCGTTTGAATTTCTACCTGGATATGTATAACCGTCTTGTGGTTGTGGATATTCTAAACTTAATGCATATTGACGAACTTCATATGGATTCTCATAAAAATTATCGACAATAATAATATTCTGCTTCATAAGAAATAATGTAATCTGTGATATTTATCCTATTGGTGTGTTGGAGGTTGCTGATAAATATCCCCTTCCAGATGCTAATTGTCCTCTCGTTGATATTGTTCCTAAATCATTAGAGAAATTTACACGTTCCACAATTGACAAAGCAACGCTAGGAAATCCACCACCAAACCAACCATAGTTAGAGTTTCCTGTTGCTGTTAAACCACGTCTTGCTGTTGCGTATACTCTCAGCGATGCATTTAAAGTATCATTAGAAAAATCTATACGATCTATTGCAGCAACCTCAGTTGTATTATACCCAGCAGCAAACCAACCATAATTAGAGTTTCCTGTCGCGGATAAAGCACGTCTTGAAATAACTAATGGACCTCTAAATGTTGATGTCGCATCATCATTTGAAAAATCTATACGATCTACATTTGATGCTCCACCAAAAAACCCACCACCAAACCAACCATAGTTAGAGTTTCCTGTTGCAGCTAAAAATTTCCTTGCTAAAATTAATCGAGTTTTTGACAGTGCTGCTACAGAATCATTAGCAAAATTTATACGTGCTCCGACGCCATAACCACCATTAAACCAACCATAGTTAGAGTTTCCTGTTGCTGCCAAATTATCTGTTAGAGTTAATGGTCCTCTTGATGATGATATTGCATTATCATTTGAAAACTCTATACGATCTACTCTTGAGGTATAACCTCCACCAAACCAACCATAGTTAGAGTTTCCTGTTGCTGCTGAAGCATATCTTGCTAAACTTAATGGACCTCTAAATGTTGATGTTCCAGAATCATTGGAAAAATCTATACGGGTTACTGTCGATACCGGTCCGGGAGAACCACCACCAAACCAACCAAAGTTTCCTGCTTTTTGAAGACGAATACTTGAGGATTTTGCTTGTCCTGAGGTTGCGTCCATATCAAGTTTTGTAGAACTTAATGGACCTCTTGATGATGCTGTTGCAGAATCATTAGAAAAATCTATGCGATCTACTATTGATACTGGTCCAGACGTGAATCCACCACCAAACCAACCATAGTTAGAGTTTCCTGTTGCTGCTGAAGCATATCTTGCTAAACTTAATGGACCTCTTGGTGATGCTGTTGCAGAATCATTAGAGAAATCTATACGGTCTACTGTTGATACTGCAGGAAAACCACCACCAAACCAACCATAATTAGAGTTTCCTGTTGCTGCTAAATTAGATCTTGATAAACTTAGTGGTCCTCTTACTGATGCTGTTGCGGAATCATTAGAGAAATCTATACGTTCTACTGCTGATACTATCCGAAGTGCCGCTGGCGTAAGTGCTGGATTATAACCACCACCAAACCAACCATAGTTAGAGTTTCCTGTTGCTGCTAATAGGTATCTTGTTGAACTTAATAAACCTCTTGGTGATGCTGTTGGAGAATCATTTGAGAAATCTATGCGATCTACTGTTGATCTTACTAAAGAGTCAGCACCACCACCAAACCAACCATAATTAGAGTTTCCTGTTGCTGCTAATCGGTTCCTTGCTAAACTTAAATTACCTCTTACTGTTGCTGTTGCAGAATCATTAGAGAAATCTATACGTTCTACTGTTGATTTTAATACATTAGAAGGAGAAACGAAAAATTGACCCCCGCCAAACCAACCGTAGTTAGAGTTTCCTGTTGCCGCTAATTGATATCTTACTGCACTTAATGAACCTCTTACTAATGCTGTTCCAGTATCATTAGAAAAATCTACGCGATCTACTGTTGATACTGCGCCTGCAGGTGAATTTCCAGCACCAAACCAACCATGAGTATCATTAAGACTCAAAAGTTCAGTTCTCTTTAGTTTATAAGCAACCTGTAAACCAAATACACCAACTGCCATTTTAGTTACCGAATACGTGAGAACCGATGTGTTGTAATTCTATAGTAGTATCCATCCAAACATCATAACCAATATCAGTTACACGATGAAAGAAACTCATGTCTTCTCCAAGATATTTTCCTTCTTTATTCATTTCAGCAAAATAGTGATATGAATTATGATATTCTTTTTCAGTAATTGGATAGTTAGAATTATTCAATCCAGGAAAATATTTTAACTCACTATAATGTTTATTTAGATTCTCAAATACACTTCTATGAATTAAAACAAATCCCATACCAATTCCACCAATCTTTACCAAATTTCCACACATCTTTACAGGATTATAAAGTTCATAACAATGACGAATTGGTATTGTCTTCATTGGATATGAAGCAGACACAATTGGTTTTTGATATGAATATAACTTCAACATATCCTCTGGTTGGAATGCAACATCGGCATCCAAACAAAACAGATACTCAAACTCCGTATTATTCATAAAGAAGTTTGAAATTCTTGACCTTCCATGAGTAATTAAAGACTCATTTGCCACGGTCATGATTCCATGATCTATATTATTGCGAACTAAAAGTTTACCAAGATTAAATAATGATGTTGTGGTTTTTTCATTTACCAGTCCACCATAACAAGGTAATGATATAAGAATACTCATAATTATGTTGTTCTTTGTTTTCCTGCGATTTGAATTTCAATTGCATTAATTGTATCCGAATATGCAAATATTGATTGACCAATTCCTAATCTTTTTGGTGCTTCACACAATTCAATAGAAGAGTTTTTAGGTATTATCATATTATATGCTAACCAATTAAATACAGTATCACTGTTTCCAATACCAACCCAAACAGGATAATCTCCATTATCGGTAAGATTTGCCACACGAATTGATTGTATTACTGATGGGAAAGTATTTCCCGTTCCATAATAAACAGTTGCAGTTGTTCCGACACCAACTCCAGCACTTGTACCATTTAGATATGCAGTATCTGTTGTTGCTTGATATACAATTGTTGTATGTAGGGCACCATCTTGAGGAACAATAAAGTCAGTAAAGGTAACTTGGGTTGAAGATAATGCTGCAGTTGTTGCTCTAGTAATTGGAACCGATGTACTTGCTGGAGTATAACCAACACCAACATAAGTATTAGTTGCAATTCCAGTTCCATTAACTAACTGTCCTGCTGCAATATTAGTTGCAGAAGCAACTGTTAATGATGCTGCACCAGAAGAAGCAGTTGCTGTTGTTGATGCTGATTGTGTTCCTGCACCTAAACCAGTTGCCTGAACACGAATACTATCACTTGCATACAAAACAAATGGTTGCTTTAAAAGTTCAACAGCAGAACCAACAGGAACTGGCAATCTATATACAACATCCGAAACTGGAGTAAATGTCAAGGTACCAGAAGGTGTTCCAACTAAAGGTTTACTCAAAACAATCATATTTCCTGATCTATCAGTAACTAATGTATCGAAATCAACGTTTGTACCAGTAACACCCATTCCTATTGTAATAGTGCTTGCAGAAGATACTACACAAGTATGAATTCCAGCACCACCGCCAGAAGAATATGGTGATAATACTCTTCTAGAATCAATATCAAATGCTGCCGTTATTTCTGCATCACCATTAGAAATATTTGTAACATGTATAGAATGGACCAGATATTCTGTCCCCGCAGTCGATGGAAATGTTGTTAACTGTGAAGTGGTTGTACCAACACCAACTCTGTCTAATGTTCCTGTTGGAGTAAAATAAATTACATTATCAATACTCGTATCAAATTTTCCAGATCCACCACCACCACCTCCACCACCTCCACCAGAAGTTAAGTTAATTGTAACTTGTCCAGTTCCACTAGCAGGAGTAACTGTAAGACCAGTACCAGCAACAATAGAAGTTACAATACCTGTTAAATTAGATCCAGAACCACTAAAAGAACTTGCAGATACTGTTCCAGCATTTACAACATTTCTACTATCATCTATGATAGTAGATCCTGTAATTTTAATTGCCATCTTCGTTTACACTCGGCATTTAACGTATTTAGTTAAATATTTTTATTGCAATTTATTTTTAAGAATGTTTATTTCTATTTGCTGCTCTTTAATACATTCAATCAATAAAGCAATTAGACCATTATAGTTAACTGTTTTTGGATCTTCACCTTGAACTAAATCAGGAAAAACAGATTCTATTTCTTGTGCGATTACACCAACTGATGATCTATTGTCTTTTTTCCAATCAAATGTAACTCCACTAATCTGAAGTATTTTTTCAATAGGGTTTTCAATTTTTCTTATATTTGTCTTTAACTTAATATCAGATGTAGAGTTAAAATCAAAAGATGTTGTAACACCAGTAACTAATACATCACCTATAACATGAAGTTTTGTTGTTGGTAATGTGGTTCCAATACCAACCCTATCAGTATTAATGTTTACCGAAACTATATTATCTGATACTAACTTTCCAGTTTCTCTAGTTTTTCCCATTAATTTTTATAGGTCTTTTTAAGTATTTATTGAAATTATCCAAGGTATTCAATCAATACGCTTCCATGCGTAGCACTTGTTGTTCCTGTAGTTCCTGCAGTATTAGTTTGATTAGTTCCCGAGTTATAAGAACCCCCTCCTCCTCCAGCACCCCAAGAAATATTATTCCATCCATTTCCTCCTCCACCACCAGAATATCCTCCAGCACCTCCTGCTGCTCCATTATTTCCACCCCATCCAGCACCTCCACCAAATCCACCTTGTCCAGTATTTACACCACCTGCTCCTGTACCGTCAGGACTTCCACCAACCCATCTAGTTCCACCAAAAGATCTATATAAACCCGTTCCCAGACCTCTATCTCCATCAGAAAGCCATCCTGCCCCTCCTCCGGCAGATCCAAAATTATAAGTTCCTCCAAGACCACCTTCACCAATTCCTTTAGATCCAGCAGTTCCTGGTGAAGATGTGCCTGCAACTGGACTTGTAGTTGCACTTCCACCGCCACCAAGAGCGCCGGTAGTATAAGTATTATTTCCATGTCCCCAACCGCCGCCACCACCGGCAGCAATTAATAATCCAGCACCACCAATAGATCCAGTATATACAAAACTCCCACCACCTCCACCAGATCCATTATCACCATAAACTCCCATTTGTCCAACAACAATGTTTAAGAGAGTATTAATAGTTAATGTAAAAGTTCCAATAATAGTGGCACCAGATCCAGGACGACCAGGAAAAAAAGTTCCTCCATTATTCGCCCCACCAGAGGCACCTTTAGAAGTTATTCTATAAGATCCAGTAGCAGGAACAGTCCAAATTTGAATTCCTGATGAAGTTGTAAAATAAGATGAATTATTTACCCAAGTTGTTGAAGAATAAGCAGTTTGGCAATTTGCTAACGTTGGACCATTTTGTCCAACTGCGGTTGCATTAGTAAAAGTATGCGAAGTAAACGAATATAATCCTGCAGCACCTGCAGCAGATGCACCTCTACCAAATCCAAAACTAGTTCCTACTCTAGATATAAGTGGAGACATTATCTAAATCCTCCATTAACCATACCCAAAACTTCATAATTTGTAGTTGTGCTAGCAGATCCTATAGTATTAATTCCAATAAAATTAAATATATCATACCCAATTGTTGAAGCAGATCCAACTGTACCACCAGGCCATTTAATTGTTCTCGAAACCCCATTTAAAGTTACTGCATTACATGTTCTTGCAGTTCCAGTTTGGATAACAACAACACTGAATAAAAGTGAATGATTGTCAAAAGAACTATCTGTTGGAATTCCATCTACATTTAATGTAATATTTCCAGTTGGATTTGTACATAATCCAATATTAGATCCACTTGTAGTAAAATTAATATTTACACTATTACCATTTACTCTAACTAATTTTTCAGCAACACTTTGTATTCTTGTTTGTGATACACTTAAACTTGTCCCAACAATATTTCCGGCGGAAAATGTATTAGTACCAGGATTAAATGTTAATTTAGTAGAAGAAACTCTTATTGAACTTATACTTCCAGAAACCGCATTAGTATGTGTTAAATATCTAATAGAATTTGTCGTGGTATCATCTACAACTACAGGTCCAGAAGCTAATGAAACATTATTGAAAGTTATAAACTCTAGTACATCATTTTCACTTGCACCTTCAGTGAGAACAACAGAAGTTCCATCTGTTGCATTAAATTCTGTACTATCAAGTTTTATACCATTTAAATAAACATCTAAATATCCAATAGTATAATTTACATTAAATGTAGTTTGATTTTCAGTTGCAACACTTCTAATGTTAGTTTTGATTGTATTTGGAATAGAAACTAACCCGGTTGTTCCATTTATTGATGCAGTAATTCCAACTCCAATAAAATTTATAGTGGTGACACCAGCACCGATCATTACTCCACCAGATTGAATTCCAATAGAACCACCGCCACCAACAGATCCCCCACCACCGGCAATACTTATATCAATCGTTGTACCAGAAAGTAAAAATGTATTTCCCGCACCAATAAAATTTAGAGTTTTTATAGAATTTCCATTAGTTATGGAATTTCCAGCAGAAGAAATTCCAATATTAAATCCACCAGTAGATGTAACAACACCAGTTATATTAACATTTCCACCAACATCAAGAGTAGATATTGGAGAAGCACTATTGATACCTATTCTATCAGTAACAATATTAGATGTAATTAAATTGTCAGACGTTAAATTTGCCTTTTGTCTAGTTTTCCCCATATCTGTTACCTAATAGTTTATGCTTGAGATTCTGACCAAGAAATTCTAGAAGAAACTTGATAAGGAGAAGTTCTATTAATACCCGCAGTATCAAGAACTGATGCACAGATCGTAATAATATCAGGTCCATTTGGAAATACTCCATCTCCACCAAGAATAGAATTGCCCAAATCACTCAATCTAGAAAGATCAAAAGTTTCTGAAGCTACTGTTCTTTGACCACTTGTTCCAATTGATCCGCCAGATGCACGGAATTGATAAATGGTAGTTCCATTTTGAATAGTATCACCGGATGAATGTGAAATATATTGAGAAAGAGATGGAGATCCAACATTAGAATAATTTAAATCACTCAACGAACCATTCAAAATAACACTAATTTTTGAGTCATGAGAAACCGAAATTCCCATTTCTTGAAGTTTAAGTTGCATTCGGTTAATAATATCTCTTTCCCCAAGAGATCCAATCAAATTATTGTCAACTGCAGGAGCAAGTCGAATACTGATTAAAGGAATTAAATCGGTCAAATCTACATTATCAGTACCAGATGCTGGAGCACCAACACTAACTGTCGTTCCACTAGTAATAGATGGATAAATTGCAGGAGGTGTAAAACCAGTGGACAAATAAACAAAAACAAGGAAATTTGATCCAGAATACTGTGTATAAGTAACTGTTCGCCCATTTAATTGTCCATCTGCAGTATAAAGTTTCGCACCAGAAGTAAATTTGGAAGCATTATTAGTTGCAAAAGACAATTGCAAATAATAATCTCTTTGATTATTTGGTAATCTAGTAGATGAAAGAGTAGAATTTGCATTTGTTGCTGCAGTATCGGAGTCACCATTAGTAAACGAAAGAGCCTTTCCAGAAGCAGTAAATAGATAACTGTCATCATTATCAAACCCACCATCCATAATTACAGAAGTTCCCCAGTGGAAAAGAGAAGGTACAAAAGTAGGTGTTCCAATGTTTGCAACTTCATATCTTGCAGGAACGTTACCAGTTCTCATGTATGCTTCATTCCTTCTATTATTATGAATAAATTCATGCATATATTTCACTTTACCATAAGTATCTTTAAATCCAAAACGAATCTTACCAGCACCATACCAAGAATAATCCATGTATGCCATCTGAATAGAATTAATATCCAATATGTATCCAGAAGGACCTGTTCCATCTGCTTTATCAATACTCCAACTAGATTGAGCAACTTTAGTATCTTCAGTAAGAGTTATAACTATTCCACTATTAGAAGATCCTCTATATTTTGGTTGAATATCAATTTCATCTTGCCCATTAATTCTAGTAACTTTATATGATTGTCCTCGTACAACAATCATATCACCAACAGTTAATTGATCTGCAAATCTCGTATTTGTACCAAGAATTTTATTTGATTTATATGTTGCAATTGCAGTTCCAGTAAGTTGTTGTGTAGAAGATCTTCTAACACAATATAAGTTTTGTCCATTATATTCGTAGAAAAATCCATTCTGATCATCAAAAAGACCAGCACGAATTACAGCATTTTGATATCCATTAATTGTATATTCACAAAAACCTGTAGATGGAGATACTGCAGGTGCAGATAAAGCAGTATATGTAAACGTAAATGTATCTACAGCAGTGAGTGTAAATGTGCCATTATAATTGCTACTAGCATTTCTTATTTTTACACTATTTCCTACAGATAATCCATGAGGATATTCAGTCGTTGCCGTTACTGTTGTTCCAGATGCCTCAAGAAGTCTGATTTGCCTATAAGGATTAAAGTTAATTGCTAAAGAACACTGAATACCTTTACCTGACTGATATCTAAAATATTTTCTCGTCTGACGTATAATTTTAGAATCTGGGGATGATCCTGCAGTAATGTCAACACCACCATCAAATGGCCTATGAAGAAATGTTCCATCTGATCTAGCATATAATTTAGTATCAATAAAATGATTTACTGCAGTTGTTGTAATACCAGCATTGTTAGCAAGTGTTATAGAAGTATCACTGACAACAGATGCAACCTGATTTTCAATATAAGGTGCATATGTACCCAATCCAACAACAATAAAAGGATCTCCTACAGAATAAGTTGAGGAGAATCTAGTATTTGTTCCGGTTACAATATTGGAACTTTCGGAAGTTGTTACAGTTCCTGCAGCAGCAACTCTTCCAGATATACTTGGAACTGTTAATTTATAAGATCCAGTAGATGCTGGAAGACCAGTAATACTATTAATACCACTTAAAACATCACCTGGAGTATAAGCAAGTTGTAAATATTTATCATTAACCGGAATCGTATAATAAGTAGATCCACTAGTAATTCCAGCAATAGTAGAACCACTTACTAAATCATAAACTACTTTTTGTCCACCCTTAATTCCATGCCCATCAACAAATCTTAAGTAATAAGCAGAATTTGCGGAAATAACATCAGTGTTTGCAAAAGTTAATTCTCTACTTGCAAGTCTAGAACTTGAAGCAATACTAACTGTTGTACTCGTAACTCCAGTTATATTATAGTAATCATCAGCGATTCCAAACGTTTGTGCTGTTTCAATTAGTAGAGGTGCTTTGCCTTTATTTGTAAAATCAATAATAACTCCAGAACTATTTTTTAATTTAATTCTATTATTATCAATTACATTTGCCCTTAATGTATTAATTCCAACAATTAATGGTGCGGGTGTAAGATCAGCAATTATTTGATCAACAATAGTATCTACAATTTGTTGATGTGTGCGAACAGATCCTGTAGCACCATATCTACCAACTGAAGTATCTTTATCAAGAGGAAGTAAAACCTCAATATGATAATTAGTTCCACTGAACACATTGAAGTAATGTTTGAGGCTATTTCCAAAAACATTAGACCAATTGGCATTAAGAGAACCAGACCCAAACTGTCCAGCCCAATTAGTGTTTTCTAGATAGATGGTATATTTTAGATAACCAGTCCCAACAGAAGTATAATACGCATATGTTGAAACCCAAGCATATTGCCATCCACCACTTTTAGTTTGTCTATTGATATTAAAACTAACCGGAGTAAAATACCCATAACTAGTTGTATAAGAAGCATTAGTATTTAAATAAGCAAACTTATAAGCATTTGTGGAACTAACAACATTACTGCGTGGATATTGTCTTATACTAATAATATATGGAGTATATTGATTCGTCTGATATGGTGTTGAAATATAATTGAATCCCAAATTTGCCAAAGATGCGGGTGGTGTTATTCCACCTGCATTAGATGTATTAAAAGTATTTCTAAAGAAATATTGACCCAAATCAACTGAATTTCCAGTAAATAAAGTTATATTTCCTTCCCCATAAGGATACCAAAGATATCCCGCGGTAAATCCACCACTAGAATTATAAAAATCAATATAGTCATAAGCGTTACTAGAATTTGGATATTCACCATAAGTTAAAAACTGCGTTTCTAAATCACCACCAGTATAAGGGGTAATATTAACAGAATTTGCAGCATACCAAGGAAATAAAGAATTATCACCATAATTCATATAAACACGAGAAGCGTCATTTCCCATAGTTGTTCTTATGGAATCACATGCTTTTTTTACAGAATCATAAACTGCTTTAATTGTTGTAGCATCAGATGGTGCTGGTGGTCCTGAACTAGTTCCTGGTAAAATACCACCACTACCAGCAGAAAAATAAATTGTTTGATCAGTATAAAGACCATGAAGTGGCATATACAACGTATCATTAGTATCATTTACATAAGGACTTCCATCAGGCGCATTTGCACTAGTTTGGGCAATACTAATTGATTTTTTACCTACAGTATTAGTAATGTATAAACTTGTAGATGTACTTAATCCATGATGATAATTTGTGGTTATAGTTAGAGTAGAAGGATCTTGATTATTTGTGTTTACACCCTCATTTACATTAAATTCAATATTTGAACCAGTAAAAAATGCTCCAGGAATAATTGTAGTATATGCTGTTTTATAATTTCCAGTGGAAGATTGCACTGCCTTTGCTTTATAGACAAAAGAAGTTGTGCTAGGAACTGCACTAATTATAAATTTACCGTTTGCAGTTCTTGAAGATGTTCCTTGAACTTCAATAGGTTCTCCAATTGATAACTCATGAGCAACACCACAAGTAACTGTGATAGAATTTGAACCAACTTGCCCGCTTACTTGTTCAATTAAACCAATAGAAACTCCGGGCGATTTAATGTAAACTGAAGGAATATTATTAACTAATTCTACAGTTTCCCATTTTGTTGGTTGCAACCCATATTCAAAGTCAGTATCAATTAAGTTTTCCGGAGTAGATACCCTAAATTTATGAACTGGGTCAATAAGAGATTCAGATACATCCATCTGCTGCTCTTGTTCATCAATAAAAATTTGAAGTTCATCACTATCACTCATTGATGTTGTATTATAACTTAATGTAATTGTAGTGACATCAGTTGTAGAATTATAGCTTACAGTTCCCCCTTTAGATGCATCGGCAAAATTATAGATAATTACATTGTCAGTTACATTCGTAATCATCTGCAAAGTTCTTAACTTATGCAGACCAGAAATTTGAACTGTTTTTTCCGAAGCGTCGAATGTATAATTATAAACTAACTTTTTTGCCATTTTAAAAGTCTTACTTCTATTTTTATATTTATTATCCTAAAGCAATAGCATATGCGATTGCATCTGCTTGAGTAGCTAACTGTCCTCCAGTTACAGTAGCAATTCCAACGATTCCAATACTACCAACTCCCACAATATTATAACCATTTAAGTCAAGATTACCTCCCAATTGAGGACTATTATCATTTGAAATCGTAACTGAAGTAATATTTACAGATTCATAAGATACAGTTTCAATAATATCATTTTCTGTAGCACCATCAGATAATATAATACTCGTACCATTTGATGCAGTAAATTCGGTACTATCAAGTCTAGTTCCATTTAAATAAACATCAACGTAACCAACATCATAAGTTACATTAAATGTTGTTTGATTAGCAGTAGCAACATTTCTTGTTACTGTTCTAGTAACAATATTACTCCCACCACCAGATATAGTTACAGTTACTTCAGTATTGTTACCAGTAGAAGTAACACCAGATCCAACAAAATTAATGCTAGTTACTGCAGTACCAAGAACACTTCCTTCATCTTTAATTGTAATAGATCCACCACCACCAGCACCAGAAATTCCCTGAACACCTTGAACAGATAATCCCTGAAGACCTTGAACTCCTTGAGCACCTTGAGATCCTGTGGATCCAATACCAATAGTTCCTTGAGTTCCTTGTGTACCTTGAAGACCTTGAACTCCTTGAGCACCTTGTGATCCAGTAGATCCAATACCTATAGTTCCTTGAACTCCTTGAGTTCCTTGTGTACCTTGAAGACCTTGAAGACCTTGAACTCCTTGAGCACCTTGTGATCCAGTAGATCCAATACCAATAGTTCCTTGTGTTCCTTGAGTACCTTGAGCACCTTGCAATCCAGCCTCATACGGCGTTGTCCAAGAAATTCCAGCACCAGTAGAACTAAGTATAGAACCTGCAGTACCTACATTTCCATAAAAATCTTTCAATGAAGAATCAAGTTTAACCAACCCTACAAAAGTAGAAACACCAGATATTCTTAATTGCGGAGAAGTAATAGTTGAATCAGTAACTTTTAATCCACCAGCAGAAAATCTTACTCCATTGGGAATATCAAAAGTACCAACACCAACAGCATAATTAAATATCCAAGCATCTGTATTCAAACCAGTGAAGGTTCCTGCTTTAATCCACATAAGTTGCTTATATGTGGATGGAAGATCATCAGTACCAACACCAGCATTAATATCAATTAGTGGACTTCCTTCAGTTGATGCAACCGCAATACCACCATGATTTGCCGTTATATCATTAGAAATTACAACACCACCAGAGGTTGTTGCAAGTCCAACAATAATATCTTTATCAGAAACTTCTAATCTTGTAGCAGCAATCAGAACGCTAGTTCCACCAATTGTTACATTACCACCAACATAAAGATTAGTCCCATCAAAAGTTAAGTTTCCAGATCCCGTTGGATTATTAGATCCATCTTTATAAACAATTTGATTTGCAGATCCTGCTACTGGACCCGTTATACCTTGAACACCTTGGATTCCCTGGAGTCCTTGAGCACCTTGAAGACCTTGAAGACCTTGAGTTCCTTGAGCACCTTGTGATCCAGTAGATCCAATACCAATAGTTCCTTGAGTTCCTTGAAGACCTTGAGTTCCTTGAGTACCTTGAACTCCTTGAGTACCTTGAGCACCTTGTGATCCAGTAGATCCAATACCTATAGTTCCCTGAAGACCTTGAGTACCTTGAACTCCTTGAGTTCCTTGAGCACCTTGAAGTCCTTGAGCACCTTGTGATCCAGTAGATCCAATACCAATAGTTCCTTGAACTCCTTGAGTTCCTTGAACTCCTTGAGTTCCTTGAGCACCTTGAACTCCTTGAGTACCTTGAGCACCTTGATTTCCTAGTACATTAGCAAGTTCATAAGCGTAAATAACTGGACCAGTGTTTTCACCAAAAGTCCAATTACCACCTGATAATGTTGTTATTTTTAAATTGTAAGAATATGTTCCAGAAGCAGGAGCATCAATAACTGACATTGCAAATGGTACATTTTCACTTCCTCCAGTTGATTCAAATTGAATATCATTTCCAATTGCAGTTGAACCTCTATACAACTGCATACGTCCCCAAGTATTAGCAGTTGCATTTTCAGCATCACCAGTTACGACGATTTGAACTGGATTTCCACTTGTTGTAATAGTTACAGTAACAATACCCACTGGGAAAGATGCACTTGATAATACTGTTACTTTCGATCCAAGTGTTTGAGCATAATTTAATGCACTAATTGTAGCAGGTGGACCAGCAGGACCTTGAGTTCCTTGAGTGCCTTGGATTCCCTGAAGACCTTGAATTCCCTGAAGACCTTGAAGGCCTTGAGTTCCTTGAGCACCTTGTGATCCAGTAGATCCAATACCTATGGTTCCCTGAAGACCTTGAGTACCCTGTGTACCTTGAACTCCTTGAGCACCTTGTGATCCAGTAGATCCAATACCTATTGTTCCTTGAAGACCTTGAACTCCTTGAGCACCTTGAG
>JACCDW010079598.1_pt1 | contig 40178 bp, 49 predicted proteins | sample 7449781 | NCBI WGS metagenome assembly JACCDW01 (sample SAMN15323449, study PRJNA562643) | freshwater metagenome | isolation source: river surface water | place: USA:Blue River Watershed | collected 2017-08-18 | reverse complement strand
TGACCACCGACTCGATTGGTGGCTTTGTGCGTGTCCGCATTTCAAAGGAAAGTTCATGAACCTTGCAATCCTCACCGGCAACCTGGGCCGCGACCCAGAGCTGAGATCGCACAACGGCGACAGCGTCCTCGGCTTCAGCATCGGCGTGCAGACCGGCACACGAGACAAGCCAGCCACCATGTGGGTGTCCTGCTCGATCTGGGGCAAGCGCGCCACCTCGTTGCAGCCCTACCTGTTCAAGGGCCAGCGCGTGACCGTCAGCGGCTCGATCCGCATGGAAGAGTTCAAGGCTCAGGACGGCACGCCCAAGACCGCGCTCCGCATGTCGGTCGATCAGATCGATCTACCGCCGAAGGGTGATGGCCAGGCAGCGCCAACCCAGCAGCCGCAGCAGCAAGCACAACCGCGCCCAGCCCCGTCCACAGGCAGCGGCTTTGACGACATGGACGATGACATTCCCTTCTGACCATCATGAAAACATACGACGACTTCAAAAGCATTCGCGGCTGGGCACACGCTCGCAATCTGATCAACGGCAGCAACACTGACAAGCAATTCCTGAAACTGATCGAGGAGGTGGGCGAGCTGGCTGCTGGCTTGGCGCGCAAGGACACCGTCCAGGTGATGGACGGCATCGGCGACGCTGTGGTGGTGCTGACCATCATGGCCGAGCAGATGGGCTTCAGCATTGAGGCCTGCATTGAGATGGCCTGGGACGAGATCAAAGACCGCAAAGGCCGCATGATCGATGGCGTCTTCGTGAAAGAGGCCGACCTGTAAAAAAACTCTTGCACCTCCTTGTGTTTTGGTTTTAGAATGACACATCATCAACACCCAAGGAGAGTGCCGAGTGAAGACAGCAAGAGAAAAGGCCGCCATCAACGGTGACCAAAAATATCTTGGTGCTGCTTGCAAGAAGTGCGGCGGCATTGAGCGATATACCAGCAACGCAGCTTGCGTTGAATGCACCAAGCGTGTGGCCATGGCCAACACCGACCGCCTGCGTCAGCAACTGAAAGACGCAAAGGCAGGTGCCTGATGACCTACCGGATCAAGGGCTGGGCCAAGTTCCAGCATTTCAAAGACCGTCGTCCACCATGGATCAAGCTCTACCGCGAAATCCTGGAAGACCCTGACTGGCACGACCTGGACGGCGACACCGCCAAAGTCCTGGTGGCGCTCTGGCTCCTGGCCAGCGAAGACGAAGACCAAGAGGGAAAACTGCCCGACGCGCGCCGTCTTGCATTCCGACTTCGCCTGTCTGAAACGAAGATCAACCAGGCACTTTCCAAGCTGTCTCACTGGCTGGAACATGATGATATCAACGTGATATCAACCGGGCATCAAGGTGATGCACCAGAGACAGAGGAGAGGCAGATTAAAGAGACAGACAAGAGACAAAGTATTTCTGGCGTGTCCAAACCGACCGGCGTCAGTGACCAAACCTGGAAAGACTGGCTTGCACACCGGAAGACCAAGAAGGCAGCAGTCACCAACACCGTGATTGCCCAGATCATCAAGCAGGCAGAGCTGTGCGACTACACCCTGGAGCAGGCCATGCAGGAGATGTGCGTCAGGGGTTGGACAGGGTTCAATGCCGAATGGATCAATAAGGGCGCAGGCGGCCAGAGCAGGCCGCACAGCAAGGAAGACTTCGACAAGATCGACTACGGTACCGGAGGCCTGATATGAAAACGATTGGCGATGCGCTGAAGGCAGACACCCAGGTCAAGACCGTGACCTGCGAAAAACACGGCGACTACGAAAGCCGCAACTGGATCGGCAGCGTCTGGAGCAAATGCCCAGGCTGCACCGAGGAGGAGGATGCGGCCAAGAAGGAGCAGGCAATCCTGGATGAGCGCAAACAGCGCAAGCTGCGCTGGGAGGCCAAGATCAGGGGCAGCGGCATTCCCGAGCGTTTCCATGCGCGCACGCTGGATACCTACACGGCAGAGACACCAGAGCAGCAGCATGCCCTGGAGTTCGCCAAGGACTACGCGCACAACTTTGACCAGGTTATCAAGACTGGCCGCTGCGCTGTGTTCATTGGTAAGCCTGGTACCGGCAAGACCCACCTGGCCTGCGGCATTGGCCTGCGGATCATGGGCGCGCAGCAGCGCACCGTTCTGTTCATCACCGTGCAGCGCGCAATCCGTCGCATCAAGGACACCTGGGCCAAGGGAAGCAACGAGAGCGAGAGCCAGGCAATTGAGTCGCTTACGTTTCCTGACCTGTTGATCCTGGACGAGGTCGGCGTGCAGTTCGGCAGCGACTTTGAAAAGAACATCCTGTTCGATGTCTTAAACGAGCGGTACGAGAAGCGCAGGCCAACGATCCTGCTGTCGAACCTTTCGGCCAAGGAGGTAATGGGATACCTTGGTGATCGCGTTGCAGATCGCCTGCGCGAGGACGGCGGCGAAGTCATCCCGTTTAATTGGGAATCACACAGGGGGAAGTCATGAAGTTCAACGCACGATGGGAGCCGCGCTGGCCATGCTTTGCGGTCGGGTTTTACCGTGGCCGCAGGGGCAGTCAGTACCGCACGTTCAGCCTGATCGTTTGGGCTGCTGTGTTTGAAATTACCTGGGGGCAAGCATGATCAGAATCATCGCATTCGTCATCATCATGGTGGCGGCTTTTGGAATTGCAGGCACGCACGATTTTGAGGAAGAGCAGCGCCAGGAGCAGGAATACTGCGAGATGGTCAAGCTCTACAAGCAAACCCGTGGCCAGTCAGGTTGGCCCGAATACAAGAAGGGCGAGGTGTTTTGTGCCAGGTAACAAAAAACCGCGCAAGAAAATGCGTCGAGTCTGGGCAGGTTTGCCTAAGACCATACGTTTTGGTCAGCGCGAGGAAAACCTGCTGATGCTGGTGCCGCACGCAGAGCTGGACAAGTTCCGAGATGGAACAGCTGACGAAGGAACATGGCACACCATCACCATGCGCCTGGATTGGGGCGCGTTTATGTCCATTGATCACTTCGACAACATCGAAGCCAATGATCAGATTCGTGACGCACTTGACGCCATGCTGTCGATCAAGGATCGCCATGAACGCACCGGCAAATACGGCGTGTCAGGTGATGAGTTTTTTAAGATTGGCGAGGCTTTGAACCTTACCGACGAAATGCAAAAACAAACCACCAGGCGCGAGCAAGAAGAAAGCCTCAAGGCCATGCTCAAACTCAATGACAAACTACTGAAAGAACAACATGCAAGAAGCAAGACAAGCGTTTGATGATTTGTTTCGTGATGTCGTGATGAGCGACAACGACATGGCTTGGTATATCTTCAAGGCAGGATGGAACGCAGCCAAAGACATCAACCGACCACAGGCCATCGACGCCAACGTCGAAGGCGTGCGCGAGAAGATGCGCCAGCGCGCTGAGATTGGCCTGGCCAAGTATGGTGTGACCACCGAGCGCAAAGACCTTGATCTGCGCGCCTGGATGCAGCACGCACAAGAGGAGGCCATGGACTTGGCCGTTTATTTGGAACGAGCAATGAAGGAAATCAAATGAAATTTGCAAAGACATTCAACGTGAGCAAATACGAGCAGGTCGTGGTGATTCGTGGCCAGGACAAAGACGGAGCGCCCGAGATTCGTTTTTTCTTCAAGCCTGATGGCTTTGGTGTGTGCAACTTTGGCATCGCTCCAAATGACGATGGCCTTGACACTGCATCACGCCTTGACCTGGCATTCAGCGAAATGACTGGCCAGCAGGCTGTCGAGATCGTTGACGGATGGCTGCACCACATGCAGTCGCAGGCAAAGGCAGCCCATTGAGATGAGGTGCGAAGGATGCAAACGCGAGGAAACAATCAACCTGGTCGATGGGCGAAAGGTCTGCAACTACTGTCCCGCCTGGCTTGTCGAGTGCGAAGCCAGGCATCTGCTCGGCTTGCCATTGCACAAGCGGAGAGAGCAGTTAAACGCAAGATTGAAAACGCGCGGCGAGGCCTCGGTCAATAAATTGAAAGAGGTCATGAGCGCAGTACACACAAGGAATAAAAAATGAGTGAATTAACCGTTTTGTTTTTTGCAATTTTTTTTAAGTCGCTTTGTTTGATTGCCGCAATTGCTGGGGCAACATTTTTGATTTATCACAACAAAGACGGATGGGGATGGTTGATATTTTTGGCCATCATTGTTGGATCAACGTCTTACAAATACACACCGGACGAAAAAAAAGAAAATCCGGTTGAGTCAACAACAAAGGACGCATGATGAATTGCCCACCATGCAATCAGAATTGCAACCAGGGTAGAACGTGCCCAGCCAGGCAAAGGGCCGACCACATCCTGGCATCGGTCACTGAGGGCGCTGGCCACCTCTTCCGAGAGGAGGAAATCACCTGGGCATTGCAGGTGACCGGAGACATTCCCGTTGCGGAAAATACTACATTGATGCAAAATCATCATTAACCAAAAGGAGAAAACCATGGCCACCAAAAACAAAAAACCCCCAAAACCACCAAAGTATTGAGGTCAACATGCCATACACCGCAAAGCAGCACCGGCTGTTTGAAGCCGCAGCGCACAACCCAAAGGTTGCCAAAGCTCATGGCATGAGCCAGGGTGAGGCCCAAAAAATGGCCAGCGAAGGTGTGAAAAAAAAGGTGCCTTGGCACTCGATGTTGAAGAAAAAGAAGTGAATGGCGAAGGCTCGTGTAATCGCCGTCAATGAAAACGGATACCGCATTGGTGCATCGCATCACAATGCACGAATACCCGACGACGTAATTGATCGCATACGCGACCTTCACGAAGATCAAGAGATTGGCTATCGCAGACTGGCCAAAATGTTCGACTTACCCAGGAGCTGCATCCAGAAGATTTGCAACTATGAACGAAGAGCGCAAACCCCAGACCGCTGGAAAACGATCCGCGAAGAAAACGACTGAGCCTGCAAAGGTTGGCCGTCCTCCTGAAGCTGTGCCCCAGGACATTGCTGATGCATTGTGCCTGTGGATTGCCGAGGGTAAGACTCTGCGCGACTTTTGCCGTTTGGAGGGCATGCCTGCTTTTCGTACTGTCTACGATTGGATGGAGAAAGACGCAGAGTTTTCCGCACGCATCGCGCGCGCGAGAGACATTGGCCACGACGTGATCGCCGAGGAAACCCTGGAGATCATCGACACCGAGCCAGAGTTCGCTGAGTCCTGGTCGCAGTTCGGCGGCAGCAAGCACCGCGACAGTGCCCATGCCACCTGGCTCAAAAACCGAGTCGAGCAGCGCATGAAGCTGCTGGCCAAGTGGAACCCCAAGAAGTACGGCGACAAGGTGGGCGTTGAGGCCCAGGGCGGCTTCACGTTGACCGTGGTGACAGGCGTGCCCGAGGAATGATCAAACTCGATTACAGCCCACGCGATTGGCAGAAGGAATGCCATCGTCAGCGCAGGCGCTTTACCGTCCTGGCGCTGCATCGGCGAGCAGGCAAGACCGAGCTGGCCATTATGGAGCTGATCGACAAGGCCATGAAGTTCCAGCTTGAGCTGGGCATGTTCGTCTACATCGCGCCATTCCTGAAGCAGGCCAAGGCCATTGCCTGGCAGCGACTGAAACAGAAGCTAGGGCCGCTCATGATCGCTGGCGCTGTCGATGTCAACGAGGGCGACCTGTCGGTCACCTTCAAGCACAACGGCTGCATCATCCGTCTGTTCGGTGGTGACAATCCAGACGCCATGCGCGGCCTGCGGATCGACGGCAGCGTCATTGACGAGGTGGCCCAGATCAAGCCCGAGGTGTGGATGGACATCATTCAGCCTGCCCTGTCCGACCGCAAGGGCTGGGCCATGTTCATTGGCACGCCTGCTGGCATCAACCTGTTCAGCGAGCTGTTCTACAAGGCTGCCGACCTGCCTGAGTGGCATGCCGCACGCTTTACCGTGTACGACACACACGCGCTGGACGAGGACGAGGTGGCCCGTCTGAAGCGAGACATGGCCGAGACATCGTTTGCCCGTGAATACCTGTGCGATTTCACTGCCGCAGGCGATGACCAGCTCATCAGCCTGGCAGACAGCGAGGAGGCCGCCAGGCGCGTCTACACCGACAAAGATGTGGCAGACGCCCCAAAGATTCTTGGCGTCGATCCTGCGCGCTTTGGCGACGACCGCAGCGTCATCTTCAAACGCCAGGGCATGCAGGCATTTGACCCGCTGGTCTACCGTGGCATCGACAACATGGAGCTGGCCGCCAGGGTGGCCGCTCAGATCGAGGCCTGGGAGCCTGATGCCGTGTTCATCGACTCAGGTGCTGGCGCTGGTGTGATCGACCGGCTGCGCCAACTGGACTACGACGTGATCGAGGTGCCGTTCGGCGGCAAGGCCACGCAGTCCCACCTGTTCCTGAACCGTCGAGCTGAGATGTGGTTTGAGATGGCCGACTGGCTCAAGCTGGGCGGCGCGATCCCCAACGACGTGTCACTCAAGCAGGAGCTGGCCACACCTGTGTACTGGTTCGACGCTGCTGGCCGCAAGGTGCTGGAACCGAAGGACGAGATTAAGAAGCGCCTGCAAGGTGGCGGCAGCCCTGACATGGCCGACGCCCTGGCCCTGACCTTTGCCTACCCTGTCCGCAAGCGCGCACCCAAGGACATCTACGCCAGGCTGGTGCGGAACAACGCCAAGGAGGACTATGACCCATACGCCAAGATTTGAGCGGCTGGCCACCGGCCTGGACGTGCAGCCCATCATCGACCGCATCGAGGCCATGCCCGAGCTGTGGGGCGAGATCACCGCCAGGCAAGACTACACCGGCAGCGCGCACAAGGGCACCGAGTGCATCTTTGCCCGTGGGCCATGGAGCTTCACTCCGTACTACTACATGTTTGACCTGGGCAGCTACGACTACCCAGCCATGGACAAGCTGGGCGACGTTCTGACGCCTGTGCTGCGTCCGTTGTTGACAGACGTGCTGGCCGTCACCGAGCTGGGCCGTGTGCTGATCGTGAACCTTAAGCCTGGCGTGCAACTTAAGCCCCACATCGATGAGGGCACCTATGCCGATCACTTTGCCAGGTTTCACGTCGCACTGACCAGCAACGACCGCTGCATGCTGGAGGTGGCCGAAGACCAGGTGGCCATGCAGCCAGGCGAGGCTTGGTGGTTTGATCACAAGCAGCGGCACTCTGCCTTCAACCTGGGCGATACCGACCGCTGGCACATAATCATCGATGCCGTTTCCCCACGGTTTCCGATGGGCAAGGTACCCGTATCCATTCATCCTGCCACTACTGTGGCGTCAAGTGGGGTAACACCATGACCGAGATTCGCACTTCCACTGTCAGCGAGATGCTGGCAAACGCTAGTGAGCTGTTTGAAGAGCATTGGGACGAGATCGCGCTGAACAAGCAGGTCATGGTTCTGAAGCCCGACGAACCTCGCTACCGAGCGATGGAGCAGGCAGGCAGCCTGTTGATCCTCGCGGCGTGGGAGGGTGAGGCTCTTGTGGGGTACTCCGTGAACTTCATCATCAACCATCTGCACTATGCTGATTTGAGGCTATGTTCAAACGACCTGCTGTTCATCACAAGATCGAAGCGCGCTGGCCGTTTGGGTTTGCGACTGATCCGCGAGACAGAGAGGTGCGCCGCCGAGAGGGGCGCGCAGCTCATGCTGTGGCACGCGAAGCAAAACACTCCGCTGGCCGTGATGATGCCAAAGATGGGTTACGGTGTGCAGGACATCATTTTCAGCAAGGAGATTTAACATGGGCGTGACAGCAGCAGTCGCAGCAGTGGCCAGCGTGGGCTATTCGATTTACTCGGGTGAGCGCGCAGCCGAAAAACAATCTGAGGCCTTGAACCAGCAAAAGCAGGCACAGGCCGAAGCAAAGCAAACCGCACAGCAGCAGCAGAAGCGCAGCGAGATGGCTCAAAACGCAGCCAACCGCAAGCAGCCTGATGTTGCTGGCATCGTCCAGGCCGCTGGCCAAGGATCGCAAGGCGGCGCATCGGGCACTATGCTTACAGGCCCAACCGGCGTTGATCCCAACGCTTTGAGCCTGGGCAAGAACACACTATTGGGTGGATAAGTCATGAGTCAATTCCCTAGCGACGCAAACTCGTATTCAAACGCGCCTCGGCGCGATCAGCTATACACGCGCTGGGGTCAGCTCAAGATCGAGCGCGCATCCTGGTGGGCACACTGGCAAGAGCTGACTACCTACATCCTGCCGCGCAATGGCCGCTACTTCCGACAGGATCGGGACAAGGGCTGGCGTCGTCACAACAACATCTACGACAACACAGGTACCCGCGCCCTTCGCACTTTGGGCGCAGGCATGATGGCTGGGGCCACAAGCCCTGCCCGTCCCTGGTTTCGTTTGGGCACTGCTGATCCAGACCTGAACGAGTTTCCTCCCGTCAAGCTGTGGCTCAACGATGTCACGCGACGCATGATGCTGGTCTTTCAGAAGTCCAACACCTACCGCGCACTGCATGGCATGTACGAAGAGCTTGGCGCTTTTGGCACTGCGTCTTCAATCATCCTGCCAGACTATCGTTCGGTCATTCATCACTACCCTGTGACGACCGGCGAATACTGCATCGCGCAGGATTACCAGGGCCGTGTCTGCACGCTCTACCGCGAGTTTGAAAAGACCGTGGGCGAGATCGTCAAGGAGTTTGGCTACAAGAACTGCTCGCGCACCGTGCAGTCCATGTACGACAACCACAACCTGGACAAATGGATTCCGATCATCCACGCCATTGAGCCACGCGAAGACCGCGACATTCGCAAGAAGGATTCGCAGAACATGCCGTGGGCCAGCTACTACTTTGAAGTCGGTGGCGATCCGAACAAGTTCTTGCGTATCAGCGGGTACAAGCAATTCCCTGCTGTCGTTCCTCGCTGGGCAACCGCAGGCGGCGACATCTATGGCAACAGCCCTGGCATGGAAGCCCTGGGCGACATCAAGCAGCTCCAGCACGAGCAGCTTCGCAAGGCCCAGGCCATCGACTACCAAACCAAGCCACCGCTGCAAGCGCCGACCTCGATGAAGAACCGAGATGTCGAGATGCTGCCTGGTGGCGTGACGTTCTACGATGGCCAGACCGCAGGCATCAAGACCGCATTCGATGTGAACCTGAACCTTCAGCACTTGGTGATGGACATCCAGGATGTGCGCGAGCGCGTGCGTGGCGCTTTCTACGCCGATCTTTTCCTCATGCTGGCAAACGCCACCGACACACGCATGACCGCGACTGAGGTCGCCGAGCGGCATGAGGAAAAACTGTTGATGCTTGGCCCTGTGCTTGAGCGCCTGCACAACGAGCTGCTCGATCCTCTGATCGACATCACGTTTAGCCGCATGGTCGAGGCTGGCATCGTGCCGCCTGCACCACCGGAGCTGCAAGGCATGGACTTGAACGTCGAGTTCGTGTCGATGTTGGCGCAGGCACAGCGCGCCGTGGGCACCAACAGCGTTGATCGATTCGTTGGCAACCTGGGTGCTGTGGCCGCATTCAAGCCTGACGTGCTGGACAAGTTCAATGCCGACTATTGGGTGGACAGTTACAGCGACATGCTGGGTGTCGATCCGAAGCTCATCGTGGCTGGAGATCAGGTTGGCATCATTCGCAAGGCTCGCAGCGAGGCCCAGGCCGCGCAGGCACAGAACGAGGCCATGCACCAGCAGAGCGAGACAACCCGCAACCTAGCTGCCTCTCCTACCGGCGACGGCACCAATGCCCTGACAGACGTGATGAACATGTTCAGCGGCTACAACTCACCATCACCCTCACAGGTCTAAGGAGATCACCATGGCGACAAAGGGCACACTGCTTTACGGCGGCACCACCAACACGGCAGATGGCAACGCTGCATCTGAATTCATCAACAAACTATTGGAGGCTGCTGCGGCAATCCACAAGCAGCATTTGATGACCACGGGGCCAGGTTCATTTGCGGCCCACGAAGCATTGGGGGATGTGTATGACCAACTTGAATCGGGTGCTGACAACCTTGCTGAATCATTCATGGGCTGTAAGAGGGTGGGCCTCTCGTTTGCTGGCGTCGATGCCACGGATTACTCGGCGCAAGTTCGTGCAATTTATGACTACGTCGAAGCGAACCGAGGAATGATGGGCACTGAGTCGCACATCCAGAACCTGGTCGATGAAGTCCTCGACAATCTGGCGCGCAACCTTTTCAAACTCGACCGTCTGGCATAAGGAGAACACCATGAGCTTAGTCAACATGAAGATGTCCGCTGAAGAGCGTGGCGAATACGGCTCAGACGTGGCCAAGATGGCCGAGCCTGCTTACCCCTACGGCCTGTGCATCGATCTCGATGATGGCTCGATGGAGAAGCTGGGCATCACTGCATTGCCGAAGGTGGGCACCGAGATGATGATCACCGCCAAGGTTGTCGTGAAGTCTGTCAGCTCCAACCAGTACGAGGGCAGCGATGCTGAGTCGCGCATGAGCCTCCAGATCACCGACATGGATGTCGGCCAAACTGAGAACGCTCAGAACGACAACAGGGCCACAAAGCTCTACGGCAACACCAACGGAACCACCGAAGGCCGAGCCATCAACAACCTGCAAAGCTCGATGCTGACTGCGAGTAACTGATGGCCATCAAGCACTACCAATCCATTGGCGAGCTTTCAAAGACGGAGCATGTACCGCTCCAGATCGCCCGTGGCCTGGTGGGTGGCCACACGTCGCTCAACATCTCTGGCTACCAGGCCAGCGTTGGCGGCGTGTTCATCCCGATTTGGGAAAACGCGACGGCTTATGTGTACCCGTCAAACGGCACCATGCTGCTGTGGAGTTCAAGCGCATCAGACACCAATGTGCTGATCCAGATCAACGGCCTCGATGCGAACTACGTCCAGATCAGTGAAGAGCTGTTGCTGAACAACGGCACGACAGGTGTCACCACGGTCAATGCGTACAAGCGCATTCACAGCATCGTGGTGGTCGATGGCGTCAACCCTGTGGGCGCGATCAGCTTGGGCAACGCAGGCAAGACTGAAACCTACGCCAAGATTGCTGCTGGCGCTGGCACCAGTGCCATGACGATCTACACCGTGCCTGCTGGCCACACGTTCTACCTGGCCAAGGTGAATGCCTACGCCGACCAGAGCAACAACCAGGTCACCAACTATCGGTCGTACACCATCAATGCATCTGGCATCATCCGAGCTGTGTTGCAGGTGCCATTCACTGGCAGCTACATTTCGGACAAAACAGTGCATCGAGCTTACAACGAGAAGGTCGATATTCAATGGTAGTGCAGTTCAAGCGCCACTTCACAGGTCGGCATTCAGATCGAGGGTATCCTGGTGAAGAACAATGAGAGCTGATGTGTCTGGATGGCGGTACCCGTATCCAGACGTGGCGTGGATAAATTGACAACATGAGCAAAGAATTTGATCCGCTCGACCTCCGTGGTCAGGAACGTGCAAGGGACGACAAAGCCCTACGCGAGCGCCTGAACCGCGAAAACGAGGAAACCGATTTCAAGTGGCTCATGAACAGCAAGCGGGGGCGTCGCGTAGTGTGGCGTCTTCTGGAGCAGTCGGGTGTGTTCCGTCTATCGTTCAACACCAATGCAATGTCGATGGCATTTGCAGAGGGCAACAGGAACTTTGGAAATCGCACACTTTCGATGATCCACACGCTCTGTCCAGAGCTTTATGCAACCATGGTAAAGGAACAAACGAATGACAACCGAATCGCTGATGACGGAAGCCGCAACGACCACTGAAGGCAACGCATCGCAGGCACCAGGCGACAACTCTGCGACGGCAGATGCGTTGTATGGTGAGCAGCAGCAAGCAACCGAAGGACAGACACAGCAAGCCCAGGATGGTGCCTCTGCTGATGGCAAGACTGACGGCGATGCTGGTGACGGCGACGGCAAACCTGCCGAAGGCGCACCAGAAAAATACGAATTCCAAGCCCCTGAAGGCAAGGAGTACGCAGCAGAAACCCTCGCGGATTTCTCTGAGATCGCCAAAGAATTGAATCTGACCCAGGATGCTGCACAGAAACTGTTGGATAAGATGGCCCCGAGTATTCAGGCCCGTCAAATGCAACAAGTCGAGGCAATCCGCACCGAGTGGGCAGAAGCCGCTCAAACGGACAAGGAGTTCGGGGGCGACAAGCTCCAGGAAAACCTGGCCGTTGCGAAAAAAGCTCTCGACAATTTCGGTACACCGGAACTGCGCGCGCTGTTAAATGAGTCTGGTCTGGGCAACAATCCCGAAGTAATTCGGTTCATGTTCAGAGCAGGCAAGGCAATGAGTGAAGACACTTATGTGGGGAATTCTCCTGGCGCTGGCGGCAAAGCTGGCCCTCAAGACTTCAACGCAAAAGCGGCTGCGCTCTACACAAATCAGCAATCTTAAACAGGAGTTAAATCATGTCCACTCTCGCAACTACCAACCTCACCCTGGCCGATTGGGCCAAGCGTACTGACCCCGATGGCCGTATCCCGATCATCGCTGAACTGCTTTCGCAGTCCAACGAAGTTCTGGAAGACTGCGTGTTCAAGGAAGGCAACCTGCCTACCGGCGAGCGCGTCGTTGTTCGCACTGGCCTGCCTGCCGTCTACTGGCGCGCACTGAACCAAGGTATCCCTTCCAGCAAATCGACCACTGCACAGGTGGACGAAGCTGCCGGTATCTTGGAAGCTCGCTCCGAAGTGGACAAAGACTTGGCCATGCTGAACGGCAACACCGCTCAGTTCCGCTTGTCTGAAGACACTGCTTTCTTGGAAGCAATGAACCAGACTCAAGCCACGACTTTGTTCTATGGCAACCCTGGTACTGATCCCAAGCAATTCTTGGGCATCGCACCTCGCTACTCCAGCCTCTCGGCTGCCAACGCACAGAACATTCTGTCTGCTGGTGGTTCTGGCTCGGACAACACTTCTGTGTACCTCATCGTTTGGGGTGACCAGACTGTGTACTGCCACTTCCCCAAAGGCTCCAAAGCCGGTCTGATCCACGAAGACCTCGGCGAGCAAACCGTGTACAACAGCGACGGCACCCGTCTGCAAGCGTATGCAACTCGCTACCAGTGGAAGAACGGCCTGGTCGTGAAGGACTGGCGCTATGTGGTTCGCATTTGCAACATCGACGTGTCTGACCTCATCGGTCAAACTGGCACTCAGGCTGCATCTGCTGCAACCAACATCGTCAAGCTGATGGCTCGCTCGCTGTACCGTATCCCCAACATGGCTATGGGCCGCGCTGCGTTCTACATGAACCGTACCGTTCACTCTGGTCTGAGCATCGCTGCTTTGGACAAGAGCCAGTACGTTCTGAAAATCAACGAAGGCCTCTCGCAATTCGGCACGCCGTATAGCTGGTTGTCTTTCTTGGGCGTTCCGCTCCGTCGCGTTGACGCTATCGTCAACACCGAAGCTGTCGTGTCCTAATTGATCAACCAACTTTGAAAGGAATTTCACCATGATCACCGATAAACTCCTCCGTGTATCGACCGACCAGGCATTGACTACCACTGCCGTTTCGACCGACACCATCGACCTCTCCATCGCCCGTGACATTGGCGAAGGCACTGAGCTGTACATGAACTTTGCCGTGACTGCTGCCTTGACTGGCGGCACCTCTGTGAAGTTTGAAGTCATCAGCTCTGCTGCTGCAAACCTTGGCTCGCCCACGGTTATCGGCAGCTCTGATGCCATCGTCACGGCAGACTTGGTCGCTGGCAAGAACGTGGCTGTTCGCATCAATCCCGCGATTGCTTCGACTGGCCAGCGTTACTTGGGCGCACGCTACACGATCTCTGGCACCTACAGTGCTGGCACCGTGACTGCGGACGTTGTGACCAACATCCAGGACGGCAAGAAGTTCTACGCTTCTGGCTTCACTGTGGTCTGATAAAGGAGATTTCACATGGCACGAGTCCGCGCAATCAGAGTCTGTTTTGTTGACAATGGCCTTCGCACCGAAGGCGCTGAGTTCGACTATGTCGGCCCTCACAACACCAACCTGGAATACCTTGACGGTGAGCCAGAGGTGGCAGAGGAAAAGCCTGCCAAAGCCGCGCCCACCAAAAAGTGGGCCAAGGCCAAGCAGACTGCCGAGTTTGCAGGCGCTGGCGCAGACGACGGCTCTGTGTAATCCGATCTGTCGGAGAACGTAGTCCGAGGGGCCGCTGGGAAACCACGGCCCCTTTTTCACTTATAGGAGGCCGCGATGGCATCAGAAGTCGATATTTGCAACCTGGCACTTGGCCATTTGGGCGACAACGCCACAGTGTCCAGCATCAGCCCACCGGAGGGTTCGGCACAGGCTGAACACTGCGCTCGGTTCTACCCCATTGCCCGTGACGCACTGCTGGAGATGGCCTACTGGAATTTCGCCATGCGTCGCGTGGCCCTGGCCCAGCTCACCATGAACTGGCCAGAATGGAAGTACGCATACGCCCTGCCTGGCGATGTTCTCAACGTCGTGTCCGTCATGCCGCAAGACGCAGCCGACGATTACAGCACGCGATTCGTGCCGACCGACACACCCTACTGGTCGCACAACTACAGCCCCGTGATTGCAGCAGGCCGCTACGCACCGCAGCCTTACACAATCGAAACGCAGGCCGATGGCTCCAGCGTCCTGTTCACCAACACAGAAAATGCCGTGCTGCGTTATTCGGCATTTGTGCGCGACACCACACAGTTCTCGCCATTGTTCGTGCTGACCTTGTCGCACTACCTGGCCTCATACCTGGCTGGCCCAATCCTCAAGGGCGAAGTGGGCGCAGCCGAAGCCAAACGTCAATTGCAGATCGCCGTTGGCTTCCAACAGCAGGCCGAGACATCTGACGCCAATCAGCGCAAGACCACGGTGGAACACATCGTGTCCTGGACTGCTGGGAGATAAGCATGGCCAATACCCGCACATTCAATCGCTCGTTTGCTGGCGGCGAGATGTCGCCAGAGATGTTTGGGCGCATCGATGACGTGAAGTTCCAGACCGGCGCAGCCAGGCTCCGCAATTTCATTGCCACACCGCAAGGCCCAGCCGAGAACCGGCCAGGCTTTGCCTTTGTGAATTCCGTCAAGGACAGCACAAAGAAGACGCGCTTGATCCCGTTCACCTACTCGACCACGCAGACCATGGTGATTGAGCTGGGCGCTGGCTACATTCGATTCCACACCCAGGGCGCAACGCTGCTGTCTGGTGGCGTGCCCTACGAGATTGCCAACCCTTATGCCGAGGCAGACTTGTTTGACATCCACTATGTGCAGAGCGCCGATGTTCTGACTCTGGTGCATCCCAACTATGCCCCGCGCGAATTAAAGCGCCTGGGAGCCACGAATTGGACTCTGACTACCATCGCCTTCACCCCGATCATTTCAGCGCCCACAAGCGTGACTGTGACCGGCAGCGCAGGCTTTACGGTGGACATTGCTGCCATCACCCAGGCCAACCCTGCCGTGATCACGACCGTGTCCAACCATGGCCTGATCCCTGGTGACTCGATCTACATCAAAGGCATCGGCGGCATGGTCGAGTTTGTCGAGGGCTTTTATGCCGTCGAGAGCAAGCCATCCGACAACACCTTGACCGTCAAGACGTACAACGGCGGCGTGATCGTGGACTCCACCACCTGGACGGCCTACACCAGCGGCGGCAACATCCAGTACGGTGACAAGGTCTACGACATCGACAACTACTACGTCATCACGTCCATCGCGCAAAACGGCATCGATGAGTCGCCTGCATCTACCTCTGGCCATGCAGTGAACAACCTGTACGTCACAGGCGCGTTCAACACCATCACATGGCCTGCTGTGACCGGCGCGCTGCGTTACAACGTCTACAAGCGCCAGAGCGGCCTGTATGGCTACATTGGCCAGACGCAGACCACCAGCTTCACCGACAACAACATCGCGCCCGACATGGGCACCACGCCACCGATCTATGAGGTCGTGTTCAATGGCGCAGGCGAGTACCCTGGTGCTGTGTCCTACTTTGAGCAGCGCCGTGCATTTGCTGGCACGATCAACTCACCACAGAAGCTGTGGATGACGCGATCCGGTACCGAGTCGGACATGAGCTATTCGCTGCCGGTCAAGGACAACGACCGCATCGCATTCCGTGTGGCCGCACGCGAGGCCAACACCATTCGCCACATTGTGCCGCTGACGCAGCTTATCCTGCTCACCAGCTCTGCCGAATGGCGCGTGTCATCGATCAACAGCGATGCGATCACGCCGACCACCATCAGCGTGCGGCCACAGTCCTACGTCGGCGCATCCAACGTGCAGCCAGAGATCATCAACAACAGCCTGGTGTACTGCGCTGCTCGTGGCGGCCACGTCCGCGAGCTAGGCTATTCTTGGCAGTCCAACGGATTCATCACTGGCGACTTGTCGCTGCGCGCTGCCCACCTGTTCGACAACTACGACATCGTGGACATGGCTTACAGCAAGGCACCACGTCCGCTGCTGTGGTTCGTGTCTAACAACGGCACGCTGCTGGGCCTGACCTATGTGCCAGAGCAGCAGATCGGCGCATGGCACTGGCATGACACTGATGGCACGTTTGAGAGCTGCGCTGTCGTTGCAGAAGGCAACGAGGACGTGCTGTATGTGGTGGTCAAGCGCACCGTCAATGGCAGCTCTGTCCGCTATGTCGAGCGCATGCAGACGCGCCAGATCAGCACCATTCAGAACTGCTTCTTTGTGGATTCAGGCGCGACGTTCAACGGCACCAACACCAGCGCCGTGACCATGACGCTTTCGGGCGGCACGAGCTGGACATCGTCCGAGGTGCTGACCATCACCAGCTCGTCGGCCAAATTCGTCTACCCAGGCACCAGCGACGTGAACGACGCTATTGTGTTGACCGCCCCAGATGGCACGCAGGTGCGCTGCCGCATCCTGGCCACCAGCTCGACCACTGTGGCCAGCGTCAAGGTGGACAAGACCGTGCCAACCTCGCTGCGGAACACGGCCACCACATCCTGGTCATTCGCTCGCAACAGCGTGAGCGGCATCACCTGGCTGGAAGGCAAGACCGTGTCCGTCCTGGTCGATGGTGCAGTGCATCCACAGTGCGTGGTGACTGGCGGCACGATCAATCTGGAACGCGCTGGCACCATCATCACGTTTGGCTTGCAGTACGACTCGGACTTGCAGACGCTGCCGCTGGCCATCAACATCGATGCGTTTGGCCAGGGCCGTGCAAAGAACATCAACAAGGCCTGGCTGCGCGTGTACCAATCGAGCGGCATCTTCATTGGCCCAGACGAGGACAACCTCACCGAGGCCAAGCAGCGCACGACCGAACCATACGGCTCACCGCCTGCGCTGAAGGACGCCGAAATCCAAGTGGTGCTGACACCGACCTGGGCGCAATCTGGCCAGGTTTATGTGCGTCAGCAAGACCCATTGCCACTGACCATTGTTGGCTTGACTCTTGAAGTCTCCATCGGTGGATAAAGGTACCCGTAAGAGCAATGGAGGAGAATACTGTGCAACCTATGAATCGGAGAACGTACCATGGCGCAAACCTCAACACCTAGCTTCTGGAGCCAGGCAGGGACGCTGCTCACGGGCGGCGATGGCGTTAGCTGGAAAGACCTGAACAACACCCTGGGCAAGGAATACGGCAACATGGGGCCAATCCTTGGCGTGTCTGGCGCAATCACCAGCGCGATTGGCACCTACTATGCAGCCAAGTCCCAGCAATACCAGCTTGAATCTCAGTCTGAAACGCTGAAGTTCCAGGCTGAAATGTCGAAGATAAATCAACGGTCGGCAGAGTTCCAGGCCCAGACCATCATGCAATCTGGCGAGCGCCAGGCTGGCGCTGTCAGCATGAAGTATGGCCAGACCAAGGGAGCTGCCAAGGCTCGCATGGCTGCGGCTGGCGGCGTCCTGGGCGAAGGCTCCAACCGCGACATCATTGCCACCACCGATCTCATGAAAGAGATCGACATGCTGACCATCAACGCCAACACCGTGCGAGCAGCAGAGTCTGCCAGGACTCAGAGCGTGAACTACGGCAACCAGGCATTGATGCAGGGCGTGTCGGCCAGCAACCTGTCGGCATCGGCCAGCAGCATCAGCCCATGGGGCGGCGCAGCCACCAGCTTGCTTGGCAGCGCGACACCACTCATGAACTCCTGGTACCAGGATCGCAAGATCGCAGCCATGGCCGCCAGGATGGGCATCGAATAAGGAAAAGACATGGCACAGGTACCAATTCAAACAGTCCCCACGCAAGAGCTGGCTGCATCCCAGATGAATGAGTTCCGCGCCCCTGGCGTGGAGCCGATGCAAGATTTCACCGGCAAGCAGATTCAAGAGTTTGGCCGCGCCCAGATGGGCTTTGGCAATGCCTTGGCCAAGATCGGCGACCGCATCCAGGGCGAGATTGATGACACTCGCACAGCCGAGCGCGTCAACAACCTGGCCACCACGCTGGACAGCATCGCCACCGAGTACAGCCAGCTTGCAGGCGTGAACGCATTTAACGCCAAGGGCGACTACCAGGCTCGCGTGGCCAAGGCCGTGCAAGACGTTGGCGGCGACTTTGAGAACGACATTCAGAAGACGCTGTACATGGCCAAGGCTGGCGTATTGCAGCGCACAGCCATTGGCGCGATTGATCGCCACGGCGCGACCGAGTACACCAAGTACGACACGACTGAGAAGAAGTCTACGGTCATCAACATGACCGGCGCAATGGCTCAGTCCTGGCGCTCGCGTGGCCAGCTTGATCCGCAAGGCAACCCAACTGGCGACTACGCCATGTACGAAGCTGCTGCTGTTCGCAATCTGGTCGGCTATGCCAACAAGATCGGCATCCCGCAGCTCGATGACAAAGGCCAAGAGACACAGGCCTTTGCTGCACTCAAACGCGAGATGGTGTTTGAGCCTGCTGCCACCAGTGTGACGCAGAGCATGATGGTGGACGGCAACTACAACGGTGCCAAGCGATTCCTGGAAGAGGAATTCAAGAAGGGCCACCTCGACCCCAAGGCCTACCAGGCTCTCAACGACAACGTGACCACAGCAGCCAAGACTGTCGAGGCAGAACGCATTGCGCGTGACCTGGTTGCAGGCAAGACCATCCAGGGCGGCGTGACGTTCCAGCCTCCGCTGTTGGCCATGCCGCAGGTATCGAGCGGCTTTGGCAAGCGCAACGCGCCCATGCCTGGTGCCAGCACAGACCACAACGGCATTGATTTGCCTGCACCGCGAGGCACGCCCATTTATGCGGCAGCCGATGGCACCGTCAAAAATGCCTGGAACGATGACAAAGCAGGCGGCGGCAACTCTGTTGTGCTGACTCACGCAGGCAACATGGCCACCGGCTATGCCCACATGGACACCTTTACCGTCAAGCCTGGCCAGCAGGTCAAGCAGGGCGATCTGATCGGCTATGTCGGCAGCACCGGCACGGCCACAGGCCCACATCTGCACTTCACAGTGACCGGCGCGAACGGCAAGAAGATCGATCCGTCGCAGCTTCAGTATGGCGTGGCCATGGGCAACGGCAAGATTGAGGAAGGCCCACAGAGCTTGAAAGACAAGCAGGCCGCCATCGATGCCATCCAAGACCCGCAGACACGCAAGTTCGTGCAGGCCGAATTCAACCGCATCACCTCGCAACAGGAAGCCATCAAGAGCAAGCAGGAGCGCGACAATTGGGAGCAGGCTGCCAACATCGCGTACTCTGGCGACGGCAATCAATGGCAGACGCTGGCCAAGAACAACCCTGCGCTGTGGAATGCACTCAAGCCAGAGCAGCAAGCCACGCTCATGCAGGGACGCCCAAAAGGCGACGACCCAGAAACCATGCTGCTGTTGTTACGCGACCCAACCCTATGGGAAGCCAGCAAGCTGTCTCAGTATCGCGGCAAGATTTCCGAAAGCACATACCAGCGTTTCTACGCCCAGGGCAATGGCCCGAAAGCGCAAGACACCGTGCGCGCTGCATCGTTTGACAACGACATGTTTGAGGCAACGCTCAACCGCAACGGCCTCAAAGACCTGGTCAACGTGCCTGCTGGCAGCAAGGACAAACAGATCGAAGTCATCAACCTGCGCGAGAAGTTCAAGGTGCTGATCGATGCCGAGCAAGTCGCACGCAAGCGCGAGCTGTCACGCGACGAGAAGCAGGGCATCCTTGACTCCATCCTGCTCGACAAAGCACAAGTGCCTGGCATGCTGTGGGGCAGCACTCCGACGCCTGTCTACAAGCTCACGCCAGAGCAGGCCAAAGACGCATTCGTCATTGTCGGCGGCCAAGAAATCAAGCTGGCCAGCATTCCTGTTCAGCAGCGCGCTACCATCATTGCAAAACTCAACGCTCGCGGCATTCGTCCAACGGAAGCCGAGATCGCATCCCTTTGGGTACAAGCTGGGAAACCAAAATAAATGGCCGACATCTACGACTCACTCCTGGATCGCGCACCTTCGCAGAATCCTGCACCTGAAGGCGCGAGCATCTACGACACGCTGCTCGATCAGCGCATCGCAAATCAGAACGACCGCTTGATGCAGAACCTTGCGTCGGCGGCCAAGGTCAACCCTGATCTGGCTGGTGAGGCGCAGCGTCTATCGAACCAGACCAACGTGCCGCCAGAAGTTGCGCAGCGCAACATCGAAGAAGTTCGACAGCGCGCACGCATCATGCAGGTCGAACAGATGCGCTTGATGAAGCAAAGCCCCATCCTGGCCATGCAGCTTCAGGATCAGAGCTTTGCCCAGATCGCTCAGGATCAGATTGAGCCACTGTCCCGCACCGAGAAAGTGTTCAAGTGGTTCAGCGACATCCCGACCGACATCAGCAAGGGCTGGGAGGCTGGCAGGCTTCAGGTCGAGCAAGGCTACATTGGCCAGCGCGCCCAGACCGGCACGGCCACTGAAGAAGACATGAAGCGCGTCGGCGCAATCGACACTCGACTCAAGCAGCTCAAAGGCACTGGCGGCTTTGCAGAGGCCACCAGCAAAATCCTGGGCCAGATGTCCGAGACATTGCCCGAGGCCGTCAAGTACGGCGAGATGGGCGCGCTCACGGCAGGCGGCGCAGCATTGATCGCTGGACAGCTTGGCCCACAGGTTGCACTGCCTGAAGAAATCTTGACCGTGCCCACGGCTGCCATCGGCGGCTTCTTTGCTGGCATGACCACCAAGATGGCCGAGCAGTCCTACCGAATCGAGGCTGGCAGCGCCTACCTCGACATGATCAAGGACGGCATCGACCGCAACACAGCAGTGAACGTGTCAGCAGGCGTTGGCCTGGTGAACGCTGCGCTGGAGATCACAGGCGTGGGCATGATTGCTGCGCCGATCAAGTCGGCCTTGATCAAGGAAGTCACCAAGGAAGTGACCAGCTCGCTGACCAAACCGACCGTCCGCATGGCCGTGACTGAGTTTGCCAAGAACTACGGCAAGGCCTGGGGCGGCGAGGTGACGACTGAAATCCTCCAAGAGTTCAGCAACATCGCAGGCGAAGAGATCGCACGCTCGATCAGCAAGCCTGAGATGGAATCCAAATTGGCCACGCCAGAGGGCCGTGCAGAGCTTGCCAAGCGCATTGGCGAGGTGTTTGAGGAGGTAGGCAAGGGCATGGCCGTCCTGGCCCTTCCTGGCGCTTCCTTCAACTTCCGCGCCGACATCAAGCGAGCAGCCGAGGCAAAGCGCCAGGGCGAGTTTCTTGATGACCTGACCAAAGAATCTGCCGACAGCGTCGTGCGCCAGCGCAACCCTGATGCGTTTGAAAACTTCATTGCTGCCCAGGCCAAGGACGGCCCAGCCGAAAACATCTACATCGACGCCCAGCAGCTCGACAATGTGCTGAAGCAGCAAGGCGTGAGCCGCGAGCAGCTCGCCCAGGTGATGCCAGAGGCTGCCGAGCAGCTTGAGCAGGCCGTGGCCACAGGCGGCGACGTGGTGGTGCCCACTGCGGCCTACGCTGCGCGAGTGGCTGGCACGCAGATCGGTGATGCGCTCAAGGTTCACATGCGACTGTCCGAGGACGCCATGAGCGTCGCCGACATGCAGCAGTTTGAGCAGAACAAGAAGCAGCTCATGTCAGAAGCCAAGGCGCTGATGGATGAGCAGCAGACCAACAACGAGGCATTTGTGAAGTCGGCCAAAGAGGTCGAGGCCGCGCTGTTCAGCCAGATCAAAAACACGCAAACTTACACCGACAAGGTGGCGCGCAATTACGCTGAGTTCGTGCGCGACTTCGTGGTGACTCAATCGGCTGCACTCAAGATGTTGCCGACCGAGTTCTACGACAAGTACATGTACAAGATCGAGCAGCAGCAGGCAACTCAAGATGGCCAGGTGTACAACCAGGAAGGCCAACTTGTCACCACGACGCCAAACTTTGCCAACTGGTTTAAAGAATCAAAGGTGGTTGACAGCGAAGGCAAGCCGATGGTGATGTACCACGGAACCACCAAAGATTTTGCTGAGTTCAGCCTTGGGTTCCGCAAAGAAAACCAGGGCAACGATCAGTTTGGCCCAGGCTACTATTCGACCACCAGCCCGACTGGTGCAGGCATGTATGCCGAAGGTCAGGGCGCGAACATCATGCCGCTGTACGTCAGCATTCAAAACCCAATTGATGAGCAGACGCCAGCCTTTGACAGAAACGTGATTAAAAAATTGATCACCGCCTCGCCTGATTACGAAAACAGAATTCAGGATTTTGAATCACTGGATCAGGCCATCGACGCCTACGCTGACTATGACGAAGCATTTTTCCAACTGAGGGTGATCCAGAACGATTTTTGGCCAGACAACCCAGAAGGCTTTTTGCGATCTGCCAAGGAGGTCACCGGCCACGATGGCGTCGAGGTTGACAACGGTGGCGCAGGCAAGTTCTTTGTCGCATGGACACCAGAACAGATCAAGTCTGCCACCGGCAATCGTGGAACCTTCAGCCCTGAAAGTGCCAACATTCTGGAGCAGCGAGGCAAAGAGCAGGCCGCAGGCAAGCCTGTGCCCTCCTCGGTGGACGAGGTGTCCAATGTCGATTCTGCATTCAAGTTCGCTGCCGGTCAAACCTTTGCCACCAACCGCGACTTCAAGATCGCCATCCAGAACCGAGTGCTGGCTGCGGCCAAGGCGGCCAAGGTCGATCTGAGCGACTTCACTGCTGGCGTCGAGCAATACCTCACGCGAGTGGCCCTGGCCGACGCTGTGACCGCATTGCAGACAAACCCCAATGCTGTGGGCTGGTACAACGAAAAGGTGACCAAGGCGCTGCGCCTGGTGCCGCTGATCCACCCCGAGATCAACACCGACCCGCAGGCCAAGTTCGCATTCACATGGGCGCTGGCCGTGACATCCAACGGTCTGAAGGTGGACAAGAACTTTGAGCTGGCCGAGCGCGCCTATGCCGCCTACAAAGAAACCGGCAAGATGCCGACAGACATCCAGGCTGGCCAGGCGCAGATCGCCATCAACGAAAGCCTGGGCCTGTTCAACGAGCTGATCGAAAAGCACGGCTTTGAGGTGGTCGAGAAATTCATGACCACCAAGACCACGGTCAAAGAGGTGATGGCCTTCACCGGCAAAAACGTCAGTGGCGAAAACCTCACCACCGAGGTGTATGGTGCAGCAGCCCTGGGGCCGAAGATCGGCAATGGGTTCTTTGCCAATTTGTATGGCCACTTTGAGCAGTTGACCATGGATCGCTGGCTCATGCGTACCTGGGGCCGCTGGACGGGCACACTGGTCGAGGAGAACAAGGCCCAGGTCAAGGCCAAGAAAGACCAGCTCAAGGCTTTGATCAAGGCCATGTCGTCAGAAGACAAAAAAGCCTTTGAGAAGATCATCAAAGCCAAGCTGGCAGTCGGCAACCTGGAGGAGGTGGCTGTGGCCATCACCAAGGCCAGCACCAAGCCAGAGAACCGCAAGCTCATGGCCATGATCGGCAAGGCCGATGAGGCTGCCCAGGCTACCTTCACCGAGATCATGGGCGATCTCAAAAAAGGCCAGCAGCGGATTTCGTTTGGCGACGAGATGCGGAAGGCAGGAAACGCCCTGACCAAATACCTGGATGGCCAGAAAGAAGCGCCATCTGGGCCGCCCGAACGTGGCCGCATTCGCAAGGTGATGACGCAAGCGTTGACATCATTGCAACAACAGTTCCCAAGTCTTACAATGTCTGATATGCAGGCATTGCTCTGGTATCCAGAGAAACGCCTGTACGACAGCGCCAAAACAGCGGAAGAAGGTGTCACCGGATACGAGGACAACGAGGCTCCAGATTACGCAAATGCGGCGGCTGCACTGGCCAAGGCGAAGGGCGTGCCCGAAGACAGGATCAACCAAACAATTGAGGAGGTAGACCGTGAACTATCAGCCGTCGCCGCAGAGCGCGCAGCAGGAGCAGAACGAAGTGTTGGAGACAGCATCCTTCGCCAGGGAGCTGGGCCTGTCACCGGAGCAGCCGGTGAACCCAATGGAGGCATTGAAGGAACAACTCCCGCAGGACGTGCAGAACTTTCTCGAAGAGAAGCTGCCGAACGTGCTGGACGCTTTAGCCAGCCTGCCCGAGGCGGGTTCGACCCCAAGCGCCTGACAACCATTCTCAGCGAGAAGGCCGATTACTCGACCTTCCTGCATGAGACAGCTCACTTCTTCCTGACGGTCTACGCCGACATGGCCGCGCAGCCGAACGCTACGCAGCAGATGAAGGACGACATGCAGACCGTGCTGGACTGGTTTGGCGTCAAAGACCTGGCGGCCTGGAATGCGATGTCTCTGGAAGAGCAGCGCAAGTACCACGAGCAGTTCGCCTACAACTACGAAATCTACCTGTTTGAGGGCAAGGCTCCCAGCGTCAAGCTGCAAGGCCTGTTCGACCGTTTTAGCGCATGGCTGCGTCGTGTCTACATCTCGATCCGCGATGACCTGAACAAGCTCTACCGCGAAGAGAATGGTGCCGACCTGCCGATCCTGACCGGCGAGGTGCGCGATGTCATGGATCGCATGGTGGCCAGCGAGGCTCAGATCAACCAGGCCGAGCAAGTGCGCGGCATGATGGGCCTGTACCAGACGCAAGAACAGAGCGGCATGGATGACGGCGCATGGGCCGCCTACCAGGAGATGCTCAAGGAAGCCCACGACGCCAGCGTCACCGAGATGACCAAAGCCAGCGTGCGCCAGCTCAAGTGGCTGTCCAACGCACGCAGCCGCATGCTCAAGGACTTGCAGAAGACCACCGAGGCGCAGCGCAGCGAAGTGCGCGCCCAGGTCACTGAAGAGGTCAAGAGCCTGCCGGTCTACCGTGCCATTGAATTCCTCAAGCGCGGCAAGATCGATGGCGTGGATGTGGACTATGCCGTCAAGCTGTCGATCCCTGAGATCGAGGCCATGTATGGCGACAACCCCATCGTCGGCCTGATCAAGAAGTCCCTGGGCTTTGGCAAGTACGGCATGCTGGGCACAGAGACTGCGATCCATCCAGACCAGGTGGCCGACATGTTTGGCTTTGAGTCTGGCGACGCCCTGGTGCGCGCCCTGCTTGAAGCTGCCCCGATGAAGGAAGAGATCGACAGCCGCACCGACAAGCGCATGCTGGAGGAGTACAGCGAGCTGTCCGATCCCAAGGCCATGGAGGACGCTGTTGAGAAGGCGCTGCACAATGAGGCTCGCGCCCGTTTTGTGGCCGTCGAGCTGCGATTCTTGGCCAAGGCCACAGCCCCTGTGCGCGTGATGATGAGCGCAGCCAAACAAGTGGCCAGCCAGATCATGGCCAGCAAGAAGCTGTCCGAGATCAAGCCCCGCGAATACTCAATGGCTGAAGCTCGCGCAGCAAAGCAGGCCGAGGCGGCCATGAAGAAGGGCGAGAGCCAGGCCGCACAGCAGGCCAAGCAGAACCAGCTTGTGCAGAACCAACTGGCTGCCCAGGCCACCGAGGCCAAGGCTGAAGTGCTGAAGGCTCTGGAGTCGTTCAAAAAGCTGTTCAAGTCCGACGAGCGCCTGGCCAAGACCCGCAACATGGACTTGGTGGACACCGCTCGCTCGATCCTGGCCTATTACGGCATCGGCGGCAAGAAGGGCAAATCGCCTGTTGAGTTCATTGAGAAGCTGCGCGCCTACAACCCTGAGATGTACGCCGAGATCGAGCCATTGATCATCGACGCATCGACCGGCAGCAAGGTGTTCACCGACCTCACGCTTGATCAGTTCCGAACGCTGCGCGACACCATCGAGGCGCTGTGGTTCCAGAGCAAGCGCGAGAACGAGATCATGATCGAGGGCAAGCTCATGGACAAGCAAGAAGCTGTCGATGCGCTGACTGCTCGCTTGAATGAGATCGGCGTGCCCACCGAAGTGCCAGGCGAGCGCATGGCTCCAGGCAAGAAGGAGCGCGCTGTCCGCATGTTCAACAACACCAAGGCCATCACGCGCCGTGTTGAGCATTGGGCAGACGCCACCGATGGTGCCAAGGGCGTTGGCCCATTCACCACCTACATCTGGCGTCCGATTCGCCAGGCTTTGGATGCCTATCGCATCGAGCGCAACAAGTACGTCAAACGCTACGTCGAGTTGCTCAAGGGTGTGGCCCTGCCTGTCGGCAAGATCGAGGCCACAGAGCTGAACTACACGTTTGGCAACGAGAACGGCGGCATCGGCAAAGCCGAGCTGCTGGGCGCTTTGCTTCACACCGGCAACGAGTCCAACTTCAAGAAGCTGCTCATTGGCCGTGGCTGGGGCGCGCTGAACGAAGACGGCAGCCTGGACGCATCACGCTGGCGCGCGTTTGAGCAGCGCATGATCGATGAAGGCAAGCTGACCAAGGCCGACTACGATTGGGCGCAGTCCGTGTGGGACTTGACCGAAGAGATGAAGCCGATGGCCCAGCAGGCCCACCATGACATCTTTGGCTACTACTTCAAGGAAGTGGAAGCCACGCCTGTGGTGACGCCGTTTGGTGCCTACCGTGGCGGCTATGTGCCTGCCAAGACCGACCAGTTCCTGGTGCGCGACGCCCAGAAAAATGCCAAGATGGAAGAGCTGGAAAGCGATTTCCGCAACAGCATGCCAAGCACCGGCATGGGCTTTACCAAGGGCCGTGTCGAGTACAACAAGCCGCTGTCCCTGGACGTTCGCTTGCTGGCCAAGCACATCGATGACGTGATCCGGTTTGCCTTTGTGCAGCCTGCCGTCAAAGACGTGCTGGGCCTGATCCGCAACCGCGACTTTGCAGACACCTTGACGCGCATCGATCCGAGCGCGATTGAGGACATGCTGCTGCCGTGGCTCAACCGTGCCGCTCGCCAGATCACCAGCGAGGCAGGCATGCACAAGGGCGTCGATCAGTTCTGGCGCACCGTGCGCGCACGCACCGGCATCAGTATCATGTTCGCCAACCTGACCAACGCGATGCAGCAGCTCACCGGCTACTTCTTGTCTGCCGTGAAGGTCAAGCCGACCTACCTCAAAGAAGCCCTGGTGAGCTACATCAGCAACACCCAGAAGGTTTCTGAGCAGGTGGCCGAGCTGTCACCGTTCATGGCCGACCGCATGGAGTCGCAGATGTTCGACTTGCAGGAGAACATGAACGAGCTGTTGCTCAATCCGAGCCGGTACGAAAAAGTGCAGAAGTGGGCGCAGCATCATGGCTACTTCTTGCAGACCGCATTTCAGAACCAGGTGGACATCGTGACCTGGACGGCAACCTACAACCAGACGCTGGCCGAACTGAATGCTGACGTGAACGATGAGCGCGCCAGCCGCGAGGCCGTGCAGCGTGCAGACGCTGCTGTGCGTCTGACCCAGGGCAGCCTGGCATCTGAAGACATCTCGGCCTTTGAAGTGGGCAGCCCGTTCTACAAGACGCTGATTCAGTTCTCTGGCTACTTCAACATGATCGCCAACCTGAACGCCAACGAGTTCATCAAAATCTTCCGCGACCTGGGCTGGCGTGGCAACAAGGGCAAAGTCTTCATGCAATACCTGCTGGGCTTTGCTCTGCCTATGATCATGGCTGACGCCATTGTCAGAACGCTGGGCGGCCAGTGGGACGACGAGGATGATGACGGCTACCTGGACGAGGTCATGGAGTGGTTCTTTGGCTCTCAGATTAAGGGCGCTGTGGCTCTGGTGCCTTTCGGTACCGCTGCCATGGTTCCGTTCAATGCTTTCAACAACAAGCCCTACGATGACCGCATGACCACCAGCCCGTCTGTATCGACGCTGGAGGCCGCAACTGTGGGCACCGTGAAGGCTGGCATCAACTTGGCCAACCCTGACAAACAGGTCACTGGCAAGAACGTACGCGACTTCCTGACCATGCTGTCGCTGATCACTGGCATCCCGCTCACCGTGCTGGGTCGCCCGATTGGCTACGCTGTGGACGTGAACCGCGAGAAAATTCACCCAACTGGCCCCGTCGATGTGACGCGCGGCCTCATTACAGGCAAGGCCAGCGAGGAGTCCACCAAGTGATCAAGGTACCCGTATCCCCACATTCAGCAAATAATGTATCAACCATCTCCCAGGAGTCCGGTCAATGACGATCAATTCAACAACCCGCAAGGCTGGGCCGTTCATTGGCAACGGTTCCACCAGTGCTTTTCCCTTCAGCTTCAAGGTCTTCCAGGCGTCAGACCTGGAAGTGGTTCGCCTTGATACGGCCACCAACACCGAGACAAGCCTGGTTCTCACGTCCGATTACACGGTCACGCTGAACCTTGACCAGGACAGCAACCCTGGCGGCACTGTCACGCTGCTTGCTGGCGCTTTGGCCGCAGGCTACACGTTGACGCTGACCAGCGATCTGCCGAATTTGCAGCCCACCGACCTGACCAATCAGGGTGGCTTCTACCCTGACGTGATCAATGATGCGCTTGATCGTTCAACGATCCAGATTCAGCAGCTTCAAGAGCAGACTGACCGCTCTTTGAAGGTGTCTGTTTCTTCAACCGTTGACACTACGTTGCCGCCTCCTGTGGCCAACGATTTAATTGGCTGGAGCAGCACTGGAGATGCGCTGGTAAACATCGATCCAACCAGCATTGCAACGGTCGTAACTTATGCCACCGCATATGCTGACGTGTTTCTTGGTAATGGCGTGACCACATCTTGGACGCTGACTCGAAACCCTGCTGTGTTGTACAACCTTGATGTTTCGATCAATGGATCAACGCAAGAGCCGACCCGAGATTACACGTTTGCAAGCACTGTAATTACTTTCACTACTGCGCCTCCTCTTGGATCGCGCGTGCTGGTTAAATACAAAGAGGGTTTGCCCAACTACGAAGGTGACAGTCAAGATGTCCGCTTTGTTCCTGATGGCGCAAATGCAGTCACTCGCAGTGTGCAATCTAAATTGCGCGAATGGGTAAGCGTCAAAGATTTTGGCGCTGTTGGCGATGGCGTGCATGATGATGCATTGGCCATCAACCGAGCCACAAAATATGTGGCCAATCTTGGTGGTGGCACTGTTTACTATCCACCTGGAACCTATCGCATCACACGAGCAATTCGTCTTGATGATTACGACATCGAAACATTCACTTATTCTGGCAACGTGCGCGAAAACATGGTGCATCAAGGAGCTGGGCGCGGTGCAACTCGCATTGTTGCAGATGGTTTTTGGACAAGTATTTTCACATCATTCCCAGAGCCGTTCTTGGCCAGTAATGCTGTGCAACCTGAATTGCTTGGGCCAGGCACACCTGGTGCCGATCAGTATGTTTTTCTTGGCCGAAACATTGTCATTGATGGATTTACGCTTGACTGCAACTATGACGTGAACGTCGATGGTGGCGCGGCTTATGGCGTGAACTATGGATCATGGGGAGGCACTTGGCCAAACGGTTCTACAGGCCCGTCAACATGGGCTTGCGACAACTATCAATACCCGATCTATGTTTACAACTGCGCCGATGTAAAGGTCAGCAATTGCGACGTGGTCAATTCTTGGTACAACGGCATCGAGGTTTATCGATGCTATGGGTTCATTATTGAAAGCAACGTGATCGAGCATTGCGGCGACAAAGCCAACTACTTTGGCTACTACAGCGGCGTGGAGCTTGACAATGCAACCATTCGCGCAATCGTAAACGGCAACACGTTCAAAGCCTGCGGCAACGGAATCATGTCAAACGGAGACATGGCGTCTTATGTGTGGCAACCAGTCAGCCAGGTCGTGATCTCAAACAACTTGTTTGACAACATGACGCAAAACGGCATGTACATTTTTGACTACTTGGAAGAGTGGACAATTATTGGAAACAAAATTCATGGGTGTGGTGGTTCTGGTATTCAGATTGCATTGAATGCCACTCCTGTTGCTGGACGCAATCCGCAATGGATGCAAATCATTGGCAACTCTGTGATTGGGTTCAACTCAAGCAATGGCTCTGGCGCATGCGGCATTCGCGCGCTTGGTGGTGAAGTAGTTTGCTCCAACAACATTGTTAGAACAAACTCAAATAACACAGCCAACACCTGGGGAATTATTGCTGCCAATCCAGGAACAACTCCTCCATCTAATGGAACTTATGGCGTTGTTGTTTCAAACAACACCGTCACAGGCATGTTCACTGGCGCGGATCAAATCAGTGGCGGCGGCATTCTTGCTGGCGCAACCAACACAGTGGTAAGCAATAACATCATCAACTCCATGTGGGATGGTGTAAGTGCCAATCGCGTTTGGACTGCAATCATGATTGGCGCGGACAACGTGGTGGTTGAAGGCAATAACATCACGGGCAATTATTACTACGGCAGCGGCAAGTTGCCGATTGTGTATTTCGCTGGAACAAAACCAGAAGTGCGTGATGGGAAGTATGGCCCCTATTTGAATGTAAAAACAGGGGCTGGCAGATCAGGTGTTTCTGGCTGGCAAGTTGTTGATTTCACCAACTACACGCCAACATTAAATTATGTTGAATGTGTATGGAACACAACAAGCAATGCGTTTTATTCTCAAATTCCTGGCTTGTATCATGTTGAATACATGGTCAACTTTAATGGAATAGGAACAGCCGCTTCACCAGTTGGCTGTACTGCATTGATTGAAAAAAATGCATTCACAAGCATCAGCGCAAGTGGAGGCTTGATAGCGGGGTCTGGGTCTTTGACTGGCACTGCTGTTGTTGAACTCAATTTCAACGACTACATCCAGCTCAAATCTTATTCTGCATCGGGAACATACACGGTTGACTCAAGCACATACATGCGTGTGACTTTGCTGCGCCCACTGTACTGATGAAAAGGAACTGACATGATCAAGAAAAACGGTGGAATTTTTGGGCGCAATCCAACCTACAACGACGTGGTTGTTGAGGGTGTGTTGACGCTTAAAGAAGCCCAGGTTTTTGACAATGACATCACCATCAACGGCGATCTAACTGTCAATGGAACGACAACCACAATCAACACGGTCAACCTGGATGTTGATGATAAAAACATTACGTTGGGCGCTGCAATTGCAAAGGTTGGTTTGGTTTCTGCCAGCAACATTACGATTGGGCAATTCACTGTTTTGATTGCTGACACTGCTGGCCTTGTGCCTGGCATGACTGTCACCAAAACGGCAGGCACTGGCGCATTTGCTGCTGGCGCAAAAATTGCCAGCGTGGACAGCCATTACCAAATCACGCTTGACCTGGCGCACACGGCCAGCGGTTCAATCACTTTTGACACTGGCGGCGCAACCGATTTCACAGCCGATGGCGGCGGCATCACACTCAAAGGATTGACCGACAAGTTCATCAAGTGGATTAAATCCACGGGAGCCTGGACGTTCAGCGACAAGATTGAAGTGCCAGATGTCACCGTGACAAACATGACGGCCAGCCTTGCTGTGTTCACTGACTCCAACAAAAAGCTGGTCACACAATCTCAGCAAAACGCATTGAACGCAATTGCTGGAGCGGTGACCTCTGGCCAATACTTGCGAGGAAACGGCACCAACGTCGGCATGTCTGCCATTCAAGCTGCCGATGTTCCGACATTGAATCAATCAACAACCGGATCGGCGCTTTCCGTTAAGTCGAACGCCACAACGGGTGTGCATCAAATTGTCGGCCCCGCTGCTGGCACTACTCGCGTGATGACGGTGCCAGATGCCAACTTCACAGCAGCGCGCACAGACGCAGCACAGACCTTTACAGGGGCGCAGACGTTTGGAAATCTGAAGCTCGACACTAACACTTTGTCTTCTACTACTGGCGGCATTTCTTTGTCGCCTGCGTCTGGTGTTGTAAGCCTTGGTGGCAACAAGCTGTACATGGACGCATCTGGTGTTCGTTCGTGGCAGCAGTTTGTAAACCAGACAAGCGGCACCTTTTACGTTGAATCGGGTGCCGCCACTGATGGTATTTGGACGGTCAACGGTTTTCAAATTAAAGAAGCTGGCGGCGTGTTGGTAGGCTCTGGATCGTTTGGTGGCAATGGTTACCTTACCGTTCAAAACAACGTGATCATTGGAACCAGTGGCAGAGGCATTGACTTTAGCGCGACCAGCCAGGCTGGCGGCATGACCAGCGAGCTGCTTGCGGATTACGAGGAGGGCACATTTACACCAACGCTTGGCGGCACAACCACAAATCCAACGGTGACATACAGCATTCAGCGCGGTCGATACACAAAGATTGGGCGACTTGTTACTGTTGAATGTTATGTGGCTTGGTCTGCTTTTTCTGGTGGCTCTGGCAACGTGAATGTGGGAGGCCTTCCGTTCACAATCGATCCAAACACCGGAGCAAGTGGAGGCGGCGCAGTGTCTTATTTTGATGGGTTTACATTAACGGCATCAAGAACATCTGTTGGTCTTCTTGCAAACGCAAACACCACCACTGCAACTCCAATGTGTATGGGTAGCGGAGTTTCTACTCAATACATTGGAGTTGGTTCTGTTGCCGCAAGCGGTCTGATAATTTTCACAATGTCTTACTCTGTGTAAGGAACAATCATGTCACTGACAAAAATAACCTACTCAATGATTGATGGCGCTGCCGTCAATATCCGTGACTGCGGAGCTGTTGGAGATGGCGTCAACAACGACTCTCCAGCTCTTGCCGCCGCCTTGATTAAGGTTCAATCGACTGGCCAGCCAATCTACATTCCAGCAGGAACATATCGATTTGAATCCGTGGTGTCTACGACCGGCCACCTCAATATTATTGGTGATGGCGATGCGACTGTTTTGGATTTCAGTAGCATCACTGCTGGAGCTTCCGCAATAAGCGTCACCGGCTCTTACACTCAAATTCAAAACGTATCGTCTGCGAACGCCAGCAATCTGAGCATTACTTTTGCGAGCGCGCCATCTCTGAATGTGGGCGACGTTTTCTTTTTGTATGACAGCTCTGTTTTATGGAACAGCATTCGAGCCTATTACTATGCTGGAGAATGGTGCGAATGCCGAGGCGTCAGCGGTTCTGTTGCTCAACTTACGTCGCCACTTTATGACGGCTATACATCTGCAACTGTCAAAGCATACAAGCTCAACAGCCCAACTGTTTCATTCCGCAATTTCAAAATCAAAGGAGGTGCCAACCTCTTTTGTTTGATCAAGATGTCATTGATTGATCGGCCTTTGATCGAAAACGTGACCGCATACACGGAGAACTACCAAGCCATTGAAATTGATCGATGCTATCGCGTCACAGTGATTGCGCCAAATATTTACAACAAAGGAACTGGCACACTTGATGACTACGGCCTGATCATTGGCAACAGTCAAAAGGTTCGCGTGATTGGTGGCGACATGTATTCTCGTCGCCATGGCATCACCATTGGTGGCGGCGATTATGTTGGCGCTGTCACAAACCGAAATATTCGGATCATTGGCGCGACCATCAGCAACGACATCACTTCTGGTGTTTATTCTGCCGACATGCACGGGAACATGCAGGACTGCATTTATCAAGATTGCACAATTTATCAAGGTGGCGGCTGGGCAGGCATGGACAATGGCTACAACAATTGCAAAATTTATGCTGCGTCTGGCGGTATGGCCATCTACGCTTCAGAAGTAAAGGGTGGCGATCTTTTCTTGAGAAATTGTGACATTTACACAGCATCCGATCCAAGCACAATTTCTCGCGGAATTGTTGATGTTGGTGGCAACAGTTCTGCTTTGACTTCTTCAACAAATCAAACATTAAGTCTGATTGTTGAAAATTGCTTTATTAAAGCAACTGGATTGTCATCTGGCACCGATTTTATGAAAGTTGTGAACTCTGGTTCTTCAGTCAACGTGAACATGTATATCGATGGATTGCGTGGAGATGTAAATGCAATGGGTGCAGTGCTTCGCACAAAGGTTGATATTGGCACCGCATACTCGGAAGCAATTGTGGTGGACAACATCAGCCACTTTCCATCAGGCACTTACCTGCATTTACCAGAAGGTGCTGCATACACCAATAAGCCGCAACGCATGATGCGTCAGTCTGGCACCGTTTCAATGACGGCAACATCTGGAACTTTATCAACCATCAATGCAGGCATCACATACAAATACCCGTATCCGCGAACTCCTGCGGCTGTGTCTACCGTTGGCGGCGAAACGAACGGGTTCAGTAACGGCAGTGGTCAAAACATTGGCGCAGCCAATTACGCCGTTGCGGCTGACAAAATTCGCCCTGCGTTGGTGTCTACCAGCAACAGCAATTGGTCTGCGACCCAAGCAGTGACCCTAAACTGGTCTGTTGGAATCGAAGAGATTTAAGGAGAATTGAAATGACTGTAAAAAAGAAAATTGCCGTTGACCTTATTGAGGTTGTTGGCAACAACGTCCAGGTGCGAATCCGAACGAGCATGATGGAAGGAGATCAGGAAATCTCTGCATCGTTTCATCGTTATGTCGTGATGCCTGGTGAGTGTGGTCTTGATGAAGACCCTCGCGTGCAAGGTGTCTGTGCGGCAATTCATACGCAAGAAGTGGTTGCGGCTTATCGCGCAGAACAGGCGCGCATCAAAGCCGAAGCAGATGCAGCAGCAGCCAAGGCAGCAGCCGAAGCAGAGGCAGCGCGCATTGCAGCCGAAGAAGAGATGCTCAAGCAGCAGCTTGATCAGCAGGCCGCATTTGACGCCGCTGTGGCAGAGGCTGTTCGCAAAGCATTGATGGGAGGCTGACATGTCTACCATTGCCAGCAAAACAATCACGGCAGGAAATTCCTTTACCGATCCGGTAAAGCTCACAGGTTTCTTCAACCTGTCGATCAGCGGCACTTTTGTGGCCACAGTCACAGTGCAACGCAGCTTTGACAACCAGGTCACCTGGCAGGACGTTGACACGTTTACAGCGCCGACAGAAGACTACGGCATGGAACCAGAGGTTTGCTGGTACCGTGCAGGCGTCAAGAGCGGCGATTTCACCAGCGGCAGCATCGTTGTACGTCTGGGTCAAGATGGCGCATTCAGGAGCTGACGGATGGATCAGGCGATGTTTAATTGGGCCGTGGGCCTTGCTGGCTTCTTGGGGGGCTGGGTTTTGAAAGTCGTGTGGGACGCAGTGCGCGATCTTCGCAAAGACATCCGACAGATCGAGCGCGATCTTCCCGAGGTCTATGTCCGCAAGGACGACTTCCGCGAGGCCGTGCGCGAGATGAAGGAAACCATGAAGGATGGCTTCAACAAGATGGACAACACCATGAACGTCATCTTTAAAAAGCTCGACCGCAAGGAAGACCGCGATGCCGTTTAAGCTCTCGCAAAAATCGCTCGACAGATTGTCGGGCGTTCACCCTGAATTGGTGGCCGTCGTGAAGCGCGCCATTGAGATCACCGAGGTGGACTTTGCAGTGCTTGAGGGTGTTCGTTCTGTTGCGCGCCAGGAAGCCCTGGTGCGTGCAGGAGCAAGCCAGACGATGAAGGGCAGGCACATCACCGGCCACGCCGTTGATCTGGGTGCCTATGTTGGCGGCAGCGTGCGCTGGGACTGGCCGCTGTATCACAAGATCGCGGCGGCCATGAAGGCAGCAGCAGCCGAGCTGGGCGTGCGGATCACCTGGGGTGGCGACTGGCAGAGCTTCCCTGATGGGCCGCATTTTGAACTGACCTGGAAGGACTACCCCGCATGAAAGCCTGGTACAAATCCAAGACCCTGTGGGTCAATCTGGTGGCTGCCGTGCTGATGGCGTTGGAAGCTGGCACCGGCTTGCTCAAACCTTACATGGCCGACACCTTCTGGGTGGCCATGGCCGTGGGCCTGCCTATCGTGAATGCCGTCCTGCGGATCATCACGACCCAGGCGCTGGGCAAGACCGATGCTTAACCTGCCAAACCAAATTCTGATTGCCCTGGCCATAGCGGCCTCTGGAGCGTTCGGAGGGTGGTGGGTGACATCAGACTACTACCAGGCCCGTTTTGACGCAGCCATGGGCCGAATTCGGGCCGAGGCGAGCCATCAGCTTCAGGAAGCAACCGAGCGCGCCGTGGTGGCCGAGCGGAAAAACAATGAACTGGCCAAAGGCCTGGAGGTCAAGCATGTCCAAACCCGTCAACAACTCGACCAGGTACTGGCCGACAATCGCCGTCTTGTGCGTGAGCTTGGGGGGCTGCGCGACCCAGGGGCCAGGGCAGACAGTTGTGGCACCGTGCCCACCACCTCCCCAGGCACCGGCCTCACTGTACGTCCAGCCGCCACCGGCAGACTTTCAGACCAGGCTGCGGAGTTTCTTCTTGAGTTCGCCCGTGATGCTGACCGAGCAGCAGAGTACGCAGCGACCTGCCACGCCTGGGTTGAAGCCATAGACAAAAAAAAGCCTGATCAGTGACCAGGCTTTCTTGGTGCGTCAATTCTCGGTGACGTACCTGTTGGACTTCTCAAACTCTTCGATGTCCTCCAGGCGGTATCGCACTTCGCTGTTGCGACCTTCGCCGAGCTTGATGTAATTCGGCCCTGTGTTGGCCACACGCCACTTTCGCAGCGTGTTGTCGGCCACCTTCCAACGCTCGCACAGCTCTTTAGGCGTCAGCAGTTTGCTCATGCGCTTCTCCTTGTGGGATCACTTCGCCTGTATCGGCGTCGATGGTTTCGCTGGCCTGGGCCATTGAGGCCTTGAGGCGCGACAGCGGAGCTGCTTGCTCATCAGGTGCAGGCGTGATGTTGATCGGTGCCTGGCGCTCCTGCTGCACAAAGCCAGAGGCCTCGTTGTCGTTGGCCAGAACCTGATCTAGGTCGGCGCTCGATGGCAGGCGTTTGGCCAGGCGACGGATCACCGTTTTCTTGGCCATCTCGTCCCACCACTCAACCCATGGGCCAAACTTGCCGGTCTTGCTGGCACCGCGCACTTTCTCCACGTCGGACACGCTCATCACCTCGCGGTAGATCGCGCCATCCTTGGTCTTGGCAATGGCATAGACGGCTATCTGCTTGCCGCGATCCTCGCCCAGGAAGGGCTTGTGAACGATGCGCTCTTCGTCGCCCAGCTCGTATTCAAACATGTCCTTGTCGTAGGCCACCTGGGCACTGATGCTGGCCAGCTCGCCAGAGTTCCGCACCTTCTTCAGGATGCCACCGACCATGGGCATGTATTGCACCTTGGGGCCGTCCTTGGTGCGGAAAATCACCAGGGCAGCCTCGCGGCCATCGGCCAGCAGGCCATCCTGGGCAGCCTTCATGCACGAACCCAGCAGGCTCTTGCGATCTGCCTGGAGCAGCTCAGGGTTCATCTGGATCGCGGTCAGCGTGGTGCGGACGAACTTCTCGACAGGAATCTGGGGCGGCAGGGCGGCCTTGAATTCCTCGTTCATCTTGACCAGGGTCTGCTTCATGTGTTGCAGGGGCGTCAGTTCATTGCTCATCTTAAACTCCATTCGTAGTGGTTTGTTGAAACACGTTTATTGTAGATCATTTAAGCGCCAAGGTCATCACCGAAAAGCTCTTTGTTTTCGGGGTTGAGTTTGGCCTGCTCGACCTGCACACCGGCTGCCGTGAGCTTGGCCACCTGGAGGCCATCGGCCACCTCGGCCTTGTACTCCTGGGCGACCACATGCCGAATGGCCTGGGCCTGGTTTGATGCGATCACGATGCGTTGGGTGCCGTTGCCGGTCACCAGGTAAGTGCGTTGTGCTGTTGCCATGTCATTGCTCCTTTGCTGGGTAAAAACGAAAACCGCGATACCCCTCACGGGCACCGACGTACTTGCCGACCATGTCGGGCGTGATGAGGGTGCCAGGCGAAGGCTTGGTCACACCGCATGAGATCGAGCCAATCGGCGACAGCACTTTGCTGGCTTTGCCGATGCGCTCCAGGATTTGCGCCTGCGTGGCTTTCTTGAGCGTTTCCTGCTCTTTGGCCATGCGCGACAGATAGGCGTATTGCTCGATCAGCTCGGTGAGCGATGCGTCGGCCTGGGCGATCAGGCCTGCCTCTGCGTCGTTGCGTAGCTGCTTGATGATGAACTCAGCGTCTGCCGTGTAGTCTGGCGACGGCGCGCTGTTGGCCGCGATGCGCTGCCAGAACTGGCCAACCTTGGCACGGATGTCCTGGCCAATGGCCTTGTCACGGTTGCGGAGGATCACCTTCTGCTCGTTGCCACCGACCAGGGCGACTAGGGCGCACCATGAATGGCCGCTGACTTCCATCTGGTGCTGGATTTGCAGCTCGATGTGTTCGGGCGCTTCGATGTTGCCTGCACCGTCATCGATCCACTTCTGGCGGTACTGGAGCCAGTCCACGTTCTTGATCTCCAGGATGCCAGGGCCATCGCTGCTGCTGTCGATCTGGAAGTCAAACGAGCTGCCGATGCGTGCATCGATGTCGCGCATGTAGACGTTGAGCTTGCTGATCTGCCAGCCCATGTCCTCGGCTGCGCCGTGGGCAATGGCAGCCTCAAGGCGGTTGCCCCACTTCATGCGCTCGTTGGGCGCGAGCTTGACAACTTGGCCTTCGCGCTTCTGATGGAACAGCTCGTACTCGGTGAGGTAAGGCGACAGGCCGTAGAGGGCCGACACCTCAGTGCTGGTCACGTCCTTGACGCGCTCGCCCAGCCACTGCTCCTGGCTTTCAATTTGGATTGCTTCAATAGTCATCATCGTTCTCCATGTGGTTGCTGATTGCTTCATTGATGGCGTCCTCATCTTTGGCCGTCATCTTCTTGTCGAGCCAGGTGGCTCTATACCCTTTGCGATCAAGCAATTCCCAATCGCAGTCGGTGTATCCGTGATAGTCCCAATCGCTGGGCGCGTTGTAGCTGTAGCTGCCTTTGACGCTGGTGTAGTCGATCACACCGACCAGGCACGGAATACCGGCCACAGTGCATTCGATCTCGGCGATGTAGTTACCCTTGGCCATGGCGCACCTTCAGTGAGTATTGGGCGATGGTCTTGCCGTTGGGCAAAGTCACGTCCGTGGTTTCAATGTCGTTGCCAGCCTGGCGCAGGTCATTGATGCGCGACGCCAGACGGAAGCAGCCGAACAGGTCGAGAGCTTCCAAGGCAGTCAAGGGGCCAACGGTCTTGAGGTGGTTGAGGATGTCGCTGTTCTGGCTCATGACTGCACCTTGAGAGCTGTGTCTTCGTCGTCGCTATGAGAGAACACAGTGATGCTGACCTGTTCGCCGCGAGTGTTGGTGATAATGATTTCACGGGTGTAAAACGGGTTGCTGCCGTCTGCGCCGAGAAGCCTGCGATCACCGATGACGATGCTGGTGACATTGTGAACAGAAATTTCAGAAGTTGTCATTTTGCGTTTCCTTGTGTGGTTGGACGTTGATATTCTACTACGGTTTGTTGATGGTGTGTCAACAATTAAAACGGGGCATCTGGAAGTTCATCAAGGCGCTTGCGCTGGTAGGCGCGCTCCTGGGCGGGTGTCCAAGGGACAGGGCCGCCAGGTGGTGGGAATGGCCATGTCCTCATGTCAGCGCACCTCGATGCCTGCGCGCTTGAGGATTTCGCGCTTGTCCATGTTGTAGCGGTAGACGCCTTCCTGAAAATCACGCATTGCGTCGAGGGCACAGTGGGCCACCGGCTCATGCTCGTTCTCAAGGCGCAAGCACCAATCGATGAAATGCACCTCGGCAGTGGTGCCAGAAACTTGCTCGTCGTACAGGTAAATTGCCATGTTGATCTCCGGTTGGTTGATGATGTGTTGATTCTAGATCAACATAAATCCACGACGCAAGCACTTTTTTTGTGGGGTGTTGTGGATCGCGTCCACAAAGGGCTTTCCTGCCTGTTGCGCCTGTGTCATCATTGATGAATGAACAACACACATACCCCTGTCGATCTCGTCATCGACCGAT
>JACCDW010001881.1_pt1 | contig 40233 bp, 42 predicted proteins | sample 7449781 | NCBI WGS metagenome assembly JACCDW01 (sample SAMN15323449, study PRJNA562643) | freshwater metagenome | isolation source: river surface water | place: USA:Blue River Watershed | collected 2017-08-18 | reverse complement strand
TTCGCGTATATCGTGAACAAGCTCAACAACCTCATAAAGATGGACACCAGGCAGAAGGAGATCATAAAGAAGGACATCGAAGAGCTTGAGAAGCCAGTCATAAAGAGGGTTTCCGACTTCGACGGAGGCGAGCCGATCAACGAGCAATAAAACAAAGTGCCTGATAATCATATAATGTCTACCAACGACATTTAGATATGACCACGCCACAGCTAGAGAAGGTATACTTCAATTACATACTCAAAAATAAGAAATTTTTCGAGATAGTCAAGCCTTTCTTCTTCAGAAATTCCGAGATTCAGTTCGTATATGGCGTCCTCCGCGACTACATGAGGAAGAGCACGGATGCCAAGTCCCCGACTCCCAGGCAGATACTCGACATGGTCAACATAGAGGACAAAGAGGGGATGATCACCAAGGACATACTCAAGTCGATGCTCCAGGTGGATCTCAAGGAATATGACGAGAAGAACTTCATCGAGCCGAAGTTTAACGGATGGATATTGTCCAACCGACTCAAGAACGGCACGGTGGACATCATCGACGAGACCAGAAACCTGGACAACGTCTCCGACCTGGAGAAGGCCATAGAGGCCGCCAGCAGGATTAAGGGGATAGTCGACGAGATGTCATCCACCAACTTCGTGGACGAGGACGACCTCGGATCTGATTTCGACGACCCTGAGCATCACGTCCAGGACTCTTCTAGGTTCAAGGTGAAGTGCGGGTTCGAGACCATAGACCATATGCTCGGTGGCGGATGGGACATCTGTACCCTAAACGTGATAATGGCACAGACGAACGGAGGGAAGAGCCTCTGGATGCAGAACTTCGCGGTCAAGTCAGCCAATATGGGGCACAACGTGCTCTATATAACCCTCGAGATGAGCGAGAGGAAGGTGATGAAGAGGCTCGGTGCTATGAGGCTCAAGATACCCATCAACGACTATGACACCGTCTCAAAGGACACAGAGCTCATCAAGAAGAAGATCGCAGGCCTCAGCAGGACGGAAGGCGCTGGCGACATCTTCGACAAGAGCGTCGGTAAGATAATCACCAAGTTCTGGGCGGCAGGGACGGCGACCGTCGCCGATTTCGACAACTACCTCCAGAAGCTCAAGGAGAAGAAGGACATGAAGATCGATATGATCATCGTGGACTACATCACCCTCGTTGCAGCGGCGAAGGGCGCCATCGCTGATAACCTATATACGAAGGGAAAGAACCTTGCGGAAGGTCTCCGTGCGATGGGTGCGAAATGGGGATGTCCCGTGATAACGGGTGTCCAGGTCGCCAAGGACGCATGGAACTCGGCGGACATCACATTGGAATCAGTCCCTGAATCGAAGGCGATTGCAGAGACCGCAGACACCTTCTTCGCCATCATACGCACAGAGGAGATGAAGAGGCAGAACCTATATAGGTTCAAGCTCTTAAAGCAGAGGGATGGGGACTTCTCCCGTTCCCAGATAAGATTGAACCTCAATCCGATATATCTTACATTGGAGGACGATCAGTTCATTGACCAATAAACCAAGCGATGCTTTGTTTATATAAAACTAAAAACGAGAAATCTATGGCCAAGAAAGCTAGAGATGAAGAAGAATTCGAGGATATGCCAGAGAAAACACAGGAGGATGTCCAGGATGTAGAAGAACAGGAGGATTTCGATGAATCAGGCGGAGAAGATTCGTTCTTCGACGACGATGAGGACATAGACATACTTATAGAGATTGATGAGGATGACCTGGACTTCACCGAAAAGGAAGAGCCTAAGAGCACTGAAGAAGACGAGATAGTCCTTTCTAAGCACAAGCTGGAGGGAAAGCACTCTCTAAAGTACGACTCTATATTCAAGGGTAAGAAAGAGACACCGCTGGACGAGGACGACCTGGATGGGTTCGCCTTCTACCATAAGGACACGATTGAGGTGGACAAATCGTCTAACTATTATTTCGAGTCTATCGACAACGAGAGCTATGTTAGATCGAAACTTGTCAAGGAAAGGGTATATGGAATCCTGGTCGAACATACGAACCTCAACTTTATGAACAATAGGAGAAAGCCATCTAGGGCGGATTTTAACGGATACTATAATCTGTTGAAGGTTCACCTTGAAAGTGAGAGCTTCACAAACATAGAGCTGTTCAATGAGCTGGCTGTGTATTTTTCCGATAACCTTTTCAATATGTTCAAGCTATTGGAAAACAAATGGCGTAATATGATCATATCTGAGCTTCAGGATCACATCGGAAAGAACCACAACTCCAAAGAGGTCATGAACAGGAACATCTATGAGGGAACTGAAATAGAGTTCGTGCATGAAGATGAGTGGGGAAGTATGCTCACCATAACTGGGGTAGTCCTCGAGACATACTATGACACAAGTGAATTCCGGGTAGATTCCTATGAGAACATCTATATCGTCCACATAGAGGATATAACAAAAATTCTTAACAATACAAAGTTCAAGTATAACCTTAACAAACTCAACAACTTAGATTTTTTATAACGTACATGCCGTAAAAAATCTGCGATTTTTGAGCCGTCAAGATTAAAACTAGAATACGACCAAATATATAAACAACAAAAAAAATTAAGCATGAGCATGATAAAAGTAACGAAACGAAACGGGAAGAAAGAGGCCGTAAATTTCAACAAGATCGTAGATCGAATCACTCAGCAGACATACGGACTCGACCAGAAGTGGATCGTGCCGTTCGAGATAGCACAGAAGGTTATCGAGGGTATTACACCTGACATCAAGACCTCTGTACTGGATCAGTTGGCTATGGAGACTGCTGCCTCCTTGGCGACTAAGCACCCAGACTATTCTGTCTTAGCTGCTAGATTGGCTATAACTGCGCTCCACAAGGAGACGAAGAAGAGTTTTTCCGAGACAGTTAGAGATCTTTACAACTACGTAGACCCGAGGACAGCGAAGCACTCGCCGATTGTATCTCTGGACTTCGCCAACCTGGTGAAGAAGCACTCGGACGAGCTGGATTCCGCTATCGTACACTCGAGAGACCACAACTTCGATTTCTTCGGATACAAGACATTGGAGAAATCATATCTGTTGAAAATCAACGGAAAGGTAGCTGAAAGGCCACAGTATATGTATATGAGGACGGCGCTCCAGATATGGGGAGAGAACCTTGAGAAGGTAGTAAAGACATACAACGAGCTTTCTGAAGGATTCTATACTCACGCTACGCCTACACTTTTCAATTCAGGGACACCAAGGCCACAGCTTTCTTCTTGCTTCTTGCTCGATACCGAATCCGATTCAATCGAAGGTATATTCAATACCCTTAAGGAATCTGCTCAGATATCCAAGAACGCTGGCGGTATCGGGATTGCATTCAACAAGGTTAGGGCCACAGGGACTTACATCGCTGGGACAAATGGGACATCGAACGGTATCGTTCCTTTCCTCAAGATCTTCAATGAGACCGCTAGGGCGGTAGACCAAGGAGGTGGTAAGAGAAAAGGATCCATCGCTATCTATATGGAGCCATGGCACGCTGACATCATGGACTTCCTGGACTTAAGGAAGAATCAAGGTAAGGATGAGATTCGTGCCAGAGATTTATTCTTGGCTATGTGGACAAACGACATCTTTATGGAAAGGGTTGAGCTCGATGCGGATTGGTCATTGATGTGTCCACACGAATGTCCAGGGCTCAACGAAAGCTATGGAGAAGAATTCAGGGCGCTCTACTTGAAGTACGAACAAGAAGGCAAGTACAAGAAAGTAGTTAAGGCGAGAGACGTATGGAACAAGATCCTCGAGTCTCAGATTGAGACAGGTACTCCGTATCTACTCTATAAGGACTCTATCAACTCTAAGTCCAACCAGTCCAATATCGGAATCATCAAGTCTTCCAACCTCTGCGCTGAAATTGTGGAGGCCACGGGCGAGACGAAGACGCAGAAGGACATCCTTGCCAACAAGGAGCTTCTTGAGAAGCTTGGGCTCGGTGAGTTCTGGGGTGAGGAGTCAGTCAACGAGACTGCCGTATGTAACCTGGCATCTATCGCGCTGCCGAAGTTCATCAACAAGAACAAGACCTACAACTTCAACAAGCTGTACGACATCGCATACGACGCCATCGTGAACCTGAACAACGTAATCGACGTGAACTACTATCCATCTCCGAGCGCCAAGTTCTCAAACTTGTGCCACAGGCCTGTTGGATTGGGCGTTCAGGGTCTTGCAGACGTTTTCTTCCAGCTTTCTCTCCCATATGAATCTGATGAGGCGAAGCAGCTGAACAGAGAGATATTCGAGACCATCTACTATGCTGCGATGAAGGCGTCTTGCGACCTCGCGAAGGTTCAAGGACCTTATGCGACATATGCAGGTTCTCCAATATCAGAGGGCAAGTTCCAATTCGATCTATGGGGTACCAAGCCGACCAAGAGATGGGACTGGGAAAAATTGAGAGAGGACATCAAGAAATACGGAGTGAGAAACTCTTTGACGACTTGTATCATGCCTACCGCATCTACCGCATCTATCCTTGGCAATGAGGCATCTTGCGAGGCGCAGACGTCGAACATGTACACGAGGAGTGTTCTATCCGGGACTTTCATCCTGGTGAACAAATATCTCGTTAAAGAGCTGGTCAAGCTGGGTCTCTGGAACGAAGGGCTTCGCAAGAAGATCATCGCAGAGAACGGATCTGTGCAGAACGTTCCTGAAGTTCCTACTCACTTGAAGGAGATATACAAGACCGTATACGAGATCAAGCAGAGGGACGTCATCGAGATGGCAGCAGAGAGGGGTGCCTTCATCGACCAGACGCAATCGATGAACATCTTCATGGACTCTCCTAACTTCGCGAAGCTGACAGCGATGCACTTCTACGGATGGGGAAGGAGAAACCTCCTCATGGACAAGAACGGAGAGGTGGCTATCCCGACAGGAGACAACATCGAGGTCATCTACGACGCGGACGGCAAGCCGAGATGCTATAGGGACAAGAGATACTCGCTTAAGACTGGAATCTACTACCTGAGGAACAAATCAGCGGCGGACGCGGTCAAGTTCACTGTCCAAGAGGCTTCCAAGAAGAGCGTCGAGGAGCAGATGGCGGAAATATCGTGCAGCTTAGATAATCCGGAGGGATGCGAATCTTGCGGAGCGTAGGAAACAAAAAGAGAGAGAGATTGTGAAATCTCTCTCTTTTTTTTCTATATTTGTATGAAAATATCGATATGAACAAATTCTACGTATTCAGCGATGGGGAGAGCTTCGTCAAGATATCCAAGAACCTCAAATTGGGGAAGACAAAGGACATAGACAAAGCAAGTTTCTGGACGAGTAAGTCCTCTGTAAATTCGTGGATTCGCTACGTATCCAGCAAATACCCCGAGATGGACCTGAAAGAGGCAATGCTGACAATTAAAAACACATAATATGCAAGAGTGGCAAAGGCTAGAAATAGAGGGAAAGATTAGAAAGGCGCTCAAAGGTAAATTAGGACTTCTGGGAAAGCCAGCGAGGAGAATGTTCGAGGAAGGTATCATAGTGATTGATTCATTTCCTGGTGAGGAACCTGAATACTTCATAATGTTCGCGGAAGACGATCTAGAGCAATTATTGGGCCTGCCATTTGAGATCTGGGATGAGGAGAAAGGATGCTTCGTAGAAGATAGCGATGATATCAAACCGTTCTTCGATCTCACGGATGAGGAGAAAGCGTTTCTCAAGCTGGATGAAAATCAAATAATAAAATCAATATAACATATGACACACAACGAGTACACGGTGGCTGTCAACGTCGTTGAGACGTTCCACCAATTGGGGACAACAGAAGAATACAACACGGTTGTGTTGGTAGAGGCGGACAGCATCGGACAGGCAGAGGAGCTGACCAGAGACCACTTCGAGGATATGGACAACGAGAACATCGTCAGCCATAATGTGACGATAATCAAGACAGTGCCCAAGATAAGGTTTCATAAGTAGAAAAAAAACGAGAGAGAAGGTTTTCCTTCTCTTTTTTTGTTATATTTGTAGAAACAATAAACGAAATGGCAAAGTCAGATTCAACAAAAGCGGTATTCGCCGCGTTAATGGGTAACGGTCTAATAACGATAATGAAGTTCATCGCGGCGTTCTTCACGAAGAGCGCTTCGATGATGGCGGAGGCGATCCACTCGAGCGCAGACTGCCTCAACCAGATTTTCCTTTTGATCGGAAACAAGAGGGGCAAGAAAGAGAACGACGAGCTGCACCCGTTCGGCTATGGCCGAGAGGAGTTCTTCTGGGCGTTCATGGTCGCGATACTCCTTTTCTTCGGTGGAGCAGCCTACTCGCTTTTCGAGGGTGTGCACAAGATAATGCACCCAGCAGCTGTGCAGCACGTCGGATGGGCGCTTGCCGTCCTTGGCATATCCATCATAATCGAGGGAAAGTCGTTCCTTATCGCTCTGAAAGAGCTCCGCAAGACATCGAAGGCGACTTTCTTCAAGGCGATCGAGAAATCCGTGGACATAAACCTGATCGTGATATTGCTTGAGGACGCGGCCGCCCTGGCTGGACTGATAGTCGCTTTCCTATGCACTCTCTTGTCCGTGAAGTTCCCGATATTCGATGGGATAGGGAGCATCCTGGTCGGCGTCATATTGTGCTATGTCTCTTACTCGTTGGTGAACGAGCTTAGGAAGCTAATAATCGGAGAGAGCATGCCGAGACTGGACAGGGTAAGGATAAAGGAGATAATAAGCGAGTTCGAGCTGGTGACGCACGTGAACAGGATAAAGACGATGTCTATGGGTAAGAGCAACTACTTGCTTTTGATATCGGTGAACGGAGATGACTTCATGAAGGTCTACAACGTGGAGGACACCGTAGAGGAGATGAAGCGCGACATAAAGAAAGAATTCCCGCAGATTAGCGAAATATACATCGAGGTCAGCGAAGTTTAGAAATAAATCACTATATTTGTAGAAACTGAAAGATATGGCAAAGAAAGTTCCGTGTTCCATCTTCGTCGGCACTTCGACGAAATACTTCAAGGTAGGCGATTTCGACAGCTTGGTCGAAGCGAAGAGATACGCATCTCAATGCCTGGACAGGCACTACTACCAGATCATAAGGAAGCCGCAGAAGACGGTCCAGGAAAAGAGAGAGGATGCCCTTAAGACATTGGGAATATAAAAAACGAAAGACGATGAGAAGAGAATATGAATATGACCCTAAGTTCTCAAAGGAGAGCAACGACAACTTCAAGACATTCCACGAGATAAAGGAGGATTGTAGGGAGATATTGGGCGCTGAGAAGTATCTCGAGGCGTTCACTGGAAAGAAATCCGGGGAGCCGAGCGACGATACTATGGAAAAATACAACGAATACCTGAAAGGGTATATAGGGGAGACAGACCGAGGGATATTGAGGACTCTGCTGGTCATAGGAAAGCCGTACAAGAACAATCCCATCATATCAGAGACGTTCGAGATCTTGGCGGATGAGCTGAGAAAGGGCTCTCCGACTGGGAGGATATAAAAAATCCACACCCTCGAAATGTTTGGTTTTCAGAGCGATATATAAAACATCGAAAAAAATCTCGTAAACATTACAACTTTCGGGATTCGGGACGATAAGACATAAAGAAAACACGCCGTAGTTAGGGAAAAGGTTACTTCGCAATTTTTGGATAACTGTATAAACACCTTACCCGATTTGCTCGGTCGTTATTAAGCAGATATAGCAATAGCTTAGGATACTTCGATACATTCAATAAGCTAAAGAAAGCGCGGAGCTGGCCAGCGAAGCGCACTGACACCAGGCCTCGAGCGCTGGTGCGGTAACAGGCCCGGGTGACTCCCGCCAAAGTCCGAGAAAGTGTTCAGTTCTCGAAAATAAGTGGACAGGTGAGGCAAGCACCTAAAAAAGCCGGCAGAGTTTCGGGAGAATTTCTCTGCGTCGCCTAGACTAGGTTTTCTTATCTGCTAAACATTAACGACCAGGACAGCGATGACCTGGTCTTTTTTATTGACATAACTTAAAGAATATAGATATTATGGGAAAATTCAACGCAACCGCACCAAAGCAGAAGACTTTGACAGAGAACCTGGCAGGAGGCCAGGCCTACAAGCAATCGGACGAGCTGGCACTTGCCTCTCTCCTTCTCACATCCTTCGTGAGCGACCAGTTCTATAGGGGGTCGAACGACACCCTTGCGGAGATGAAAAGACTTCTTACCAAGGTAGATCCTCTGTTCGCCGCCAAGGCAGCGATATACGCAAGGGACAGGTTCGGGATGAGGAGCGTCTCCCATGCAATGGCGGGTGAGGTATCTTCCCTCTTGAACGGAGCTGAATGGGGCAAGTCCTTCTACGACAAGATTGTTGTAAGGCCTGACGACATGGCCGAGATCTTGGGATACTATGTGTCCAACAAGACCGACAAGGTCAAGCCGAAGTTTCCCAACTCCATCAAGAAGGGGTTCGCGAAGGCGTTCGACAAGTTCGACGACTACCAGATTGCTAAGTACAAGATGGAGGGCAAGGACATCAAGCTCGTCGACATCGTGAACCTTGTCCACCCTGTCCCAACAGATAGGAACAAGGAAGCCATCTCCGCTTTAGTTAAAGGGACATTGAAGAGCTCTGGGACTTGGGAGGCCAAGCTCTCTGGTGCTGGTCAGGTAGCTTCTAGCGAGGACGAGCTGGCTCAGCTGAAGGACGCCGCTTGGTCAGAGTTGATCGAGAATAGGAAAATCGGGTATTTCGCCCTATTGAGGAACTTGAGGAACATCATCTCACAATCCCCTTCTTCCGTTCCAGCGGCATGCGAGATGCTCAAGGACGCCAAGCTCATATCCAAGTCCAGGGTGCTTCCGTTCAGGTTCGCAACGGCCTGGGAGGAGATATACAAGCTCGGATCTAGCAAGGAGGTCAGAGATGTCCTTTCTGCCATCAACGACGCCCTTGAGATATCCGTCGCGAACGTCCCTAAATTGGACGGAGAGACCTTGGTCGTCCTGGACGTGTCCGGGTCGATGATGGGCAAGCCGTCGGATATAGCGAGCCTATTCGGTGCGATTCTTGCAAAGGCCAACTCTTGCGACGTGATGACTTTCGCAGAAGGCGCTTCCTACAAGAGCTACAACCCATCGGACTCTGTGATGACCATCAGGTCTTCTTTCAGGTTCTCTGGCGGGGGGACTAACTTCTCCGCTATATTCAAGAACGCCAAGAAGGCTTATGACAATATCATAATCTTGAGTGATATGCAGGGATGGATTGGGTATTACTCTCCTAAGAAGGACTACGAAGCCTACAAGAAGAGATGTGGGGCTAACCCGCACGTATATTCTTGGGACTTGGCTGGCTACGGCACACTGCAGCTCCCAGAGAGCAACGTATACTGCCTGGCTGGATTCTCCGAGAAAGTCTTCGACGTGATGGAGATGCTCAAGACGGACAGGGGTGCACTTGTCAACGAGATCAAGAACATCGAGATCTAAAAAAAGAAAGAGAGCCGCTTGGCTCTCTTTCTTTATTTCCATATGTTCATCAGGTTCAGCTTGGCGCCCATCTCGATGACCCTATCTCCTTTCTTCAGGGTGTATCGCTGCATCGGCTTGAGCATCTCCACTATATCGGATATCTTGTTTTTCTCTTCTGCGTCTATGTCGAAATTGAAAACCTCAATTAGGTTTTCTATCTCGGCGAAAGTAAGAGATTCCCTATCCGACATAAAATGGGTGAAGCTATAGCTGTAGTCATTGTACTTCTCGCATCCATCTTCATACGACTTCTCGATAAGGAAGCTGGTGAGCGAATTCTCTATCCCGATTGTCGGAAGGGTGAACTTGTAGCCATACATCTCTATGCACCTCTCTTCTCTGTTCCACCTCTCTTCGAGATATTCGTCGAATGTGTAGTAGTTGAAGTTCTCCTGGCAGAATTCTATCTTGCTCTTGGTGCCGAGCTCGTCATCATAATACTCTATCATAACAGAATCGTTCTTCGTCAGCCTGACTATCTCAAGAAAGAGGAATACTATGTCTATGCTCTTTATGCTGTTGAATGAATATCCCTCGGATAGTATCGTGTTCTTCTCCACTATTCCCTTTATTCTGTTCAGCACCGAACCTAAATTTCCACCATCGAATCCGTTCTCGTACGCCTTGACGTCAAGAGCATCCGCTTTCTTTATCCAGACCTTGAAATCTTCCTTATAGAAATATCCCTGTGATGGCAATGTGGATACATCAATTCCCTTCTTCTTGGTAAGCCTGCTTATTATTTTGTCGAGAAGCTTCATTTAATCAAATATGTTTTCGGTATATATTCAGGGAGATATCTCTCTGGTATATATATCAGGATGTTAATCAACGACGATTGTTTCAACTATCTTCCAAAGATCCCCAAGAATTCGGTCGATCTGGTATTGGTGGATCCACCTTATCAGATTTCCAAGGATTCGAATTTCGTTAAGATTAGCGACCGAACCCCCAAGGATATGGTGCTGAAGTACGGAAAAGTATCACATGACTTCGGAGAGTGGGACAAAGAGGAGATAGATTTCGACAGGCTCTTCCTCGAGTACAAGAGGGTTCTTAGACCAGGCGGGACTATTGTCATCTTCTTCGACATATGGAAGGCCGGATTGATAAGGGACATTGCGATCAAGTCTGGATTTAGAGTTCCCAGAATAGGCCAATGGGTAAAGTCAAATCCCGTCCCTATAAACTCCAAGCATGCGTATCTATCGAATGGGATAGAATTCTTCTTCTCTTTCATAAAGGGAAAGAATGCAACCTTCAACTCCGAATACGACAGGGGAATATACAACCATCCTCTATGCAACGGAAAGGAGAGGCTTGACCACCCGACCCAGAAGCCACTTTCCCTCATAAGAGAGATAGTTGAGAAACATTCCAAATCTGGAGATCTGGTGCTGGACACTTTCGCAGGGACAGGGACGACCGCACATGCTTGCCTTCTTACGGAAAGACGCTTCATAATGGTGGAGAGGGACGAATCGTATTATCGGATAATGAGAGATAGAATTGATTCGGAAACAAATCAGTTATAACATAATATAATAAAAAAATTTGAGTAATCGCAATCGACTACTCAATTAAAAAAATAATAATCTATATGTCTATAGTAATAAAGAACTCGCTATTGAATGAGGAGACCATAAAAGCACTTAACGAGCTTATCGATATGGATATAAATGCAGGCACTGCGTTTAGATTGACAAGGATAATAAAAGAGCTTTCTTCCATAGTAGAAGACAAACTAAAGATGGAAAAGAAGATATTGGATAAATGGACGGAAAAGGACGAGGACGGAAAACCTACTCCTGTTGTGGACGAGAACAAAAACGTGGTAGAGGGTGCAGTAAATATAAAGGATCCTGATGCATTCACACAAGAGATGAGCATACTTATGGATACCGAGAATGAGATACCATACGACAGGGTTAAATTCGAAGATCTCCAGCTTAAGACAGCCAAGATAAAAGACCTAATAAAGATAGAATTTCTTTTTGATTGATTCTGAAGTGAATGCCCGATTTAGTCGGGCATTTGTTTTTTAATATATACAGAAAAAAATCGAGAGATGCCCGCTACCTATAGCATAAACATTGGTACTCAATACGAGACTACCCGAAAGGGTGATATAATATCTGTATTGAAGGAAATCCCCGACAACACCAGCAAGCTGATAAGCCCGAAAGATGTAAGGGATGCTTTCCTAACGACATGGGCATCATCGCCCTTCAAACAGACTAAGACTATAAGCGGAATAGAATATGTCGGACTCGATTCGGGAAGCCCCGTCGATCGCGACATAAAACAGAGGATATTCCTGGGGAAGAGGAGTTTTGGAAATCAAGATATAATGAGTTCATCTCTCCTAAATAGCACGACCGCTGACATATTTGTCTATAATACAAAATCGGATTCATCATCCCAGCTACAGACTTCTATGGCCTTCCTTGCCGGCACGAATAGTTCATTGTTTTCCACTGCCCCATATATAACATCGATTTACAACGAGGCAAACGACAGCATAGATTTCGGAATAGTGAACCCACAGTTCAATGGTGGTAGCATAAACCTGTATAGCAATACAGGATATGTGGTTATAAATGGAATAAGATTCCCAAAGGTATCTGATAATGCATCCGCAACCAATGGTAAAATACTCCGATATATCGGAAACTATCCAAACGGATATCTTAAGTGGGATGATAGTAATGTCACGCTTAAGCAGATAGGTGAGACTGGTTCGAGAACCGATATATATGGGGGAACAGTGAGCGTGAACGGATATGATCTCGAGTTCGTGAACCCCGATTTAGTCCCGAGCGAAATAGGCGGGATACCAGCGGGATTCTCTTTCTCATCAACTTCTTTCAATGGGACAAAGTGGCCTTTGAGCGAGGTAATAAGGAAACTTCTATATCCAAAGAAAAATCCAATCATTTCGATAACAGCGAGCTCCGTAATATCAGGAACACCTTTCGTGGAGATTGGAACATACACACACATAGACTTAAGATGGAATATGCGCATATTCCCAAGGAACGAGGAAGAGTACATAAGCGATTATATCATAACCTCTAAAGTGGACAACGTTGAGACCAATACTGATTATATGGGTATGTCGTTCTCTGGCATTCCGGGGACTACATTCTCGGGCACAGCTTCTCTTACAGCAGCGACGTTCTCCACCGCAAAGACAACAAATTTCGTTTTCAACGCGACTGATATATGGTCTCCTACCAGGTTCACCGCCGCAAGCTATCCATCTGGCTTCTCATATAGCGCAACCGCTTCGGTATATCACATTTACCCTATATATTATGGATTTTCAAGCACTGCAATAACAAACACGAGTACTTTCAATTCAGTTGTCGCAACTCTCAACAAGATGGTAATTCCATATCCTGGGGCGAGCGCGAGCATAAGCATCCCATATTCGGGAACAGGATACCTATACTTTATACACCAGACATCTACCTTCACCACGCCAATCTCCAAGATATACGATGCGAATGGGTTTATGATACACGACATAGAAAATACGACATATTCATCATTTAACAACGCATCTACCAATGGACTCACAGTTACCGGGACCACTCCCTATTCAGTATCTTCTACATGGAAGGTTTGGAGAAGCAAGAACCTATGCTCGTATACAGGAGGCAATAAATTCACTTTCCGTTTCTGATGGCTACATATGATAGATATGCAGGTACTTCATATGAGGGAACATTCAGTACGATACTTCTATTGGATTCTTCCACTCAATCATATTCCTTTACCGAGAATGACGTGTACACTGATTTACCAGATAACATCGATAAGCTAATAGTCCCGAAGAAGATAAGGAATGCCATAATCTCAACATACGAGACTATGCCTTTCAAGGAAAATCTGGTCGGTGACAAATATTATATCGGGATAGGCGACAATGAGCAGAATCTAAAATCACCTATCTTTATCGGAAAGAGGTTCTTATATGGGAGCGAATTCATCAATGGTGGGATAATATCTGCGAATGACATCACTATATACAACACAAAGCCAGAATCTTCTTCGAGACAAGGAAATACATCAATGGTATTCTTGGCGGGTACTAATAGCACCCTTCACCTTTCCGCGCCGAGAATATCTGCGGACAAGATAAAGAACGAGACAGGCACATATAGGCTGGACATATCATTGTCCAATCCGACGGGCGATGTTATCATATTGTCAAAAGGTCCAAATCCTGCGGATGGCGGTGCAACAGTATCCATAAATGGTATACAATATCCCAAAATACAATCCACCGACCCGACGATGGGAGGGGATTCCGCTGATGGTCGGGTTCTATCTTACCAAGATGGAGCTATGGTATGGGATGATCTGACCTATTCCGATCTTGGATACTACGGCGCAACAGATTCGACAACGCCTATTTTCGGCGATCCCATAATGATAAATGGGTATTCTCTTGACTTCACAGACGATAGATTCTGTCCGATTGACATAGGTGACATAAACTATGGTGATAAATTCGACTCTATAGGTATATCAGAGATGATTGAGAGGATAGTATATGATTATTTAGCACCGACTTGCACCATATCCCTTTCAGGTGGGGTACAGATATATTCCGAAATTGGATCCAGGCCAGAAGTGTATTTGGACTATTCGATCACCAAAAGAACGAAAGACACTAAACCAACCGCGCTGTATAATATGATTCCAAACCAACTGCCTGCCATATCATCCAACACCACAACAACAAGGAAGGGTAAGGTCAAGGGGGTAGTTATCCTTCCTTTGGAAAAAAGGAAGACCACATTCACTATAACTGCGAGCGATGGGACATCCAGCAACAGCGCGAGCACCTTCATAGAGGGAATATATCCGTTCTTCTATGGTTTCACTGCATCGACCACGATAAACAACTCTTTGCTCACAATGATAAGTAAGGAAGTATCCGAGAAAAAAAGTCAGAAGATAGACATATATCGACAAGGGATAAACTCAACCGATTATTTCTATTTTATATACGATTACGACCATGGACCTCTTTCCGCCATATTGGATCCATCTGGTTCTGATATTCTTTCTGGTAGGTTTTCTGCCCCGATAGAGGCAACATTGTCATCTCCTGACGGATATTGGGCAGGGAAGAAGATGCTTGTTTATATATCGACATCGATTGCTGGGTTGTATACTCCACCAGACTCTATAAGTGCATATTTCACTTTCGTCTTTTAGATCTTCTCGAACCACCAGTTGAAGTATACGTAGTTGTCACCTATTAGGTTGTATCTATCTCCATCGTGAGATATTATTATCTTATCATTGTGTGATCTAACTACTTCTATCTCTATTCCTTCGGACATACTCAGTTGTTTACCTGTCTCTAATGAGTAACATAGCATATCTCCCCTGAGTGCTCTATAGTTTCCTGGCTCTGGCTTAATCCATTCTCTCACTGTCTTTATTATCAGTCCTTTTATCTTTATTATCCATTCTTTTGCCTGATATAGATCGTAGTCCCTGAATACCTCTGATGTTAGCTCTGGTGAACCCAATAAATCCTCTATGACTCCCCAATATTCTTCTTCCCCAATCTTGAATGATATGTATGCGTCGTATTTTATGCTGTTCACCTTAACTATCCTCTGAACTTTAAGGGAAGTTATGTCCTGATCTTCCATCGCTAGCTTAGATCTCAGATTCTTATATGCGTTGGTACCTGACATCCTATGCATTATATCACCTATCCTGGACATCGCTGCCCTTATGGCATCCTGGTGCTTATCGAACGCATTTATAGAAAGACTTGGATCATCTACATGAACCGATGATTGGACAGAAGTATCGTTGAACCTCTGTAGATTGAATTCGGTGAATTCGAGAATTAGCTTGTTTCTCCTTTTCATATTGAATATATATATTAAAACCAAAACGCGGCATTATGAAAATAAGGAGGTTCAATGAATCGGAAGCACTCGAGATAGAAGATTCGAGATGTGCAGAGATAGTAGAGCAAATAACGGACTTCTTCTCTTATCTCAAAGAGAGGAGGGCATCGGTTGATGAGCTCATAAACGAGCTTGAGAAGAGCCAAGGAGATTCCAAGAAGGGAAACGACCAGATAGACGATACGATCGCTGCATTGAGATTGTCTGGGAAGGGAATAGACGAGCTTATGGAGTCATTGGATTCCGCAGTAGGGGCGATGAACGACTATTCCGAGAACGGAAGGAAGTATCTCTATTCAGAGGATAAGTAAACTTATCACATCCTCCTCACATATAACCTATATGGAAATCGGAAAGAAGAGCGGAGGACTTGAAGCTGGATACGTATGGGTACCATACATACCCATGATGAACACTGACCCCGTGTATACGCCAAAGGAGATGTCGAGGAAGATCGCAATCACGCAGCTCTTCCCAGAGGAGAACCTGATGGGAGGGCTCGCTTCCAGGTATTCGGCCGTTTCCTTATTCAATGGGTATTCAACTATAAGCATGAACTATGGCACAATATAAGTCGATAGCGCTCGGAAGGATGGACAATATCACCTCTAACCTTTCTTCATCATATAGCATCTGCGTCCAGAGATACTCCAGGCTGATATCGGTCTACCACTCATATGAAAACATATTGGCCATATTCGAGATTCCTGATGAGACAGAGCCTATGGACAAGACGTTCATCTTCCAAATAACCATGGATAATGGCAATATGATGTTTGTCCCCGACGGATATTCATATATCAGCGCAATCCATAGGATAGATGTCCAGAAGCCCACGCTATCCGCCATAACGACAGGGGGATATGGGTCGCCGACAGGTGTGAGCTTCAATATCGACCAGGCGCCGATGATAAATACCGCCTACATCGTTTTCGGAATGGAGATTCCATCGGTCGCCGAAAAAAGGGAGACAACGATAGACACCTTATTGGAAAAAGAAGAGCCTGCTTGATGCAGGCTCTTCTTTTTATTTGTTATATTTAAGTTTGTATAGCGTCCTATAGAGGAGAGCGACAATCTCGTCTATGATGTTGTGAAGATGAGTATCTTCTTCATTGAACGTAGTTTTTCTTTCTACCTTGATGAAGTTCGCCAATTCGTTGAAGTATTCGATAGTATCTTTCGATTTCGTGTCTGCGGTATCGATGACGTCATACTCTTCTATGATTCCATATTGTCCTTGGAATGTCTCGATAAGATCGTCGATGAAGTCAAGCACGCCTTCATAGTAGTCGTTCAGGGCTGTGTGCTTCGCGTGGGATCCCATCTCTCCGTTCACCTGTAGGTGATAGATATGTGCCATCTCTCTGCTCTCGAAAAGCTTGGAGAAGAACTTCGATGGGTTCGATCCTTCGCCTACGTGCTCTCTCTGCTCTTCGGCGCCTTCTTCTCTCTCTTCTTGTGCCTGTGCCTGTGCGCCAGTGTTCCCTTGGAGCATCTTTACAAGCTCTTCTTTGGAAAGGTCTTGGTAGTTTGTTGGGAGGTTTGCCTCATCGGCCTCGTTTATCCTCCTTATCTTCCCGGAGACCTTCTGTATTTCAGAAAACCTTTTCATTTAGTTGTATCATTTTTGGTTATATATAAAAATGCAAAACCGCGATTTGGGTTTTAATATATATGGGACAAAATAATATTCTTAAAATGAGATACTTGAAGAAATACGTAAGGTTCTTCGAGGCTTCAGCTGAAGTCGCGACTGCGGTAAAGAAGCCAGAAATCAACATCCCTACTGCGGGCGAGGAAGAAGTTGTGGAAAGGCTTTCCAGAATCTACTCCGAACTAGACGAAGAAGGGAAGAAGGACATAGATTCATACTTCGAATAAAAACGAAAAGATATAGATGAAGAACAAGAAACTTAAAGGATTCGACCAATTCCTCAACGAGGCCGAGCTCAGGGGGAACAAGGGAGTGCCATCCGATTTCATGAGCAACGCAGAGGAAGAGGCGAGGAAGAACCTCGGTGTATCAATAGACACACAAGGAAAGAGCGCTATAGGGTCTCTTATGTCAAGGTCATCGAGCATACTCTCCCAAGGTTCGGCAGAGGAGATAGAGGCAAGGATGGTATCGCTAGAGAATCTCGCGAAAAAGGTGATAATGGAAGAGTTCGGCTTCGTTATCGAAACTTCGCCAAAGCCAATCGAGCTCGACATAAGGATGATAAGGCCTGGGCAGAGCGTTTCAGGTGAGCTTCCTAAGCTCATGGACAAGCCAGAGACCGCAGAGGACAAGCCAGAATACGAAGAGGAAGAGCCTCAAGCACAGGAGACACAATCTCAATCACAGAGTCAAGAAGAGGAAGATGATTTCTTCAGTTTCTTCGACGATGAGACACAAGAGGAAGAAGAGCAGCACGAGGAAGAGGATCAAGAGGAGATAACCAATAAGGATATAGCTCTGGCGATAGACAAGAATAAGATCCTGAATATGCTGACACAAGGGGCGGGCAAGCTCACGAAGGACATCATAAAGTTCTCTGACACGGTTTCCAAAGGACTTAAGGAGATTTTCGGTGACGGTAGCGATGCCATACTGAAAATATGGTCGGATATATCCGATGAGGCGGACAAGCTCGATTGGACCATACCTGTCGGTATGAAGAAGGATTTGTTCAGGAATCTTCCAGGGGGCATAGCAGGTGCGGTAGACGTCGCGTGGGAATCCCTTTCCAACAAGATGTTGCCTATAGGTTTACTGAAAGAGAGTGAAGACTTCAACAAGATAGTCATAAGGGCATATGGAATAGATTTCCCGATGTTAATACACGAGACAGTGAAGGGGTTCTTCATGATCCTTCAATCTGGTGCGATAAAGAAAAACCCGGAGACTGCCGAAGAGATCAAGAGGGGTACTTCATCTTATAGGGATGAGGCACAGGACTTCAGATATGGACCGTTCGCGATGATGATGTTCAGGGACTTCGTAAACGCGTGCTCGGGCGCTGGAAAGTATCCGAACACTGTCGAGAGAATCTTCGCAGCGCTCGCCCTGGACAAGGGAAGAGGTGGGAAGTTCGGCGACGAAGAGTTCCTCACCATAACGAAGGACATATTCTCCAGCTTCAGGAAGATCGAGGAGGCCAAGCTGAGGTTCGTCATAGACGATGAGAAGTTCGCCGCATCCGAAGCCAGGGTGAAGATAGAGGCGATCATAGACGAGATGAACACCGCCGAGGACGAATACCAGGAAGAACTGAGACGATGGGAGATGGAGCAGAGGTTCGGAGGCGGCAGCCAAGATCCTGCGGGTGGAGAAGAGGAGCAAGAGGACGAAATCGGCAAGCTCGTCGCTGCGACCGCTGAAAGGGAGCAGGACTACGCCAATATGGCACCTAGCGAAATCCAGGCGTTGATAGACGATGCGTTAGACGAGGGTGACTTCGAGAAGGTCAAGATGCTCAGCCAGTATCTTGGAGAATCGGCCAGCGTGTACCTCAAGGAGCTTATGAGGATAAACGAGATGAGATCAAACAGGAAATAAATCCATAAATGAAAAAAGGAAGCCAGCGTCAATGCTGGCTTTCTCTGTTTTGTAATACTTTGTAGAGAGTGAACGCGTCGTTTACGTCCTCGTATGGTTTCGGAATTGTAGAGACCGATAGCAGGTCGTCCTTGACGAGCTTTATGTGCTTTGACCATCCGTCCAAGAACGACTCGTTCTCGAAAATAGACATCAGCATGTCTGTCTTGGTGAAGCTCCCACCACTTATTCCCATCTTGTTCCTCCACTCGTACTTGAGCTTCTTGACCTTCTTACCCGTCTCTGTGACGATAGGTGGATAGGTGAGCTTGCACGACTCCAGCTTCAGTGTTGTCGGAGAAAGCACTGTTATGTCCTGGGATATGAAATCGAAGAGTTTCTTCCTCAAAAGGGTAGAGAAGGTGACCAGGTCGATTATGTCCCCCGCCGAGCTGGAATATGAATATCCCTCTATCCCTATCCTCGTAGGGAGGGACGGGTCTATCTCCTTCGATATGTCCGCTATTATCATATCGGAAATCGTGTCGTAGTCCTTCAGCTTTACCAGCTCTCCTTCAGAGTATCCCTCGTACTGCCTATACTCGATGTATCGGTAGGTGACTCCCTGCTCTGCCATCTTGAACCACTTCTTCATGCCGGTCTTCCCCATCGCAGCGGATTCCCTGCAATAGTTGAATATCTTGTAGGAGTCTCCCCTTCCCACGACCAGCGCGGTCGAAATAAGCGAGGGATCCAATGAAACAATGTTATAATCCATGCGATATATATCAAAATGCATCCTCTCTGGAAAATATATACTATATGTTAAACGGGTACGAATGGGAATCGAAAGGCGAGATAAGGTTCGACGCCAGATATGAGTTCGGCGATGACAATGGAAATAGGTTCTTGGTCGTCATAAAGAACGACAAAGTAGGTCCTTCTGATTCTCCTAAACTGGGGAACTCATGGGAGATAACCTATTTCGCTTGGGACTCCGACATAGGAGATTGGTCGATAAGTAAGATGGTGAGGACGAATGTCCATAGGATAATGTCGACCATATTCGGATCCATATTGAAGTCGTTCCTCTGTGAGTTCCCGTTTACATCCTTGTTCAGGATAGAGGGTATCCCAAGGGAATCGGAGGACAAGGACGGCAGATGTGCCAGGACAAAGCTATACCTCCGACACCTGGAATCGAATCCGATTGATGGATACGAGGTGGAAAGCGATGGTAGGAACAGGATATTCCTGATAAAAAGAAAGAGATGACCATGATAAGGCCAGAGGTAAGGATAATACAAGATCAACAGGTAGAGGTCAACGAAAACCCGCCGGTCAGCGGATGGGAGGCAGAGCAGATTCTACGAAAATATGGATATGAGGGGTCTGAACATAGCACCATCCCATCGCCACAGCACCATCCCCAACAAGGGATGACATTCGAGGAGATGGTCGCTCAAGAAGAGGCGAAAAAGGAACAGGAACGAATCAGATCCATTCAACAGCGTTCTGGAGTCAAGCCACATACTTTCGATGGTTCTAATGGATACCACAGCGAGACCAGATATGGCACGGACGATGATAGCGGATTTGGTTTCAAGATACAGATAACAAGCGATATGCCAATACCCAAATATTGATTGGTTTGCCAAAAGGCGATGTTGGATTTAATATATACCAGTAATAAATAATAACTGGCATGAGTCAAATAATATTCAACAACTACATCGATATGTCCGGCATCGCAGCGACGCCATCCAGCATCGGATACACCATAGGTTATGACCTCGATGGTGTTCTTAAGCAGAAGGATCAAAATGGCGTTGTTACCCCTATTGGAAAGAGCTCGACCCAGAGGTTGGACGAGACTCTAAAATATGGGAATCAGACGGCCACGCATTCCATAATCATGGGTACGGCTACCTCGATAGGGACCAACAACAAGCAGGCCAGTACGAGAATCTATATGGACTATGGATCGGGGAACATATTGAGGCTTTCCGCTACCGCGTCCAATACAAGCACAATACAGGAAATATCTCCCGAAAAGATATTCTTGTCTGCGACATATAGTGGGAATAAGACAACTCTGCAGATTTCAAGCTCGACCTTTTCCCTCTATTCAGGGACAACTACCTATTCAACCTTCATAGAACAGACCGCTGGCGACAGACTAACTATAGGCCACTATGACGCCAATATAGGTTCAGGTGGAAAGATAAACGTCATAGACACAGGAAGGACATATGACGGAGCAGGGTCGGACAACAAGGCGTACGTACATATAAACTCGAAGGGTGCCACAACCTCAATTGGTGTTCAAAACTCAGTTGTGATAGGTGGTAGCGGTCTCACTGCGAGTAGGTCAAATACGGTTTATCTCGGTAATTCGGTCAACATAAACAACGCATACGTCCTACCAAGCGTGGATGGTCTTTACAATCAGATTTTAACGAGCAATGGTAGTGGTACCGTATCGTGGGCGACCTTCTCCGTTGGCTCAATACCTCTCAAAACCGTCTTGGCAGAAGGTAACACATCTGGAACATATTCCATAATAATGGAGACTGAATCCAACATAATCATGGGCTCGTCTAGTATGATAAGCTCATCGGAGAATGATTTTGTCATTGTGCTGGACCATCAACATAACAACAATAAATTCGTCGCAATTGGCAATAAAACAGGTTCTATATTAGAGAACAGATTAATGGTCGGTACAAATAGCATCAAATTGGAGACTATTGGTTCGATGAATCTAATTTCGGGAATAGATGCCACTTTCACTTCAGGTGATTTGAGAGGTATCGTATATGATGCAGACTACAGCGCCACTTTCGTTGACGAATCTCTAATAACCAAGAGATATCTTGACAACAATTCTGGGTTCTATTACGTTAAGGATACCGCATTCGTGGATCCACTTCATGGCGATGATTCGAGCGGAACATTGAACAAGCCAAATATGCCATTCGCCACAATATCAAGTGCGATGATTGGACTAACCGCCAGCGTATGGAGCAGTGCATCAAGGGGAATGATACACTTGAGGAAAGGAACATATACCCAGATTGCGAGGATGGAGAACTACATAGACTACTACTGCGAGCCAGGTGTCGTGTTCACACAAAACGGATTCAGGGATTATTCCGATACAAACACCAATATATATGGATATGCATCTTTCATAGGTAGCGACTCATCACTCATACCTTTAATAAGTCTTTATACATCCAACATAGAGATGCAATTCGATGAGATAGACAGCGACCAGGCAATCGCCAGATTAGCGGGGTTGACATCCAGCGTCAACCTAAGGGGTAGGAAGATTAATTCTATAAGCACTGCGGGCTATGGGATATCAGTAGAAGGATCCGCCAATGTCGGAATATATGTAGACGAGAGCATATTGGCATCATATGAGACAATCTATGCCAAGGACAATTTTTCAGGGAGTCTTCATATAGAAACTCCTAAGATATATTCTAATGGTACAATAGCGGTTTCTGGCGTCGCATCAGGACAGGTCCATGCGCTCAGGGTAGGTGATAACGTAACAGGTACGGTAAAGGTAAAGGCGGACATCGAGGAATTGTCACTGACAACGTTGGGTAACAATTCAGCAGTTCTAATATCATCTGGAAATGTTCATATAGATGGTGACATAAAGGGAAATAAGTCATATGGAATTTACCTTGCAAATGGTTCGTCTTCGGGTAGCGTTTCTGTTGATGGTGATATATCCAGTGTAAAAGAGGCAGTTTATGATATCAATGATTCGCTTATGCTCAAGATAAACAACTCTTTCATAAAATCAGATGGTTTGGGTGCATTCACACAATCTATCTATATGGGGTCATCTGGGAATATGTACATAAGCAATTCTACTTTGTACAATGGACTTACCAACTCAAGTGTCATCAATGCAACAATTCCACAAAGTACCATCGGTGTCTACAATTCATTGGCATATTCCCCTGGGACAGCGTCGAATTTTATTCTCTGTACACACTCGGAATACACGATGGGCTTCCATAACGTCAGGTCTAATATGGACAACAGTGGGAACATAGTGGATTTATTCAATCCGAGCGGGTTCATATATGACCAGAATCTATTCATTCCAGAATTCTAAAAATAAATAAAAGATGATGCAAAAGTCAAGGTATGGCAAAACAGAGGTAAGCAACGAGTTCTTGAGGTATCCATTCAATGGTCCTGTCAAGTACGACTATGACTATACGGGAACTTACTCTAAATACTCGATAGTAGACAAGTACTACGTGGACACTCTAGTCAAGCCACATAAGAGACTTGTTTCGGGTGGCGCTGAATGGTCTTCTCTTGGTAGTGGCCTTAGCTTTACATTGAGCCCACTCGTCTACACGTTCACGGGAGAGATGAAATATGCGGACGCCAACCTTTCACCTGGATCATTCCTTCCTGGAGACACAACATCTGATAGGATAGATGCTGTCGTTGTCGATGAGACAGGTGCTATATCGATAGTACAAGGGTCGCCTGCATCTATACCAGCAAAGCCGCCAATATCTGATAGCCAGATATTGATACAATACGCATACATCTATGCGAACGCGAACTCAATCGGGACAAGTGAGTCAATATACACTAACAACGCACAATGGACTACTTCGCAATATCAATTGTCTGGAATATCATCGGGAACGGTCGACTTCAACAACGCGGATGACTATGCATCTGGATCAAGTGTCCAGGTAGACACCGATTTCAGGACTGGGATAAAGTTCACAAAGCCATCAGGCCTCGGAGTCACTGCATCTTTTTATGGTTCACTATCGATGAGGGTCAAATTCAATTCGATAGTCCCTGACCAGAAGAGTCTTTATGCACAGATACAGGGAACTGCTAATGGTTCGACTGTATACGGAAATACAGTCAACCTTATGTCATATGGTCTACAGAGAGAAATAGTGGGATCGTGGCAGCACGTAGTTGTCCCGACATCTAAATTCGACAGCGGGTTTTCTCTAATGAACGCTCTCACATTGAGGATGGCTGGCGGTTTGGAATCGTCCAACACTCTTTGGAGGGTGGACTATATAATCCTTCAACAAGGAAGGTCGTATGATGGCTATATGGGAGAGCCGGACGCAGTCGGTGGTGGCGGTGGTGCGGTCAGTGGTGCGGTCAGTGGTGGCGTGATCGGGCCTGCGGAAGATGGGTCGTATACAGATGGAGTTTTCACCGACTTCAATCCTAATACCCCAATAGGAACTGCCATAGATAGGTTCAACGAGCTATTCCTTGCCTTGGTGCCCGCAAAGGCACCAGCATTGAGCGATTGGAGCGCATCAAGATCAGCACCATCTGGAGTCAACGGAAAGCTGAGCTTTGACGATAGCAACCCAATTGCAGAGACTTCATATACAGGAGCCAATACCGCACCATCTTCCGCTATCAGTGTTGATGGGACATGGACATCTTCTGGAAAGAGACTTGGTATATTCGCATCAAGCAGCTCGAACAACCTTTCAGGCACTTTGGCGAGTAATACAGCAGTCAGTACTTCTCTCCCAACCCCTGCCTATGCTGCATACTCTTTTGGGGACGCGACTACAGGAAACCTTACATTGAGCATAAACGGACAGATAGTTTCCACCGCCAGCTTGACATCGCCAGGTGCCATAAACAACACATCTGGTAGTAGCATAAGTGGTCTCATACTTTCCGCCGCGACATCTTCCAAATTTCCAACTGGATCTACTTTCGAACAGTTCTGGAACAGGACTGGAACATGGTTCGTCAAGTCCAATGATTCGAGGATAAGGAACGGATACAACTACATAATAGCGGAGCACAAGTCTACCTCTTTCACCAGGACATTGGATAGGGTAGAGTTCATACAGGATCACAACCTGGTATCGACTACCTTCTCATCTGGTAGCATCACATCCTTTTCGCTCAGCGGATCAAAGTATCTATCTGGTATACAATATTTCACAGGTGGAACGGTCACATACGATGCACAGATTAGCAACCTATATAGGAACACATACTATTCAGGTTCAGATGCCATATCATTCAATGACTCGAGCACAACCGGAAACGCGGGGACGAATCCGCTACTGACGGTGTCCGCCCAATATTCGCTTGTCGCATCGGGAGGCAATGAGCTCAAGATGATTACGCTTTCGAGCGACTATCCAGGAACACACGTGCCTTTCAACATAATATCATCCGGAAAGAGAAGGCTGAACGATCCGATAGGTCTATCGACTACTGCCAAGAGGACTTTACAAGGAACGATAACGGGCGCGACCGCCACAATATCAAACGTCTATCTGGACAATGTCGCGGCATCTTCCAACTCATCCACCACAGAGGGATTCGACGATGAGACGTACAGACTCAAGTCTAATGCCGCATATGACCTTATAACAGATGTCTCATCTGGGTCGAATGCTTGGGTTAGCGCACAATCTCTGACAAACGGAACATCTGGACATACTGATGGCCTGCAGGTATACAATAGCACGTTGATATACCCTAAGACCAACTTCAGCACTCCTGGAGCGTTGACCACTAACCTAAACTATGGGGATACGGACAGAAACTATTCTTCGGCATCAGGAAATAGATACTATTATAGATATTTCCAGTTCACACAGCTTTACGCGAACTACAAGATAATCGTGAATGGGTCGGGTGGAACATTCGTCGCTAAGTCTACATCGATCACGGGAACGAACAACATATGGCTTGAGATGAAGCTACCTACCGCGACGGGATGGCTTGACTGCTATACGACTTTCGCTCCTGGTGTATGGACTGATGGAAGTGGATGTTTCGCATCCAACCAAGGTGTGGGAACCGCTACAGCGCAGAGGGCGTTCGGTGGGCAGTGGGGTCTCACGACAGGTACCAAAGGTAATTACAATTCCGGAGGATATGTCGTCATAAGAATAACGGTATCTTCTGCATTTACTGGCCAGTTCACGGGAATAACTTTCGCATGGCAATAAAAATTTCAGACATTCTAAAAAAGCGGCCCATTTTGGCCGCTTTTTGTTTGTTGGCGGATTTAAAGGTTTGGATAATTTATATATAGAATAATAATTCAATGCATAAATTATGGGCATAAACTCGAATAACCAATCGCAGGTAGCATTTAAGAACCTATTAGGAAAATCACAGACTTCGACCGCCAAAGGAGTGGGTAACGAAGGAGATGGTATATTTTTCAACATAAGTTCGGGGTACATATGGACGAGCGAGATTGCCGCAAACGACCCAACAACGGCCGTCAGCAACGGAATAGCCGTATTGGTCAGCGCTGACTTGACCGTCGTTACGGGAACAGGCGATCAGGCATATTATGCGGAATGGCCTTCCACTGAACCCGCTGGCACCGACCCGAAGACAGGGTTGGCGTTTGCCTATGGTTCGGGCTCATTATCCGGAATATCAGCAGGGGATAGGGTTGAGAATGCCATACCTGATTCATATGGATTGGATTATGCAGTTGTTATAAAGGACGGAAGTTCTGTACAGATACCTACTACCAGTTCCAAGAACTGGATATACCAATACAACTCTGGTATATATTGGCAGCAGAATCCAGAATCATCGGATGAGGGAACTCCTACTACTGCGGACTTATATGTTTACATAGGCGAGACGTTGGCAACCGCTACATTTGGGGGTGCTACAGGTGCGACCGGTCCACAAGGTGCCACAGGTTCGATGGGTGATAGGTATGCGACAACCGACTCAACGACAACCGAGACGATTGTATCCACAGGTTCTCTCAACTTCACAGTAGAATCCAATCTCGCATACACGCCTAACCAGGTAGTTCTCATATCGAATGGTGCCAACTATATGAACGCCACAGTTCAATCGTATACCGCATCAAATGGTAAGATGACCGTCGATATCAATAGCTCTTCGGGAAGTGGTACTTTCGGTAGTTGGATTGTGAATCTTGCAGGTGCGGTCGGTGTCTCTGGATCAAGTGGTTCTTCTGGGACTGCTGGTTCTGCGGGAACTTCTGGTTCTGCGGGAACATCTGGTTCGAGTGGGACTTCAGGTGACGCTGGTTCGAGCGGGACTTCAGGTAATGCTGGTTCGAGTGGGACTTCAGGTTCTGCAGGATCATCTGGGTCTGCTGGGTCTTCAGGGACTTCCGGGTCTGCTGGTTCTTCGGGATCAAGTGGGTCTGCGGGAACTTCTGGTTCAAGTGGGTCTGCGGGAACTTCTGGGTCTGCAGGTTCGTCTGGGTCTGCTGGATCTTCAGGGACGGCTGGGTCTGCAGGTTCTGCTGGGTCTGCGGGAACTTCTGGTTCTTCTGGTACATCAGGTTCTGCTGGGTCTGCGGGAACTTCTGGTGCAAATGGATCATCTGGGACTTCTGGTAGTAGCGGTTCATCAGGAACAAGAGGGTCGTCTGGGTCTGCAGGTACGGCGGGAACTTCGGGTTCGTCTGGTACATCAGGTTCGTCTGGTTCGTCAGGTACATCTGGGTCATCTGGGTCATCTGGCACGGCAGGTTCTAGCGGAACAAGTGGGTCTGCGGGAACTTCTGGCTCAGCGGGAACTTCGGGTTCGTCTGGGTCGTCTGGTACATCAGGTTCGTCTGGGTCAGCAGGTACATCAGGTTCTGCTGGTACATCAGGTTCAAGTGGTTCTGCTGGGACTTCAGGTTCTGCGGGCACGTCTGGTTCAAGTGGGTCATCTGGTACATCAGGTTCGTCTGGGTCAGCAGGGACTTCTGGTAGCACTGGGACTTCGGGTTCTTCAGGGTCGTCTGGTTCTTCAGGTTCGAGCGGCACGAGTGGTTCGTCCGGTACATCTGGTTCTTCAGGTTCATCTGGGACGTCTGGCTCAAGTGGGTCAGCAGGGACTTCTGGTAGCACTGGGACTTCTGGTAGCACTGGGACTTCAGGTAGCAGCGGTTCATCAGGAACAAGAGGGTCGTCTGGTTCGTCAGGTACATCTGGTAGCACTGGGACTTCAGGTAGCACAGGTACATCTGGTTCTTCGGGCACGGCAGGGTCGTCAGGTACATCAGGTTCTTCGGGTAGCGCAGGGACTTCTGGTTCAAGTGGTTCTGCTGGGACTTCTGGTTCAAGTGGTTCGGCAGGTACTTCTGGTAGCACTGGTACTTCAGGTTCGTCTGGCTCAGCAGGTACGAGTGGGTCTTCAGGTTCGGCAGGTACATCTGGTTCAAGTGGTTCGGCAGGTACTTCTGGTAGTACAGGGACGTCTGGTAGCACAGGTACTTCAGGTAGTACAGGTACTTCTGGTTCTTCAGGGTCTGCAGGTACTTCTGGCTCTTCCGGATCGAGTGGAACAAGAGGGTCTGCAGGGACGTCTGGTAGCACAGGTACTTCTGGCTCAAGTGGTTCATCTGGTACATCTGGTTCAGCTGGCTCATCTGGTACATCTGGTTCAAGTGGTTCGTCAGGGACTTCAGGATCAAGTGGGTCGACAGGGACTTCAGGATCAAGTGGGTCGTCAGGTACATCAGGTTCTTCTGGTTCTGCGGGAACTTCTGGTTCAAGTGGTTCAAGTGGCACATCTGGTTCAAGTGGTTCATCAGGAACAAGGGGATCTTCTGGCTCTTCTGGTACATCAGGTAGTAGTGGTTCTTCAGGGACTTCAGGTTCTGCTGGGACTTCGGGATCGGGAGGTTCTTCAGGGACGGCAGGTCTAACGCCATATATGAGCATCAACTATGCATCAACTGGCTTCACCTTAGGTATTGGATCGGTTGTTTTACCTATAACATCTAACTTATTATTAGGATGGGGAACCGGTACCAGGTTAAGAATCTGGAATAGCAATACCGCCTATATGGAGGGTGAAATCACAACCTCACTCACTTACCCACAATTGGCAGGAAATGATATAACGGTTAATATTGATTACGTTGTCGGAACAGGTACTTATACCTCATGGAATATCGGAATCGCAGGTGATATTGGGTCGAGTGGGTCGAGTGGAACCGCAGGGTCGGCAGGGTCGTCTGGTTTAAGCGGGTCGTCAGGTACTTCTGGGTCTGCGGGTACATCTGGTAGTAGCGGATCTTCTGGAACAATGGGGTCTTCTGGGTCGAGTGGGACTTCAGGGTCTTCAGGGTCTACCGGAACTTCAGGTAGCACAGGGACTTCTGGTTCAAGTGGTTCAGCGGGGACTTCTGGGTCTGCGGGGACTTCTGGGTCTGCAGGTTCGAGCGGGACTTCTGGTTCTTCTGGATCCACTGGTACATCGGGGTCGTCTGGGTCTGCGGGGACTTCTGGGTCTGCTGGTTCGAGCGGGACTTCTGGTTCTTCAGGTAGTGCAGGAACGGCAGGTTCTTCGGGCAGTGCAGGAACTTCTGGTACTGGATTTAACAGTGTGATAAATCCATTGGCCAATAGGGTTCTTACCGCCAATGGTTCACAAACGACGAGCGCCCTTGCACAAGCAAACCTTTTGTTCGATGGAAGCACATTGAGTGTACTTGGCGGTCTGACCGCATCTGGTCTGGCTTCCGTGAACACGCTTTCAATAAGAGGTGTCGCAGTCGGAACTACAGAGACAAGAATACTCGTTGTCGATGCCAATGGAAACGTCAGTTATAGGACATCGCTCTCTTTGGGTGGATCCTCTGGGACTTCTGGTAGCACAGGTACTTCTGGGTCTGCAGGTTCGTCTGGGACTTCAGGTTCAAGTGGTTCTGCTGGAACTTCGGGATCAAGTGGGTCTGCTGGGACTTCAGGTAGCTCTGGTTCTTCAGGAACGAGAGGGTCGTCTGGGTCGTCTGGAACTTCGGGGTCGTCTGGGAATGATGGATCTTCTGGAACTTCGGGGTCGGCCGGGTCGTCTGGTAATGATGGTTCATCTGGGACTTCAGGTAGCTCTGGATCTTCGGGAACGAGAGGGTCGTCTGGGTCGTCCGGGTCTGCAGGTTCGTCCGGGTCTGCAGGTTCTTCAGGTACGAGAGGGTCGTCTGGGTCGTCTGGAACTTCGGGGTCGTCTGGATCTTCGGGAACGAGAGGGTCGTCTGGGTCGTCTGGAACTTCGGGGTCTGCCGGATCAAGCGGTCAGACTGGAGACAGATACTCAACTACTTCAACCACATCCAATACTATAGCATCATCTGGTTCTAAAACTTTTACAGTCGGCACAGGTCTTTCGTATACAGCCAACCAAGTTGTTCTAATATCTAGCGGCGTAAATTACATGAACGCGACGGTCACATCTTATAACTCAAGTACGGGTTCGATGGTCGTCAGCGTCAACTCGTCATCTGGATCAGGAACGTTTACGTCTTGGACGATAAACTTGGCAGGAGCTTCGGGTGGAAATGGTTCTAGTGGTTCTAGTGGTTCTAGTGGCCAAGATGGGTCTTCTGGGACTTCTGGGTCTTCAGGGGAGTCTGGATCTTCTGGAACTTCTGGATCTGCAGGTTCTTCTGGGGAGTCTGGGTCTGCAGGTACTTCAGGTAGCTCTGGATCTTCTGGGACTTCTGGGTCTTCAGGGGAGTCTGGATCTTCTGGGACTTCTGGATCTGCAGGTTCTTCGGGGACCAGAGGTTCTTCAGGTTCGTCAGGTACATCTGGGTCTGCAGGTTCGTCAGGTACATCTGGGTCTGCAGGTTCGTCAGGTACATCTGGTTCGTCAGGTTCGTCAGGTACATCTGGTTCGTCAGGTTCTGCTGGGACTTCAGGATCATCAGGTTCTGCAGGGACTTCTGGGTTGGCTGGGTCTTCTGGTACATCCGGGTCTTCTGGTTCAGCAGGGACATCTGGGACATCAGGACCAGCGGGTGCATCTGGTGTGAGCGGTTCGGCAGGTACATCAGGGACTGGATTCAATTCTATATTTTTCGAGACAACTGCGATAGAGAACAGGCTTCTTACCGCGACATCATCGGAATCGAATAGGGCAATCGCTCACCCAAATATGACTTATGATGGGACAACGCTTAAGATATTTAGCACATCTGGTGTGGCGAGACCCCTTATAATCGCATCTGGTTCGTCCACGAACGACCTTGTTAGGATAACTCAAGTAGGAACAGGAAACGCATTCGTAATAGAAGATGCTGCCAATCCAGATTCTACCCCAGTTATAGTAGACAATTCAGGGAATGTCGGTATAGGACTCACAGGCCCATCAACCAAGCTTCACGTAAGGAGCTCAACCCTTAACTCAAACGTCGTTAAGGTAGATGGTCAATCAGGAGAGCTGTTCACGATAAACGACTCCTTGATAGGCTCCTTGTTCTCTGTTAATGACATATCGGGTCTTCCAATAATGGAAGTTTTCTCCGACAGCACGACAGTCATCGGTGACTACCAAGCACCATCTCTCTATACTACAACGAGAGGAAGTATCGTCGCGGGATCGACCAACCAGGTAATCTATCAGATAAGCGCCAGCACTTACACCTCGGCACATATAGACTATAACGTAATGAGCGGAACGAACTCGAGGGCAGGGACGATAACGGGTATATGGAGCTCGAATGGCCTGGAATTCACCGAGACGGGAACTATTGACATAGGAAACCTCGGAACAGGCGCGATAACCTTGGACCTCGCCAGATCGGGAACGAATATACAGCTCAGGGCCAGCGTATCGGCAGGAGGAGGAACATGGGCGATAAAATCCATAATAAGAGCAATATAGAAGAAGGCCGCATAAAGCGGCCTTTCTTTTTTAATATATAATGGGACTTGTTTTGGAAAGTGAAAAAATAAGATAGTCCGATGTCAAACGAATTCTTCGCGAGGAAAGGTCTCGCAATAGCAACATCTTCAATATCATCCGCATCATCAGGGAACAGATTCCTTGTATTGGGAGACGACAGCATAGTCAGGTTCAGAACCGACGTAACATCGGGAGGGGCAGGCGCGAGCGGTTCACTTCCCTATTATTCTGTCCAGCTCAGCTCTCCCTCGGGACTCACTGGTTATGGGATTATATCAAACGCGACATCTAACATCGCGCTCAACGAGAATGGATCGGACATAACGCTTACTGGTTCTTGTAATACGATAGTAGGAGTCGGATCAGGTGTGGCAGTGGCCAATTCCGCAACAGGGAACACTATGTTCGGATATTCTTCTGGTGCGGCGACCACAACAGGAACATGTAATACATTCATAGGGACTTTCGCCGGACAGAACGTCACTACCTGCCCTGGGAACACCTTTATAGGAATCGATTCAGGAAGGATAAATCCGAATATATGCACATCGACTTTCGTCGGTACTTGCGCAGGTAGATCGACAGGTTCTACCGCATTGAGAGATTCTGTCGCAATAGGCGCCAACGCGGGTGCGAACTCAACTGGTTCGTGCAATACGTTCGTCGGTTCTTGCGCTGGATGTCTGACCACGAGCGGACTCAACACTTTCGTCGGATCGGCGGCGGGTATGAAGACGACAGGGACATCGAATACGATGATAGGTGCGATGGCCGGATGCAACAATACGACGGGTGCCGAGAACGTAATCATCGGAAAGGATGCAGGATGCTCCAACTCATTGGGATCTTGTATGATACTTATTGGTAGCAACGCAGGAAAGGTAGTGACCACAAGCAGCAACATTATGATAGGACACCACACTGGATGTTCGACGACAACCGGCACAGGAAACACTTTCGTCGGAAACTTCTCCGGATGCTCCAATGTCTCTGGAAACAACAACGTTTTCATCGGATTGGATAGTGGTAGATCAAGCACCACGACGAGTAGTGTTTTGATAGGAGTATGTGCAGGTCATAACACATCAGGGCCTAATAATATATTCATAGGAGAAACAGCAGGTACTGGTTTGAGTTCTGGTCGATGCAACATAGGTATAGGAACTGGTGTTGCCGCATCAGGTGGGTTGACCGATGGTAAAGCCGTTGGTACTGTCGGTATCGGACATGCAGCAGGCGAATCCATATACAACAATTCATATGGGGTTTACATCGGGGAATATGCTGGATCAAATGACAATGGATCAACGAGCAGCGTCTTTATTGGAAGAAATGCCGGTTCGTGTCTCAACTCAATAAACACCACCAACATATTCATCGGTGCGTATAGCGGTTCATCCCACAAATATACATGCCTGAATACCATAGTCGGATATCAAGCCGCCTACCCAGGACCTGGGAGTTCGTTCGTGCAATCCTCGACCGACCACCTCTTGAAATGCAACACATTGATGGGATACCAATCAGGGAAGAGTCTACAGAACGCGTGCAACAACACATATGTCGGGCATATGGCAGGATTCACGGGAACACAATCTCTTTACAACACCTATGTGGGAATGTGTGCCGGATATGAAAGTAAAAGCAGTTTCAACACATTCATAGGTTCTTGTGCGGGATCGAGAGTGACAACAGGTGAAAACAATATTTTCATAGGTGAAAGTGCGGGTACAAACACCACCACTGGTTCTGGTAATATTTCCTTAGGAGGTATGTCCGCATGGTTAGTTACAGGGATTCCGAGTTCTGCAAGTTTGGTCACCTCTGTCGGGAGCGCAGCTGGTGGGAATGTGGTGGACAATTCATACGGGGTATACATAGGATCGAATGCGGGAGAGATGGACGCTCTCGGGACAGCGAGCGTGTACGTTGGATTCAGGGCGGGATATTTGACAAATGTCGCGACCAACAACACCTACATAGGCGCACATAGTGGATCATCCAACAGATATGCATGCTTCAACACCTTCGTTGGCTATGAGACAGGAAATGGACTTATTGCAGGTGCAGGAGGTGGTTCACCAACTATGCCAATGAGATGTAACGTTAACATAGGACACCAATCGGGAAACAGAGCGGTGATTTCTTGCGACAATACTTACATAGGCTTCAGGAGTGGATTCACTGGTACACAATCATGTGGAAACACCTTCGCTGGACTTTGCTCTGGGTATTCCAATTTGGCAAACAACAACACATTCATAGGCAAATGTGCAGGAATGTCCAATACGACAGGTTATTCAAGCGTATACATAGGACAAGATGCAGGAAAGACAGGCAACTACAATTCGACCATCGCCATAGGAGCCTGCGCACAGCCAACCGGAAACAATCAGCTGGTCATCGCATCTGCAGAAAATTTCATAGGGACTGCATCCGCTGGAACATTCTCATATTTCCTGAACGCGAAGATAAATGGAGTGGACTTCAAAATACCTCTATATACATAAACATAGGCTAAATCCATCCATATAATTGAAAAACAATCATTTATATGGATAGATATGCCATACTCCAGATAGAGGGGGGAATCGGTAAGAACGTCATGGCCACAGCAGTCGTCAGGGCAATACAGAAAAAGCACCCAGACAGGAAGATAATAGTGGTCACCGCTTATCCAGATATATGGTTGAATAACCCAAGAGTCCACAAGATTGAGCAGTTCGGCACGATTTCATATTTCTACGAAGACTATGTAAAGGAAAAAGGCTCGCTTCTATTCATCCAGGATCCGTATAGGCATCCCGACTTCATATATAGGAGAAAGCACTTGACACAGATATGGTGCGACCTATGCAAGGTAGATTGGGACGGATATACACCAGAGCTCTACTTCACCCAATTGGAGATTGACTTCTGCTCCACAATGATAAACAAAGACAGCAGACCAATATTCATGATAAACGCATTCGGAGGGGCGATAGAGCAAGGGCACAAATATTCCTGGGCAAGGGACATACCGCCTTATATCGCACAGGAGATAGTGGACGCGATGTCGTCGACACATAGGGTCATCCAGATAAGGAGAGAGAACCAGATAGAGCTGGCAAACGCAGAATCGTATACGACGAACATAAGGCAGACCGCTATGATGCTTATGTTCTCCGACAAGAGGCTACTCATAGATTCGTTCATGCAACACGTTTCTGCCGCATTCGACCTTAAATCAACGGTTCTTTGGGCATGCAACTCTCCGAAGGTATTTGGATATATATCGAACAACAACATCAACGCGGATTTCATCCCTGGCGACCTCAAGAACAGCATGTATGAGCCATATGACATAACAGGAGATCCGATTCAGGTATCCACACCTCCGAATATGATGTACGACAAGGATTTGATATTGGGCTCTCTTGGATATGCTAAGATTCACAATATAGAACAATCTGAAGAAGCAGAATATCTAAACACTCTTACACATTGGGAACAGAATCTGAACGAACAAGAATAAAAAAGAGAGCCATTCGGCTCTCTTTTCTTTTACAATACCTCCTTGGCTACCTCAGATACGACCTTCCTATCGACAGGAAGGGATGCGAACTCCTTCATCACCTGTCCGATGTTCGTGACTCCCGCAGCCTTCAGATCGACCATCTTGGCGACAATCTCGTCCCTGGACATCTGCTTTGGCATATAAGCCTCGATTATATCCAATTCCGCTTTTGCCTCGTCGCTGCCCTTCTCGATGCTCTCCTTCAGAGACTTGGCGGTCTTAGCCAATATCTTGAGCACGTCCTCGTCGGACATAGACTCGACTCCTGTGTTCTTCTCGATTGTCTGTATCTCTCCCTTCACGACCGAAAGAAGGTTTTTGGCCAATGTGTTCTTCGTCTTGAACGCGGTCATATAGTCCGCCGATATTCTCTCTTTAAGCGTCATTTCTTTGTATTTTATGTTATCTTCTTTATTTCCCTTTCTTTTTCCTTCAGCGCAGAAAGCAGCGCCGAGCATTCTCCCTTCAGGGACTCCAGCTTCGTAGCGTCATCGCCTTCCTTCTTCATCTCCTTGTCTATCGCCGCTATCTCCTCTTTTATGGAGTCCTTTATCCTGGATATGTCCTCCATGACCTGATCCTTCACGTCGGGAAGGAGAGACGAATAGTATGGATTCTCCTTTATCCTATCTATGTACATAGGTATGCTGAACCCCTTCATTATGGACTTGAGGCTCTCCATTATCTCCTCTTCTGTCCTCGCCTTGTCGAGCCTGTTCAGCTCGTTCTCTAAATCCTGCTCGTTCTTGCTCATCTGTAGCTAAGCTCTCTTTTTGTGTCGCGGTCGATGTCCCTCTTCTTGATGTCCTCCTTCTTGTTCCACAACTTCTTGCCCTTCCCGACACCTATCTTCGCCTTTATCCTGTTGTTCTTCAGGAAAAGACCCAATAGGATGATGGTCGTGCCCTTATCCTGCATCAGCTTGTCTATCTTCGCGATTTCCCTCTTGTTGAGGAGTATCTTCTTCTCTCTGTTCTCGTCATGCGTCTCCGCTCGGTGAGCCTGCTTGTAAGGGGATACCTTCATGTTCTTTATGAATATCTCACCATTCCTGAAATAAGCGTAAGAGTCTCCGATGGTCACATCGCCGTTCCTGATGGACTTAACCTCGCTTCCAGTGAGCACGAGGCCTGCCTCATATTCCTCTATGATTGAGAATTCGTAATATGCCTTCTTGTTCCTTATGTTCATCGCCGTCTATATTGTATCGCAAGATAGCAAAAAATCTTCAAATTCGCCTGTCCTGTCCTTCATTACCGAAAAATCGAACTTACCCATCTCTTTCGAGGTGATTCCGATGACGAGATCCGCAGCGTACAAGATTCCAGATCCACCCACCACTGAGCTCAATATATCGTCTCCTGGCGTCGCATATGACTTGGTCGCGATGAAAAGGGTAATATCCTGCATTCTCGCGTTCTCGACTAACCGCCCTATTCGGCTCGGGGCGTCGAACATATGGCTTCCGCTTTTTTTCCAATCATCAGCCTTTCTCATCTTATACTCCACCACGTCTGTCCATGCACATCTCTTGTTAAAATCCCCGACCTCGCCATCTCCCAGGATTGCGTCTATCCTGCTTTCCCTCAAGAATGCCTGGATATTCGCAACTTCATCGAATGGGATTTTCGGAATCCCTTCCATTACGTCTTCAGCCTCCGCAAAACCAGAGAAAGCGAGTGTAACAATCCTACACTCGCTCTCAAGAACCTTTGATATAAACCTTTTCCAGTCCATTAGATGTGCTTGTCGATGGCTTCCTTAATCTTATCCTCGGTCACCGCACCAACCAGCTTCTCAACTACTTCTCCATCCTTGTAAACAAGGAGAGTAGGGATGTTCCTTACACCCAATGTCGATATGGTCTCTCTGTTGGAGTCTGCCTCTAGCTTGCCTACGGTAATCTTCCCATAGTATTCGCTTGAAATCTTGTCCACGATTGGAGAGATTTGGCGACAAGGTCCACACCAAGGTGCCCATATGTCCACTAGAGCGACCTTTCCCTCTGCGTTTGATTCGTTCAATGTCCCTGTGAATTCGCCGAAGTTCGCGTCGTTCAGCTCTGTTACGTATGCTACCATTTTATTTTTTTGTTTTTGTTTATATCATGATTTTTCCTATAAGTTTAGGATCTTGTCTATCGTCTTCTTGTCCTTCACATTCGCTGCCTTCCTGACGGAAAGTCCCATCAGGAGTATGTCATCATCAGTGGATTCCTCAGTTATCTCCATTCCGCTTTCCAGGACGGCGATGGCCACCTCTGGCTCTTCGGGGAAAGCCGCGAAGGCGCACTTGACCGACCCTATCTGCTGGCTGAGCGGCTTATGCTTGAGCTTGTTGAACGCCCTCGAGTTTTCAATCAGCCTCTTCAGCTGTTCCAGGTCTTCCTTGGACGGATGGCAGTCTATCTTCGACATATCCTCGAACTGGACGGCCTTCCAATACTCCATCAGCCTCTTGTCCCCCCTTATGTTCTTCATATAGAAAAGGAAGCTCTTCGCCGTCCGTGCGATGTCCACCAGTTCGTCCCCCCATATGTTGCACCCTGACAGGACGTTCAAGACGTAGTCCTTATCAGTGCCCATATCGAAATCTGGAGATCTATCGAGTCCGTACAGAACCTCTTTCTTCTCATATCGTTGCATTACATACGACTCTATGTCATGCTTCCTGGAAATATGGAAATACTTCTTGAGAATATCCTTGTTCTCCCTGTAAGATTCCGCATATCTCTCCAAGAAGTAGTTCTTGGATATGTCGGGATATAGCCGATCCAAGCAGTGAGATATGATTTGCATGTCCTCTTCTATGAAAGGACATCCCAAATCTTTGCTCTTCTTGGCAATCCTTATGGCCGTGTGTGCGGGAGTTGTCAACGATACGATCTCGATGGTCTTCGTCTCGAGGAAGTTCTCGAAGGATTTCGTCCAATATGCCTCTCCCGTCTTTATGTCATATCCGACCTGTACACAGTTCAGATCGAAGGAGTCGAGGACGAGGTTCGGCGAAGAGTTGTTGGAGTCATATTCCACGACGTTCCACATCCCGTTCCTCTCAGAAGACACGACCGCGTAGAAATTCCCCGCATATGTAGACCAATTCAGCCCTGTATATCCGTCTTCCACAACCTCTCTCTCCATCTCGGCATACCTGTATAGCGTCTCCTTGTCGTTCCTGTCGAAATTCTCTATTATTCTCCTCAGCACGAACACGTCGATGTCGTTGACCGGCATCTTCTTTCCCGATACCTCCTCCCATATGAGGTTGGCTATGGCGCCTCCCGCGATGAAGCCCTCCCTCGGCAGTCCCCATTCCGATTCAATCCTGGAGACCGCATTCATTATCATCGATCTTATGTCCATCTAACTCTGATTTAGTCAAGTATCTCGTCCACCACTCCAAGCTCGAGAGCCTCTTCCGCGGTCATATACCAATCCTTTTTGTTGTCCAATATCTCCTTGAGCTTCTTCTTCCCAATCTTGGTCTTCGACCTCGTGAAGTCCTCAATCTGAGCCTGGAGCCTCTTCGCTTCTTCCAGCTTCTCCTCCATATCCTGAACCTTCCCGAACGCACCGCTCGATACCTGGTGGTACAGAGGAGTCGAGAACTTGTGGGCGAACCTCTTGTGCCCCGCTATGAGCATAAGGAATCCGCAGCTCATCGCGCACCCCGTCACAATCGTGTGTATTGGGGTCTGGCTTCTCTCCATCACGGAAAGGAGTCCGAAGCATTGGTATACCATCCCTCCATATGAGTCGATGTATATCTTTATCGGCTTGGGCTTGTATTCGATGTCATATACCGCGTATAGCTTTTCCAGATGTCGGTCGTCTTCGTTGATCTCCAATATCTGTTTTGTTACGTCCCCGATAGAGGACTGGTCTACCTGCCTAGTGAAATATAGGTTTCTCTCTTTAGGCAATTGTAAGTTGTTCGCCATTTTATTATTTTTAAGTGTTAAACAATGTGATAAAAGATTTCCAGGCTTTCGGCCTGGAAAATCCTATAGATATTGGTCGTCCAATTTCCTGAACTCTTCTTCGGTCTCTTTCACCAGGATAGCCCTTCCGTTCCTTATCTGGGACTTTATAGTAGATAGGTTCTTGTCCAGGGTCTCTGCGATGTCCTTGTAGGCCATCTTCTTGATTTCCCTCATCTCGATTACCGTCCTATAAGGCTCTTTGAGGGTCGCTATCTTCTCGACCATTATCTTGGCCTTCATCTCCTTGACCATATGCTCGGTGACCTCGCTCTCCTCTTCCTGGATGAAGTCCTTCATCGTGGTTCCTTCGTCGTCGAATTCCACGTCCATAGATATGTTCCTCTTGTTGTTCTTGATGCTCTGAAGAGCGAGATTTTTAGCTATCGTGAATAGCCATGTAGAGAACTGCGCCTTGTCCTTTTCGTATTTGTCAATCTTCTCGAATGCTGTCAGGAATGAGTCAGTGGATATGTCCTCTGCGTGCTGCATGTCCATCTTGTTGGACTCTAGCATCTTTGATGTGAAGTATATCAGCTTCGGATAATACTTTTTGTAGAGCGTCTCGAAATCCTTTCCTGTTCTCTCTACGAAGATCTTCTCTTGATCCTTGAATAAAATTACGTTTTCAACCATTTATTTGCCTTTTATTTTTGTATCTGACTGCCGCCAAATTGCCTTCTATCTATTCCCATCTCGACTGTCCCTTTCGTTCGACCGAGTATTATTATACAGTAATATATATAATAAGTTTCGTTTTTTAACTAAAATTTTAGTCGGAAATCCCAATCCTCTCCAATTTCAGGTCGCGCTCCATCTCCAGATACAAGGACCACCCTTCGGTGTGAAGCCTCTCTATAAGATTGTCCGATATACTGACTTTCAGATCCTTTTCGGCCCCCATCATCACCTCGATGAAATCCAACAAGTCCATATCCTCTCCTGTGAATATGTCGTCTCCTATAAGATTCAAGAACTTCTCCCTGATGTCATATCCAGTCTCGTAGAAGAGCTTCGCCAG
>JACCDW010274481.1_pt1 | contig 40257 bp, 58 predicted proteins | sample 7449781 | NCBI WGS metagenome assembly JACCDW01 (sample SAMN15323449, study PRJNA562643) | freshwater metagenome | isolation source: river surface water | place: USA:Blue River Watershed | collected 2017-08-18 | reverse complement strand
TGTTCGAGCGCCTGTTCGAACGCGACGGACACTACCATTATTTATTTATTAGGACGCGTTAGCCTTATTTACGTCTGGAGCGGTACACTTTGCGGCCTTTTACACGCACAAACTTACCGCCACGGGGGCCTTGGAAAATTGCTCTGCCCTTTTGATTCTTCACACCTGTATTCACATTTGTTTTTGCCATGATAGCATACGCGGACAGAAGTGCAGCGCGAGACGGTTTCATTGTTTGTTGGAATTCGCCGAGAAAAAAAATTCGGTAATCTTTCTCGTTTTTTTCTGGGTCGAAAACACGTCATTCGCAGAAATCAAGGGCTCGAGCAGATCCTCTACAGGCTTTTTGAGTTGATGTTCGAAATAGTATTCGTAATCTAGAGGGATACCCTTCTCCATAGCCCACGCTGGATCTTCAGCTTTTTCAAAGAGTCTGTCGATTCCTTTTTTAGTTTTAATCACGACGAATGGAACTCTGTTTCCAATCTGTGGTTCGGATCCTGGATTGCGCTCGCGCATCTTTTTCACGACTTCAACGTGCGGCATCTGAACCTTGTATTCGGACGCGAGGCTCTTTGTGAGTACGAGACTGTCCATTTCCACATTCCCGCTCAGTAGCGCTTCTTTCGCTTCGCGCGCCATTCTCACGGCAGCCGCAGGGTCCGGTGATTCGAGCACAGTCTCCAGTAGACTTTTACACGTGTCCCTCACAAACTTACACGAGTCTCTCCGAACAACCTGGAGGCCCTTGACATCTATTTTGTCGAATACGACACTTTTTCTCAGTCCGTCCGGACTGGTTTTTTCGACCCACATCTTTGCGGCGTACCTCTTTTTCGAGTACAGGAAATACGGACAGTACACCTTTTCGAGCTCGAGTTTGTTCGGACTTTTGAAGAGACTCGATATTTCTTTGGATGCACGCTCGCCCAATTTCCACGAGTATTCAATCGCGTCATGTCCTGTGAGACCACCAGTATCAAACTGAACCATTATACTATCAGTATCTCCATACCTCACCTTTGCGCCCGGAAAGTGTTCCTCTACGTACGCCTTGCTCTGTTCGATCATTTGTCTACCACGCATAGTCACAGTCTCTGCGATCGCCATGAGTGGGAGCATACCCCGAGTCACGGCACCCGTAAAGCCGTACACGGAATTCATAGAAATTTTATACGCGAGCTGTTTACCATTGTACACATTGTAAAGGACGTCGTCCTTTCCGCATTCTTCCATCTTCTTCTTCGCCTCTTTGCGGTACACTTTGAGTCTCTCGAGAATCACCGGCAACAGACACGCAACTGGTTTCCCATCCTTTTCAGTCGCAAACACGTGTGGTCCGAAACGCTCATACGTAACTCCGGGAAGGTCCAGGTACCTTTTGTCCATCACATACGTCGAGTAACAGAGTCTGTGCGCGCACATGATTGATGGGTACAGAGATGCGAAATCGAGCGCTGTGATTGGTTCGTAGTACGCACCTGTCTGAGCCTCGAGAACAGTTGCGCCCTGGTACCCGCCCTCTGCATTTTCCCTGTTTCGGATCGTGGGAATCATAAACCCGAGTTCGCGCGCCGTGTACGCGAGCTGCGAAAACACCTTGATCTGTTGTCCTCGCTCGCTCAAAAAGTTCAGAGGGACCCAGCACGCCTTTGCCATCTCGACCAAATTCTGAAAGAGCGAAAGTTTCTCTGAAATTGCGTGCGGGAGCTCCGTATCCTTGATACAGTACTCTGCAACCTCCTCGAGTCCTACACCACTTGCGAACCGCGAAAAGATTTCCTTCACTGGCATATCCAGCTTTTGATCGCCGAGAATGGTCCTCGACACGTTATTCAAAGAGTAGCTCTCAAACTTGTGTTCGCGTTTGATTTCCTGGTACATGTCGAAAATATATCGCCCGGACATTTTCACCATTTTGAGCGTGTTATTTCCGAGCGCATTCGAAGACAGATTTTTCACTGTGAGTTCGACATTATCATCGACAAGTCTACCCAAAGTGAAATCGGTACACCCTACAAGGACCATCCGATTGTAAATGTACTCGAGATCAAACCCGAAAATGTTCCACCCGGTAATCACATCCGGATCGAGTTTTTTGAGGTACTCTACAAATGCATCCAGCATGTCGCGCTCAGACTCAAATTCAGTCTTTACGCCGAAAACACGTTTGTCTATGTATTCACCACCCGCCTTTGTAGTCACTGCAATTTGGAAACACGTGTCGCTCTTTTTCAAAGAGTCTGGAAACTGACCAGATTCAGAGTAACACTCTATATCCAGTGATGCTATGCGAAACGGTGCAAAATCATCACGGTCGACTGGTTTGATGTGTTTCCAGTTTGATACGAGAACATCAATGTCGCAATTGGTCATCATAGAACTCTCGAGTCCGTCCGGAAACGTAGCCCACCCGGTCGATTTGATTCCGGTCCTGTGCATGAAACGCAGAAGCGGATCGATATTCGCCTCGTAGAGGTTACGAAACTTCCGTTGTTCATCGCGAAACTCTTCGAGCGAATCAAACTCGAGCATAGAGAACATATGTTCTTGTAAATTCTGGAACCCCCACAGGTCTTTGCATCGCACTTGTGGCTTACCAGGAACGCGACCCTTTACGAAAAAATACGGTTTGAAATGGGTCGCTACGTGAACAGACTTACCATCTTGTGTTCTACCAAACATGTGCACCATAAACTTTGCGTCGTCATCATCTCTCGCATCCCACGCGATGACTTGAAACTCTGGCATTTGTATTCACGCGCACCATAGCTTAAAATATACCTACGTACTAATAGAAAGAAAATGTGCGATATCTGTTGCGAGGCGCTCAAGAAACCAATCACATGTGGGATATGTAATTTTACTGCATGTTATAAATGTTTCTCAAAGTTTATGATTGAGTGTACTACGACACCTAAATGTATGAAGTGTGAAAAGCCATGGACGCGAAAACACCTCGTAGACTCGTTCGGTCAGTACTATGTGAGTCACATATACAAGAAGAAACGCGAAGATGTCCTGTTTGATATCGAAAAGGCTATGCTTCCGGATACACAACCAATCGCCGTTCGCATCAAACAGCTCAAAAAATTACAAAAAGAAATCGAAAAGAGACAGTTTGTGTGTATGGAATTACGCTCGTCTATAAACCGACTCGATGTTGGTATTCTAAACTCCGAGTTTGAAGAGTTTTTAGAGACGCGTAAAAATCTGTACATGCAAATACACGAACACTCTGAGGACATACGCATTCTGCAATCGAGGCACGATCGTCTCTCGGCAGCATCATCAAGCAAGAATGAGAAAAAGGCAAATTCGCTCGTACTCAAGTGTCCAGGTGAAAACTGTAGAGGATACGTGAATATGAGAAAGATGGAATGTGACTTGTGTTCCATAAAAATGTGTCGGGATTGTCACGAGGTGGTGAACAAGCCAACAGGCTTGGACAAGGGGACTCCCTTGGACAAGGGGACTCCCTTGGACAAGGGGACTCCCTTGGACAAGCCCGAGCACGAGTGTAACCCGGCCACAGTCGCATCTGTGAAGCTGATTGCAAAGGATACGCGAAACTGTCCTTCGTGTAAAGCTATGATTCATAAAATTGATGGGTGTGATCAGATGTTTTGCACACAGTGTCACACTGCATTTTCGTGGCGTACGGGTGAAATTAGCATGGGTCGCGTACACAATCCACACTATTATGAATACCTGCGCCAAAGTGGAAATGCGGCGAGAGAAATGGGTGATATTCCGTGTGGCGGTCTGCCTAATTTGCCTTACAAAACCATTCGTGAATTTCCCATCTACGGTGTCATTCACCAACGGGTCGCGCATATAGAACTCTACGAAATTCCAAGGCTCCAGCATGAGTTGAACGCAGTCGATGGAAACTTGGATCTTCGTGTCATGTATCTCAATGAAGAAATTGATCTCGTGAGTTTCAAGAGGGAAATATATCGTCGCGAGAAGAAGCTTGAAAAGAAACGCGAGATTCTCACGATTCTCAATACGTTTGTGATTGTGTGCTCGGATCTATTTAGGACTATTCTGGATGGTACTCCTGTTGACGAGAAACAGTTTGTGACTATCAAGAATTTTACAAATGAGAGTATGATTGATGTGTCCAGGGTCTATAAATGTGTAGTGCCTGTAATAAACAATACAAACTGGGAAATTACAAGTGACAGACACTAATAATGAAGTGCGAATGGTGTCTTCGCAAAAAGGGGGTCACGATACAATGTAAAACGTGTGAGTGTATGTATTGTGCTGGATGTATTCAATTGGAGGAACATCAATGTAAAAATATTCATAAAAAAATCGAGAATGAACGTTTGGTACTCGAAAAACGAAATGTAAAGCTCGAATCTAAGAAAATTTAGTCATGGATAAAATGACAAAAACGACAAGTGCGAGTAGTGCCAAGAGTTTCCATTGCATGTCCTCATCTGGTTTTCCTCCTTTAAGTGACATCGGATCACCTATTTCAATAGTGATAGGGGCTATTTCCTGAGACTCTGTGAAATCGTCAAAATCCATCTCTCTTTTTGTAACTGTACCTATACGAGGATCAATCTTTCGTCCTTCTCGTGTATTCATAAGCATGTTTGGAGGTGGAAGAGTCGGCGGAGGAATAAAGTCGTCCGCCTCGAGTGTGTTCGAATCGATTGGTAACCATTCGAGTGATTTATCTGGCTTGTAACCTCCATTGTATGTCACACCAAAGGTATCTGTTTGCGTATATGGGTTTATCGGGTCGCAACTGGTGACCATTTTTTATTACTGGGCATACATTTTAGTTACCATTTTTCGTTTATGAATTTCCCACATGTGATCGAGATCGATATTCATCATATATGCAATTTGAAAAAGATAACTGAACACATCACCCATCTCGCTCGCAACGTCTTCTGTACTTTTGCCAACTTTCCTGTACATACCCTGACTCTGCCGAATCGCAGATGCGAGTTCTCCAATCTCTTCGGTGAATAGGAGCCATACCTTATTTATGGGTGCTTTGTCCCATCCCTTCTGCTTACATATCTGGATGTTCTCAACCATAATCGTATTCATTTTTGTGTTAATTAGAATGTGTCCCAAAGTCTTAAATTCTTCGAGAGAGTTTAAGTCCCTGAGTACTTGTGTTTATAGGTGCATCTGGTGGTACAGGTGTCGTTGCAATGTCTCTCAGATAAATTAAATTTTGAATGATACCGTTCGATATGGTTCGAGTCGCGGACGAAACCACAACTGAGTTCATCTTGCTCACTTGATTTGGGACATCATCGTGATCAACAATCATGTAATCTGTGTACACCTTTCTCATGAGATTGTAAAGATCAGTTGTATTCTGTGCACCTATTGTGTATCCTGTTGAACTCTTCACAGAGTCCATAATAGTTCTCTGAAGGTAGTCAATGTTTGATGGAGAGTAGTATGTGTCGCTCAAGAGGCTGCGCATCGGCATCATTTAAAAAGTACATCAGAAATAAAAACAATGAGGGTTCTCAAGAGATCCGGCGAGTCCCAAGAGATGCTTTTCGATAAGGTGACTGCGCGTATCAAAAAATTGGCGGACGGACAAAGCCAAGGCTTTGGACTCCTTCACGGAGTTTCACCTGACAAAGTTGCCCAAAAGACATTTTACGAAATGTTTGATGGAATTTCAACGAGTAAAATTGATGATATATCCGCTGATATCGCCGCGAACATGATGACTGTGGATCCGGACTATGAGGTACTTGCGGCTCGTATCCTTGTGAGCAACATGCACAAGACGTACCCCAAAACATTCTCAGAGTCGATGAACCAAATTCCAAACGTATCCGATGCGATCAAGGAAGTTGCGTACCGGTATGACCAATTGATTGTACCCGATCGCGATTATATGTTCGGGTATTTTGGAATCAAGACTATGCAAAAGGTGTACCTGAGTCCCGGCGAAACTCCTCAGTACATGTTTCTTCGGGTCGCGCTCGGTATTCACGGCGATGAATTTGATGCAGTCAAAGAGACGTATGATTTGCTTTCACTCAAAAAATTCACACACGCAACACCGACAATGATCAATGCCGGTACGCACATGCCCCAGATGTCATCCTGTTTCTTGACGAGTGTCGAGGATTCCATCGAAGGTATCTACAAGAATATCGGCAAGTGTGCCCAGATTTCCAAACACGCCGGAGGGATCGGTATTCATGCACAGGACATTCGCAGCAAAGGCAGTCTCATCAAAGGTACGAACGGAACCAGTAGTGGAATTATTCCCATGCTTCGAGTGTACAATTCGACTGCGCGCTACGTTGACCAGGCGGGTCGCCGGAAAGGCTCTTTTGCAGTGTATCTCGAGCCGTGGCACCCGGACATTTTTGAGTTTTTGGAGCTGCGTCTGAACCAGGGAGACGAGGATGCGCGCTGTCGCGACCTGTTCACAGCCATGTGGATCCCTGATAAATTTATGCGAATGGTTGAATCTGGTGGAAGCTGGGCACTTTTCGATCCGAGCGAGTGTCCGGGATTGTCTGAGTGTTATGGCGAGGCGTTTGACATGTTGTATAATACATACCTCACTGAAGGACGTGCCCGAAAAATTGTTCCTGCACTGTCAATTTGGCACGCGATCCTGAAATCACAGATCGAGACTGGTACTCCGTACATGCTTTACAAGGATACGTGTAACGCGCGCTCGAATCAACAGAATCTGGGAACGCTCAAAGGTTCAAACTTGTGTTCGGAAGTGGTTCAGCACACATCCAAAGATGAAATTGCCGTGTGTAATCTCGCGAGCATAGCACTTCCAGAATATATCCGCAACGGCGAGTTTGATTTCGAGGAATTGCACAGGGTCACAAAAGTGGTCACGAAAAATCTAAACAAAGTGATTGATCGTAACTATTATCCAGTATCAGAGGCACGCACATCAAATATGCGTCACAGGCCCATCGGGATCGGGATCCAGGGTCTCGCGGACGTGTACATGCTTCTGGGTCTTCCGTTTGATTCAACCGAGGCTGCTGATCTAAACAAAAGAATATTTGAGACTATATATCATGGTGCTCTTGAAATGTCTGTTGAGCTTGCGCGCGTGGAAGGACGGTATGAGTCATTTTCTGGATCACCTGCATCTGAAGGGCTGTTGCAATTTGACTTGGCAGGGGCGTCCAATAAATTCACATGGCACTATGACTGGGACAGTATGAGACGCCGCGTGCGTCAGACGGGACTCAGAAATTCACTTCTTGTTGCACCCATGCCTACCGCAACCACTTCACAAGTTCTCGGGAACAACGAGTGTTTCGAGCCGTACACGACGAACCTGTACTTGCGTCGAACACTCGCCGGTGAGTTTGTTGTTGTGAATCGACATCTTGTGCGTGCGCTCCAAAAACTCAACATGTGGACACCAGAACTCAAAGATGAAATTATTCGACACAATGGATCCGTACAGAACATTCAAGGAATTCCAGATACTCTAAAAAGCCTATTCAAGACGTCTTGGGAACTCAGTCAAAAGGTTCTCATAGATCAGGCGAGAGATCGCGGTTACTTTGTGTGTCAGACCCAAAGTCTGAACCTCTTTGTCGAATCACCGACACTCGCAAAGCTCTCGAGCATGCACATGTACGCGTGGAAACAAGGTCTCAAAACGGGTATGTACTATCTCCGAACACGCCCTAAGGCGGCACCGATCCAAGTCACACTCGAACCGTCCCTCCCTGCATGTGCGTCGTGTGGGGCCTAGCGACCAGTTGCTAGCGACTGGTCACAGTTGCTAGTACTTAAGAGTTTTATGATTGATTATTTCTAAAGTAGTATGTGGTGGCACGAAGTTCCGGACAATTCCATCTCCTCACTCCTTGTCCAGCCGATCCGGTTCCAGATTCCTAGAGGCTACAGTGAATATGGTCTCAGTCAATACAACCAGCTTACACTAAATATTTCAGACCAAGAATTTCTCGAGTGGTTCAAGAATATCGAAAAGAAACTCATAGGCGATGTACCTTCCCTCGAGTCCAGGGTAAAAGAAGAAAATTCACTCACTGTCAAATACGTTGACGGGTTTTCACAAATATTTGACAGTTCGGATATTCTTATGATTGACGGACACTCTTTCGTAGATTCTGAATTGGATTGTCTCGTTGAAATTGATAAAGTGTACTCATTGAACGGGAACCACGGTATCACGTGTAAAATTTTTCAGGCGCGTGTTTTTCCGCGCGCTCATGTGTGTCTTTTTGCTTGACTTGAGTCGCACGCGACTACTCAGTCGTCTCTCACTGAGAATGGTACATCTTCGTAAGTTCGTACAGGCGCTTACCTTTGGGACCTTGGTTGAAAAGAACCATCTCGTCTTTATTTATAGTACCGTCTTCGATCATATCTTTTCTTGCCTTTGCAGTAGCCTTTGCCCAATCATTCTTTTTACCTTGCGTCGCCTTCTTTTTTGATACGACTTCGCCGCTACTCTTTGAAATTTTCATATCCTTTATTGTGAGCCCACCTGATGTGTGATGTGCGTCACCGCGAATAACCTCTAAACGTGTACCGACAGATTTCTTCATTTTTTATTATCCTGCAATATTTTAAATAATGACAACAGCAGCGACGGCGGTGAGTAAAGTAAGACACGCGGGAAGGATTATACGAACCGCCAAAAAACTCAGGCTAGCCGCTGCCAAGACTCGAGCTACCTCGAGTAACAACAAGAAGCGTAATCTTACTTTCGATAATATGTCAACATGGCTTAAGAAATTTAAAAATGGTAAACGTGTGATGATGACTAAACAAAACATCTTTAATTTTTTTAAAGGTACAAGAGTAACACCATCTGAATTAATTAAACTTATGAATGAAAACCCAGATTTATTTACACGTGAAATAAAAAGTGAGTTCCAGCGTATTTTTCCATCAATACAAATACCTACGAACTTGTTACCTGGAAATAGGTATGCGCGACGGCGAGAACAACCCGCATTGACGACCGGCCCTAATAAACCACCGTCTGTTAGTAAACCCATACCAAAAACCGCTGAACAACTCATAAAAAACATAAACAGTCAGAATACATACACCATGAATCAAAGGCAAAAATTGATTCAAAAAATTCTAAATGGGAATACACGTAACATGGAAACTAAACTGAAACAGATCAATAGTTTAACCAGATTAAATCAAAGTACTAAAAATGCACTAAAACAACTCGTATGGAATAAACATATGACGCCCAATACAAGATCTTATATGCAAAGAATGAATAATTTTGGTAAACGGTTTATGGGAACTTTGTTTGGATCCGGTAACAAAAATATACCTACGAAGATTGAAGAAATCTTAAAAACAAATAAGATGTCAAATTCCGATAAAACATCGGCTATTAAAATACTTCTAAATATGAATGACAAACGTACCCTGTCGAACAAGCAGCTTCATATTATACAATTAAACATGAATCCAAAAATGAAAAATGATATACTTGCACATTTGAACAAGTCACCTCCTCCTCCTCCTCCTGCTGCTGCTGCGCCTCCTTCTTCTTCTGGAAACGGAAAGCCGTCGCCACCACCGCCCGTGGTAGCTCCGGTGCCAGTACCGGCGCCAGTAGGTCCCACCGCTACCGCTACCGGTACTACTATAAAAGGTATCAATTCTAAAGATCCGTTAAAAAAGATTGCTGGTATTTTAGCATTAAGTAGAAATACAACAGGTAACGATGCAAAGGTTGAATCTATCATACAGATTCTCAAGGATAATCCAAGTATAATTAGAAAAGCGCACGGACTAATTATAGGTTCTTCACTAGGAAGAAATTCCAAAGACGAACTCATCTCGCATATAAGCGATTTATTAGAAGAAGAAAGGTACAAGGCTAGAGCGAGATCCAAATTACTCACAAGTCGAAACAGGAACCGAGGCAGGTACGGCATTTTCGGACGCGGCGGTGGTCGTGGTGGCGAATTATATAACAATTACAATAATAACAATTATAATTTCAGTCGTCGTATGAGTTCTGGTATCGGTGGTGGTGTCGGAGGTGGTGGTGGTAGTAATGTAGCATTCAGAAAAACTATCCCTGTACAGCCGTATAAACCCAGTGCTGCAAGTGTAATACGATCTTCTAGCGGATTCAACGGCGGGAACAGAGGGAACAGAGGGAACGGGTTTGCCGGACTCGGTGGGAACAGAGGGAATGGGAATGGGTTTGGCGGCGGGAACGGCCTAGGTGGCGGACTCGGCGGTGGGAATATTAACAGAAACAGAGGTCTTCTTAACAATAGTCTCGGCGGAAACAGGGGGAATGGACTTGGCGATGGACTTGGTGGCGGGAATGGGCTTGGCGGTGGACTTGGTGGCGGGAATGGGAACAGGGGGAACGGACTTGGTGGGAACAGGGGGAACCTTTTCGGACCTAACCAAAAGGTAAATTTTGTAAATACTATAAATTACACATCATCAGCAGCAAATGCAAATCAACAAAAGCAAAAGAAAAGAAGTAGACCCGTGAGAATGAAACTCCTCAAGGAAACTGTTGATAATGTGAAGAAAAACAAACTCGTAAAACAAGTCAAGAAATTAGGAAAATCGGATGGACTCAAAGTTATTACTCAAAAAAAGAAGAATATTGTCAAATATATTGTGAAACAAATCAGACCTCCGGCTAAAAAAACTAAGAAGCGTGCACAGAGACCTCCGCCACAACCACCTATAAACATAATCCCTCTGACTCCGGCTCCGGCTCCGGCTCCGGCTCCAGTTAAAGCTAATCAGCAACTTATATTTAAGAACACTATCGTAGGCGGTAATGGAACATTCCAGCGGAATGGAACACAACTCCAGCGGAATAATGGAACACGAAACCAAAATGTACGTCAGCCAAATGCTCAAAATACGGGGGTCCGTCGCAACAACAACAGGACCAATCCCCTCCCACCTTAGTATGACAACGATAACGAGTACCTTTAAGGTAAATTCACTCCTCGATATTCAGGATCTAAAACAAAAGATGAAAGAGTCGCCACTCAAAATAAAGAAAAAGGGGAGTACGAAACCGGCGTGTACATGGACCGTAAAAGACAATAAATTTTTTAATCAAATTACGGTCGAGTACATTGATAGCTTCTCCAAAAAATCTATAAAGTTTTTTCCAAACGGCAGTATTCATGTGACAGGGTGTTCAGACCTTACAGACTGTCACAGGGTTATGGCACAGGTCGAATTTTGTATTCACAAATTCACAGGTAAAGTTGTAAAGGCGTTTGATTTCAAAGTCCTTATGATCAACGCAAACTTTTCAATGAACTCCATGTTGAACTTGAATATGGTTTCATCCATAGCTGAAAACTCAGGTTGTATCGTATCGTTCAAACCAGAGATTTATTCAGCCGTGAAAATTAAATTTGTTCCAGGCCCAGATATGAAACGCATAACCGCGAGCGTTTTCAGTTCAGGGTGCATCCTCATAACAGGAGCAAAAACTCTCAGCGAAATTACTGCATCCTATAAATTTATGATTGATATGCTCTCCGTCACATGTATAAAACCCCACGCGGAACCAAAAAAATTCGATTCGTTCATAGCTATATCATTCGAATCATGGTCAAAACATCTTCTTGCTACTAAATAAATGTCTACGAGACTCGGAATGGCTGATGGGCGTTGTACTACACTGTTTGAATCCGGGCGTATATTCAATGACGGCATCTATACACAGGCTGGAATTCAGACCAGTGATAATCTTGCGTACAGACGGTACCTCCAGAATTCAGCACCAGAAGATGTAATACCAGCATCTACATGTTCACTGTACTCATATGTTAAAGATTTTGATATTATTGAAAGTACGAATGTCATCTCTCAGATTGCCCCCAAAGACTAACCGAAGGATCGTCATAGATGGTAATATAGGTTCAGGAAAGACAACTCAGCTGAATCTTCTCGCACAGTTAGGGTACGTCGTACATTGTGAACCAGTTCATGAATGGCCTTTGCAACTTTTTTACAATGACAAAGAGCGGTGGGCATTCTTACTTCAGATGACTATTTTGAAATCGTTTCTCGAAAAGGACGGCGTCGTATGGGAAAGATCTCCTGAGTCTTCTCGTGAAGTGTTTTGGAAGATGCTCCATCAAGGCACTCCAGAAGAAGAGAGTGTGTACAGATACTTTTACGATAAGTACTCGTGGTCCCCAGATGTGCACGTGTACATTCGCACAGATCCAGAAGTGTGTCTACAAAGGATCATGTCAAGACATCAAACAGGAGACACGAGTATTGACCTGGACTATCTTTCGACCGTTCATAGGTACTATGAAGAATATATAACAACCAAGGCTGGACACGTGCACATCATAAATGGAAATTTGTCCTCTCCAGAAGAAATTCACAAAGAAATATTAAGATGTATCACCCCCGATGCCCAGGTTTGACAAAATCAGGTTCGAAATGTAAGCGCTCGAGTATATGCATGTGGCACAAGCAAGAAACGTGTACCGTGTGCTTGGATGAAATACCCTTCAAATTATTACATCGCACGTCATGCAGTCACCCATTTCATTCACAATGTATCATGAAGTGGTTCGAATTATCTGACGACTGTCCATTGTGCAGAACTGAACAGTCGGAAGACCCTGTAATTCTATTCAAACGCAATATTCATGATACAATGTCTAAAAATTACATGGACGCGATTCGATCTTTGGAAGAAGATGTCACGCGATACAGGAGACGTTTACGCGCATTAAGAGACAGATGAAAGATGTTGTCTTTAATTAACCATGCCCCAGCAGTGTGAAGGGACCACAAGAAACGGTACCCGCTGTAAGAGAACGTGCCCAGACGGTACTACAAAATGTCACATCCACTCTGGAGAGACATGTCCGGTATGCATGAATGTAATGGCAACTGATGGTTCAACAACGAGAACTCTTGAGTGCGGGCACACATTTCACACGCACTGTATAGAAAGATGGAAGCGACGAAGCTCGACGTGTCCCAATTGTAGAACGCCATTTGATCAGCCAATGTACAGGGTAAAGGTTACTATAGATCCTATAGGTTACGAACGCGAGATGACGACGAGTAACATTCAGACGATAGCAGACATGTTTGGCCTTGACAGTAACGCCGAACGGTTTTTCAGTACTATAAGTTTTGCAGTTTCGAGTACGAACGATCTCAGAAACATTCTATCTGAGATTGGATTTCCGGTTGGAATTGTTGTTCCGCCCGGTGTCGACCTTGCCGGCTCGAATACAGAAGGCTGAGCAGAATTTCGTGTAATTGTACCCGTAATCTCTATTCGCTTTTCTCGGATCCTTTATCAGTTTACCGCTGGCGTCAATCATCAATGGACCAGTGGCCCAACCCTGCTTATGTGACCACGCATTTATAGGGAATGTAATCACCCGCCCAGGAACTAGAGGTGCTCCGGATTGACGCATACGAATCTTCATGTTCGAATTTGCAATCATGCCATCATTGTTTCTCAAGGGACGGCGTTGACGCAAAAGAGCCTTTTTTATGGTCAAAGGAGACACTTTAAAAAACCGTGCGAGCCCTGCTATCGTATCTCCAGCACGTACGCGATATCTCACCGCCTTGTGCTGTTTATACCAGTGAAAATCACCAGTCGAATTTCCGTAGTCGTTCGTAGGAGCGACAAACGCCATCACCTTATAAAAGCCTCTTCTACACACCTTGTTCGGGTTCTTGCACCGGTACACGTTTCTGGGATTGTCCGCAAGTACACGCGCAGCGAGACCTTTACAGTTTGTAAAATTTGAATTTGGAAATCGCTTCCTCGAACGATCTCCAGGAACGCTCTTCACATTTCTCTTTTGATCGTCACCAAACGCATAGTCATAACAATTGTCACGTGTACGACCAACGTCCCCCCATCCCATGTACGAAAATATAGGTTCAGCTCCAGACAATTTCATTTTTTTATTCTCGAATATTATAAAATGAGAGACATTCTTTCCTCCAAAACTCCTCAGGAGCTCGTGTACAATCTCCTTATTTTCCTTTTGTACATTCTGATTCTGACCTTCGTTCTGCGCTACCTGTGGAATGGCACCCTCGTGAAGCACATCACCATCCTCCGCCCGGTTGACAGTCTGCTCAACACCTTCCTGCTCGCCATCGGTATATCCCTGTTCAAGCTTTGAGACCAGTGAGCCTCTTTGCTATACTCGCAGCAGACTCTGAAGTCTTCAGCCTAAAATTTCGCACGTATTTTCCCTTCGACCCACGAAACCCAACAGGAAGCATGCGTTCTATATAAGGTAGCTTACGACCCCCCTTCTTTAATAATAAATTACGTAACGAATTCAAAAACAAGTGTATATCATACTGTACACTCGTAGCACCAGACTTAAATTTAGACATCCCAAAATCTATAAGCATTATTCTACCATTATAAAACAACACGTTATCAAGATGTAAATCCATATGCCTAAACCCGGGATACTTTCGTCTGATTTTACACAGAATGAGACGAACGTTTCTAATGATTTGCATGAGCATGCTATTTGTGAATGTGTGAGTCTTCAGCCATTTTTTGAGTGATATGCCATATTTTTTACTTTTCATGATACCATTCTTGTAACTTAATGGCTTTGGTATATATTTAGGTAACAGTCTGTACAATTTTTGCTGTATTGTGTATTCACGCCTCGAAGTCCTCTTGCTCACCACCGTCGCCGTCACCGCCATTTACTACTGGATCAACAAAATCATCAGAGAACGCACACCCGTTCAGCTCAGTGTTAGGCATCATCATAACTTGCTTGAGACGCACTGACAAGCCAAACTTGTTATCGATAATCCACACCTGATTGAAATCGATAATAGTCTTGACACGCTGACCCTTTTGAAGAGTGTCCATATCAGTAATTTGCTTAGACGCATCGTACGCCTTTACACTGAATACACCGTCACGATGGAGCACCTTGAGCTTCAGTGTAGGTGCATACTTGCCATCCTTGGACTCGCGGATACAGCTCTTGAACAGTGCCTGCTTGATAACCTCCTCGCTGTACTTGCGCCCCAGGAGCTCCTCACTGTTCTTGCAGACATGGTCGAGGATCAAGGACTCGATAGTTCGAATCTGAGAGATAGTCTCTTGATCCTCGAGGGAAACATCCAGGCTGTAACTCACATTTCCAGAAGCCTGGTCAGTGTACGAACTCAGGCCAAACGGTGCGCGAAGCACAGGCAACTCGAAAAAGACCTTAGAGCCACCGGGTGTGTTCACATAGAGCATCTTCCCGCCCTTTGCGTTCTTACGCAGACCAGAAAAGTTGATAGTGTTAGCATCGAAGGCATTCAGGTTCTTTACGATAGGGGCTGCCATATTTGTCGCTTCTTACTTCTTACACGAAATAAATCTTTAAGTAATGTAAATATGAGCAACGCGAACAGTCTAGAGACCATTCTATTGAATTATAACAGAACTAATCGGACTGGCAACCGTACGAATGCCAAACACATAGCCGCGTACAAAAGACTTCTCAATGCGATAAATCGCGAACTCAAAAACAACAACAGAGGGGCTACCAGGTCTCTCAGTCGTACGAACAGACCCATCAATACAGGTGCGGCTGCTGCCGCTGCTGCTGCCGCTGCCGCTGCAAATGCTGCCGCTGCAAATGCTGCCGCTGCAAATGCTGCCGCTGCTGCGAACAGAGTGTACAATTTAACTAATATCAAAAACAAAAGTAACGTACAGGCTAAACTTCAGGTGATGAGACCATCTAATAATAGAGTTAGAAATTTGTCAAACACTAATATTACAAGTCTTCTTAACCGTCTACAAACAAAAGAAGGTACTCTAGAACAAATTAAAAATGGCATCAGAAATTTAAGAGTTGCTAATAAAGCCGCTGCAAATGCTGCCGCTGCTGCAAATGCTGCCGCTGCTGCAAATGCTGCCGCCGCTGCCGCTAATAGAGTGTACAATCTAAATAACGAGAAAAATAAACAAAATGCACTGGAAATACTTAGAACTAATAGTTTACTGGAAAATATTTCAAACAATAATATTGCACGTCTATCGAACAATGCAAGAAAAGGTACTATAACACAGCTTAAAAACGCTCTCCGAAATTCAAAAGCAGCTGCCGCTGCTGCCGCTAATAAAGCCGCTGAAAATGCTGCCGCTGCTGCCGCTCTTGCAAATGCATCAGCCAGAGCTAATTTGGAGAGAGCTCGGACTAATGCCAGAAATAAAATTCCAAACAACAGAACCAACTTGAGGAACCGGTTGAACAGTGCAAATAGTATGAACGCAATAAACGCCATCCTCAAAAATTTAAACGGATAAGCCCCGGCGGTAGCGGCGGAGCGGAACCGACCGGGGTAAAAGAAGTACTCTCTATGAATATGTTTCTTCGAAAACATGGACTGACTCGCAACAGTGCAGTGAAGAAAATTCTGACGAACAACAGAGGCAACAAAGCAAAACGAATTTTGAATAGCGGTCGTGAAGGCGGTTTTCGCGCGGGTTACTTGAAAAATTTACCAAACAATAGATGGAAATCAATAATCAACAATCTGAACAAAACAAATATGAGCAATAATAGCAAAAATGTATTCAGACAAGCTGCGAGTATGAGATCTACTCACCGAGTAAATACATGGGGTGCAAAGACGCTTCGTAGGGCAGGCGTGGCAGCGACGGTGGCAGCAGCGGCTGTGACGGCTGTGGTCGTTACGGCTCGTAAAGTTCTTCCCGCGCCTATGAAAGAAAAAATAATTAGCATGGCAGATTCTAAATTTGGACCTGAAGGGGCGAAATATGCAAGAATGTTACTAATGAGTAATTCAAATACTCCACCACCCAAACCCAAAACTAACAAAGAAGAACAAGTACAACAATTTGTCAAACAACAAGCCGAACAAAACGCCAAGGTTCGACAAGCCGAACAAAACGCGGCGAGTAAGATGATTAAGCAAAATTACAGTAGTGATATGAGTGTGAACAATCAACTCGCACTAGGAAATAACATGGCAAGAGCCAGAGCCGGTAATGTAAATGCGAAAAGACGGGTAAACGTGGTCGGACATACTGCGCGATTCCAAAGTTCAGTTGCGGCTGCTATTGTAACTCCATTCGCAAAAGGAATCATACGAAATATTGCAGGTACAGTGAGTAAACCAGTCATTAACAAAATAGCCACATTGTCTAAAAATCAATTAGTCACAACTATTCAACGGCAAATACCCCCGAGAGAATTGGCTGCAATCGGCGAGAGAACAGCAACAGTGACACAAAGAAACTCAAGATCTCAAAATATGATACGCAGTGCACTCAATCTCAAGAATAAATTACAAATGGGTAAAATTACAAACCTCACAAACAGTCAAGTGTCTTTATTACTCCAGGGAATATACAAAGCACCAAGAGCCAGAAATTTATTCCTAAAAGGATAGTAACAAAGAATGTCTTCGTGCCCGTGTCTCTCCAACCAGAAGAAAATGTACATCAGCATTCAGACCGCTCTGATCGCATTCGTACTGTTTAACCCTATGACATTTCAGGCCGTACGCGGTCTCATCGGCGGCTGGGTCGCAACCGCCGAAGGCCTTCCCAAGATTCTTGGACTTTTGCTTCACACCGCTCTTTTCGGTCTTATTCTGTACGTACTCATGAAACCGACCAAGTCTAAAAATCAGCATCAAAACGTACCTGGTCTCCCTCTTCTGTAATGTGTTTCGAGTATTCCCCGACACGCTTCTCGAAAAAATTCGTCTTCCCCTCGAGTGAAATGTTCTGCATCCAGTCGAATGGACACTGAGTTCCCCATACTGGCATAAACCCACACTGTTTCAATAACCGATCAGCTACAAATTCGATGTACTCGGCCATTTTTACAGAGTCCATACCTATGAGTTTCACAGGAAGAGCATCGCATATAAAATCCTTCTCAATGTCAACCGCATCCTTTACGATCGCGTGAGCAACCTCCTCGGACAGTTTCTCTTTCAGGTGGCTCAAGAGTGTCACCGCAAACTCTTGGTGAAGACCCTCATCCCTCGAAATCAATTCGTTTGAAAAGCAGAGACCCGGTAGGACTCCTCTGTTCTTCAGCCAGAAAAGAGCACAGAAACTACCCGAGAAGAACACCCCTTCGACACATGCAAATGCAAACAGACGTTCCGCAAACGGTCGCCGGGACCTCGAAAACCATTTGAGTGCCCACTCAGCTTTTTTACGAACACACGGAACTGTTTCAACCGCCTTGAACAGTTTCTCCTTGTGTACAGGATCCTTGACAAGTTTATCAATCATGAGCGAATACGTCTCGCCGTGAATATTCTCGTTGAATCCTTGGTATGCGTAAAACGCCCTCGCCTCAGGGATCTGAACTTCATTCGCAAAGCCAGTATCAAGATTCTCAAACACTATACCGTCCGACGCGGCAAAAAATGCAAGGATCGTCGATACAAAGTGACGCTCTTCGTCATTCAGTTTCGTTTCCCAATCGTTCACATCAGCCGACAAATCAATCTCCTCAGCCGTCCAAAAACTTGCGACTGCTTTCTTATACAGCGCCCATAGATCCGGGTACCGAATAGGAAATGTCGTGAAACGGTCTGTAGACGGTGTGAGTATCGGGTCCAAAGGTGTACCTTTGTCCAACGATGCTCCTTTGTCCATTATACCATCAGCAAACATAATCTTAAAAAGAACAAACGTAAAAGAGTGTAAGAATGGACAAGAGCCCGCTCTTGGACAAAGGAACACCTTTGGACGTGCGGAGGTTTGTACTGCGTCTGAAGCTCCAAAAGAAGTTGGGAGACGCGGTACAAAACTGTGCTATGTTTTTGAGGGACGTACTCAAACGTAAAGGCGAACTCGTACAGGGATACGCACACACGGAGACGGGTGAAAAGCTCCAGTACTATTGGGTCGAGGATTCTTCTGGCTGTGTCTATGACGTGTGCTTTGAAATTGCAAAGATGAACCAGCCAGTCGTATCTGATTTTAAATTCACCTTGCACAGAGAACAACCGGCTACATTCGACAAGGATGATCACAATCAAGAGCTTTTCAAGCTGTACCAAGATGAACCGAGTAAATTTTGGAAGTCGGTTCCTCGATTGACATAGAAGAGTGTTTGTATTTTGACGTGTCATCCAGCGAAAACCCTCGTTTCGGAGTTGCTGGAGGGGTCATGAACCGGGCTATGAGTTCGCTCGGCAGGGATTTGGGAAGGGGTGGTAGTGCGTGGCCTCCGAGACCGTTACACACGTCCGGTTTGTTCACCATATCTGGAAACGTTCTATTGAATTCGTCAACAATCTTCTGAGGTATACTCGGTGACTGTGAGAGTAACCTGTCCATTTCTTGGCGTACTGTGACTACGAGATCGTTTCTCTTGTGATCATCGCTCAGATTCAGTTCAGTCTCTATGAGACGGTACAACATAGCATACTGCATAGCGGCGCTCGCGTGAAGTTCTGTCTTTTCAGCAGCTTTACCGAACCTCATAAAACTGTTTATGAGCCCTATGACCACGTTCGTAGCACCTATAACGTATCCCATGTAGAATTGTACTTTTCCCATTGTTGTCTTTAAGCTGTCTGACGTCCCTGCTGTAGAAAATCCACCAGCGCCTGCGAGGGTGCTGAGAACTATGCTCGAGTATACGTACCTGGAATTTATATTTTTGTAATTGTTCATAGCGTTGTAATGTAACCACCTCCACCCACCCGCCCTTTCTTTCCACGACTCTAGCAATTTGAGTTCTGAATCAGTGTATCTTTGTGTCGACGTCGTCATCATCACTACTTAGAATACAGATGGAAAATATCTGAAATCTTCTTTGGAAGAAGAACCTTGGATGAGTTGAATATAGCTGTTATAGCAGGGTGACAGTGTCTCACTTCAATTCTCTTCAATGTATTTTCCGGATCTGGATATTCTTCATTGAGTATGGAAACCATTTTACATGCGAGTACGTAATTAAGACGATCGAATTCTAAAGCCTTGTCACAATCTATTATAAATATTTGTGACGTGTTGTGTAATTGACAGTACCCTCTCAATTCTTGTATCAGAGGGACCACCTCTTTTATTTTTTCAGCAATTTCATTCTCAGTGCATGGTTGCCACTTGATATACTTGTCAGGCAAAAACTCAATGAACAAGTTCTTTCCTTTAGGATAAAAAATCAAAAAGTCCATTCCTATAGTTGAATAAAGAAATGTTTTTTAATTATAAATGAGCAACCCATCGACCATCTATACACTTATTTTTGTGACAGCCCCTATATTCCTCATAGTAGAAGCTGTGTACATCACCTTGGAGGAGATGCAAAAATCGTCTGGTAAGACGACACTTTCTCAGGCGGTTGCATGGATTAAATCTATATTTATGATTGTGCTCGCAAGTATTATGCTTATGCTCCTCCGAAGCACGGTAACAGATTCCGTCGCTGTTTAATCGGCGTATTCATAATCATATTCACGGGATCGATAAGCGTTTTGTGACTCGGAGTGAGACTGTCGACGATGTAGCTGATTGTTGTGTACGGCTCGAACGGGTCAAGTTCGTCAATGTATATTTTTATAGCTTTCATAAGGGACTTTGAAGATTTAAAAGTTGTTTCGTTCAGCTCACCAATAATTCGAGTAATCTCTCTTGAATTATTTATTCTTCCAGCAGAGTTCAGAGCATCAGCAAGATTCATTCCTTTCTCAAACTGAACAATCTCCATTCCTACTACAAACAAAAAAATTTACTTTAATTAAAGAAAGATGGAACTCCAAACTATGAAATTCCTTACATGGTTACTAGCATTCGTGCTCCTTATATATTCCATCGTGACATTCCTGTACTCTGACCCTACCACACAGAAAGTAAGCACGACCCTCAAGAACTCTATCAAGGGTGTTGTGTATCTGGGTTGGACTCTTTTGATTGTAGCATACCTTGTATCGAATTAAGATCCTCGAATAGAAGTTTTCGACACATGTGATACGCAGGATCAGTGACACATCGCTTCCAGTACTTCTTTATAGTGTTTGCAGCGTTCCACTCACTGACATCCCTATCGAGACACATTACATTATAATTCCATCGAATCTCAGGGAACTTCAACACATCCTTGTACGATACCGTTTTGTTTTTAGAAAGTGCATTGTAGTCCCACGGTAAATCCATATACTGTGAAATTACACTTGTAAAATCAAGCATCTCTGATAAATGTACCCAATTCCATGAAAGTGTTTGGTCGTACAGGTACCGTTCCTCTATAATGTCACCCACTTCCACCTTTGCAAATGTCAGAACCCATGGAAGGTCAAAATTTGACTTTATGAGTTTCCATGGAGCTCTCGATGTGTGATCACACCAGGCATCCACATCATAGTGACTTCTGTAAAACCGAATAAACTGAACAATCTCTTCGTCTATGGTTGTGAAGAGTAACTCGTTAATCTTCCACGGTAAGTTGGGATTGCTCAACATGTCTGAAATCTCCGTATTAGGACCTATAGTCAAAGTGTACCAATTCCATGGCATGTCCGGAAACTCTTTTATGGTGGACATACCCTCTATTTTATTTGACAACATGTTCCAATTCCACGACTTGTTCGGAAACTCACGGACCCACGCCCATTTAAACAAGGTACTCTCGGACAAGTGTCTCCAGTTCCACGGCATATCCGGAAACTCTTGGACCCACATCCACACGAAATTCTGATTTTTTGTGAGAAGAGGCCAACTCCATGGTTTATTCGGAAATGTTTTCAAGGCTTTCAAATTTACAGAAGGATGGAGTGACAATGCATGCCAGTCCCATTCTATACCAGGGAATCTTTGAATGTGTCTCACAAATGCCATCACTCGTCGTCTATACCGCTATACTTTTAAACGACTCGTCGAGATGAACCTTCCATCGTGCAATCCTTACAGCTTCCATGACTGACGGAGCAGCCACATCGTACAAAACAACAGACCGACTCAATTGCACGTCCCACACACCGTCGCGTGTCTCTGACGCCCAAAACTCGGACGATTTGATACTCCTCAATTCTTCCAGCGCGTCATCAAAACTCGCCGCGTGTACGTGCGATCCGTGTGTAAACTTCCATGATGTTGTCTTCTTCTTCACTACTTTTTCTTTCTGTCTGATAAGTCCGCAACAGGATGACATTTTCTTATGACACCGAGCGAAGTCTCTAATTTACCTTTCGAGCGTTCTAGTGGCTTTTCGCGCTTTAGTTTTAAACCGTCTACGTGCTTTTCCTCTTTGAACACCTCTTGCTTTTGAAAAATTTCACCAGGAATTTTAATAACTACCGGACACCCCTTTCTATATTCATCTATCGTCATGGTACCTCCGAACATTTCCAGAGTGTATCTGCTCGGAGCTTTTTTTGTCGCTGTAATTTTTCCCTCCATTCTCTTTCGCATAAGTGTTATATATTCACATTCTCCGAGTTTATTCTTGTCTATTGCATACGCCTTCATACACTCCCACGAACAAAAGTGACCAGTCGTGTAAAATATATTCGCCGTGAACGCGTATGGAAAGTGTAACGGATCCCATTCGAATGTGTGACAGCACCACCAACACGCCACTGTCATTACTCTTTAAAGAACTAGATATCTTTAAAGAGAGGAGGAAATGCTTCTTTTAAGTATTGATGTCGGTATTCGAAATCTCGGAATGTGTCTCATAGACACGACGACAAAGAAGATCAAACACTGGGACGCGACTGGTATCCCGCCTCAACACTCAGACGGACTCTTCGTGTGTCTGCGCGACCATTTCAGAGATCGTCCATGGGTACTCACGTCTTCAAAGGTTATTATTGAAAAACAACCGGACAAAAATAAAACTATGAAATCTGTCGAGAATTTCATACACGCATACTTTATTTGTTCAGACAAGGATGTTCAATTGTACGACGCTCGTTATAAAGTTCCAGACGTCGTAGGGGCTGGTCGCGCAATGTACATAAAACGGAAAAAGACATCCGTCGTGAGATGTACCGAGTTTATCACAGAACACAACCCCGAATACATGGAATGGTTTACACAACAAAAGAAAAAGGACGACCTTGCTGATTCTGTCATGCAAGCTCTGAGTTACATAGACTCTCCAGCAGCTGCCGCTGCTGCTTCAACTTCAGCAACCCCAAAAAAGAAAAGTCCCCGAAAACCCACACCGAATCAAAAGGAGACTTGCTACTCCAGAGCAAACCTTGCATGGTTACATGTACACGGGATGACTGACGGCGAAAACAAACGGCGGTTTGACAAAGATCTCAAGAGGTACTACAAAAATTTACAAGAAATGTTGTCTGACTTTAATATAATACACGATGGTTGACGAAAAAAAGAAGAATGGTGACGACGATGACGACAACAAAATTCTCTTATGGATTTTTATAGGGTTTTTGATCCTTCTTCTTCTGTGGTGGTTATTTTCAGATAAAAAAAGTACTGGTGGTGGAGGCGGTGGCGGTGCCATTCCATCTGCATGCAATCCCGCTCTATGGACATCAAAATCTCTTATACTTCCTGAAAGCTTCGTAGCCGAAAAAACGAACGTGTCTGAATGTGACGCCCAAATATTTGGTCAGAATAATAACAAAGGTGCATTTATTCGGTGTAATACAGGTGATGTCATGTTTCTCGACGGTGATTCATTCACTGGTACGGAAACGGCGTGTACAGACTGTAAAATATACTACACGAAAGATTTCACAGTCACATTGAAAGCAGAGAGCCCGCCTCATATGACTATAACACTGAGTCCGAGCCCCACACCCGTCACTGCATCTGGCGCGTGTCCTCAGAATCCGTACCCGTACTGTGACGCAGAAGATGGTGAATTTTCAAATGTATACATCACATTGAATTGTCACGCGAGCACACAGCTCATCCAGAGCTTTATATCTAAAGGAAAGCTCACAGGTACAGATGATCCGAAAATTGTAAAATGTTGCAAGACACCTGATATATGCAGAGCTGCGGGTATAACCGCCTTCCCGACCGTTCAGTGCGGCACGAGTCCCACCATAGGAACAAAGATTCAAGGCTTTTGTCCCTGAGGAAGAAAAAATTCGAGATGTGTGATCACGGGACACGGGACTGTTACGCCTCCTTCAAGACACAAACAAAATGGCAACCATGCGCCCCTATGTCGTTTCTCATTTCGTCAAGACGGGAAATTTCGATGAGAAACAGGCAAAGAATCTAGAGGTTGCCATTTTTAATTGGACTGTGCGGCGCATTGCTAAAAACCCATCATGGGAGAATAAGGTGTTTCGCGAAATGTACAAGGCGCGTTTTATGGAAATGAAACGCGCGCTCAATGAACCTGCGCTTCGCGAGCGCATCACCAACAAACAAGTTAAGATGAAAGATCTCGTGGTTATGACACCCGACCAGCTTATGCCTGATGGTCCCATGGCAACTGCAATGATGAGTGCGCGCACGAAGGAGCTCGAGATTGAAACCATCAAGGCGAAGAATGATGAGGAATATGAAGGTATATTCATGTGCAGGAAGTGTCGTAGTAAAAAGACTACCTATTACCAACTTCAGACTCGAAGCGCGGATGAACCTATGACTACATACGTGACATGCACAAATTGCGATAATCACTGGAAGTTTAGTTAAGTAAGTTAACTAAAAATTAGTTAACTTAAAGACAATGTACATCACAGTCACAGAATGAGTCTGGTGAAAGTATGGACCGAGATTGGAAGTGACGGGAAGTGTTTTTCTTTGCCTGCAAAGATAGTGTCCAAACGGGGGAATACATTTACTGTAAAATATCTATCTGCAACTGATCGGAAAACACGCGAAGGGAAAAAAATTTATGCGTACGAGGATGAAGTATACGAAGTTACGGATGATTCTATAACTGAATATCTCGAGACAGATTCGGAACTCGATCTCGGGTTTGAACAATCAGCAACTTCAGAAGGTGAATTTATAAAGTATGAATCCGACTCGGATGACGATTACATACCGTCATCAGAAGACTCGGACAGTGATGACGATTCGGACAGTGATGACGAATCGGACGATATTGACTCTGCCCAAGAAGAAGATGATGACGAGTACGACGACGGTTTTTCATCAGGAGGAGGAGAATAAAAATAATATTTACACGTTTTAAAAAATGCAACAGTTTAAATCCGAACACGTGGTCGCTTTACTCGTAGCCATCGTACTCGCTTATTTTCTGACACAGAAATTCGCGTCGAAGAAGGAGGGATGCTGTGGTATGAACCCACAAGGTCCAATGTATTAAAGAATTTGGCCTTTAATAATCCAAATGCTAGACAAGTTTGATTCGTCTAACAGGACACATGTCGAGTGGTTAAAAAATCTCATAGATGCTGATTTGGATAAAAAAATTGCAATTCTCAACGAGAATCCAATGAATGAAAAAATCCCTCCATTCGAAGTGATTCATATCATATTCGGTCTTTCTGCAAAATACACAAAGGCTGTGTTTGACAATACGGCTGTCATTCTCGCACCCTCGAATTGAGCATGTCTATATAAATGCTCATCGGTACATCCCATCGAATCGATTTACCTACAAGTTTGTACTCTGCTTCGACATTGTGAATATCGAGCATGCTAAAATAGTACTCGATACAAAAATCCCTGAGATCATCATCTTGCCAATCTTTCATTGTGATGTACTTTAGTTTATTTGATTTTGAATTCTTGAAGAAGAGTACATCTTCAAAAGTTATCGTGGGCCAATTGTGCGTAAGATCAAAGTGACTTTCCAACAACTTTCCGAAACGAAGTGCATCGCCTTTGTTTCGGAAAGAAAGAATAGACGTGCCATTCTTTTGAACTGTAAAAATTTGTTTGTCGAAATGTAGTGTATAGTACCGTTTTGGTCTACTCCCGTGTCCTATCCTGATGAATGGCGGTACGTTTTTTATGATTGTTGTCGCCATCTATTAGTATTGATAATGGTGAAAACTTTAAAACTGATTTGAAAGTGAATTCAACGCGGTTCCGCCGAGCGCACCTGTACTCAGTATCACTCCTATGAACATGAGCACAAATCCAATCACGAGCATTGTAGTGTTTCTCGATTCCTTGGGTTTTTTGTTCTCACGTGTTATGAGTATGAAACCAGGTATAAAAAATACCAAAGCGATCAACATTGCCGCCATGAATGCGCTAATGACGCCACCACCCGTCCCGAAACCGGCTTTCCAATAATTTTTAAGGGTCGGCATTGTTTGTATTTAAAGATGCTGAACATTTTTTTTCTAGGGAAGAAATGGAGGATGTATCTATACTTCAAGAGTACAATGTCAAAGTGTACAAAAAGGACGAAGACACATTTGATATAATTAACAATATCCTCGAAGGGAATTTGTCCGAAGAGGCGTTTTACATTGTGGATATAGGAAAAGTCATCAAACAGGTTCAAAAATGGAATGACCTCCTCCCAAACGTCAAACCGTATTACGCAGTCAAGTGTAATCCGAACCCGCTCATATTGAAAATACTCGCAAGTCTCGATGTGAATTTTGACTGTGCGTCCAAAAATGAAATTGCGTCCGTGGTGAGCATCACTGAGGATCCGAAGCGAATCATATTTGCAAATCCGTGTAAAATGTCCAACCAGATCAAATACGCACGCGCGAATGATGTGGATCTCATGACGTTTGACAGTGATCACGAGTTGTACAAGATAAAGTTGTATCACCCGTACAGCGACCTACTTCTTAGAATCAAGGTGGATGACAGTCAATCCATGTGTCAATTCGGATGTAAATTCGGTGCTGATATCGACGATGTGAAACGAATCCTCGAAATTGCAAAGACACTCTCACTCAATGTTGTAGGTGTTTCTTTTCATGTAGGTTCTGGGTGTAAAAACCCCGACCAATTCGAATATGCAATTCGCGACTCTAGAATATGTTTCGATATTGCTCATTCTTTGGGAATGGAATTTAAAGTACTCGACATAGGAGGGGGTTTCGAGGATGAGACATTTGAAAAATGTGCTGGTATTATCAAAGAAAATCTCGAAAAATACAAGGTAGATGTTCGAGTGATTGCAGAGCCAGGTAGGTTTTTCGTATCGTCGAGTCACACGCTTGTCGTGAATGTCATAGGTAAAAAGGATCTCACGGACGCGACTGATGGTGAGAAGATGTTTGTGTACTATTTGAATGATGGAATGTACGGGTCTTTTAACTGTGTACATTTCGATCATGCAAAACCTGTGATATGCCCATTCAACGAGCGCGACGGAAAAAGATACAAATCAAAGATATTTGGTCCCACGTGTGATTCCATGGATAAAATCACAGACGAAGTTCTCTTACCCGAACTCGCAATTGGTGAATGGTGTTACGTGGAGAATTTTGGAGCGTACACGTGCGCAGCCGCGAGTACATTCAACGGGTTCACACACATTCACACTATAAATATCATGACACCCTAACATCTTCGAACCTTTTCCCACATGAACATGTCCGCCCCGAAAACACGAGTGATAACATCCGCTGCCTTGTCCGGATCGAAATCCTTCGAACAACAGAATAGATCGAGGTACACTTTGTCATTCTCCGGGTACGTGTGCGCAGAAAAATGACTCTCGGCAAGAACAATCACACCTGTAACTCCCTCTGGCTCAAATTGGTGAAATGCGCGAGACACCTCGTTGAGTCCGAGTTCTGAAACGACCGTTTCCATGAGTGGTACAAGTTCTTCGACCGTTTTGATAGCAACCCCACCTTCGAGCATACCAAACACGTGAGACATTCCTTTCTAAACGATCAATTTTTTTAAACAGATATGGGAGCCAGATAGAATCGAAGATCACCTAGATTTGCTATGGTGTATTTGAACATGATTGGTGAATCATCTGAATCTTGTAAAATCTGTACTATAGGACACAATATCGTAGCCTTTGTAAACATGGAAAGGTACTTGAGACTGAACACGCCTGATGTACCCTCGCCCACGTCGTCGGTTTGTTCAATGATTGTTTGCTTCTCGGCAAAATCACCTTCGCACGAAAATTCAACAGTGTTGCCCGTTCGTTTTATAAGAAGCTCTGATCCGATATTTGACATGTCCCTCACAATCTTTTGGAAATCTATGGATGGTATGAGTGTCTCGTGCGATTCTGCATTGTCAGAATCTGGTATCTCTAGAATGTCTTCATTGAGATCCAATAGCCGAATGCTAAATTTACTCGTGCTTTTCTTTCCATCGTTGGACACTGTAATTATCAAATTTTCATCACTGTTTGTTATGCTCAAAATGTCCGTGTTTGATATCGATTTGAGCAATTTGAACGTGTTTGTGACATTGATTCCCAGTACGAGCTCTGTGGAACACGAATACTCCTCGAAATTTTCAGCTGCAAGTTTAACATATACAAGAGTCACACGCGCGACGTCAAAAGCTATAATTTTCATTCCAGTGGAATCGAAATAGATGTTGACATCGTTTATAATGTCCTTTAAAACTTCCAAGAGAGACTTTATAGCCGTTGCTTGAACTGTTTTGAGAAACATCTACTTATTTGTGTGAGCGTTCTTTTTAATATCTGCATACGCATCATTCACGGATCGATCAATTTTTTGTTTGAGTTCATTCGTCATAGGAGGAGCTAGACTTATACCGTACGCATCCAGGGGAAAACTGTCCCCGACTTCGTCGACTGGCTCATCAAAATTTGAGACTGCACACGTTGAACACCAGTTTCCTTCAAAGTTTGTAGGTATCATAGTCTCCAGCCATCTGAGTACTTCTATCCCTGTGTGTCTCTTGTTCGTAGAAGTTATCAAAATAGGCACTCGTGTGATTCCTTCTGGTACTCCTTCTCTATTTATATTGTGTACCTTTATCATCGGTATAAGCACAGGATGATCCTTTATAAAATTCATAACTTCTAGACAATATGGACACTTCTCACTAATCACGAGAACACCCGCCATTTATTTTTTATATAAATTGTATTTTAAATGAGAGAATTGATCGCAGCGATCGCAGGTCTCGGGGTTCTTCTTTATGTCATGCGTAACGAAAAAGCACCGGTTGCTCTTCTCGGCGGCGCCGTCATCGAAGGGTTCGAACCAGAACTTTTACAGAATACCCTGAATCTCATTCAGGAAAGAGAACCGAACGTGTACCCGATCGAAACTATATACTTTCAAAAAGAAGACTCTTCTTCTTCTGGTGTGTACATGGGTCGATTTATGTTTTTGAATACCGACGGATTTTATGGAATTCAATACGATGTCACGACGGATGGTAAAACACTCTTCTCCCTCGATAAATCAGTTCCACCAGAAGCTCAAAGTCCATTCAAAGGGTACGTCGCTCGTCAAAAGTACGGTGACATTCTGAATATTAAACCACCCGAAATAAACATGGCGAAGATACACGATAATTTGAGATCCGAGAACATGGTGGGATATTACGACAGAAAATCAGTATCCGTATAATGTAATAAGATGCTCCTCTCAGCACGCGAACTCGAAGAGAGAAATCAATCAAAGCGACATGTCAAAAAAGAGTTGTACACGCGAATACTCGTACAAATGTGTCGCAAAATTGACATGTATCATACATTCGGACGTTCAGAATGCATTGTGAAAATTCCAGAGTACGTATTTGGGTTTCCTACATTTGACATGTCCAAAATGACCATGTATATTCATAGACAACTTGTACGTCTCGGATACAGAACAAGTATACTCACAGTAGGTATTTTACACACTGCATGGGGTCCAAAGAAAGTTCCAAAAAAGAAAGCCTCCAACGCCGCCGCAACAGCATCAGCAGCAGACGATGAACTCCCAAGCCTCGCAAATCTCAAAAAGGCTGCGGACTCCCTTAGGAAAAAATATGAATTGATGTAGTAAATAATAATGAAGCCAGTCGAGTGGTTTTCCCGCGAAGTTACTAAACACGTCAGACCAGTGATTCGCGACTTTTTCATAAGCGTCTACGACAATCCCGATACGTACCTAGACCCAGAAAATAAAGAGGGTCTCAATAATCAACTCATAAAGTTCCAAAAGGCAATCAAGAAAATTCCCAATTGGACAAGTACTCAAGTAAAGAAACAAATTGATGATATCGTCGTACGGTGTCCGGGATTCAAAAAAATCCTCATCGCACTCTTCGTATCATACATAAAAATGATATCCGATGGAATCAGGACAAACACAAAGAGTAAAAGACTCGATGTAAAACTTCCTACAGACGAAATATTCGTCCATACATGTTTCGTAGATTGTGCACACGATCTTTACGAAGACCCGTACGTTATGAAACTTCCCGAAAATGATCGAACTCGCGAACTCGATAAGAGACTCCAAGAATGTATTTCAAACTCGATCGATAAACTCATACCCACCATGGATATCATAAACAATCACATCCCTGCAATGGGTGATGACATATCATTCACAGGAAAAGAAGAAGATGATGAACAAGACGGCGGCGGTGAAACCACCACCGAAGAAGCCAACTCCGCCGCCGCAACTACTGCAAACAGCGACGACTTAAAGGCGACGGAAGAAGAGTGTAACGACGAAGACGAACCAAAGACTATACAAGTTCCTAAAGGAAGTACTGAAGGGGGTCACCACGGCGGCGGAGAGGACGCCGCAGAGCTGTTTCCGGACGCACCAGATAAAATATCATCATCAGAGTAAATGGAGAAGTATATGAAAAATCCATTGAGCGCAGCCATATTCGCAGCATTCGTAACCATGATGGCTGTATATTTCAAACACAGTAGCTCAGGGACAGAAAAGGAAAAACAACTTCCAAACTCAGCGTATACAAAGCCAGCACTTTTTGTAGGCGCTCTTGTCTACTTTATCGTGTATACCGGAAACGGTCAATATGAAACAATTTCTAAAGAGCCGTTTTAAATTAAAGACAACATGTGTACATGTATAAATGACGACCACCGTAAATGCATTCAATGAGATGATGGACCAGTTCCTTACCGAGTTGAACCTCACATTTCCGGAGAACAAGGCGGTTATCAAATTTCAGGCGGCATTTGAACTTCTCAGACAGACATCTCCTTCACAGATTCTTGACAATTTCATAGGTGCTGTGAAGCCGTACGGCGCAAAAATCATGTCTAAGGATGACACATTCATTACTGAGAATAGTAAGGATATCGACGCCCTCGGTGATATCGATCTGTGTACCATGTGGACCGAATCGACCGATACCACAAAGGCTGCCATCTGGCAATACTTGCAGACTCTATTCATTATAGGTACCACGATCAAGACTTTTCCAAAGGATACACTCACCATGATTGAACAGATGGCTGAGAAGTGTGCAGGTCAAATGAAGGACGTCGACGCATCCGGTGCATTTTCACTCATGGATCTTATGAATACAATTTCTCAGCAAAAGTAAATGGATGAACTTTTTAGATCTGATAAAATTCTTCAGTTTTGGCCAACTGAAAAACAAACTGCAAAGGAAAGAGTATACGCGACTACAAGGTTCATATTGTATCTTGCGTGCATACTCTACATCATCCGCAGGGACGTGAGGATTTTAATAATGGCGGCGGTTGCTCTTGGTGCATTGTATTACATGTATAAAAATGGCATGATTCGCGATACCGAATATGTGTACACACAGAGTCCAGTCAGTGACGGTAATCTCATGAATAACGGCGCAGTCGGTGTGGGCCCTCCGGATCACAGATCATTTAAAGAACGATGGGACACGGTTCATCCGTTCATGGAAGGACGTTGGTTTTCCGAGCATAACTTTTACACAGCACCGGGCATGGACAATCAACCATTCATAGATAGCGCTTACAGTAATATGCTCATGCCAGTCTGTAGAGACAATCCCGACTTTTGCAATATAGACGGACCCATGGGACGAGGCGTCGAATCCGTTCAAAGACGCACATTGTTTGGGGCGGGTCAACGTTCTTCGTCTTCTTAAAAAATGTGTCGATACAGTAAAAGAAATGAGTACCACCATAGAGGATCTCGTTATGACTGACGATATGCTCAGGCCACAATCCACATTTGCGTACAAGAAAAATTGGACAGCAGAGGCTTTTGATTTTCCTAATTTGTACATTCAGGACCCAGCGTTTCCAGTAAAAAATTGGCAACCAATCGATACATACGCGCAGGATCACAATATTCGGTTCGAACAGAGATACGGAAAAATTTCCTCGTAAACTAGTAAATGGATCCTTGGTCCATCGCAGCAATTGTAGGTCTCGTTTTTGCGGGTCAAAAGCTAAGTAAAGAGGATGAAGAACCATCAGAATTACTCAGTGTGAAAGATACAGGCGTGGCGTGTCGTCAAACTGCGAGCAATAATCAATACGAGTACAGAGGATTTTTGGACGGCAGAGCAATTCAAAATCCGAACGAGGGTAAAGAGTTTGGTACTATTCGGTTCCCTCCCAAATGTGAAATCGGTAGTCTTCAAGATAAAGAACCCCAGCTTCCGTTTGGTCAACCGGTGTACAACTTTTACGATCGCGAGCCGCTCACGAACAAGATGAACAATCTTCAACCAATCGAGAGAAGGAACGTGGGACCGGGTCTCGGAGTTGACTCGAGCGTGCCTGCTACTGGTGGGTTTCAACAATATTTCAGAGTTCTTCCAAACAATGTGAATGACGAACGCCTCATACAACTTCCCGGAAACACAGGTGGTCCTATTGACGCAGTCGTAAAGAATGGAGCTGGTATAATAGGTAAACTTACACAGTTCCCAGAGAAGCTGTACACGTACCAAGCCCCTGCAAATAACGGCCAGGGCCAAGGTGGCGCTCTGAGAGGACCCGAGGCACGGGCCGATTACGTGAAAACCGCCCGCCCAACAATCAGACAAGAGACTGGATACAGAGTTGACGATGACGACTTGCAGTACGGCCCGTCACAGTACAATGTGTACCAAGCGTACAGCGACAACTCGTCCGCGGGACACTTCAAGCAACTCCCTCGAATCACAGACAACAGAAGCAAAGAGGACCGTTCAGGTAATGGTCAACGCATGAATGTTCGCGCGGACCCTCTTGATGCAGGTGGCCTCGTCACAAATCTGAGACGCGAGTACGAGACGAACGAACCAGGTGTACCGAATGGTACCCGCTTCCAACAGTACATAGACACTCAATATTACAAACTGAACGAGTACAAGTCTACTCAAAACCCGTGGACTGGTAATCTATCCCTTGCACAGAGCGTTCTCAAGAACAATCCGATTGCAATTCCGCCATTGAGCGGTTAACCGCGCAGAAAAAAAATCGATTGTTACATTAAATAATGTCTGGTGGAATTACGCAACTTGTCGCAACTGGTGTTCAGGACGCATACCTCTCAGGATCTCCTGAAGTGTCATTCTTTAGATCGAGCTACAAGAGATACACACACTTTGCATCGACTGTGGAACGCCAGCTCATCCAAGGAACACCGGCCCCTGGTTCGACTTCCCTTGTTCGGTTCGAGAAGAAGGGTGACCTTCTCAGTCACGTGTACCTCACATCCCTAGACCCCAGAACCAATATGAGCAACGTTCTTCAAAGGTGGGATCAGGTTATAGATAAGATTGAGCTTCTGATTGGCGGACAGATTATCGACACGCACGATTATAGATATTCAAGCAATATCGAGCCAGTTGTCGGCGCACAGACATTCTCTACTCGCGACGTTGCCACTTCCGGTGTGAGCAACTTTTTCCCTCTGAAATTCTTCTTCTGCAAGGATTGGCAATCCGTTCTGCCCCTGGTGGCTCTCCAGTACCACGACGTGGAGCTCCGCATCACATGGGGAACCGCCGTGAATGACTCCATAGCCGTGTGGACTCGGTTCATCTACCTCGACAAGGAGGAGCGTGAGTATTTCGCAAACAAGTCTCACGATATTCTGATCACACAGGTTCACCGCTCCGTGATCACCGCCGTGAACAACTACGAGTTTGCTCTGTCTCAGCCCGTGAAGTTTATCGCATTCGAGTCGAACAATTACGCGACTGCTTATGGCACAGACCCGGCAGATGCTACGGCTGTTCAAAACGCAGCACTTCTCCAATTCAAGATTCAGATTAACGGAAATGATATCGGTGAGACAAAGTCACTGGATCACTGGGTGGATGTGAACCAGTTCTACCTGACACCGTTCGGCTACAAGCCGTACGCAGGTTCCGATGGTTCAGGTACTTCAAATGTTGCTATAATTCCGTTCTGTCTGGACACTTCAAAACTTCAGCCGACCGGTACCATCAACTTTAGCAGAATTGATACATTCCGCCTCATTGCACCTGTGTCGTCCAACTTCCAACTGATCGCGAGAGCTCCGAATGCAAACACGCAATATTTCTATGCTGTAAACTACAATATTCTTCGCATCCAAAATGGTATGGCGGGTGTTCTCTACGCATCTTAAAATGTTTTACTAGTATAGTATGAATGGAACGTCACAAAGCAATCGCAATACCCGTATATTTCATACAAGGAGAACCGCATTTCTTGATTGTTCATGATAAACGGTTCAGAGAATGGACATTCGTGACTGGCGGGTGTCGAAAAAGAGAAATATTCAATCCACTTCGATGTGCGCTTAGAGAACTCGAAGAAGAGACGCGAGGTGTCATAAACATAACAAATGGGTCTTATTCATATTTCAAATTCACTCTAAAAGATCCATGTGATATACTCAATGTATATCATGTATACATAATAGACTTTCCCATGTCACTGTGTGATCAAGAGAAGTTTATATCACAATTTGATTTTCGTAAAGAACTCATGGATAAAAATCAGATACAATTTCGCAAACAGTACGATGAAAATGACTTTATAGAGTTTGATACTATAAACGGAATAAAACATAGAAAAAATATTTGGACTATGATCCAAGAGTACGTACTCGAGAATATAGAGTTTCACGATGCATTGTACAATACAGATAAAAGAATACCATTCAGTATTAAGAAATGAGCACGGAAGTCGAACTCAAGTTCGAAGTCGATTCGAATGGAATCGGATATACATATATGAATGGAAGTGTAAAAGGTACACTTACTCAAATGGACGTCATGTGTATCCTAAAAACTGCTAAAAAATTTTTGAACGAAGAAGAGTCTTCTTCGGTGTACTTGGAAACAGGTTCTTATCTCGGGTGTAGTGCCGTGCTCATTGCATTGACAAGCAATGCGACCGTGTACGCACACGACATATGGACTACAAGTGATTTGCCCGATTCGTCCGTACCTCCACCGAAACTCGCGGACGGTGAAGACTATTTCAAAAAATTTTACAAGAATATTCGTGATAATAAGCTTCAGAATAGAGTGATTCCAATCCGCGGAGACTCTGCATATACCGTAGGTGCTATACACGAAGACGAATCTGTGAATATGGCATTCATAGACGGTGATCACTCTGAAGACGGTATCCTTCGAGATCTTCGCACTGTGTACCCAAAGATTAAACCCGGTGGCGTGATTCTTTGCCATGATTGCGTACCCGGTTCCGAAGCCCGAAAGGGACTCGTGAAATTCGGAAAAGATTTCGAGGATTTGCCAGGAACATACGGTATGGTGATGCTTATAAAAAAATAAGACACTAGAAAAGTATGAGAGAGATTAACAAATGGATGTGCAAGGGTGGAAAAACTACACATCTTCTTCTCGATGGAGGTACGCTCACGGTAGGAGAAAGCTTCTATAATGATTATATAGGAGACATTCTACACGGTGAGCGGCTGTGCGTCGTCGAGAAGAAGACGAACCCGTTTCGTTTTTTCGTTGATGTTGATTTCGTGTCTGATGAACACGAGCTCGACTTTATAAAAGTGTCACTCGTGATTTCAAAGGTTCTTTACGATTTGGGGCCGTGTGTACTCGCAAGAGCTCGGCCTAGACCTGTTGAGGGGGGCCAAAAATACGGGCTCCATGTGATATGGCCGGAATCAGTCGTGACAAAACAGAAGGCGAATTCGTTACGCTTAAAAATTCTTTCTGAGTTGGGTTCCGATTGGGAAAAGATCATAGATGCGAGCGTCTATGCCGGAAGCGGTCTGCGAATGTTATGGTCCCTCAAAAACGAACTGGATAGTACGCCGTACATTCCATGGGGCGAAATTCGCGACGGAACGTTCACGGAGTTTCAGGATAAGAGTCCTACTGTCGAGTACCTGAAACTGTTTTCGATTCGGATCGAAGGCGGCGTCGTCGCACCCCCGCCTACTCCATCATCATCGCACCACGAAACGTCCGAACTCGAATCGTACATTCAAACAAATATTCCAGGCCACGCGTCGGCAAGGATTGTCAAGGTGAACAAGTGCAAAAACAAAAAGGACTACTGGATCGGCACAACGTCACGGTACTGTGACCATGTAAAACGCGAACATAAAAGTAACCATGTATGGTTTTGTTTACGTCCATCCGGTATGATTGCACAAAAGTGTCAGGATGAAGAGTGTAAAGGGTACACGGGAAGATTTTACAGGATTCCTTCTCGTCTAATACCAAATGAAGGAAGTGTGGCTAGTAATAATCATTGTGTTATCAATGATTATCTTCCGGACGGATGGAAAAAAGGTTGATACGACTGAACTCGAGCGATTTTCCGTATATGAACCTTCACTATGGAAACGGTTCGAGCGTACAGGTTCAATAAGCGAACTTGAAAATTTGAATCTCCACATTCCAGATAAATACGCGGATGATTACTCTAAGGCTTTTAAAGATTATATAAAGCAAATAAATAAAGGCAATGGTCACACAGACAGTCACTACCCGATCAGGGAGACTCGTAAAGAAACCAGAACGATACGAACCAATTGAAAAGGTTGAAGATGATTTTTCATCAGATGAATACGACACTGAAGACGACGAGGATAGTGACATACCTTCAGAGTACACAGATGATGACGACGACAGTGACAGCGAAGGAAGTCTCGTCGACTTTATCGTACAGGACGATTCCGATTCCAGTTCGGAAGACTGAGTAACTCATTCGTTTTGTTTCCTCTAACCCTTGCATTGTTTGTCGGTATATATTTCAAATTTTCACGTGCATTTAACAAGTAAATTCTGTATTTAGGAGAAATTACAACTGGTGGAGTTGAAAACATGTTTGTAATTATTTTGTACGTTTCGAGTGCCTTTTCATGACTGGTTCTATGTATCGGTCTGCCTTTATTCAAATTTTCTTTTCTTCTTATCGCTACAAACTGGGCAGCTTTATGAATGAGACGTTTCACTTGGTTTCTGTTTTGGTTCCTAGGAAGAACGCTATTCACATACTGTCGTTGTTTGTTTGCATTGACTTGTATTTCTCTATTCCCGTACACCACATTATGAAAAATCTGATTGATCGATTTAATTTTAGTACCCCCACCTACGCCATTCAAGCGAACAACAACCAGCCCGTGATACGGCTGGCGTAATCTACCCCCTCTCCTTGCTTTCTTTCTGATCATTTTAAAATATCGCGAATATTTTAAAATGATTGTGATGCCAGTCCGCGCCACCGCCACCCCTCCTCAGCAGCCAAAGCCAAACCCCAGCAACAGACGCAGAGTTCTCGAGAAGGCTCGTATCCAAAAGTTGAAAAATTGGCACGAAAATGTTAAAAAAATCGCTCGTTCAGAGGTGGATTTTATAAAGAGTATATTCAGGGATGAAGACATTGAAGATAGGGATTGGATTCGAGCTGACGAGACTCGTCACGAGGAACAACAAACAAACATCAGGGAAGTGGTTAAAGAGGACCCTTGAAGAGTCTGGGCCGACATATATCAAAATAGGTCAATTTATAGGAAATAGACCAGATTTATTCGGAAAGGATGTTTCGGACGAACTCTCAAAATTACAGAACCAGACAACGACAACGACATTCAACGCACTCAAACCAAAAGGTGTACAGTATATGGATCCGGTCCCTCTAGCATCGGCATCCATCGCACAGGTTCATCTTGGTAAACTTGGTGATGGGAGACTCGTCGCCATTAAAATAAAGAGACCGAATGTAGATACGGATCTCAAAGAAGAACTCAGGGACATAAAAGGTATTCTTAACATTTCGAAATTGTTCATGACTGAAATGTCACTTTTGTCAGATTGGTTCGAAGATTTTGAGAAGAATATAGCTGATGAACTCGACTTTTCAAAAGAGGTTTCGAATATTCAATTCTTTTATGACATGTACAGGTACAACAAGAATGTTCGTGTACCTCGAGTAGTTCCTGAATTGTCCGGACGCGATCACATAGTCATGGAGTACCTCCCGAGCGAATCGATAAAGACGTGTGAAAATCCAATAGCAATTTCAGAAAATCTCATGAATACGTTCATAGAACAGATTCTGTACAATGGTGTTATTCACGGAGATTTGCACGCAGGAAATATAGGTGTGCGAGGTGAAAATCAAATTGTCATGTACGACTTTGGAAACGTGATTCGAATTCCAGAATTTTATCAAAAGGCTATGCGAAATGTTCTCGTCGCATCCCAAAACAGGGACACACAGAACCTCCTACGTGCAATGTCAGACATGGGAATGGTCATAAAGGACATTTCCGCGGCTGAGAATTTTACAAACAAATTCTTCATGTACCTAGACACACTTGATCCCAAAAGCTTCACATACACACAAGATGATATAATGGTACCGATTGAACTTGATACAATCACACTCACAATTCTACGCACATCCTCGCTCGTCGAAGGTATATGCAAAGAGATTTACCCTCAATTTACATACGAACAGGTGATTCAGCAGAATATTGAATTATTGGCGATTGAGCAATTGGTGACTGTTCTGACCCGGTAGTGTAATCGTCAAACTCGTCACCGGCGGGGTGCATATGAATTGTGTAATCTAAATTGAACCCTTCACCTTCGAAATATGGTTTGACTGTTTTCATGTCATCCTCCTTTTCCTGTAAAAAATCTGCAAGGGCGTTAACTTGGGCTGTACCCGCCGCCATATCCTTGTATATGTCGAGCGCAGAGTCTGGAAAAAACGAAACTCGTTTACTCTGAAGAAGAAGCAACAGCAGAACCGCTAGTAGTATCAGGAGCTTCATCATCATCCTCTTCTTCTACAATTGTCTGCGGTTTTTCTTTGGCGCGACGGTCAATTTCATCCTGTACCTTTTGATCTGCGAGCTTCACAACATCATCGATGGACATGTCCGGAAACTCCTTCTGGATCGCATCGATAAACTCGGACGGATGCGGAATGGGAGGAACGTCCGGCTTTGTGTAAAACTTGGAGTTCTCATCGTTCGGATCGATATACGGAGTATCAGAACCCTCGAGTGGCTTCGATGACATCTCCTTCTTACGCTGCTCGAAGAGAGACGCAGCCATGCGCTGGTTCTCTTTGTACTTGCTGAAAATCTCATTAAGCTTCTCATTTGCATAATGAACATCCTCGATGTGATCGCGATCAGGTGGAATCAGCAGCCACTTGTACATGTCAACTACATAAATGTCGAACGTCGCATCCTCTTGTTGGAGACGCTTTGCGTGCTTCTCAGCCTCGTCTCGTGTAGGGAATGCACCGCGGATCTTGATTCCGAACTTATCATTGCGCTGCGGACACTCCGGGCCCACGATAGACAGACACGCAAAAAGCTGACCAGGTACGGTTGTATAATCAGTCGCGTCCATTTCTAGTATGAAGGATGTTTTTATTCTTTAAGTTTTGACGCTTGTCCAGCCAACTGGATACGAGCCACCCAAGCATTGCGTAAAAGTTGTCACCGAGCTCAGAGTTTGTGAATGTGTCCGGTACCTTTTTTCCACCACCTGGCCATATATTTCCGAACAGTTTGTTCACGAGGTACACGCCGGTAGGTGTATCTTCGAACAATTCAAAAAGTGCGTGAATTACAAACCACCATACGAGCGGCACACCCCAAAAATATGCTATGACACCAGACGCAAAATGTAAAAGAGAAAATTGATCAGTAAACCGAGTACTCATTAATTATTACAGTATTTTATTTTTATTTCATTAATATAAATGTGGTCACGTTGTTGTGGGGGCCGCCAAAAAACACCTTCGCCCCCTAAAAGAAAACAAAAAACTTTACAAACTGCGTCAAATAAGGCGTTGCTCATTTTACTTCAACAGCCAAATGTTTCACGGACTAAAAAACAACTCATACAAAGAGAGCTCAGACGCAGAAACAAAAACAATTACGGGTACGAACTCGCAAAGATGTTTGGTGTGAGTCCTCCACCCACGAACAAACTTCGAGTCG
>JACCDW011097716.1_pt1 | contig 40269 bp, 50 predicted proteins | sample 7449781 | NCBI WGS metagenome assembly JACCDW01 (sample SAMN15323449, study PRJNA562643) | freshwater metagenome | isolation source: river surface water | place: USA:Blue River Watershed | collected 2017-08-18 | reverse complement strand
TCGTTTCCATTGATTGTTGTAGTTGTAATTCCAGAGGTTCCAATGACCACATTTGAACCCGTATCGATTCCCATGCCTGTTTGTATATTGAGAACGCTTTCGACTCCAGATTGGTCACTCTGAATATTGAATAATTGAGGTGTTACATACATATCGTTTCCATTGATTGTTGTAGTTGTAATTCCAGAGGTTCCAATGACCACATTCGAACCCGTATCGAGTCCCATATTCGTTTGTATATTGAGGACGCTTTCGACTCCTGTATATGAATAACTTTGTATATCGATGGTTGATGTACCACTCACTGCATATGATTGTATACCGATATATTTGGTCGCAGCACAATTTGTTTGTGTAAATTGTGAGAATGCGGAACCAGTTCCGAAACTCTGTATGGAAATATCTTGAGTAGTCGATCCAGGTGGTATATTTGTTTGTATATTTACACTTGACGAATTTGAATTATAATCGTTTATATTCAAAGAATCAATATTTGGTATATCCATGATCTTATTTGTTACGTCGAGTTCAGGATCATATTCAACTGTGATAGACAGAGTGTTACTTAGGTATAAATTTGATGATGAGTTACTAAGTATATATACATCATTTTCAACGCCGTCCCATAAACTATTTGAAATATAGTCGTAATTCTTCATTGACAGGTCCAATCCAAGGTTAAAATAAACATCACTCGATCCTGTGATTCCATTGAGTGAGTAACCAGACATTCTATAATAATATAGTAGAATAATATGACTATTTCATACTTGTTTGTGGATTCAAACAACCGAGAGACACCACACAGTAACTCATATACAGTTCATTTGACTCATGATTTAGTGAATGTTGAACGGGTCGATCTTGTTCAGGTGAGCGTTCCGAATGTCGTGTTTAATATTTCAAATGGGTCAAATGTGATTACGCTCGGTGTTTCAAATACATATAGTATTCCTACAGGCTTTTATGGCGCATGTGATCTTGCTGATGCTTTGAATAAAGTTGTTCCTTTATATTGTGATTATCAGTCGGAATATGGAACTTTTCAATTTTCAAATACATCCGATTTTTATTTAAGTTTCAATACACCCGAAATTCGCAAGTGTATAGGTATAAACACAATTGGAACTGTATATTCCGTCAGTAATATTCTTGTGTCGGAGAAGCTTGCTGATTTATCAACTTCACAGTCTATATTTCTTGATATTGATGAGTTGCGTAACGATACTCTTATAGATACAAAGACACCTTCAAAGTATCCTGGGACGACTATTTCGCGGTTCTTTGCACCAATTCCGATGGATGTTGAACCTGGATACATCAAGACATTCAGTGAGAATAAAGATTTTTCGTATTCGATCCATTTTGAAACTCCAATGGATCGGTTGAGTCGATTGACGATTCGTTGGACAGATGCTGATGGACAACTCTTAAATTTCAAGGGGTATGAGAGAAATTCATTTCTCTTGCGTGTTCATACACTTGATCGTTCGCCGAATATTCCAATCCAAAAAGACAGTCGAATTCAATTTACAATTCTTGGCGTTATTCTGATTCTCATCTTTTTACTTGTATCATTTTAGATGGCAGTGCACTATGTATATGCGGATTCTATAAACAGGGCACCAGGCCAACATGGTAATTCGTATTCATTGTCACTGACGCATGACTTGCGAAACATTGAAAAGGTGGAACTCTTGAGCGTCAATGTTCCACACGTCGCCTACAATATCACAGATGGTTCGAATGTAATTACAATCGATGGAATACACAATTACAGTATCCCCAAAGGATTTTATTGCGCAAGGGATCTTGCTACACTCCTGTCAAATACGGTTCAGAACTATATCTTCAGTTATTTACCAGATCAAGGTGTCTTTGTGATCCATCATAACAACAATAATTTCACGATAACATTCAATACAGAGGAGATTCGTTTACGCATGGGATTCAGTGAAGGAACGTATACTGCAGTTGATCATACACTGACCCCGTATAGTGCATACGTCAAGGGAAAAATTGTATACAGTGACCGAATTGTCGATTTGAGTACAAACAAATTTGTGTTTCTTGATATTGAAGAGTTACGACACGAGTCTCTCATCGATTCAAAGGTTCGGAATACGCTGGATGGAACATATCAAGGATCGACAATCGCAAGGACATTTGCTGCGATTCCTATGGATATCATTCCGGATTGGATGTCTACGAAAGCTTTCAAGAAGGATTACGAGTATTACATTAAATACGAGGTTCCACTTGCGCGTCTGAATAAGCTCACCATTCGGTGGCTTGACTACAATGGAAAACTCCTCAATTTTAATGGAATGGAACGAAATTGCTTTTTATTACGTATTTTTTGTCGACCATCTGCTCCACCTCCTGAAAAGAAGGAGTTTGATGAGGACGAATTAATTAAGAAACTTCAGCGAATGATTGACGATGCATTCCCTCCACCTCCACCACCTAAAAAAGGACTCAAGAGGTGGTATTTGATACTCCCTGTATTTTTTGTCGTTATATTTGGGCTGTTTAAGCTGTCACAGCGTATACTACCTGGGGGTCTTTGATGGTGGTATCAGTTTTCTCTGCGAGAGCCTTGACCAACATGAAGACGATGACCGCGAGGATTGTGGTGAGAAGGGCGGTGAGGAGGTAATAGGTGCCACTGGACTTGTTCATGTTTCCTGTAGACACCTTGCCGATGAGCCAACGAACGACATCCATCCATGCGATGGCGGTCGCGAAGCTGAAACCGGCGATAACGGCATTGAGTGACTGAGACTCGACAAGGTTGGAGACAGATCGGAGAGCATCCATTTACTATTGTGAAATATTTTTTTGATCGATTGCCATTTTCAACAAGGTCTCGGCTGGAGAAAATGGTTCCCATGAATCCCATGAATCGAATGCAGTATTCATTTTTATGCACCATTCATCAGAGTCTCCTGAATATCGAGTGAATGGTTCATCCGAGTCATCTACAATTTCAATGTCATCTTCGTCAGACTCTGAATCTTCATAGAGCTCTGGAAAGAGCGATCCGATGTGTGTTCCAACCTCATTCTGAGCACAGTATTTCAGAGCATAATCGACATCAGTTGCTGTGACTGTGGAGCGACCGCATGCTTTGGTGTAATGGGCTGCGAGAACCATGGATCCTTCGAGGATTGGAAGAATGACATCTTCCATTTATAATACAAATTGAAGAGTTCCTAAGTTATTTTTCACAAGGAGCACATTGTATGAGAGTGCGTATATTCTGACATTTTGTTGTTCTGGAGTAAGTATGACTCGCTGTTTCTGTATCATGGACATGTTCACTGTTCCTGAAGGACTTGGTTCCTCTGGGTTCAAACAAAACGGAATAACAAAGACGTTGGGGCACAAACTCGTATGTCTGCGCATGTGTTGAACTGTGCTAAAAAACAGAGCCGAATCTGAAAATTTGAGTTCGTTGTTCAAATACAAGTCTATATATGATACTGTATTTGAAAAATTGAAACCGGTTTGTGAATCATCTTGCGCCACAACGATGAGTTCTTTGACACAGTGTCTAAAACGAAGATCATTCGGTGTGTTTACTTGTTGTATTTGTTCTATAAAGAATGTTCCATCTGTATTCTTCCCTGTGTATATAAAATCTGCAATGATTCGCATAGTAGACTCTTGCACATTCTGATTGTTCACCTTGAGACGAATCTGAACCTCTTCAAGAGCTGGAAATGGAGTGATTGGTATTTGAACAACATTATCAAAGAGTTGTTTCTTTTGAGTTGGAGTTTTGAGTTCTCTGAGAATATGAATAATTTCTCCATTGAAACGCCAACACAAGTTTTTACTGATGAGAATTTCAAAGTATTCGAGGTTTTCGAGTTGGTTTGTTCCGAGGTCGAGATACAGAGCTCCTACATAGTCCCCTTTTTGGATGAGATTGACAACCATGTGATCACCAACAACGCTCGTCTGGTCCAGCGGAATCACAAAAGGAAATGGTCCTGAAAAAGTTGGGAATTTGTCAAATACGCTGTAAAAGAGTGTTTCCGTCATTACTACATACGTGTATTAAAAACAAGGCCTCCTAACCCATCTCTTGCTCTGAATATATTGTGCGTTAGCGCAAAGATTGTCACCGGTCCTTCTGTTTCGGCTGCAAACACCTTTTCACTGATTCGACTCATATTGATGTGTCCTGATGGAATATTCTTTTCTGGGGCAAGTGACAATGAAATGCAATATGTGTTTTGATATGTTGCATGTCGTGAATGATATCTGAGTTGATTGACATTTGACATGTATCTCAATTCTGGATTGACGAGGAGATTTCCATTGAGAAACAATTTGATGTTCTTAAGTGGACCTGTGATGATAAACTCTTTTGTTGGGTTCAAAAAGTCCACCATATAATATCCGTCGTTGATGACCGATTGTTGAACCTGTGTGATGACATAATCGAGAGGACCTGAGTTCATCCAGTTCTTTTCACGTTCAGACAAAAATGCGGTTTGGACAATTGCACTCATGGAGCAATTTGAATTGAGTGTGAATGGAGTCAAGTCATATTGTTGATATTCATTTGATGTGTATATATCTATAGTTCTTCCATTGAAGAATCCACCAATGACATTTGAAAATTCTGGAAAATCTGGGTGTCTTGAGAGTGTGAAGATGTTTGAATCTGATGTGTCGAGTGTATAGACCAAGTTTGACATGGTATAAAGATATTTCCCATCAAATGCAAATCCTCGAAGTCTATTAGGAACAATTGGTGGAACTGCGTCATATGGTGAAAATGTTCCTATTGTATTTGAAAAATATCTGTAAGCTGTTGATGTATTTTTTGGTGCAAATAGAAATGATCTCGAATCATATGTAAAATAAAAGGAATTTAAGCCAAACTGAAAGTATCTACTTGTAGCGACATCATTCACCGTGTCATATAAGTAAATATTTGAATTAGTGACGCCTATAATATTATCTCCTTGTCGTCCGATGAGATTGAGAGTTCCTTGTGGTTGAGCAATGTTTGAATATGTGGTTGAAAGCCAGAAATCTTTTGTGGTGTCTTGGACAATTATATTTGATACTTGAGCTCCATAATAAATCTCACCACTCATACTTGTTGAGCATGTGATTGAATGTGGGAATGTCTGTGAATATCCTGGTTTTGAATTGGGAACGTATACGATAGTTTCGTTGTTATTTGCGAATGAATATACATTTCCAGATGACACAAATGTTGATCCAATCAGAGTTGATGTTGGGTTTATGAATCGACGCGTTGTTTCGGTTGCGTCTGGTAGACGCAAGAGATTTATATCAGTAACAGATGGGATATATATGTTACTTTGGAGTCTGACGAGTTGTCTTCCGAATTTTTCAGGTATACTTTGGTTTGTAAAGGTTCCGTTAAAAACGTTTACATATGTGACTTGTCCTTTGTTGAGGTAGATGAGATTTAAAGCCTGGTCTACGAGTGAGTCGATAGGTGGAGTATCTTTCCCTAGACGCACCACTGTGCAATAATATTTTAGATCTTCACGAATTGCGACGATATTTGAATTGACTTGAGCGTATATATTTGATTGGAATTGGATTGTGTTCAGTTCATACCCAGGACCATTCAACTCGAGTGTATCCGGTGTTCTTGGATCTACCGTCACAATGTTTGAGTTTCCAACAAATGTGTTTCCAGAGACGAGATTCATAGATTGCAAAGGAAGTGTATACAAAAGTGTTCCGTTGTAGAGATATACATTTGAATCAGTGATGATTTCAAGACGACCGAGAGAATCACTCGAAAAGCTCAACATGTTTCCTACAAATTCCTGTGTGGTGTTTATGTTTGAATTGTAAAGGATGTACTCGGTGTCATCGATCCATAGAGCGCCTACGACTCCAGGTGCAATCGACCGAACGATGCTCGAACTTTGTGAAATCATATCAAATTTCACCACATTCGATGAATAGAAAAATACATTTGATCCATAAACACTGAGAACATTTGATCCTGTATACGGAAACGGAAGCTGAACCCGCGAGAATGGTGTATTTATTCGCGAAGATCCGATAGGTCGCCGAAATTGAATCATACTCGAGTCGTTTGATGGAACGTAGACAATTCCATCAACATATGAGGCAGTAGTCCCGTTGTAGGGATTTAAAAAATAGTTTACGTTTGGTCTACCTGTTTCAACCTTACGAATTCTAGTTGGTGTTACAAAGAGTCTTATTGACCCAAGGTCGAAAATTGTGTGTGTATTCGAGGGTTGTATCCGAGACAGGCTTATGTCTTTGATTGATGACGATTGAGAGAGTGTAAAAATATTACCGGTGTATCCACCATGGAAATATGTTGTGCTGTATCCTTGCGTGACACGATCAACGAGTTCAAATATGTATCCATTCGTCTCGAATTTCACTGTGGTGTTGAGTGCAGTGACATTTGAACCATTGCTCTGCACAAACACAACTCCATCGTTCACTGGTGCTGACACTATAGATCCACTTATCTTGTCATGATCAATGAGCGTTGAAATATTAAACACGCTTTCATTGATAATGTATACAACATTCGAAACTGAAGCATCTCCCGAAAGTGCATAAAGAATTCCTCCGGACCAGCAGATATTATAGACTTCGCCAGTTGGGCAAAAATCGTATACATTGACGTTTACGACTCGACCAACATTTGGATCGAATATTCCTATGTAATTTTGATCAGCACCCGACGAACTAAAAAAATACAAAATATCATTTGCGCTATACACGTTATTGTAGACTGGAATAGTACTTTCAAGGTCTATTGGCGTCCATGCGGTATACGACGTTCCATCGAATTTGAGAATAAGCGAGTGATCCTTTGTCGCAAGGTAATCACCGGCAAAATTTTGTATAAATGGATGTGTTCCGAATGTCGCCAGACCATCCGTCGATTGTGCATAACGAATTCCAGGATACAATGCATTTCGCGTTGTAAATGCATAAGGATTTGTCAGTGTGACTTGTCCATCGGTATAAATTAGAATAGGTGAATACGCAGTCAAATACAGATATTGAGATGTTCCAAGTGGTGAAGTAGGGTTTATAAAAGTTGAGAGTGACGTGGATGTATTTGATGCTGCATTTATACTCGAGAGCCCGGAGAATGAAATTGTATCACTTCCCAAGTTCCCAAACACTGTGCAATTCAAACTCGATGATGTTGTTGTTGTAAATCCGAATGAGTAGTTGCCGTTATAGTGACACGGTTCCGATCTCAACAGGGACGCAAGGTGTTCGGCATTTGAATACAATCCATCAATCGTTTTCACAATCTTTGCGTTGACGAGAACTTGAATCTTGAAATATCTACGCGTCTCGAGAACAAGTGAATTATTGTAGTAGACAAAGACATTCGCATTTGAAACAATGTTCACTAGTGAGAGTCCACTTTCAGATAAATATGTAAAGATAGTGCTGAAACGTGTCGCTGAAAAGGTATTTGAATATATAATTTCTGGAGACGACTCTACAATGGGTTCACTTGATCTCTTGTAATCGAGTGCATTTTCGAATTGCGTTTCAGTTATTTTATATACATTTATACCCATCGTTTGTTCCCAGATTGTATCTTGTTCAACAAGCCCCTTTGTGAAGACATTTCCAGATAAAAATACTTTTCCGAGACTCGCCGTGATATTTGATAGTGTCAAATTCGATGATGCCGGAACTGCGACATTTGAAAAGTTGAGGGACGATTCATCATATACCAAGATATTTGAGTGTGTCGAGTCTGGAAAGAAAAATACATTTCCGTTGTATGCGATGATATTTGAAACTGGACGTCCATAAACGTTTGATTGTATATTTGATGTCATTGTGTCGAGTTTATATACGAATAAATTTGAAGACGCGAGAAAGATGTTTGACTTGGATGGATTGCTTGCGACAAATGACGCCCCTTCTGGTAATACATATGTGCCAGGTTCTGGAAATCTTTTGACTGTATTCCCATCCGACGGAATTACAAAAACATTTGATGCATCGCTGGTGAGTGTCTTATATTTTTGTGTCAGCACTTCACTCGACCCATTCCAATAAATTCTTTGTTCAGTGAGCACGAAGTTGTTTCCATCAACATTATGAAGACTTTGAATTTGACCAGATATGGATATCGGAGATGATGTGAATATTCCCAGAGAATTTGAATTATACTTTTGGATGACATTGTCATAGGTTACGAATATATTAGATGCTTTTGACGTAGCACTCAGTGATGGTGATATAATTGGAATCGTGTTATATGTCTCGTATGTATCAAGTGTAAATAGACGAACGTCTGTCTGTGTCCCAAAGAGAATAGTATTCGAACTGTATATTTCTGCTATTGGTATTGATGGTATGTTTGTTAAAATTTGAACAGTGTTTGAAAGAGACGCTGTATTTGTTGCTTGTATGTAACCGGGGCTTATAGTGTATGTATTTCCAAGGGCTTCGAATGTTTTTGATGTGACGAAACTGAATCGACTTTCGAATTGAACTTTATTTATTTGAACCATTCCGTATGAATTATTGGTATTGGTGGCGAATGTAAAGAGAAATGCATACCAAGTAAACAATGTTCTATTGTTTGCAACAAATTTAACAGTTCCTGGAAATCCTGTAGCAGATTGAACTGTTTGTAAAACTGTCCAATTGTCACCATCCATTGAACCACAGAAATACCATGACACTGGATACATTTGTATTGAGTTAACTGGATTACTTGTAAGTTCATATGTTGATAAAACAACTGGGGTCTCTGATTGAATTTTTAGATATTCACCTGGATATTGAAATCCATTGATGAGTAAAAAGTTTGATCCTGTATAAGAACCTGTTGTTGGATTGAATGCAAATGGTTCACATGACCATGGACTTGTCATTCCTATACTATGTTTTTATATATTTTGATTCACAAATGCTGTATGCACGGCGGAAATCTCCTCGTTTGTAAGAGCTCTATCATACACCAGTAAAGCATTGAGTTTTCCTGACCAATATGGATCATTAAATATGTCTGCATACTCGGATTGAGCAAAAGAAACGAAAGGTGATGATGTCACCAGTGCGTTTTCTTGAAATTCTGTGTCCCCAAGTTTAACTCCATTTTCAAAAATATCTTGATCTACACCCCCTGGAACATATTTTGCTCTCCAACAGAGAGAAACCCATCCTGTAGCTGTGATTTCTTTATATGGAGTATCTCTAGTAGTAAAACTGAATCCAGTGCTTCGTATGCCTTGAAAATTTCTATTTACGAGTATACCATCATATGAACCAGACATGAAGAACCGAGTAGGTACTCCATAATCATAATTTATAGCATTATCTATATTGATATATGCACACACCGTTCTACCTTGTGTAGATGCATTTGGAACTTGTATTTCGCCTGACATATATTGTGAAGAAGGTCCCTGACCCCCTGCGAATTCTACGTATGGAGGACTTCCGGAGTGAAATGTTGGAGAATTGTAAGCTGTCATTGGACCCCATTTTGGAAGCGATGGGGTTGATACACCTAGCTTTGCGACGGGAGTCGGACTTGCGAATAGAATTGTGACAGGTGTCTGTGGAATAGCGGGGAGTGGAGGGTTCTCGGAAACTGTCGTTTGAAACGCACCGAATGCTGGAAATCCACTGGATCCGGATACCAAAAATCCATTTTGTACTACATTGTCCTCCGTCATACTGATTGTTGGAAAACCATTGGACTGTCCAAGTGATATTGTTGTATGACCACTGAGATCGATAAATTGATCACGAAGTGTATCAAACCGTGTAATGAACCCGTTTGAAATCAAATAGATATATCTTTTACCATCATATTGAGCCTGTTTGTAATTTCCAGGAGTCATATAGAATGATGAAAGAGTTGAAGACACAGTATCGAACATATACACAAGTGAAGATCCTTGATCGGGGAAAGAATACACGTTGCTCCCTGCGATGCATGAACAATTTGAAGCATTTTCAACTGCGCATGTTCCTAGATTTTCAAAAGTCGTTGATGGTCCATCGAGATAGAATTGAAGAACATCTCCAGCCGTCGATGGAAAAGTGATGACTGTTCGTGGATTGAGTTGTGTGATACTGTTGTAAACGACAGATGAATCTTGTGGATACAAAAACACATTCGATATTGCATTGTTTACAAGATTTAAAAGTTTTATAAACTGAGAAGAACCAGGTAAAGGAAATGATCTATATACATTTGGAAACACATATGCATATTCTTTTTCGTCATACGCTATCCCAGAAAACCCACTCGTGTAAGAAGTATCATATGATATAACGTTTGATTGCTCGGTTGGTGTGTATCTACATATTTTGTTCGTTGAGCCAATGAATAATGTATCATTTGCAAATTGGGACGCAGTAAAATTTTGACCACTCCGAAATGTATCCAATTCATATCGAGAAAATGAATTTGGATTTTCAAATGCAAAGAATGTGGAATATATGATGACATTTCCATCGAGATTTGAGGGAAAAATCACAACCCTGCGTTTTCCATCTGTGTTTATTGTGCCCGCATAGATGTTGTTTGAAATGTTTACTGACGTATGACCGCACGAATTTGTAAATGGAATTGTCGTGTCATAACGGGCAAGTGATTGTGTCCCATTCACCGGAACTGAGTATACAAAACGTCCGTCGAAATAAAGCAACCCAGGTTCTGGTGTTGATGGGAGTGTTGGTGTGAAGAGTGTAGGTGCGAATGGGACTTCGTCGTTAATTGTATTTATTGTTGACCCAGATACTATATACACAGTTGTTTCACTTTGCGTCATAAAAGATTTTGAAGATATATTTACGAGACTTGCTGTGCTTGTTGTGTCATTTGTGACACTGAGTGACGCAAGAGTTGATCCAGATCCCAGAAACACATTTGAAGACGATGAAAGTAGAATCGATGTGAACACATACGATGTCAGGAATGTTTGTGTTGTCCCGGAGGTGAGGTTTGATTTTTTCACACCATTGAAAGATCCGATAGTGTATATACAATTCGAAGTTGCCGAATACACTGCATCTGTAACTCCATCACTTTCACTAAATATGTAAAAGTTTGTCCCATCAGTGACACCTGTCGTTACTGGTTTTGTATACGTATTTACAAGTGTTACTTGGTTGTTTTTTATGAGGCACAGTGCATTACTTGTGAGTGCATAGACGTCTCCGGCTTTATCAATAAATGTTTTTGGTGTTCCATATGGAAACTGTATAGTCTCCGCGTCATTCGAATATATATCATGTATGATGATTGAATTTGATGTTCCGATCCATGCTTTGTCGCGTATCGTTTTGACAATGCTTGGGTTTAATATTTCAAGTGAACAATTTGTGATAGGTGTAATATAGCTAGATATAATGCGCTGAAAATTGAATCCGGTATAATTTAGAAATCCAGTAGGTGTGCTTGCGATACCGAACGAATTTGAAAATGCTGAGCAGTTGGCGAGATTAAATATTTGGAATGTGTTTCCAGACACTTGTATGAGATTCGAATAGCTTAATACATATATATTTGAACCGTCGTGGGCAGATGTCGGTGAAAGTTGAAGATTAATATTTATATCATTTACATTTGATGAACCTACGACGTATGTTGTTGTTCCTGTATATCCTACAGCTTGACCGCTGAACGTTGGAGTCTTTTTAAAATTTTGTATCGAGCTTGTATCTGTGAGCACATTTGGATTTTCTACATTGACGCTTATTCGTATATCCTGTCTCCATAGTGCGCATGCGGGAATGATAAAACTAAATGGAATTTTTACATAGTATTCAAGTGATGATGTCACTGGAACTGGAATTCCACCAGTCAATTGTTTCACTGATAGTTGTTGATTTTCTGGGATGAAAAGGTCATTATATATGAGGATCCAGTCAGAAGAAATAACTTCTACGAGTTGTCCACCGATATACAATTCTATCGATTTTATCGTCTTGACCCCTACATTTTCATTGTAATATCGAAAGAATGGGTAATAGGAATTCACCCATCCAGAGAGTTCAAGAGTCTGCTGTGATGAACCCGTAAAATCAAACACGTAATATCCATTTATAAATCCAATGTAACTTTTGAACCCCCAGAAGAGTGCATCATCGGTTGTTTTGAATGCGATGTATCGAACAGAAAATATAGTTTTTTTGAACAAAAACTTTTCACCGTTAAAAGACACTTGTATAGGGAGCCATGATGTATTTTTTGTGGTGTAGTAAATGTCATTTTTGAGTGTGGAGTATGAATCGACGACTGAAAATGAAGAATCCATATAGTAGAAGAAAATTTCACCACGTGAGTTTACTGGGAATGGGTATGAATATCCATAGGTCGGAACAAACATCGACGGAAGAGTAACCTTAATCGTAATACTTCGAATGATATCACCGGTTCTTGAAATTTCACAAATTTGTGTTGAACCAAATTGAAACGTCGTGCTGTGGAATGGAATCTCTTTTGTGTTGAGGAAGAAATCTGTGTGCCTCACAAATACATTTTTGAAAAAGGATGTTTGTGGACTTCCTGTAAAGTATTCATCTTGAACACCTTTCGCAATCAATTGTATTGACATTCTGAGAGATGCATAGATTTTGATTTCCATAAATTCTATGTATGTAACAGGACAATGGGAACTCTTACACTCAGGAAGTTTGACCCAAGATCTATAGGAAACGACAAGGTGTGTTTGTTCATAGGGAAACGTGGTACTGGAAAGTCTACTCTTGTGACGGACATTTTATATCACAAAAGGAATATACCATATGGAATAGTCATGTCAGCCACAGAAGAAGGGAACCATTACTATAAAAATTACGTTCCAGACCTCTTTGTTCATAATGGGTATGATAAAGCGGCGATCGAACGTGTCATAGAGTCACAAAAGCAAAAGTTGAATCTCTACGGAAAGGTGGATCCAGTGTTTATACTTATTGACGACTGTATGTATGATAGAACCTTTCTAAAAGATGAGTGTATTCGTTCACTCTTTATGAATGGAAGACACTGGAAGATTTTCTTTTTGATGACTGCTCAGTATTGTATGGATCTTCCACCTGGTCTCAGGTCGAATGTAGACTATGTGTTTTGTCTCAGAGAAAATGTGATTCAAAATCGTGAAAAGTTGTACAAGTCATTCTTTGGAGTCTTTCCGACCTTTAATATATTTCAACAGGCGATGGATGCGTGCACAGAGAACTATCAGTGCATTGTCCTCGACAATACAAGTAAATCCAATAATATTGAAGATTGTGTATTTTACTACAAGGCGAGGATTATGCCACCATTCAGGATGGGGTGTGAATCATGGTGGAGATATCATCAAAGAAACTACAATCCGAAATATGGAACAACACCGCAGCATGTGAAAATTGATAAAAAAGGTCCACGACTACAAATTAAAAAGACTTGACGATATATACTTTAAATGGAAACTTTCACTATGAAAGATGAACTCGAAGGTGCAACATTAATTCAAGAAGAAAAAAATGTTGATACACCACAAGAGATGGAGTTTTCTACACCAATTTCTGATGTTATAGATCACCCAGCGATGTCACAGGCTATGGCTCCACAACAGGAGGTGGTGACGCAGAAGATTTCAAAAATGTCTCAGAAGCAGCAGTATCCCATGAATCTCAAAAAAGAGCAGGTTGAGGCTCTCATCGCAGGTCTCGCGGCCGTTGTTGGATTTTCAGACATTATCCAGAACAAGGTGATTGATATTGTTCCACAGGCGCTCAACGAGTCTGGAAAACTCAACCTCACCGGTCTTGCAATTACCGCACTCATCGTTTCAATTGTGTTTTACTTTCTTCGTCAGTTTCTTCTCAAGTAAATCCATCTTGTATCCTTTGTCCACAATAGGTCTTATCAATTCCGGGGGTGTATAGACCGTTCTGAACTGCTATATCCGTAAGTTCCTTGTAATTTCTCCAAAACTCGCCCGAATGATCATATTCCTTCACCGAGGAGTGAGCAATCTCGTGAATTAAAATATGAAACATGGAATTTACGTCATCACCATCAAGACATACTGTAATTTCTTCACCCTTGTTTACATTCTCGCCGACGATCCCTTTCGATTTTCGGCCAGAAATGATTGTCCGTTTATGTTTGATGGAATTGTACTTGTCTGGAAGTTTTGACAAAAATGTTGCATACATAGCCTTGAGTTGAACAAGCCTTGGATCTTGACGTGTATTTTGAATTGCCAAAAACGCAAGGATTGCCAGGATAGCAATCAGAATCATCACTTGTACTTTACAAACAAAAACTTTGAATATAAATCGGTAATTGTTCCTGTAGCAAACGATACGAGTGGTGACCAAAATTCAAGTGTGAATCCAATTTTTTCAAGTTCGGTGATGAGAATCTCCTTGTAGCACACTGGTTCATCCACTGGTCCATTTTTATAATATGGTGCACCCTCTACAAAGAAGGATACAGAGTCGTTGAAATTTCCAGTTGGATTTTGAAGCTTTCCGTGGAGAATGAGTTCCTCTGAATCTGGAACTACTCCGATGAGCTTTGTTCCAATCTTTGATCTCTTTGCTATGTTTTCAATCGTCTTTGTGAAGAGTTCCCGTGACGCAAAGATGTATTGAATTGAAAAGTTGTAACAAATTGCATCGTATGGTTGAACTGGTGTGTTTGAAATATCCCCATTGAAAAAATGGACAGCCTTTGCATGTGTCTTTCGTTTACGAGCCTCTTTGAGAGATTCATTATTTGGGTCACATGCAAAGACGACGCTTTTTGAATTCCATTTGAGCAAGTCACCTCCGCACCCACACCCTGCGTCCAAAACTATATCTACAGGTCCGAGAGATTCTATCAAATCCCTCTTGACCGTATTATGCATCTTACGTAAATCCATTTAAAGTCTATACGCATTATTTTTCTAAATGGCTTCTCTGGAGCAAGATTACACCAATGTTCCTGGGCAGGTGTTTGCGCTCATCAGCATTGTCGGTCCAGATTGCCCACAGAAGAATGAGAAGTTTGGTCTTAAGATTCGTGGATGTTTTGCCTCTCACGAGGATGCTTCTGCGTATGCAAAGAGACTACAGAAGGATGATGCGACATTTGATATTTACGTCGTTGAGATGTACAAGTGGCTTCTTATCCCTCCTGATCGTGACAAGATTGATGATGTTCACTATGCAGAGGAGAAGCTTGAGGAAATTATGACCAAATATCGTGAGAATCAGACACAGGCCCGTATCATGTTCGAGAAGCGCAAGAAGGATATGACGGAGCGTCCATCATACATTGATCCATCAGATGAGAATTCCAAGTTTTATTCTCGCCCTGATGAGCCTCCAATTTCTCACCCGGCTGAGGTTGTTGAGCGTCTCAAAGCAGATCATCCAGACAAGACGATGGATGAGCTGATTCAGATGGCAAATGATGTTATTGATGGTGAGATGAAGGATCGTCAGAAGTGGCGTGAGCAGGCTAGTGCTTCATGTTCAAAATCGTCGGATTCATAATTTTTCCGAGGAGAAGACCAGCAATAAATGCTACAATAACAAAAATGACAAGATTTCTTGACAACATGGGTTCTTCTTTCGGATACGCTTGTGCGGGTGGCTGGACCCAAAACGATGGTTCTTCAGTGACTTGCTGAGGATTCTCCATCGCTCTCTACCTCAGACTCTTCATTATTATTTTCGGAATTTTCCTCAACCACAAACTCTGCCAGATTTCCATTCTCATCTGCGTCACTCTCTGAATCTTCAAGCTCTTCACTTTCATACGAAATATCAGTTGAAACATCAGACTCGCTGTCATCATAGTCCGAGTCAGAAAAGTCATCCTCAAGTTTTACATCTTCTGGGGTATACATCTGAGGCTTGCGAACGACACGACCATAGCGAGTCGTAATCATATTATCATATGGCACATAAAGTTTTAATATCAAATAACGCAGATGGTGTGAGCTTATACCTGCGCCCACTAAACTTTTTACACTCTGAGTCGTAGCATTTTTGATATATACACATACCATCAATAACAAAGTAAATGTGATTTGATTTATGTTCTCTACAAATTCGAGAACAATACTTTGAATCTGTTCTGATGATATTCTTTGAAATATCCTTTACATGTATATTCTCGTGTCCTGGAATATACTTGTGAATGAATGATTCGAGATTTGAAAAGTTTTCACTGCGCGACTCATTTACCTGAACTGTATAGTCAGTCTTGATTGAAAACAGTTTCAGCATGTCGACACTTGGCTGTTGGTCAAGCCATGTATTTGTCTCGAAATCGAAAAACGGAAGATATGGTGACCCACCGTCTCGCTTGTATGACCAGAGCATTCGTAGACCAGATCCTTTATACACTGATTCGTCGACAAATTGTTTTAAATCATCCGGAAGCTCGTCACGTATTCGAAGTGCTTTTTGCTTTGTCACGATGAGATCTGGAAAATGAATGTGTATTCCTGACTTGATACCCTTTTCAACCTTTTTAGGAGAACTCACTGAACATATACATTTTCCGGGAATAATTGTGTTGATACGTCTACAGATGTCTAGAATCTCTTCCCGTTCAAGCTTCTTTTCGGTGACACAATCGAAATCTATGAAAAATTTAAACAACGGAGTTTTGGTTTCAACCAAGTAAAGTCTTTCTCCATTCTTTACTTTGTTGACGTACTCTCTATAAAATGAATCATACTCTGTAATATGAAGACTCGGCTTACCATTCATACAAATATGAGTCATTGACTACTATACTACTCTATTATTTAACCCGAACACCAATCTTTGACGTCAAATCATCATCAGATTCTCTGTCACTATCAGAGTCTGCTCTCAGTTCCTGAAGAATTGCACACAATCTATATTTTGGCTCTTTTTCGAGTTCAAGTGTATCGTCTCGGCCTCTGAGACGGTTTATAGTTTCTATAATCTCTTTTTTTGTTCTCGTCATATCTTACCGTATATGTGAGATTAAAATGATGCGCATTTTTCTCAGTGAGTGACACGAGAAATTGTCTATGTTTAATCACTTTATCGTATATAAATCTCCATAAATTTTTACATGCGAGAATGTCCCCAAGTGTCACAAATTTCATTGAATCATTTTCATCATAATTTTTTTGAAAATAGACTTGCTGTGTATCCATTTTCATTTTTTCTGTGTTGAATCGTTCTTCGAGTTGGTTCAATTTTTCTTGCGACACAAAGCCAACATGTATAAAATACACGTGATATACTGAATATTCAATGGGATCGTTTCCTGGTTGTGCAGAGAATCGAAAGTAAGAATAGAGACCTCGTTGTATATCAATGATGCCTCGAGTCTCTTCTTCCAATTCTCGAAGTGCACATCTGAGAGGATTAAACACTTCGTTATGTTTACATCCACCAGTCACAAAGGTCCATTCTTTATGGCGTTTATCATGGACTATAAGGAGTTTTTTATGGGTTCCTGTATCAACGATAGGTATTGCTATCGCTTTATGTATCGACATCCTATAATGACCTTAGAAAACTTATGAAGCGAATAGCATCCCACCCATTCCTTGGCTAATACGAAGAACATTGTAGTTTACGGCGTATATATACTGGGTCTTGGTCGGGTCACTGATACCTTGGATTGTGCGAGATGGATCGGTCACAAGGCGGAAAGAATCTATACGGCTAAAATTGATGGTTCCGGTTGGTTGAAGTTTGGATGTATCGAGGCAGAATGGAATGAGTGCCATTGGAGTGGCATTCCATGCATTATTTGTTGGGTCGACACCGTAGCTTGTGTGGTAGTATGGAGCAACCTGTGAGTAGTGGAACAGTGGCTTGTCGATACCGATGTCCATTCCGTTGACCTGCATCTTGAGAGTGTGTGTCTGGCTCGTATACGGGACAGTGGGGAAAGTGATGAACTTCACTGGGTGGTTGAAGACAATCTCCTGGTTAAAGATTGGCTGGGTGACGACGCGTTGCACCTGGTAGAAGAGAATATCGTGTTGTGGTTTATCAGCGAGAAACTTGCGTTCCTCGGTATCGAGGTAGATAAAGTTTGCAAAGACTCTAAACTCCCATCCAGATGTTGGGGTATTCCATGTGATGCGGAGCTCTACATCGTGGTACTGGAGTGCTACAAGTGGTATAGCAGATTGGATATCTTTGCAGAAGAAGAATTGGAGAGGGAGGAACATAGAACCAATACCTGGTGCATAGCGTTTGCTGAAATCAGTATTCAGGAACATCGGACTCACGGTGTTGGAGAAGAAGACATCCTGGGTATCGATCACCTGACCACCGATGAGAAACTCGAGTTTACTTATCTGGGCGGCCCAGTCATTCACATTCTGAATGACACCATTGTTGCGAGCTGTAATGTAAACGTAGCTCAAGAGATCACCCTTTTTCTCGAAGCGAATTGTGCTTACACCTGCGTTTGATGGAGGGCCATTGATAAGCTGAAGCTCATTCGACATTGCAAAGTGGGTATAGCGTTTAAAGTTTGACCGAAAAAATGAAATCTCGGGAGACCCGGTGAGAAAAGTATCTTGGACTCCGGTGGCAACCAACTGAACAATCCCAGAGCTCATTTACTGAATAGAGAGAATTTAATTTATGGAATGATTATACGGATTATTCTGAAGTTGTTTCTTTGCTGTATCAAGTGGATAGACCTTTGCCGGTCCGGGTGCATCCTTGAATTGATTCGCCTCTTGGAGTCCATCTCGTATATAAGTGAGCTTCGTTGCTCCGTGTTGAACCGGGAGTTCGATGGCGTCTATGCGAACACTGGTGACCATACCGTTACGTGCGAGAGGTCCACCTGTAACGTTCATTCGCTCTGGATTTCCTGCTCTATTTGGATTTTCACGGTTTGATGAAAGACCAAGACCAGTTTTTCCAGTGACAATGTGACCCATTCCTAGATTGTACCCTGGTCCTCCTGTACTTAGATCGTCTGTGCGATAAATACTCTGATCCTTCTTTGTCAAAAAAGAGCCCTTGACCTCTTCTGGATGTGTTGGTGGAGCTTCATTCTTGAACGTTCCTCGCATTGGATCACGAGTCCACACCTTCTCTGGGCGATTTTTAGCCACTGGTGCGCGAGACTCTCCAAGAGCTACTTGTGACGCAGGTGGAGCGGCTGGTCTTCCGGGGAGTTGAGTCAATCTGTGTTCATTGACATTCACTGGAAGAACTCGGAAAAGTTGTTGTTTTCCACCGTAGGCTGGAACATTTGGGCCAACACCGATACCTGGACCAACACGAGTCCATGGATTTGGATTCACATTGTTCATTTTATTTGTCACATACTCTCGCTGAGATACATCATATACCGGCTGACCACCAACAATTCGATTTGCCTTGTCTGAAATGTCTCCAAAGTTCACCTTTTCCTGTTTGTGATAGAATGTTCGATTGGCAATGTTTCTTTGCTGAACATCATAGTAATCACCAAACTGAAACTCAGCTGTTTCTTTTTCACGTCGCGTTGTAGTATTCACTTCAACTGTATCATCGGATTCATTCGTCGCCATCTTGTGTCCCAGGAAAGCCAATCCAATGACTGCTGCGACTGCAAGACTCATCTATGATACGGGGAGAAAAGTTTCTACTTGTCAAAATGACGTTGCAATAAAAGCTGATTCTGAACATCTGCACGTGAATTACGGGCATCTTGGATATGGACTGGATTCCATCCATTGACATGAAGAGAAGGAAAATCAAATGGTTTCTCTGTATAATATTTTCTAAACATCTTGGTATCCATTGGTCGAAGAACATCTGATTCTACATCAACACGTTTCTCCATTTATACTACACAACATTAAAAGTTGCTCTTCTTTGCGGCTCCTCCATAAACATTGGATTTGTCTCAGCAAAGCATGCTGATTGATCCTGACGACAAAATGGTTTCCGACCGCCATGCACAAACCCGAGGAATGAGTCTAGATCGTTCGATGGTGCTGTATAAAAATTTCTCTCGGCGTTTCTCACATCAGTCGAAAATGTATCCTGAGCCCATTGTTTCGCTACTGAAGCATTGTGCACTTTGTTCATCTGAAAGTTTCCAAATGGATCATCTGGATTTACACCATTTATAAATGAAACACCAAGAGTCTGGTTTGAATAAAGAAAGAGACCTATGAGCAACACAGTGCCCAAGATGAGAATCTTTACATTTCTTTTAAGTGCGAATGCAATCAACGAGCCATAGATTATAAACCTCGCCGTTGATTCTATTCGCTCAACTGGTGTCTGTTTCTGAGATGGCCAAAATTGAAATACCGTTTCCTGTGTAAACAACATCTCTTATCTTTTCACAGGATTTTTTCCTAGAAGTTCAATCAGTGAAGACATATCATCTGGGTTCAGAGAATCAGAGCACTTCTTAGCAACCTCCTCAATCATACTGAGAGCCTCAGTTGGTAGACTCTTAATGGTTGTTCCAATGATGTAAAGAGTCTGTAGATATTGCCAAATTGCATTCTTTGTATTCTCTGAACATGTCTCCCACTTGGTCTTGATATCAAGATCAGTGATGAAATCATCAGTGCTCTCTAGAAAATAGCTCTCATCCTTTGCCATAATCTTTGTCGCATGTGGAGTCACAGCATCCATAAAAGCATTCAGAGGCTTGCGAGCATTTGCCTTTTTAAGAATAGAAAAGTTTGATTGATGCTTCTTAAGCTTTGAATCTTCTGGAAATGCAATCTCGAGCTCATCGAGAAACTGCTGCATGAGGTCATTAAACGAAGAAAGAGTAGAACTCATTTGTGGTAAAAGAGTTTTTTCTTTTTAACTACTCGAGTTGTCCAAAATGAACTATCCCATACACTAAAACAGCAATCATAAATGCTGGTTTAAAATATACTGAATTTTTTGCACTCTCGACTCCTTGTATTTTAAGTTTTATGTGAATAAAAGCCACAGTCATAAATACAGCGAAAGCTGCTGCATAGGCGGGTTGTCTAAGGAGTTCTCTCATCTATATTTGGTTTTGAAATTTTTTCAGCCGCATCATCGAATAGATTTGGAGTTTCAACTGGTCTGAGTCCAATTTCTTTCACCTCTGGCTCTGGTTCTGGAAGAGCTGGCGCTGGCTCTTGTGGATCATTCTCCTCCTTGCGTTCATCAGCCCCAGCAAACTCTTCAATCTCTTCTTGCTCCACCTCTGGTTCCTCGTCATTCAGGTCAAACGAGGAAGTATCAGCTATATACGTTCGAAGAATCTGCTGAATTGGAATGAGTTTGTTCAACGTCTCCTCTACACTCTTTGAGCATATAGAGAAAAGTTCCTGCTCCTTTTTGAGTGCATTTTCCTCGCGGAAAATAGTAATGTGAGATTTAAATTTTTCTGCGGCTCGAATGAGACATGCGTGAACAAAATCAGCATTCGATGGAAGCTTGATTGGTAATTTCTTCGGTTCTTTATTGATTCGGATACTCGATAGAATCTTCACATAACAGACAAAAACTGCAGCAAGGAGATCCGTAAAGTAATGACATTTCGTCTCATATGCGTCCACATGTGTCTTTATAATCGAGTTGTTCCAGTTTTCAACCTCTTCAAGCAACACGATAAACAACTTTTGAACCTGATCCCTGTGACGATTTGATCTCTGAACAGCCTCTTTATACATATCGACAAAGGTCTCTGACATTATTGGAGCCATAACTGAGCAAAGCATTGCTAGATATTCACGTTTTGCTTCAACCGACATGTCCATTTTATATATCTATCGTTTTTTGTTTCTATAAACATCCGCAACTTTGTGAAGATTTACAAATGCTGGAAGACCAAGTTCTGGTTCATTGGTTTCATGTGTTGGCCTGACTGCCCATGTGACGTATATTTCAAAATCTTGGTATGGAATCACGGTGTATCCCAGATTTTTCAACTGTCTCATAAGATAATCACGAGCCACTTTTCTGTCGAATGACGGTTGTCCAACAACCATAACAGGAACAGTCAAGAATATTTGTGTTTGACCCATCTCGACATATGTTCGAATTTTTTTAGAAAATGATTCTAAAATTGTTTTGTAAATCTCTTTTCGAAGTGAATTTCTTGTATTCTGTATTTTTGCTATATCCTTGACTGATAACATCTTCTCTACTTATTAAATCGTTTTTTTCATTGGAATAATATCCGAGGTTAAAACTGGATTTACAAGTGTGGGAGTTTTTGTGGTAACGTCAAAATCCATGAGTTTTCCTGCGTATGTATCCGTATCGAAAAACATGACACGCATTTTATCTTCTGGAGTTCTCTGTATAACTTCTATCGGCTTAAGATTGTCTGTATCCATTGTATCAAGTATATTCTGAAGAGCCTGTGGATCCGAAACAGGTTCATACACATCCCTGGAGACTTTGAATGTATTGATGAGAATCCACACAAACGCAAGTATAAGAAGTATTCTGATCACCATCTATATAGAGTCTACATTTAAAAAAATAATGAGAGGTGTACTCATGACATCCGTTCTTGTATATTCAAAGAAAAGTCAATACTGTGTGGACCTTCTCGAGTTTATACAAGAAAATGAACTTTTAACAACCGTCGTAAAATTTCACGATGTGAATGCACAGGGTGTTCCGAATGGAATAAGTCGTGTTCCAAGTCTCATCACACATGAAGGAAAGATTATCATTGGTGGTGACATTAAAACATTTCTCGAGGGATTTCTCATTGGTGATATCGAACCAGTGACACTGAGTAACACCAAGACGTTTGAACTCGATGGGTCTGATGTGTCTGGAAACTGGTTCGATATTGAAAAGTTTGGTGTCTCCTTACAGCCAAAGATGACAAAGGAACTTGAAGAAAAGATTGCAACAAGCGTCGAAGATGCTCTTCAAAGCTTAAAAAGGTGATGATTATTTTGTCTAATGAGACTTAAAACCGTCCAAGCGACTGCGATAAAATCCGTCTTTGAAGTTCTTAAAGACATCATCTCAGACATCAATTTTATTTTCGATAAAGATGGAGTTTCTATGCGAACGCTGGATAACGCAAAGGTGACATTTATTAATCTCTTTCTTGATGCACGTAACTTTGAAGTCTATGAATGTAATGAACGAATTATTGCGGGTCTCAATATTACAAATACATTCAAACTCTTAAAAGTTATTGGATCAAACGATACGCTTGAAATTTCAGTTGATGAAAAGATGCATATCATAATCGAAAACTCTCAGAAAAAGAGCAATACCGTGTTTCACATGAATCTTCTCGACATAAATGACGAAGATTACAACTTGAACGATCTTAAATTTTCAGTCACAACAGTATTACAATCTGTCAATTTTCAACGTATTATTCGTGACATGTCAAATTTTTCAAATTATGTCGTGATTAAAAGATTTGAGAATAAACTTCAACTTCGTTGCGTTGGAGATTTTGTGGAGCAGACAACAGAGCTCGAATGTGCTGATACAATTGATGGCATAATCGAGGATGAATACTCACTCAAGTATATAAACATGTTTACAAAAGCCACAAGCATATCATCAAATGTGAGTATTCAGCAAGAAAATTCTGGATCTCCAATTGCATTCAAGTATTTTATAGCAAATCTCGGTGAAATTCACTTTTTCTTGGCTCCAAAGACTGACCAGTGACCGAGAATATTACACACGTCAATTGGAATATCTTCTCCCTTTTCAAAGACTTGTTTCACACCGAGTGACAAACGATATTTATGAAATGAACAAAAAAACTTGAACCGTTTTCTAGGAAACATATATCCTGTCGATGGAAGTTGATTTCCCACTGGCCCTGTAAATTTTTTAACAATTTTGGTAACATTCTTTTTCCCTGCGTATGCTGAACGAATAGGCAGTGAAAATGAAACACTTCGAGGTGGAAAGTCTTCGCCTACATGTGTATATAACTTTCCATTATACACATATGTCGTAAATGGAGTTTTATCGGTGTATTCTCCAATCTCGACAACATACCAGTTATCACACTTTAAATACCTCCACATGTCAAGCAGTTTAAAAATAAGTAGTCGAAACATATAATGGATAATGAAATAACTTCTAAACTACAATCGCTGCAGACTGAAGAAGAGCGAACTGAGTTTCTTCTTCAGTGTTTTGAATTTTTAAAAGAGTCGGCGAATGATACACCTCACACTGATGAAGAAACTACATTCTCATCCATCACAAAAACAAACAAGTCACACAAAGGGGATATATACAAAAAGTTTGTTCAAAAGATTTATCATGGTGCTGAGTATATTCCAGATAATGGAGTTATTAAAAATAGATGTTCGTATTGTGGGTCTGATAATATGATGATTTATGATATAGAAGAGGTGTGTTCAAATTGTGGAAGTCATACATACGTTCAAGCCACTGACACGATAGGATACAAAGAGGAGCAAGAGATGGACAAGACGACTACATATTCATACAAGCGAGAGAACCACTTTAACGAATGGATTTGTCAATTTCAAGCGAAAGAATCAACAAAAGTTCAACAAACAATCATCGATGACATTAAGAATGAACTCAAAAAGCAGAAGATTACACAAAAAAATGACATCACACACACAAAAATTAAAGAAATTTTAAAGAAGCTCGGATACAACAAATACTATGAGCATATTCCGTATATCACAACCATGGTGAATGGAATCAAACCACCAACAATGCCACAAGAACTCGAGGATCGTTTACGACTCATGTTTTATAATATCCAAGGGCCATTTGACAAGTATTGTCCAAAGGATCGGACGAATTTTCTGAGTTATTCATATGTCCTCTACAAATTCTGTGAACTCCTTGGCGAAGATGAATATCTTCCATGCTTTCCACTTCTCAAATCAAAGGAAAAGTTGCATAAACATGATCAAATATGGAAGAAGATTACGCATGAGCTTCGGTGGCAATTCATACCAACTGTATAAAGATCTTTTTCGTATAACAGATAATGTCAGCCGAAAAGACACTGTCCATTGGATCTGTTGATTATGCCATTGATGAGGTTTCGAGACTAAAAAATCTTTACACACGCGTCGAAGATATTCACTGCGTCGAAGATGCACTCTTTCACCTGCGTCGCGCAAAAGAAGCGCTTGTCGACGGGCTTGCAAACGCAAAGGAGTGGTCAAAGGAGGCTGAGGAGGCGATGAAGTTATTTATTCTCATGATGCCGTATCTTTTACAGATGAAGAGCTCGAGCATTTCTTGAGTAAATTTTAGAGAGTTTTGGTTGTGTTCGTTTCGTGAGGAGCGCAAGCGCACGAAGTCGTCGTTGAACAGTCGTGAGTGGAACTGTCATGAGAATAATACGGAGTGTTTTTGCTCTTGTTTTTGAATTGTTACGTGCATGATATCCTGGAAGTCCGCCTGGACGCAGAGTAAACAGTTTTGGTCCTTTTCCCTTGCGTCCCAGATTTTTCATCTTGTATCTCGTCGCTTTCACACGAGTTCCGTCTGCTCGTGTGTATTCCTTGCGTCTCACAACAATCTGTGCCATTTATTAGAGATTCAGAAAGTATTCTATATATGGCGAAGGTTCTTCTGTTTGATGCAGAGGCTTCGAAGGATAGAATTATTCGAACAATGTGTCTCATGAAAGCTGAAATTGGGCCAAAACCAATCATTCATGAGACGCGCAAGTATATTGTGAGCGACCAGTATGACTTTCAAATGTTTTTCAATCCTGACCAAAAGGACAAGTTTATTCACGAGCTCGTGAGTGATGCAATTCCAGATATCGAAATCAAAGGAACCTTCTATGAGTGTATCAATGATATGATGTCAGTTGTAAAGAGAAATACAAGTCATGTATTCATGTCATTTTGCCTTGATAACGATCTTGATTTTCTTTACAAAACAGATCACATTCAGACTGAAAAAATCTTCAAACGGCACCCTATATCATTTCCCGAAGATTTTCCGATCCCGCAAGTGTGTGCGTATCGTATTCTGTGTGAACGGTGTCCAAATACAAATCGGATTCGGGACGGTCCTTCGACGAAACTTGATTCGTATCTACAAGTGTTATGTTCTCGTCCTCAGACTCATCTGGTTGTTCAGGATACTCTGGACCTATTTGATGTTCTTCAGCGAGCTTGGACTCTTGATCGCTTCGATGTTCCGAAGACGACATATTTTTACACAAAGGTGTAGCAGAAAATCCAATGGAAAACAATTTGAATCGCTGCTCTTTCGGGATATTAAATGACACTGGACTTATATCATTCGGGACAGATAAGTATTTTGTCGTCACTGTATGAGACCATCGATTATTCATGATAATGGAACATACCAGATACAAATACTGACTGAATGTTTCAAAGTTTTCTGGATATGTTTTATCCATTGTTACAGCATATGTATCCGCTTCGGATCCTATAAATGGAGTGGCTGGAACACCCTCTATGAACCCTCCATCTATATGGTCTTTAAAAGGTGTGAAATAAAACGGAATCGCGCAACTCATCGTGATTGCATCGAGAATTGACATGTATGGGGTATTTAAAACTGAGTAATATACATTTGTCTTTTTCATGAGCGAGAATGTGGATACGTGCAAAATGATGCCCGTTTTATTAAAGTGTTCTTCAAATGTAATATCTTCAAAACCAAATACAGAGACGCAAAGGTGCATCAATTTTTCTCTGAACCGTTTACTGTTCACGAGACCTTTATGTTTTAAAAGATTCATTGGGTTGACTTTAAATTCAAGGTCTTGTGAAAATACATATTCAAATACTTTTGATTTTCCAAGAGACCACATAAAGGCTACAAGTGAGCCTGCGGAAGCTCCTGATATTTCTTGGAGATCTTCGAGTTGTTTATCTAAGAAAAGTCTATACACGTGCCCGAAGATGGAATAAAAGAATATTCCACCTGGACCGAGCACTAAATATTTCATCTAATAGTACTTGGGAAATACCTGGCGAATAACAGCGAACACGACAAAGAAGATGAGTGCGCGGATTCCAATCTGCTGTGGTGAAGTGGTCTTCATCATGACGTTGAGTGCGAGGAAGAGAAGTGCTGGAACAATGAGGTCAGCCTTGGTCAAAGATGTGTTGATGACATTCAGCTTGGAGAGTCCCCAATAAAGAAGGACGAACACAAGGGCGTGAATGGTGGATGCGACTGGAGTCGTCTGCATAGATGCAATCTTGAGGCTTGGAAGTGAGAGAATGAGACCTGGAGACAGGAGAATGAAGAGGGCTGTTGGAACGAGAAGGCGCTCATTGGTCAGATCGAAATTCATTTAGTATAGTCTGAGAGAAAAGTACAGAATGATTCTGGTGTGATGTGCTTGAATTCTGACAATACAATATCATACATCTCATCAAATTCATATGGAAAGAAAACTCCAACTCGCCCAGCACATGGCTTCCTGATGAATTCACAAAATGTATTGAATGATATACCATTCATAAAATTCACCGACGAAACGTCTTCACAAAATTCAATCAGACTGAGGTATACATTCAAGAGTTTCTCTGAATGCCAGTCTTCCCAACTCTCCGGGTCAAGTTCAGAAACACTGAATACTTCATCCTGAGAGTGACCACTGGTGTCATCTATGTCAAATGGGTCCCTTGCGAAAAGCACAACATCATCCTTGAACTCCGTTCTCGTCGACATTTTCTTTACAATGCATTTACTTTTTAATGTCTTTGAGAGTGACACTGTCCCTTTGCGTCACTTCAGTCTCTTCGTCAATCAGTGTAAATATGTGATCAACAAGAGACTCATCTCCACGAAAGTATCGCAGAAGAGCACGACGAACAAGATCTTTATTAAATGGAGCCTTGACCGTCCGTGTATTCATCTGAATCTTTGCATTCTTGTCACTGACGGTCACTGTAGTCACATCACTTGTCTTTAGAAACTCCTGCACTTTCATTCTGAGATCCTTCTCCCTGGTATTTAGAATTTTCACATCAGATCTTACAATCTTAAGCTGGTTCTTTATGTTTATCCACTCATCCATGAGAGTCTTGTAATCCATTTGTAATTGTGAGTATTAAATCTTTAACGACCAATCTCAAACTGTGGGCGCATAAGGTCAGGAACAATGGTGCTGTTGTTCCAGATGCTGACTGGAACTCGTGGGTTCACTGGCTCTGAACGTATATCGTAATTGGGGTTACGGATATTACCTCCGAGCGTCTCTGGATATCCTATCTGCGCACGTGGATCGAGGTAGTTCTGTCCCTGAAGAATTGTGTCTGGTGAGAATGCACCAAAGTCCTCAGTTGATGGGATGTCCTTTGGAAGCATAGAAGTGGATACACTCATAGGGATTGGTTCCGCAAGCTCAGCCTGAGTAGATTGCATGTCTGGCATGGGCATGGGCTCTGGAGCTGGTGCTGGAGCTGGAGCTTGCATCTGGGTCATTGGCTCTGACATAACAGTCTCTGGCATTTGAAAGTCTGGGCCTGGTGAAAAGATGTCAATGTTTGCACCTGAATAGCTGGAAGGTTTGCGCATGAAGTTTGGAGTCATGAACATGAGCACAATGAGAAGAATAAATGCACCAACGAGAACAACACGTCCATCGATTTTGGCCATTTACTATTGTGCGAGTAAAAAAATCAGTCAGAGTCTTCATCCTCAATGAGGCATTGAATTGGTTGGGCCTGACGTTTGACACGCACTTGGATGAGTTTCCATACTGGGCCAAATGATTTTTTGAGGAACCAAATACCATCGAGCTGTAGAAGCACGGTGCACACCGTTCCCGCCTCAACCTTGGTGAGTGCTTCCTTTGCGTCTGAGAAGAGTGCTACTGAAATTTTACCCTTTGGTGACACATTTGGTATACACTGAAGAATATTGTCATCGAGTGCCGACTGATAATATCCCTTGATAACCTCTTGTGTTATCTCACGCTGAAACCACTGAGAAGAGTTTTCAACTGCGTGATTTATAATTTTCTCATCGAATGAAGTAATCTGCGAAACATCACTTAACGTAAGAACCATATCCTCTTGAATTTCTCCGAGTTTCACATTTCGCTCGAGAATGCGAGCCCCTGTATCATTTGCAACCTTGACATAGTAACGGCCGTCCGGTAGTTTCACTGGGCTAGTGAATTCCATTATACGTTTATATACTAAAATGTTTAACCATAAATTGCGCACAAAAATAGCTTAAAGACATTCTACATTTACATTGTAGAAATGGACTATACTCAGATTCTTCAGCAGATTGTCAGCGATATCAAGTCTCTTCACCGCGATGTTCGCAAGATTCGTCAGAAGCTCGATGATCCATCAGGTGAGAAGGCCAAAGCTCGTTCAGAGAATAATGGCTTCAAGAAGCCCATCGAGATCGATGACGCGCTACGGTCTTTCCTTGGACTCAAGGCGGGTGATCTTATTTCACGCTCAGAGGTGACCCGCGCAATCAACAAGTATGCCGAGGCGAATAATCTCAAGAGTGGCCAGGTGATTCGCATGGACAAGACACTCGGCGATCTCCTCAACCCCCCAGCCGGTGAGGAGGTGACTTTCCTAAAGCTTCAGACCTATCTTTCACCTCATTATGTAAAGGCTGTAAAGCCACCTGTGGATGCAAAGCCAAAGGTTGTGAAGAAGAAGGCTTAGAGATATAATAGTATATACTAATAAATGTTTGTTGCCAGGGAAGATGTAGAGAAACTGATAGGAACAAAAATTCATTCGATTGAAATTTACCAAACTGCTTTTACACACAGAAGTGCACTAAAACAATATTCAGTAAAGTCATCTTATGAGACTCTTGAGTTTCTAGGCGATGCTGTACTGAGTTTTGTAATTACAAAACACTTGTTTGATACATATTCAGAAGAACAAGAGGGATTTCTTACAAAGGCGAGAACAAAGATAGTTCGTGGGAAGACACTTGCAAAGATAAGTGAATCTCTAGGTCTCGGTGACTTGATTCTTATGGATGATAAAGGGTTGCGAAATAATTGGAACAGAAACCCTAAAATTTTAGAAGATGTATTTGAAGCTCTTATAGGTGCAATTTACATTGATTTGGGAATTCTTCATGTCAAGCAGTTTATCACGAAAACAGTCTTGTCACAACCTCTGAATCTAGAGGATGATAACTACAAGGATATCGTCATGCGTTGGTGTCAATCACAAAAATACGATCTTCCGATCTACACAGTGAGATCATTTGAAAATCAGACATTTATCATAGACATGATTATATGTGGACAATACGTATCATATGGGACAGGCACTACAAAGAAACAAGCTGAACAAGACGCTGCCGAAAAGATAGTTAGAAGCTGGAATCTTGATGTATAATATGCACGAGAAAGTTGCCAAGATTCTAGCAAGTGGTCCATGGGCCCCGCAGAGATCTCAAAAATGGCTCGAACTCAGAAACAATATGGTGACCGCAAGTGATGCGGCGGCTGTTCTTGGAATCTCGAGGTTTGATACAATGGATGATATCTTGTATAAAAAATGTGGATTTGAAAAGAGATATTCTGAAATTTCGATGAGTGCAATGAAGCATGGAATCTACTATGAAGACATTGCACGCAGAGAATATGAAAGAATTACTGGTGAAATTGTGCATGAAGTTGGTCTCATTCAACATCCCGTGTATCCTTTTATTGGCGCGAGTGCTGATGGTATTACAGAGTCTGGAAAACTGATTGAGATCAAGTGTCCGAAGGGCGCACTCAGAACAAAGATTCCAGAATATTACATTCCACAAATTCAATTGTGTCTCGAGGTTCTCGATCTAGAAACGTGTGATTATATAGAATACTCTGCGGACCTAAATTCTCTGAAAATTTTCAAAGTTGAAAGGGATCGAGAATGGTTTCAGAGATCACTTCCAATTATTAAAACATTCTGGGATACTGTAGTTGAACGACGTAAAAAGCCACTCTGCGAAATTGTGTTAGACGAAGATGAGAATCAAGAACATGATGATGAATGGAACGATGAATTTTGAAGAGTCATCATTTTCAATTGGTGCTGGTGGTGGTATATATGGAACAGGTGATGTATACTCTCTGAGATCTTCTATATTTGGATCAAATTGAATTTCTCGTTTTGGAGTAATATCCTTTTTGAGGATTGTATGATTCTGAAAGCACAAATTGGTAGCACCGGTTGAGGCGACTGCACACTGTGTTTCAGATGGCAACTCGTTAAAGAGCATGGGAGTTTCGTCAATCCCTGTGATAACCCCACCAAATGTATCGTAGAGATTACCGGCACGACCTGGTGGATTATTGACAAATGGATCTAAACTTCTGAGATCCATACTTACGGTACTGTTGTAAAATAATTATGGTGGTTCATCTTTCGATCGTGGAGTTCCCACATTTTATCGAGATCAATGTCGAGTATATTTGCAATTTGGAAAAGATAACTAAACACGTCACCCATTTCCATAACTACATCCTGCGTTGTTCGCTTTGGAAATACTTTTCGGTGCTGCCGAATTGCTGATGCAAGTTCCCCAATTTCTTCTGTAAATAACAGCCACACAGTGTCAATTGGAATTTTGTCCCATCCCTTGCGCTCACACAGCACTCTAATACGTTCCTTGTATTCATTCATCTTGATATGTATACGTCTGCTTTGTTTAATTCTCGCGAAGTGCTAACAATATTATAACAATACCAAGTATAACTAACGCCTCGTGAAAATGCCGATTCTCGTGCTGTATTTTTTCGGTGAAACCATCATATAGTCGTGCAATTATAGATCCAGCGAGAACACCAAGTAACAGTTTACTCAGATTAATTCTCATATCGTAGTATTAACACCGAATTTTTTACCATATTGAGTTGTGCTTGTCGGAAGTCTATTTGGTATTGGCATTGTGTATATATCGTGTATATACTGCTTATACATCAACATACCAGAAACAATCTGATCACTCGCCTTGTTGACGACGATCGAATTCATTTTATTAATCTGGTATTCAATGTCGCCTGAATAATTGAAACTATTCACAGAATATACTGACCACATGATGTTATACAAATCAAATGAGTTCTGGGTCCATGGATTTACGAGAACTCCAGTCCTGTTGCGAACAGTATCCTTGATCAAAGACATAACGCGGGAGTAATTTGCATTCGAAAAGTATGTGTCGTGGAGGGGATTGGACTCGAGTTTATACATCTACTGTAGTTTTAGATTTTCTTACAACAAAAACTCCAATTCCATTCCAAAATTCATGAGCTGCTACTGGAAGTGGTGTATGAACAGCTCTCTCACCATTCTCGGCGATTATACACCAATTTGAATTATACAAGGGGTGAGTGGGTTCAACTGCATATTGAACCTCAAACTGTTCAATAATTTCAGCTCCAACTTCTGCGAACCCATCAAGAGTTGCTTGTTTTACATCTGCTCTATTGTTCCAGTCATCAATCATAACAATTGACGTGTCTGCGAGTGAGTTCCACATCTTTGTAATTGCGAGTTTTTGTGCCTCGTATGAATGATCGCCATCATAGAGATATACATTTATTCCAGACACCTTTGATGCATCAAAGGTATTGAAATCCTCCTCAAATATAACCGGATCGAGTCCAAATTTTTTCATATTCGTATGAAACTCATCCTTTGGTCCTCCCCACATACTCCAGTTTTCTACGCAGTATAATTTAGCATCTGGGTTCCCATACCCAGATGAACACATTGAAGATCCCTTCCATGAACCAACCTCAAAATATACAGTATCTGGAAGTGAACATATCTCATTATACAGAATTCGTGTCTTGATTCCAGACATTCCCTCGAGCTCAAAAACTTCCTTTGATAGTTTCGTGTCAAACGTATTGGCTTTGTTGAAAGACTTGATCACATGTTTCACGAGAGGATCCATCTGACATGACAACTATTAAAAATTTTAACCCTTGTACAACAAATGCGCGTCATCAAGAGAAATGGTAAATCTGAAGATGTCAAATTCGACAAGATTACTGAGCGACTTCGAAAACTGTCAGGTGATCTCTCATCAATCTCTCCAGACTCCCTTGCTCAAAAAGTTCTCACAAGCATCAGGGATGGTATTAGCACAAGTGAGATTGATGACATTTCAGCTGATGTATGCGTCACACTTATGACTGAGCACCAAGACTATGAAACACTTGCGTCACGCATCATCGTAAGTAACCTCCAGAAGAATTGCCCAAAGACATTTACGAGTGCAATGGCACAACTTGGAGTCAAGGTTGAAACACCTGGTCTCAATAAACTCATCGTAAACTCGAGAGACTATGACTTTGATTACTTCGGTATCAAGACACTCATGAAAATGTATCTCATGCGTGACCGGAACGGAAAGATTATTGAGACTCCTCAATACATGTTTATGCGTGTTGCGATGACGGTGTGTGCAAACCCTTCTGAAATTCAAGAAACATATGAAGCTCTTTCGACCAAGAAATATATCCATGCGTCACCCACACTCTTCAATGCCGCAAGCAACTGTCAACAAATGAGCTCGTGCTACCTCGTGGCAATGAAAGGTGACAGTCTCGATTCCATCTACGACACAAAGAAGGAGTGTGCACTGATTTCGAAATACGGCGGTGGCATCGGTCTACATATTCACAACATAAGATCCAAGGGATCCAAGATTCGAAGCACAAATGGAATCTCTGATGGAATTGTTCCGATGCTTCGAACATTCAATGCAGACGCGCGATACTGCAACCAGTCGGGGCGTCGCAAGGGATCCTTTGCCATTTACCTCGAACCGTGGCACGCAGATATTTTCGATTTTCTGGACCTTCGCCTCAATCAAGGGGATGAAGAGTCGAGGTGTCGAGATCTTTTCACTGCACTCTGGGTCCCTGACCTCTTCATGAAACGTCTTGAACGCAATGAGCCATGGTCACTCTTCTGTCCGGATGAGGCACCTGGTCTCTCTGACGTCTACGGGGACGAATTTGAGGCACTCTACACACACTATGAATCGAAGGGTATAGCTCGCACACAAGTTCCAATTCAAAAATTGTGGCTCGCGATTCTCAAGTCGCAAGTGGAAACTGGCACACCGTATATGCTCTACAAGGATAGTTGCAACGCCAAGTCGAATCAACAACACCTCGGAACCATCAAGTCGAGTAATCTCTGCGTCTCACCAGAAACTTGGATCAAGACAAAAGACGGAAACAAGATTATCAGTCTCTTGGAAAATCAGGAGGTTCAGGTATGGAACGGCCAAGATTGGTCAACGGTCACCGTCAGAAAAACTGCAGACCGAGCGCATCTGATCGAAGTATCAGTCCTCGTAAATCAGAAACTCACAAGTCTCTGGTGCACACCTGGTCACGAGTTTATTCTCGAGAATGGATTACGAACACCTGCAGAAGAACTTGAAAATGGAGACATTCTCAAATCGTGGTCCGATGAGAATGGGCAAGAATTTCAATCCAAAGTTATCATGATGAAGCAATCATCGCGCATGTCTTCAACGTATTGTTTTACAGAACCGATTCATCATCAAGCTGTATTCAATGGGATACTTACAGGTCAATGCGCAGAGATTGTCGAGCATTCTGATTCAGAGAATACTGCAGTATGTAACCTTGCGTCCATGGCACTCCCTGCGTTTGTGAGTGGATCAGAGTTTCAATTTGAAGAGTTTGAGCGGATTGTCAAGATTGCAGTGCGTAATCTCAATACCGTGATTGATAAGAATATGTATCCGGTAGAACCAGCGGAGGCTTCAAACATGAAGCTTCGACCGATTGCGCTTGGTGTGCAAGGTCTTGCGGATGTTTTTGCGATGATGAAGATTCCATTTGGTTCTCCAGAATCTCGAGAGCTCAATAAGAAGATTTTCGAACACATGTATTTCGCGGCCCTTTCAGAGAGTTGCACGCTTGCCAAGAAATACGGAGCATATAGTGGGTTTACAGATAGTCCAGCGGCTGAAGGTATTCTTCAATTTGATTTCTGGGGTGTCACACCAACAGATGGTCGATGGACACAGCTCAAAGAGAATATCAAGACGCATGGTCTCAGAAATTCTCTTCTCATCGGTCTTATGCCTACTGCGTCAACGAGCCAGGTTCTTGGATACAATGAATGTTTCGAACCATTCACGACAAACATCTATCTGCGCAGAACGCTCGCAGGTGAGTTTGTGGTTGTGAATAAATACATGGTCAAGGATCTTCAGGATGTTGGACTTTGGTCAAAGGCACTCAAGGACCGTATTATTTCAAACAATGGTTCAATTCAAAGTATTCCAGAGATTCCAGATGATATCAAGAGTCTCTACAAAACTGTATGGGAAATTGGACCGAGGGTCACAATCGACTTTGCAAGGGATCGGAGTCCATACGTGTGTCAGTCACAATCGATGAATCTCTTTGTCGAGGATCCAACAAATTCAAAAATGTCAAGCATCCACATGTATGCATGGAAGCAAGGACTCAAGACAGGCATGTATTACCTGCGCACAAGACCAAAAGCAAAGCCACAACAGGTGACGATTGAACCTGTGCAGTGTGTTATGTGTTCCGCTTGATCATGAGTGTCGCACAGATTTAAAAAACATGGATGTATTATAAACTTCGTTGTATACTTCAAACAATTTTTGAATAGGAAACTTTTTGGCTTGAAAAATCACAAAATTCCCTTGCGTTTCAAAGAATATCATATTTGGATCACTTGCGTCGCGTGGAGGATAATTGATTCTGAGAGTCATCTTTTCTGGACACGGAACTGTCCATGTATTTATATAATAGATTGGAATCTCCGGTGTAAACATGTCACGTTCGGGGTGTCCATGTGAATTGAATATGATGTGCCACGTAAATTCCAAAGATACTGCGTCTTTTTTTGTGTTTATATCTTTACGTAATTTTTTGTAAAAATCCAGAGATCTCGACCGAATTCTATCTCTGTGAACGATAAATTGAGCACCAATACTCGTGTGAACTATAAGTGGTATTTCAAAATACTGTGAAAATTTATCAATATCTATAAATTTATCACCGTCACGCGTTTGCTTGTATATAAATGAATTGTTCAAATGAATGAATGAATACTTGTCTTTATTCACAGTTCGAATAGCTTGGAGCATGCATGGAACACGTTGGTGCTCTGCGTGTTCGTGACCATGAATAAACGCAGTAAACTCTGGAAGTGTATAGTATCTCTGAATTATAAATTCAAGATATGCACTCGCTTCATATCCTTCGTTTGGAATAACAAAAGTGTCTTTAAATTTAGGAAACTCTTTCCCACCTTCGTGATGAACAACAGTTACTGGAAATTCTGAATTTCTGAGCCACTCGAGATTCTCATCAAAATGACTTGAACAAATCTCAATCATGAGTAAACATGTATTTATGTTTTTAATAGTGTCCATGTATTTAAAAAGACCAATGCTACGAGTTGCCAAATATTCCAACGCATCCATTCCTCCATCGATGATTTGTTGGTCAATGAGTATTTTCCATTCATGAGATACATGAGGCGATCTTTGTGACTTACAAAATTGTGTTCATAATCTGGACCAAGTATACGATTGTGTAACAACGTCAAAGAGCACTTTTTAAATATAAAAAACTGTATTATATACACGACGTAAATTGTATTGAGTAAAAGAACCTTCTTTGGATTCCCAACTGATGTCACAAGTAAAAAGAGAGTGATAAAAACAATCGCATTGTGTATAAAATCAACTGCGGTATACAAGAGTTTCTTTTTCAATGGCACATCCAGATGTCTTATGTATGCATACCAATGTATGAGTTCAAAGAGAATTGGAATAATTAGGAGCTCTTTGACCATCTTGTATATATCACATAAATTAATACACTCACCAGCAAAATTTCTGGAATCCAATTTTTCCAATAAGCCTTTAATAATCGAAAGTATTTCGGCTGAGCGATAACGTCGGAACGTATTGTTTCATTCCCAGGCATTCCTATGATGAGCACCTTCTGCTGTCCTTTAAAAATATGTCCATCAGCGTCTCGCTGAACATCTTTGTCAATTTTTGAAAAATTGTAAAAGATCTTGTTCTCTAGATCGACATACGGTCCTTTTGAACACGCATACCGCTGATCATCTTGCCCTGGCTGCATATCACGCCAAAAGTCTGCAATTCCACGAGCATTTCCGATATATAATCCAGAATTGAGTTTCGACGAGACGCATGCATTTCCAAAATTTCTATTTAATACATACATATCACCCTTTGAATTCGGAATTGACTTTTCTTTCGAAAACACGAGTTCATGTCCAAGTGCCTTGTATGCCGCAAGTATCTCTTGATCGGTTCCGAGAATCATTGAATCAAAGCCATCTACAAAGCACACGATATCATCAGGTTCAACCGACTCACAAAAATCTACTACAGCCTTGACCTTGTCGTGAAACCCATTCCATTTCTTTCCGAACCCCAGCACTTTGTGAACTCTATTCTTTATAAACTTGAAATATCTTTCATCATGTGTCGCGTATGTAATCAGATAAAACATTGAATCCTGATGTACACAATGAAAATTCAAATACCTAAAATGAACTCACTCGGAATAAATCAATACGGTAAACTTGAACTCGTGTGCACACCTGAGTTTATCTCTTTATGGGACAATGCAACCCAGGATTATCGGTCTGAAGCAAAACATGTGTGGTCTGAAAATCCAGGGTCTGATGGAATCTTTCGAGTTCGAATCGATGAGTCAACACACATCTTCGATTCAAAATCTGTGTTGATTCACGGGGGAGATGTTCCAAATGTCTATGGAAAAGATGTCACATGTATCATTGACATTTTAAAAGTTTACAATTTTAAAGGATTTTCTGGTCTCAGTTGTCGCGTCCACCAAATGATGATCCACGATCCTGTATATTTATTTATCTAAAAGTATTTGCGACGGAGCATACGGTTAACACCTCCAGCGGTTCGTGGACCGCGTTTCGCACCCTTGTTGGCGCGCACCTTGCGGTTGCGGCGAGTGTTCTGGGGGCGAAGGGGGCCAACGAACATGGGACCGTAGGTGCGGCCACGGGTCTTCTTGGGACCTGGAGCGGCAACGACAGATGCCATGCCACCGGAGTTCACAATCACAACGTTGGATGGGCCGATCATGCGAGCCTTGCGGGGGCCGCGCTTCACACCGGCATTCTTGCGGACTTTGCGGTTAGTGTTACCAAACAGACGGCGGAGGTTTACACCGGAGACAGCCATTTGGTACATGCCGAGAAAAAATTTTACGAATCTCCTGGACTGAAATATTTTTTAGGGTCAATGGAACCTGGTCAAGAATTCTCTTGTCATCCAAAAGTAACGCAGTGATATTTGACTTTTTCTCCTGTAATTTAACGAGACACTCATCAATTGAATTCACATCTTCACTCTGACTGGTGTACACAAATCGCTTCACATGAACTTCACGCGTCTGCCCTGTCCGGTGAGCACGTGCAATTGCCTGAAGTTCAGTGGATGGATTCCACGATGGACTCGTGATGTAAATTCGTGTCGCAGCCTGAAGATTCAGACCCTGTCCACCAGTCTTGACCTGAATCAAAAAGACTGGAGCTGGACATGTCTCATCAAACGGGTTTCCTGATTTACGCACACTCAGATTAAAAAAGTCAACAAGATCCTGACGCTGTTCTGTCGGAACATTTCCATCGAGGCGAACCACTGTATACTTTGTTCCGAGCTCCTGTGTTATAATATCCATCTCCTTGTGAAACTGACAAAACACAATCGCCTTTTCAGATGGATGGCTTTTGACATTCTCAATAAGTGCATCTATTTTTGCTGATCTCCCTGTATACTCTGGAACGCAGAGGGAAGGGTGAATACTGAGCTGCCGCAGTCTCATGAACGCACCCAACATCTGAATACCAGACAGCATCTGCCCTACATACTCTTCAAATGTCTCTGAATACAAAGACCATTCATCGGGTGACATGTCAAGTTGTATATTCTCGAATGAGAGTTGCGGAAGGTTCAATCCCACGTCTTGCTTCGTGCGGCGCAGGAGAATGCGTCCCCTGGGAACTTTAAATTGACCCTGAACCACAAATGATCGCAGAGTATTAAATTCGGACTCTTTGTTGTAAATCGGAGTTCCAGTGAGGACCCATCGAATTCGGCTTGGAATCTTGCAAATGTTGATGAAACGCTTTGTGTTGAACGATCGAATCTCGTGTCCCTCGTCGAGTATCAGCCGATCCCATTGTTCATACATCATAGGATTTTCATTGACAAACTTGGAATATGTTGTCACTGTCGCTTCCTCACCAAACTTTTCAAGTTCAATTTTCCATTGCGACACGAGAGAGTTTGGAACGATGATGAGAGTCTTTGGAAGCTTGTTGACCTTCATTGTCCAAATCATCTGAATCGTTTTTCCGAGACCCATCTCATCGCATAGAAACCCACCTGGATACTGGCTCTGTTCGCGATGAACCATCCAGGCCACACCATCACGTTGATACGGAAAGAGACTCATTGCATGCGCGGTGCCCACGGGATTCAACACAGGTGTCTTGAAAACATTTTTTTGTTTTGGTATAACAGATGAACAGAGAGTACTTGGCAATTGCAGTAGCTCTCATTGTTCTGAGTCTCCTGATGCTTATTGTTCGAAAGGAAAAATACACACCGGCGAATATACTTGGTAAACTATATTTTAACGCAGCGAACAATTCTGGTGTTTTTTTCAAAACAACTACACAATATATATATTTCTTTCAAGGATCAGCACCAAATGACTATGGAATTACGACATATAATTATTCCATAAATAGTTCAACGAAAATTATAACAAGTCCAAATGGTGGAATATTAGATAATTATGTTATATCATCACCTACCCCCAATCTACTTACAAAAAAACTAGCGTTTACATTTACAGAAGTTACAATACCTACTATACGACAAAATGGAAGAAATTTAGAAATATCATTTAATAATAACCCACCAAAATTTAGTGTATTTATTCAAAATAACTTGTTAGGAAAGACACTCACAAATAACACAATTACAACTTTACAAATTCCAGCAAATATACAAGGTCAAGTAAATATACTATTTAGGTTGAATACGAATGAAACTATTTTTACTGTTAGTTTTAGAATCACAGGAACCTCTGGGCCCTCTTCAAGACCAGTAATTTCTGGGTCTCGACCACCTGTAAGAGTTCCAGGTTGGACAGATATAAATTCGACAAGACTAATAAAATATACAATTATCGGAGACGGAATACAAGATGAAGACGCAGATGCTTGGAAAGATGGTGATGAACTAGAAGCCGCT
>JACCDW011448745.1_pt1 | contig 40299 bp, 37 predicted proteins | sample 7449781 | NCBI WGS metagenome assembly JACCDW01 (sample SAMN15323449, study PRJNA562643) | freshwater metagenome | isolation source: river surface water | place: USA:Blue River Watershed | collected 2017-08-18 | reverse complement strand
TGCCCTAGGGCTTTGGCCCAGGAGGCCAATTCCAGGTCTTTGGGAGCGTACAAGTCGGTGCGGGTGGTTCCCATGGCGGTGTTTTAGAGCGGTGTGCGGGTACGATTGTCCCCAAAAATGGTATAATGCAATATTACGTTTAATAAGGAATGCTTCACGCAGAGCATGTGTTAAAGAAAGATGAATTATTCCGTGAATCTGACCCAGACCCATGCGGTTAACCTACTCAGCCAATCCAATCTTTGTACCTTTGCAAAAGACAAAATCCTTCTAGTCCATGAAACGCAAAGCCATCGAAGTCAAGTACCGCAAAACGTCTGAGTCGTTCCCCGAGTACCTCAAATACGAAGTGACCATTCTGAACGAAGACGGTACAACGGAGGTGGTTCCCGCGTACGGCAAGGACTTGCAAGACGCCCTGGACCGACTGGTCAGCCGCGAAAAGGCAGAAAAAGTGAAGAAGACCGTGGTCAAAGTGCCGTGGGGTGTTTGGGCCATCCTGTGGTTTTCATACCTGGGTGCTCTGACGTACTGGTACGAAAAGAGCGGGAATTCAGCTGTTTTGGTGGCGGGCATCCTCGGTATCGTGATGATTGCCGGTATGGTTTATGCTTGGTTGAACAACGCTACCAAGAGCAGTTCCGGTAAGAAGTAAGAGCAACAGGTAGCGGTTCCGCGGTTAGCCTTTGGCCGGGGAGATCGCCGCTCCGGGCGCCTCCTTTTCCAGCTGCATCAACTGCCGCACCGCGTGCGCAGCGGCGTGCAGCCCAAAAGCGGCTGGAATCCAGGCGCTGGTGCCGTAATAGGATTTTTTGAATTTGGTGCCGTCGGTCAGGGCAATGGATTCTTTGTTGGGCAGTTCCGTCGAATGGACACACAAGAACTTGGGGTTCAGCTGAAACTCCCGGCGAAGCCGTTTCCGCACGTGCGCGGCAAAGGGGCAGTTCTGGACGCGGTCCAACCGTCCGATTTTGATTTGTTCGGGGTCGACTTTGCCTCCGGCCCCCATGGAGCTGACGAAGGGAATTCCAGCAGCAAGAGCCGTGACCAGAAAATTCAATTTTGGCTGCACCGAGTCGATGCAGTCCAAAGCAAAGTTTACGCGCGACGACAGGAGCAGCTCCCGCATGGGTTCGGGCTCTAAAAACATGTCGATGGCGGTCACCTGAAGGTCGGGGTTGATGTCCAGCACCCGGTCCCGAAGGAGGTGGGCCTTTTTCTGTCCGAGGGTGGAGGAAAGGGCTTGCAGCTGCCGGTTCCGGTTGGTGGGGTCTACCACGTCGCCGTCCACCAGCGTTAGCCTACCCACTCCGGACCGCGCCAAAAACTCCACGGCAAAACTGCCGACACCGCCCAGCCCGACGACCAAAACATGCGCATTTTGCAGACGCACCAAGGCTTCGTCGCCGTACAGCAGGGCGGATCGTTCCAGCCAAGTGGGAACAGGGGTAGAGGTACTCATGGCATTGGCAAAATTAGGGGAAACAATCCACCCGCCCCGTGCGTTTATCCAACATGATGCATCCCTTTTACGCTCTGAGTGCGGAAACTCTCCAAGGACAACCGTTTTCGTTTGACCAGCTCCGCGGCAAGGTGGTTTTGGTGGTCAACACCGCCAGCAAGTGCGGCCTCACCCCGCAGTACGAAGGGTTGGAGGCATTGTATAAAAAAAACAAAGATCGGGGGTTGGTGATTCTGGGATTCCCGTGCAACCAGTTTGGAAAACAAGAACCAGGGAATGCCAAATCCATTTCCGAAGGGTGCCTAATCAATTACGGCGTAAGTTTTCCGATGATGGCCAAAATCGACGTCAACGGTCCCCACACGCATCCGGTCTACCAGTACCTGAAATCCCAAAAGAAGGGCCTATTGGGCGGAACGATTGTGTGGAATTTCGCAAAGTTCCTCGTAAACCGAGAGGGCCAAGTAGTCCGCCGGTACTTCCCGACGGCGCAGCCGTCGTCTTTTGAAGCCGAGGTGGTTCGCCTATTGGGGTAAGGGAGGGAAGTCCTTCCGGGTTCTCCTTTTGAGGCACGTTTACGTCGTACCTCTTGGGTGTGGTTTACTTCGATTCGGTGTATTTGATGAGCGACTCTTCAACCAAGTGGTTGAGCGAGGCGTTTTCTTGCTGCGCGAGATAAGCCAGTTTCCGATGAATTTCGGGTTTTACCCGCACATTGAATACGCCTTTATAAACCTTATCGGGTTCTTTGCCCAGTTCTTGGCAGGTTTGTAAGTAATCGTCTACCGCATTGAAAAACGACTGCTTCAGTTCATCCGTAGTGCTTCCTTCAAAGGCCACCAGATCATTGATGCCCAAAATTTTCCCGAAGAAAACGTGATCCTCAGCGCTGTAGCTGATTTCTGCTTCGTAATTTTTATAGGTCAAGTTCTTCGCCATGGTTTTTACGAATTAGTTTGGTTACGTACTCAATTGCATACCGCTTCAATTCAGGACGCGGATGGGGCTCATGGAGCAAAATCAAATGCCCATTGGGATGGATGAACTTACGAGCAGAGCCGGATCCGTTTATCTGTTCGTAACCAAGTGAGTTCAAGACCTGCGCAAGTTCACCCCAGGTGAAATCCTTGGGTCGGTTGAATAGGCGCTGAATTAACTTGGCTTTTCGAGTCATGCAACTAAATAGTAGTTGCAAATATAGTAACTATTCTTTAGTTACAAAATCCAAAATAGCCGCCCCCCAATTTTCCGCACCCCAGCCGCCGCGCACGTTGTGACCCACACCGGCGAGGAGGTGCGCCTTCTTGCTGCGGCCTTGGTGCTTGTCGTAAGCGTATTTGGCGTTGTCGATGGGAGCGACATCGTCGTCCAAACCGTGCATCCAAAGAAGGGCTCCCGGGTAGCGGGCCATGTTTCCGTCCACGTCGAATTGGTAATCCGTGGCCAGGGAAGCGGGTACACTGAGTCCGACGGCATCTTGAAAGAAGGCGTCTGCATTGGACTGCGGGCATTCCAGAACAAGTTTGTCGATTTTGAGGGGTCCCCCTTGCTCGCCGGCTTCTTGAGCGCCCGGTAAAGTCCCCAAGCTGTTGCCAAAGACCACCAGGCGGTCAGCGGTTAGGCCGCGGTCTTTGAGCCACCGCAGGGCGGCATGGAGGTCTTGGCGCATGCTGGCCGTTCCGGTGGAGGGCCCTTGGGAATTGCCAAAACCGCGGTAATCGTAGCATAGGACGCCGTAGCGGTGGTGCCCGCCGAGGTTGGCCATTTGGCGCAGGGCGTTCCAAAAGGCATTCATGGAATTGGCGTTGCCGTGCAAATACAGAATCACGGTGTCTGTGGCGATTTCCGCGGGGTCGCCCAGGTACAGCCCTTTGAGGGTGGCCTCATTCACCTTGTTGGCGGGGTCGGCCAAGGAAACCAAATCCATTTGGAGGATTTTGTCCGCGTCCACGCGGTAGGGGTCGTTGGCGTCGCCCGGAGGAAACACATAGGGTTCTGCGGCACCGCGGAGGAGGGCTGCGTCTACGTCGCAGGAGGTGGTTGCGGCAAACAGCCCAATCGCAGCCAGTCCGGCTGCAGCAAATCGAATCGTCTTGTTCATGGGATGCGGAAGGCCAAGGTGAAGTAAAGACCGCGGGCGCCGGTTCCCATAAAGGTGGGAACGGTTTGCTGCGGAACCATAAAGGTGCGGGTGGGATTCAGCCATTTGGCTTCCACGCCTGCTTCTATGCGTTTGCCCATCCAGCGCAATCCTCCGTGCAAATTGGGGTGCAGCAGCGTGCCCTGGTCGAATTCGGCAAGTCGGTAGGTGGGGTCGACCCAAATATCCGTTCCCAAATAGGGCTTGAAGCCCCAACCGGGGTTCCAAACGGTGTGCAGCCCGGCATTGGGGTAAATCCGCGTGGCGCCGTCGCGAAATCCAACGAGCAGCGTGCCGCCGCCAAAAGCATTGACTTCCGGCGTCCAACTTGCTTTTTTGCCCGGTGCGGAAATCCGCAACAAGCTGCCGGCATCCATTTGAAGCGACTGGAATCCCGCCGTCATGAGCTGCAGCCCGACGTAATCGGTGCGCCGTTCGGTGGCGCCGTGGGCTGTGTAAATAGACATCAAAGGAAGACGCGCGTCGTTGATCTGCGGTCCGCCCAAGGCGGCTCCTGTACGCCATTCGCCTTTTTCCAAGGGAGCGACCACGCGCGCGGCGTTGCAGCCAACCAACAAAAGGCCTGCTGCGAGTAAGGGGACAAAACGTTTCACCGGAACAAGTTAACACAATTTTAACGCTGCACGGGGTGCTGGGTGCGGATGTTAAAAGGGTGTATTCCGCATAAACCGCATGCCCATCCCCAAGGGTTGGGCGATGCGCGAAATCGCGCTAAAACAACCCGCTCACCGTCCCGTCGGCGGCCACGTGCATGTCTTCTGCGGCGGGCACCTCGGGGAGGCCCGGCATCCGCATCATGGCCCCGGTAATCGGCACCACAAACCCGGCACCGGCGGCTACTTCGACTTCCCGGACCGTTAAGGTGAATCCGGTGGGTCGGCCCAAGAGTGCTTCGTTGTCCGACAGGCTTTTTTGGGTCTTGGCCATGCAAATGGGGAAGTTCCCCATGCCCAAGGCGGTGAGGCGGTCCAGTTGCGCCGACGCCTGCGGCGCAAAGGCCACGTCGTCCGCTCCGTACCACCGGGTGGCGATGGATTCAATTTTGGATTTGAGCGGTGCATCCAGGTCGTACAGCCAGTGGATGGGCTTTTCGGGCGTTTGGGCAGCGGCCACCACGGCGCGTGCCAAGTCGGCGGCACCGGCACCCCCTTTCGCCCACGCGTGGGAGATGGCAAAACCGACGCCCAGCTTTTCGCAAGCCGCCTGAACCATCGTATAGTCCGCGGGGTCGTCTTGGGCAAAGGCGTTCAACGCTACCACTACCGGCAGCCCCAGAGACAGCAGGTTTTCTGCGTGTTTTTCCAAGTTGGGCAGGCCGGCCTTCAGGTCGCCGCTGCCGTGGTATTTCAATGCGCGCACGGTGGCCACAACGACGGCCACTTTGGGCCGCAGTCCGGCGGCGCGGGCCTTGATGTGCATGAACTTTTCTGCGCCCAAATCTGCGCCAAATCCGGCTTCGGTGACCACCCAGTCCGCGTAGCTCATGGCCATTCGGGTGGCCAACAAGGTATTGGTCCCTTGCGCAATGTTGGCAAACGGGCCGCCGTGCAGAATAGCGGGGTTGCCTTCCAGGGTTTGCACCAAATTCGGGCGGATGGCGTCCTTCATCAACAGCGTCATGGCCTCTTCCGCTTGCAACATGGAGGCGTAAACCGGCTCCCGGTCCCACGTGTCTCCTACGTAAATCCGACCCATGCGGGCTTTCAGGTCTTCCAAACTCTGGCTTTGGCACAAAATCGCCATGATTTCCGACGCCGCCGTAATGTTGAAGCCCCCTTCCCGAGGAACGCCCCCGTTTTTACCGCCCAGTCCGACGACAATCTGGCGCAGGGCGCGGTCGTTCATGTCCATGACCCGCTTCCACGCAATGGTGCGGGGATCCAACCGCAAGGATCGCTTCTTGGACTGCAGGTTGTTGTCAATCAAAGCAGCAAGGAGGTTGTTGGCTTTCTCGACGGCGGAGAAGTCGCCCGTAAAATGGAGGTTGATGTCTTCCATCGGGATGACCTGGGAATGTCCGCCGCCGGTGGCCCCGCCTTTGATTCCGAACACCGGACCCAGGGAGGGTTCCCGCAGCGCTGCTGCGCTCCGCAAGCCGATGTGGGCCAATCCGTCCGTGAGGCCGACGCTGACGGTGGTCTTGCCTTCTCCCGCCGGGGTGGGGGAAATGGCCGTAACCAGCACCAGGTTTGCGCCTTTTTCGTGTTCGGGGCGAAGCAGTTCCAAGGGAAGTTTGGCCTTGGTGCGGCCGTAAAATTCCAAAGCGTCAGCGGGGAGGCCAATTCGACCGGCCACGTCAACCAAGGGGCGCGGAGCGACGCCGCGTGCAATTTCCAAATCCGTCATGGGTCAAAGGTCGGGCACGAAAAGATTCCCGAGTAAGAGGAAGGTTAATTTTTACCCTAGAATTGATGCGCATGCGCCCCTCACCCAACGGAATGGCGAATGCGTTCAGTGGCGAATGCTCACGCTGCGGGGGGTTACCGCACCACCACGGCCGCCCGTTGCTGGGTACCGCTGGCATCGGTCCACCCCACCGTGTACCAACCGGCGGACAACGCCGGAACGATGCAGGATCGGTCTTCGAGGGTTGAAAAGCCTACGGTCTGTCCCCAGGCGTTGGTCCAAACAAGGGTTCCCCGGGGCTCAGGAAGGGTGGCATCCGACCCGCCCAACCACCGAAGGGCTTGGCCTACAGTAACGGGCTGCGGATACAGGTTCCAGGGTGTTTTTATGGGCTCTTCCAGTCCAATTCCGGTCACGGCAATTCCTTGGGTTACAGTATCGGTGCGGCAGGCACTGAAGGCGATGGCGGTCGCGGCGAAGGAGCCGTTGGAGGAATAGGTGTGGGTCACGCCCGGTGGATTGGAAGACCCCATCTGGGTGCCGTCCCCAAAGTCCGCCCAAACGGAATCAGCGCCGGCAGGTGCGGTAAAGCCCAGGGTGGTGCTGCCCAGGGCAATCATCCACGGTCCGCCAAACAAGGGGCACGGACTTACCGTCACGCAGGCGGAGTCTATGCCGCATGCATTGTAGGCCACCAAGCATGCCGTGTAAGGACCGGAGCCGGAATACGCATGTGAAATTTGGCCGCTGGAGGCGGTATCCGGGGCCCAGGTGCCGTCGCCAAAATACCAGCGGGAACTGTCTGCCAGCGAGGTTGTGCCGGTAAATTGGACCATTAGACCGGTGGCGGAAGCACTGGCAGTCGATTGCGGAAGTGGGCAGGCAAGCCCCCGGCGTTGGGCGTAGGGGCGCATGGAGCCGTTGCGGCTCTCCACCCACGTGGCGATGGCTTTGCCATTGAATTGACCGGCGAAGGCCACACGGCTTTTTACTCCGGTTGCATGGGTGGCAACGGGCAAGGGGGTCGCCAATGCAGGCAGTCCGACGCTGTTCAGCACCATCAATTTCAACGGTTTCGGGAATACGCCCATGGAATTGCCGTCGGAAAACACAAAGCAGGGCTGGTGGTTGATTACCCGGAGCGCTCCCTCGTGGGATCGGTTGGCGGTGCCAATGGGAAATACGGGTACGGCGTTGACTCCCAAGGGCCGAGCCCCAGTCTTCTTGTGGATTTTTTGGATGCTTTCGCCCGTGTTTTGTTGGGCACTGGTGGTCATGGTACACAAAGTCCACAAAAAAGGAGAGTCGTCCTCGTAGGCCAAGCGCAAGTTCATCTCGTACAACACCGACTGGTCCATGAAGTTGACGCCCGTACTGCCCCAAGGCAAAGAACCGTCGGGATTGATGCGTTGAATGAAACCTTGAAAATCAAAAGCTCCCGCCGCCGTGAATCCAAAATAGGCCGTGTCTCCCAAGGCAATGAGGTCGTACCGGCGGTTGAAGGTGGTGGTGTAGCCACTGATCAGGGGCACAGGGCCGGTCCACATGGGGAGTCCGGTACCGTGGTTGTACCGACGGGCATAGGGCGTGGAGGTGATTCCAAAATTGCCGCGGTCGTGAAAGACGACCAAAAACGTTCCGCCGGTCATGGCGACCATTTCGCCAATGCTGGTTTTGGTGCCGGACGCCGGATAAATGGTGGTGGGGTTGGTCCATACCAAAGTGCCTGTGGTGGAGAGTTTCACCAAGGTCCCGTAGTCGCCCGGGAGGTACCCCACAATGGTTTGACCATTCGGAAGGGGGAGGAGTTTGACGTCGTACCCGGTGCCCAAGTTGGTCCCGTTTGCCCCAAAAAGCAACATGCCAGAAGGGCTCACTTTCTGCACAATGGCCTCGTTGTTGCCGTCGGTTCGCGTAAACCCTACCAGCAAATTGCCGCTGGCATCTACGTGGGTGTCCCAGGTCATCAAATACGTGCTCATGGTGCCCCCGTAGAGGACAACGCCGGTTGCACCCAGCAGCGGCACACCCGCAGTGTCCAGCAACTGGGCCCGGAGCTGGTAATTCTGAGGCGACGCCACGTTGGTCCAAAAGGCAATCCACGTCCGGCCGTCCGGCAAAACCTCGCTGTGTGCATCTTCGGTGGGCAAGTTGGCCACAAGGGTGTTCACGTGGGTTTGCGGGGTCCACTGGGCGTTGGCGGAGAATGCAAACAGGAAAACATTCAGAATAAAGAGGTATAGGTTGCTGCGGACGGGATTTTTCAAGGAGTCGGAGTTTGTTATTCAAATCTAACCCAATAATTGGATCGCGGCGTACGTTTTTGCGCTTCTACCCCTTTTGGCCCCGGTCTATTCAAGGTTTCGCATTTTGTACGAAGGGATAGGTATCTTTTTTAAGGCATTTGGAGCACCCCGTTTGAACAAGGACTACTTTTGTTCCAACCTTATACAACCTGAATTACCCCCCTTTTCATGCAATTGTTTATCAATCTCCCTGTAGAAGATATCCAGCGCTCTCGCTCGTTCTTTGGTGCGTTGGGGTTTGACTTTGTAGAGGGATTTTCCGGGCCAGACAACGTGTGCGTGCGGTTGTCGGATCAGCAATTTATCATGTTGCTGAATCGCCCCCGATTTGCGGACTTTGTGAAAGGGGAAGTGGCGGATCCCCAGCGCGCGGTGGGCTGCACCTTGTCGATCCATCTGGATCATCGGGAAGAAGTGACGTCCCTGGTTGAAAAGGCCTTTGCGTTAGGGGCTCGACCCAATTTACCTGCAGCGGACCACGGTTTTATGCTGGGCTGGAGTTTCTTGGACCTGGATGGCTACCTCTGGGAGCCTTTTTGGATGGACCCGGCGCATGTTGCAGCTCAGGTGACGCAGTAAGGTCGATCGATTCAAAACGCACTTTCCAGCCCACCGGTTGGTTGGCCTATCCCCCAATCACCACCGATGTCATGGAAATGGATCCCATTACGACTTGGTCGTTGAAAAAGCGCAGGGATTCGTCGGTACGTTGCAGCCCTGCCGCATAGAGCAGGGGCCAGTAGTGGTCCGGGGTGGGGACTGCCAAGCGAAAGGCACTGCTGGCGTCCGGGAGCCGGTCCAGCAATTTCCAATCCCGTTCGGTTAACGCTTTTTTGAAACCGGCATTGGCTTCGTCGGCCCAGTCGTATCCGCTGAGGGGGCTGTACCAATCGATGCGTCCCAAGTTGTGGACCATGTTGCCGCTGGCAACAATCAGTACGCCGCGTTCCCGCAGGGGCTGGAGTAAAGCTCCCAATGCGCGGTGATCGGCGAAGGAGCGCCTTACATCCAAACTCATTTGGACCACAGGCAATTGGGCCTTGGGGTACATGCGGCACAGGACAGACCAACAGCCGTGATCCAAGCCCCAGAGCTCGTGGTCCAGCTGGACCGGGGCTTGTTCTTTTAGCGCGGTCTGGACGTCATGGGCCAGGGGGAGCGAACCCGGGGCCGGATACTGCACCTGGAACAGGGCCTCGGGGAATCCCCCGAAGTCGTGGATGGTTTTGGGCCTTGGCATGGCAGTGACCGCGATGCCTTCGGTCATCCAGTGGGCGGAGATGCACAAGATTGCTTGAGGCTCGGGCAGGTTCTCGGCCAGGGCTTGCCAGGATTTGGTGAATTCGTTGTTTTCCAACGCATTCATAGGGCTTCCGTGGCCTACAAAGAGCACCGGAAAGCGGGGGGTTTTGGGAAGGGAAAAAAGCGAGGTAAGGTCCATGGCGTTGGATGATTAGCAGCGGCCCAAGGCAAACCGTTCGGTTATCAAAAGGAAGCGGGTTTTCCCAGCTTGGACTTTTTAATCTTTCGGTAAATCCGATTTTTCCGAGATCCCTTCCAGGGGAAGGTCATTTTTGTCCTTCCCTTCCAGGCGCTCTAGCCAGGAGAAGGAGCGCTTGAGAAGCAGAGGGGTATTCAGCGTGGTAAATAGCCCCATAATGACAAGGATACTGAACACCTCAACGCCAATCAGGCCTTCTCGGTACGCAATATTGGCGATGACCAGTTCCATGATGCCGCGTGCATTCAGTCCAATTCCCAAGGTAAGTGCTTTGCGGTGCTTGAGCCCTGCAAATCGGGCCCCGAGGTAACCGCCCACAATTTTACTGGCAAAGGAAACGGCAACAATGGCCACCAACAACCCCCATTGATGAATGGCGCCAAATCGAAACTCCAATCCAATTCCTGCAAAGAAGATGGGGGCCAAAAATCCCATGGCCATGCCGTTGGTCGTGTTTTCAAAAGTGCGCATGTGCCGCACCCCAATTTGGTCCTTGTTTAACAGCATGGACGCAAAAAAGGCCCCAATGATAAAGTGAAGACCCACGGATTCTGTGAGCGAAGCAAAAATCAGGATGAAGGCAAAGATGATCGCAATAAGCGATTCTTTTCCCCGCATGATTGCCAGCAGTTTGTCCAGCTGAATTTCAATGAAATTGGGTTTTGCACCCAGTCGGTTGATCAACTTGTACGCCAAAACCAACCCAGCCACCATCAAGACAATTTTACCCAGCGTAATGCCAATCCGAACCCCAATGACATTGACCTCCGCTCCTCTTAGTTCATGCAGGTCCAGCAAGATTCCCAAAATCGTCAAGGCCAACACATCGTCGAAAATCGCCACCGAAATAATGCGTTGCCCAATTTCGCTTTTGAGTTGCCCCAAATCCATGAGAATGCGCACGCTAACCGGCAACGCCGTTATGGCCACGCACAGGCCTACGAAAATGGCGCTAAAACTGTCGAGTTTAAAGACATGGCCCACCCAATAGCCGGATGCAATGGGCAGGAGAAAAGCAAATAAGCTGATGAACAGGCTTTTTCCTCGTGAGGTTTTAACCACTTGGTTGATGGGGATCTCCAAGCCGGCAATAATGACCAAGAGAAAAACCCCCAAATCGGAAATAACCTTCAATTCTTCCGTGCGAACAATCAGATTCAACATGGAAGGCCCCAGGATAACGCCAGCAAGAATTTCGCCAATCATAGCCGGCTGACGAAGTCGTTCCATGACTTCGCCCAAAACCTTGGCCAATACCAACAGCAACAGCAAGTTGGCAAAAAAGGGGAGATGAAGAGCGGGCAGTGGATTCATAACAAGGGTATGCCAAAGATACGGAGGCTACCGAAGCAATGGGTATCTTTGCGCCATGGCCAAGAAGATTCGCAAACAAGACGTACTGGACTACCACGAAGGCAGCCGTCCAGGCAAAATAGAAGTCATCCCCAGCAAGCCGTCCAATTCGCAAAGGGACCTGAGTATTGCCTATTCCCCCGGCGTGGCCGAGCCGTGTTTGGAAATTGCCGCCAACCCCGCAGACGCCTACCGCTACACCGCGAAGGGCAACTTGGTGGCCGTAATCTCCAACGGAACCGCGGTTCTGGGACTGGGAGACATTGGACCGCTGGCTTCCAAGCCGGTCATGGAAGGCAAGGGCGTGCTCTTCAAAATATTTGCCGACATCGACACCTTCGACTTGGAGTTGGACACCAAAGACCCCGACAAGTTCATTGAGACCGTCAAGATCCTGTCCCCCACCTTCGGAGGCATCAACCTGGAAGACATCTCTGCACCCGACTGCTTTTACATCGAGCAACGTTTGCGCGAAGAGTTGGACATTCCCATCATGCACGACGACCAACACGGCACCGCCATCATTACCGGGGCTGCCTTGCTCAACGGCCTGGAAGTCGTCAAGAAAAAGATCGGCAAAGTCAAGGTGGTCTTCAACGGCGCCGGAGCCAGCGCCATCAGCTGCGCCACCCTGTACCTGGCTTTGGGCGTCAAACCCGAGAACCTGACCGTCTGCGACTCCAAAGGCGTCATTCACGCCGACCGCGACGACTTGACCGAAGAAAAAAAGCGTTTTGCCCGCGCCACCAAGTTGCGCACTTTGGAAGAAGCCCTGAAGGACGCCGACGTCTTCGTAGGTCTCTCCAAAGGGAACATCCTCAGCCCAGAAATGGTGCGGAGCATGGGCAAGAACCCCATCGTTTTTGCCCTGGCCAATCCCGATCCGGAGATTGATTACGCCACGGCCATGGCGGCCCGCAAGGACATCATCATGGCAACCGGCCGGTCCGACAACCCGAACCAAGTGAACAACGTGCTGGGCTTTCCCTTCATTTTCCGGGGAGCTTTGGATGTGCGGGCCACCAAGATCAACGAAGCCATGAAGTTGGCGGCGGTGCACGCCATCGCTGGCCTCGCCAAGGAATCCGTCCCCGAGGTGGTGAACTTGGCCTACGGCGAACGCAACCTCGCATTTGGCCCCACCTATTTGATTCCCAAGCCCTTCGACCCCCGCTTGATCTACACGGTGGCGCCGGCCATTGCCCGTGCGGCCATGGAAAGCGGCGTGGCCCAAAAGCCCATCACGGACTGGCTCGCGTACGAAGAGCAGTTGCGCAACCGATTGGGCCGCGACGACAAGTTTGTCCGGCTCATCATGCAAAAAGCCCGCAGCGCTCCCAAGCGCCTGGCGTTCAACGAGGCTGATACCTACCGCGTTCTCAAAGCCGCCCAGATTTGCTACGAGGAAGGCATTGCCGAACCTATCTTGCTGGGGGATCCCGAGCGCATTGCTCAACTAAATGCCGAATATTTCTTGGGGTTGGAGTCGCTCACGGTAATTGATCCCCGGATGCCCAAGGCCCCCAATTCGGAAGCATACGCCGCAGCCTACTACAAAGACCGCCAACGCCGAGGCATCAGCCAGGAAGAAGCCCGCCGCCTCATGCGGAACCGGGATTTCTACGGCCCCATGATGGTGAAGCACGGGCACGCCGACGCGTACGTGACCGGCAGCACTACGAAGTATTCCCGCGCGGTCAAGCCGGTTATGGAAATATTGGGACCCAAGTCCAGCCAAACCCGGGTTGCCGGCATGTACATCATGTTGACCAAGCGCGGCCCCATGTTCTTTGCAGACACCACCTTGAACGAAGACCCCTCTGCTGAACAATTGGCCCAGATTGTGGCTGTAGTGGCGCAGTCCGTCAAGCGGATGAACATCGTTCCCAAGGTGGCTCTTTTGAGTTTTAGCAACTTTGGGTCGCACCGCGGGGTGCTGCCCACCAAAATGCGCAAGACCCTCGATCTCATCCGGGAGCGCATGCCCGACTTGATCATCGACGGCGAAATGCAAGCCAACTTCGCGGTGGACAATGCCCTGCTCAAGGAGATGTTCCCCTTCTCGGAGCTGGTAGACAACGCCCCAAACGTGTTCATCTTCCCCGGATTGGCGTCGGGCAACATTTCCTACAAGTTGCTTCAGAGTTTGGCGGGCATGGAGGCCATTGGTCCGTTGCTCACCGGCCTGGAATACCCGGCCCACGTGTTGCAAATGGGATCCAGTGTGCGGGAGATTGTCAATACCGCCGCGATGGCAGTGGTAGACGCCCAGCCGCGCCATGGTAAGTAAATGATGAAGAAAAAAAAACGGGGGCCACGGCCCCCGTTTTTTTTGCCCACCGGCTCTAGCTTGCTCGCTGCCTGCCGACGGCGGGCAACCGCGTAAACGCATAAGCGGCGACCGCTGCCAGAATTCCACAGAGAACCCACAGCGCAGAAAAGCCAACCGATTCCGTCGAAAAGGCGGCCACGGTTCGGGTTCCCAATAAGGGGGCCAGGATATGGGCCGTCGAATACGCTCCGGCATACAGCCCCAAATAACGTCCCCGCGCGCGGTCTCCTCCGCGCTTGGTGGTATACGTCACCATGAACGGCATGGCCAAAATTTCCGAAACCGACAGCAACCCCATGTTGAGCAAGAGGACAAAGATCCCCGGAACCACCGGCAAAATCCAGAAACCGACGGCCAGTGCACCGCAACCGGCGGCAATGACCTTGCGCGGAGCAAACCGATCGCCCATCCACTGCACCGTGACCATTTCAAACAAGACCACCACCGCCCCGTTGAAGGCAATGATCCACCCAATCTGGTCCTCGGCCAGGCCGTGGATGGAGCGGTAGTAAAGCGGGAGCGAGCTGATCAATTGAAAGAAAACGGTGGCGTAGACCAGTACAAGCACCACAAAGCCGAGAAAGGGAAGGTCGGTCCACGGGGATTTGCGCTCCGATGCGTCTGTTTCTGACGCCATGGGGTTGGTTGCCGCGGGCGCATTGGCACCCACTGCGGGCTCCCTCCCGTTCGAAGATGCCTCGGCCAACCCGGGTTTTGGGGCGTAGGAACCGCGTCGTCCTTTGAAATAGTAGGCCAAAAAACCGCCAGCGACCAAGCAGGTGAGGGCGTCGGCGTAGAAGAGGCCGCGGTAGCTCCAAAGGGCCAAAACGCCTGCCAGGGCCGGCCCAACCGTAAAGCCCAAGTTGACCGCCATGCGGTTGAGGGAAAAGGCCTTGGTTACCTTATCCGGCGGAGAGAAGGCGTAAACGGCAGTGCCGTTGGCCGGCCGAAGGGTGTCGGCAACGGCGGCGGTGGCCAAGACGCCCCAAAAAAGGCCCCAGAAAGAAGTAAGGAAAGAAAGGACAAAGAAGCCAATGCCCCCGCCCACCAAGGCCATCACCTGAACGGTGTAGGCACCGAGTTTATCGGTTAGCCATCCTCCGCTCAGCGAACCAATGACGGAGCCCGCGCCGAAGGCAGCCATGACCCATCCCGTATCCTCCAAGGAAAAGTGCAGGGCTTGGGTGAGGTACAAGCTCAAGAAGGGCAGGACCATGGTGCCGCTCCGGTTGACAAACATGATTATCGCCAGCACCCATGCGTCGCGCGTGAGGCCGGTGAAAGCGTCGGTATAAAGGGCACGGATTTTGCGCACGTCGGTACAAAGATACCTTACCTTTGTGCCCATGAGGACCCGGTCGTTGTTGTTTTTTCTTTTGGTTTTGGGCTTTGGGACTCCCGTTTGGAGCCAACGTTCAAGCAGCGAATTGTTCAATGGTGAGCGCGAATGGCTGCACGAATACGGTTATTCCTTGGGAGCGGTAGTAGGCTCGTACGGGGCTGCGCCCATGGTATACCACCTCAGCCAAGGAATTTTGTATACCCCTCGGTTGATTTTCCCTTTTAAAAACTCCGGTTCGCTGGACGTTGTTCCCCATGTGGGCGTGGGGCTGACGTCTTCCTTACTCTTGGGCCGTAGCAATCTGATAAGCACCGACGTGGGGGCATCGGTCCATGTGAATGCAGGACTGGGGTCCACCCTATCGAACACCGGCTCATTTGGAGCGTTTTATGGTTTGGGATTTCAATCCTACACCATTCACGTGTTCGACTTTTTAAATCCCGGGAACCCCGTTTATCAACCTCAAACCTATGTAGGGCCGGTGGCCGATGCGGGCATTCGGTTTTTTCTTTACGGCTCTCCGGTTGCCTTGACCATTCAGTACGCCCCCACCATTTACGTCCCTGCTTCCGCAAGGAACTACGGAATCCAGGGGATGGCAAGCGCTCGTTTGATGTACGGGTTGTACTAAGACTAGGCCGGACTCAGGAATTTCTTTACGGTTTCCGCAAGTACTTTTCCGTCCACTTGGCCGGAAAGGGCCGTACGGCAAGCTCCCATGGCTTGTCCCAACTGCGATGCATTGTTCCATCCATTGTCTGCCAATATCTTTTGAACGGCGGCTTCTAAGGCTGCGGGATCCAGGGGCGCAGGCAGGTATTCTTCGATGACTTTGAGCTGACCTTCTTCCGGTTCTGCCAAGTCCGGACGGTTTTGTTGGCGGTAAATGGTTGCACTTTCCAAGCGTTGTTTTTTCAAACGTTGAAGCAACTGGATTTCTTGGTCTTCTGTCAACGAACCTCCGGCTCCGGGCTCGGTTTTAGCAACCAAGAGCGCAGCGCGAATTGCCCGAACCGTTTCCAATCGAATTTTATCTTGGGATTTCATGGCCAATTTGAGGTCGGCCGTCAATCGTTCTTCCAGTGCGGGCATGGGGGCTCAGTCTACGTTGTCGTGCAAAAATCGGTTGTGGGTGCGGAAGGTCAAGTCGTCGCCCTCTCCATTTAAAGCAGTGGAGCTCAACGGTTGTTGTTGGGAAATCAAACTGTGGTCTACCGCAACGCCTGCCCGTTGAAAAGCGGGTACTTGGGCAAATTCTTCGGCGCCATTGCGCTGAACACTTTTAAAGGTGTGGTTGAATGCCCGTAGGTTGCGACGGCGTTCTGCGGCCATTTGCTGCATGGCTATTTCCACCCCTTGTTCCATGGGGTCTGTTGCGCCGTGCGAGTTGTCGAAGTCCTCCACCGGCAGAGAAAGATGGGGTGCCGTTTTCACTTCAAAGCGAAGGTGTGCAGGAACGGGGGGTTCTGCAGGCGTGTCCTGGGCTTTTGGCTTGCGCATTCCCAAGGCCTCTTCCAGGGCCATCAATTCGTCCAAGGTGTGGCGTTTGATTCCGGGCGCCTCCTCCGAGGCATCCAGGGAGGGTTCGCTTTCGGCAACCCCCATTCCCGATTGTACTTCCGCTTGAAGCGCCTCGTCCCTGTTTGGCGTGGCGGCCTCTTCGGTCAAACCGGCATTGGTCAGGGGAAGGTCCCATTCCATAACCGCCGTTCCGGATTCTTTCAACGCAAAGGCCTGCTCTGCCCCTAAGTCAAAGGGGGAAATAAACGCCACTTCTTGGGTGGGTTCATTGGAAATGGGCTCAGGTGCCAGGTCTCGGATGACAAAATCATCAAAGTCGAACAGGGTTGGGACGGCTTCAATTTTGTAAACCGGGGAATCCGAAGGGGCAGACAGTTCCATTTCGACAACCTCGGCAACCTCGGCAACTACAGCAACCTCGGGCAGCGGCTGGGAGCGATCGTCCCCGTTGACCAAAGGTTCCTCGACGCTGTTTAAAATGGGCGATTCCGTCATTTCTGCAGGGGCAGGGCTTGCAACGGACACTTCGGCGAGGGGGGCGTCAAAGGCGGCGTTTCGTTGGGCGTGAACGGAGTCTGTATGCAGGTCGTGGACCACTTTGGCTTCTTCTTTTGGAGCCATCCCAGACCGAATGGTGTTTGCCTCAAATCCGGTCGCGATGACTGTTACTTGAATGGCCTGCCCCAATGCGGAGTCTTCTCCGATTCCCATGATGATATTGGCATTTCCTCCGGCTTCGTTCTGAATGAAGTCGTTGATTTCGCCAATTTCATCGAAGGTGATTTCGTGTTCGTTGGATCCGGAGACAATCAACAGCAACACGTTTTGGGCTCCATGGATTCGGTTGTCGTTGAGCAACGGACTGTCCAAGGCTCCTGCGATGGCGTCGGTGGCACGGTTGGGACCACCTGCCTGAAAAGAGCCCATAAGCGCTGTGCCGCTGCCCGCAAGAACGGTTTTGGCGTCCCGGAGGTCAATGTTGGTGCGGTAGTGGTGGGTGATGACTTCGGCGATCCCCCGTGCGGCTGTTGCCAAAACCTCGTCGGCCTTGTTGAAGCCGGCCTTGAAGCCCAAATTGCCGTAAACCTCGCGCAATTTGTTGTTGTTCACCACAATCAAGGAATCCACGACGGAACGCAATTTCTCAATCCCGGCTTCTGCTTGGCGGGCGCGCACATTGCCTTCAAAAGCGAAGGGCAGGGTCACAATTCCTACCGTGAGAATGCCCATTTCTTGAGCCGCTTTGGCAATAATGGGTGCAGCCCCTGTTCCTGTACCGCCTCCCATTCCAGCCGTGATAAAGGCCATTTTGGTGTTGGACGACAACAAGGCTTTGATTTCGTCCACGCTTTCTTGGGCGGCACTTGCCCCAATCTCCGGATTGGCTCCTGCGCCCATCCCTTCGGTGAGGTTTTGCCCAAGTTGGATTTTGGTTTCCACGGGACTGTGCTCCAAGGCTTGCGCATCCGTGTTGCAGACCACAAAATCTACGCCGTTGATTCCAGCAAGCTTCATGTAGTTCACGGCATTGCTTCCTCCTCCACCGACGCCAATGACTTTGATCACGGACGAGCGGTTTTTAGGAAGGTCAAAATGCAAACCGGTGGGTTGTTCAGGGGGTGTATGCATGGTAGATTATTCTTCGTCGATGAACTTGACAAATTTTTGAACCCAGGATTCGAAGAAATTCTGGCGTTTTTGGGGCATGGAATCTTGGGGCAAAGCCTCTTCGTTCGCGTTTTCGTTGCTGGCGCTGTCGTCGATGCCAAGAGGAGCCATGGGAGCATCTGCAATGGACGGTGCTTCGGTGCCAAGGGCCGGGGAGCCGAATGCGGTAGCCGCGGCATTGGGTGCGGCAACACCCGCAGAAAGGGGGGCAAAAGCGGCGTCGTCCATGGGCTCGAGTTCCGGATTGGCCACCATTGGAAATTCAATTTTGCTCTCCAATCCTTTCATCAACAATCCAACGGCGGTTGCATAAATGGGGCTCGACAATTCTGCGCCATCGGCCTGTCCGGCAAGGTGTTCGTTGGGGTATCCAATGCGGGTATACATTCCGGTAACGTATTCCACCAATTGCTTGATGTGCTTCAATTGGGATCCGCCGCCGGTCAAAACGATGCCGGCAATGAGTTTCTTGCGGGGTTGGTCGTGGCCGTATGCTTTGATCTCCGAGTACACGGCCTCGATGATTTCCACGCAGCGCGAGTGGATGATCTTGGAAAGATTTTTTAAGCTGATTTCTTTGGGATCATGCCCACGCAGACCGGGAATGGAGACAATTTCGTTGTCTTTGTTTTCCCCGGGCCAAGCAGAACCAAACCGCACCTTCAAGAGCTCGGCTTGCTTCTCGATGATGGTGCAGCCCTCCTTGATGTCGTTGGTGATCATGTTCCCACCGAAAGGAATAACGGCCGTGTGCCGAATGATTCCGTCTTTGAAAATGGCGACATCCGTGGTTCCTCCGCCGATGTCCACCAAAACGACGCCCGCCTCTTTTTCTTCTTGGCTCAAGACGGCCTCTGCAGAAGCCAAGGGCTCCAAATTGATGTCGTGCACCTCCAGATTGGCGCTTTTTACGCAACGGGCAATATTGCGGATGCTCGTCACCTGGCCTACCACAATGTGGAAGCTGGCTTCGAGCCGACCGCCGTACATGCCCCGTGGCTCAATGATGTCGCTTTGGCCATCTACCCGGTATTCCTGCGGCAAAACGTGGATAATTTCTTCTCCGGGATTCATGACCAATTTGTGGACATTGGCCGTCAGTCGTTCCAAGTCGGCATCCTCGATCACAGACTCCCGGTCTTCGCGGGTGATGTAGTCGGAGTGCTGCAAGCTGCGGATATGCTGCCCAGCGATGCCTACCACAACGCTGTTGATGGTCAATTGGGCATCTTCTTCGGCCAACGCCGTCGCCCGCTCAATGGAATCAACGGTTTGGACAATATTCGTCACCACGCCTCGCTGCACCCCCAAGCTCGGTGCTTTGCCCATTCCAATGATCTCGATTTTGCCAAATTCGTTGCGCTTACCGACAATGGCAACAATTTTGGTGGTGCCTATGTCCAGGCCGACTGCGATTTTTTCCATGGAGTGGGGATTCATTCGTGCAATGAGTAAACGACTTGGCCGTTGAACCGAACGTTCACTTGGCTCAAAGAGTCAAGGAGTCCGGCTTGGGTCATGTAGGTGTAAAAAACAGAGAGCCGGTGGGCTTTGTCATCGAACCGAAGGGGACGTCCCCACACCAAGGCATGGGGGGCAAAAGCGGGGTAGGCGGTGAAGGTTCCGAGCCGGTCGACTTCCAGTCCCGACCACCCTCCGGGGAAGGTGGAATGGGTGGCAGCGGCCTCCAACAAACGAAATCCTTGCTGAATCCGGGCGGAATCCAAGTCGCCCGTGAGGACGGGTACGGCTGCGGTTGCGCGCTTCGATAGGGGCATAGCATGCCCTTTGGTGTCCAAGTAAAAGGACTTATCTATCTGAATTACACGCACTTTAGCTATTTTTTGTTGAATCCGAACATGCAGGGTTCCATCCCAAGTTGAAAATACTTCGGCTTTTTCCACCAGGGGATGCGTCTCCAAGGTTTCTTCCAACAATCGAATGTTAATTTCTTTTCGGATTTTTCCGCTGAATGGAGCCCCCATTTTCGCGGCCAATTGCCGCAAATCTTGCTCCGCCAGAAGGGGCTGATCCGCGGGTTGTTCCAGCATCCAATGGATGCCGGCGATTTTCCGGTTGGACTGGTGCTGCACCCCCAAAGCGGCCCCTGCAAAGAGGACCACGGTCAGTGCCCCCAGCAGGCCCGTTAACAAGGCTTTTTTCCACGGAAAACTCATTGGGCCGATGGGGAATTAAGCGGTTGAAATCCGTCAGAGAAAAGAGCTTCCAAAGGAGCGACCATCCGGTCGATGTCTCCAGCGCCCAGCGTTAGGAGCAATTCGGGCTGATTTTGGCGGGTCCAGTCGATGACCTCTTCCGGTGACAAAACACGCGGTTGCTTGCCTTCGGGGAAGACCGCGGCCAGCGCTTCCGAGGTAATGCCCGGCAGCGGGAGTTCCCGCGCCGGATAGATAGGAAGGAGAAACACCTCGTCTGCGGTTTGCAGCGACAGGGCGAATTCGTCCAAAAAATCCCGGGTGCGCGTAAACAAATGCGGTTGAAAGACTGCCGTCAGACGCTTGTTCGGGAAAAGCTGCCGCGCTGCGGAGAGGGCCGCCCGGATTTCCGTGGGGTGGTGGGCGTAATCGTCGATGTAGACCGACTGTGCGGAGCGGTGACGTACGTCGAACCGACGGGCTACGCCGCGAAAACTTTGAATGCCCGCCGCAATGGCTTCGGCCGGTACCCCCAGCAAGTGCGCAGCGGCAGCCGCCCCGACGGCATTCTGGATGTTGTGGAGTCCGGGAAGCCCGGCGCGGACTCCGTGCATCACGATGCCGTCCAGATGCAGGTCAAAAACTTGGAAGCCCTCTTCCATCCGGAGGGAGGTGGCTTTGTAAGGGGCTTCGGGCAAATCGACGCCGTACGAAATACCGCCGAGGTTCAACCCGCCGGCTTCCAGCAGGGTGCCGCCGTTTTGCAGGGTAATGCGGGCAAAGGATTCAAATGCGAGGCGAGCACCCTCTGGGGTCCCGTAAATATCCAAGTGGTCGGCGTCGGTGCTGGTGACCAAGGCAATCCGCGGGCGCAGATGCAAAAAGGACCGGTCGAATTCGTCCGCTTCCACCACGGTGATGGGCCCGGATCCCGCAACGCGGTTGGAACCGAAATTGGTTGCGATCCCGCCCAAGAACGCCCGAGCTCCGGTATCGGCTTGGTGTAAAATCCACGCCAGCAAACTGGAGGTGGTTGTCTTTCCGTGGGTGCCACCGACCGCCACACAAATCCCTTCGTTCGCCCAGGCGGCCAAGACTTCTGCCCGCTTGAAACATGCAAATCCGGACGATTCAAAGTGGATGCGCTGGGGGTGATTGGCGGGCACGGCAGGGGTCCATACCACCAGAACGTCGTGCGGTTGGTTGAAAACAGGCGGCAAGGCCTCCACCCGTTCGTCCGTCGTAAACCAAATTCCTTCTTGGACCAAGGCATCGGTCAGGGGAGACGGGGTTTTATCGTACCCCCCTACGGTCCATCCCAAGGCCATGGCGTGGCGGGCCAAGGCACTCATGCCAATGCCGCCAATGCCCAGGAAATAGGCCACACGGACGGGGGGAAGCTGAAGGGGGTTGGACATCACAGGGCTTGCACAATGTGTTCGACAATGGCTTCGGTCGCTCGGGGAAGGGCCAAGGCCAAGGAGTTCTGGCGCAACCGTGCCAGCTCTTCCGGACGACGGAATGCCTCCAATACCCGTTCGGACAAGGTGTTTATTTGCGTTTCAGGAACCAAAACGGCGGCCCCGGCATTTTCAAGCGCGCGGGCGTTGTGGGTCTGGTGGTCTTCGGCCACATTGGGCGATGGAACCAAGAAGGCAGGCAGTCCGGCACAGGTCAATTCGCTGAGCGTTCCTGCACCTGCCCGGCTGATGACCAGGTCCGCCGCCTGGTACAAGGTGGGCATGTCCTGTACAAAGGCGGTCAGATGAACGTCCTTGGCGTCTGCGGGCAGTTGTTTTCTAAGGCTTTCGTGGTACAGCCCTCCGCACTGCCAAAACACCTGAATGCCTTCGGCGGTCCACCGGGGCCATGCCTGGGCAACGGCTTGGTTGATGGCCCGCGCGCCCAAACTGCCGCCCAGCACAACGAGGATGGGGCGGAGGGGGTCCAATCCCAGGCGAAGCGCCGCGGCATTGCGTTGTTCGGGGGTAACCGGGTGTTGCGCGAGTTCGGCAACGGCCGCGCGCACCGGATTGCCGGTTTTGTGGGTAATGCCTGCGGGGAACCATTGCTCCATTCCGTCGTATGCCACACAAACCGCTGCGGCCCGCTTGGAAACCCACCGGTTTGTCACACCGGCATAGGAGTTTTGTTCTTGTACCAGGGTAGGTATGCCCATGCGCTGTGCCATCCACAGGGTGGGGGCGCTGGCATATCCTCCCGTGCCAATGACGGCGTCGGGTTGAAAGCGGCGCAAGAGCCGGTAGCACTGCACCAAGCTGGAAGCGATTTTCCAGGGCAGTCCGGCATTGGCAAGCAATTGTTTACGTTGGAATCCCGCCATGGGAAGGCCGGTTATGCGGTAACCTGCCGCGGGCACCTTGTCCATTTCCATGCGGCCCGAGGCACCCACAAATTCGATTTCGCAGTGGGGGAATCGGGCACGCAGGCCGTCGGCAATGCTGATTGCCGGAAAGATGTGGCCACCGGTACCCCCACCTGACAACAGAAAACGAAGCGGAGCGCTCATAGGGCAGGTAGTTCGTTGGGGTCTTTATCGAGGATGGACTCTTCGCCGCCCACGGCAAAAGCACCGTCGGCTTCGGCGTCGTCTCCTTCGCCTCGGGAAACACTGAGGATCATGCCCATGGCCACGCAGGTCATTAAAATCGACGAACCTCCCTCACTGACGAGGGGAAGCGTTTGGCCGGTTACAGGGAAGAGATCCACAGCGACCAGCATGTTGGTAAATGCTTGAAAAACAACGGAAAAGCCTAGTCCAATCGCCAACACATGCCCGTTGTTGTCTGGAGCGCGCTGCCCCACCCGCACGGACTGCAGGAAGATCCAAACGTATACCAAAACCAATGCTCCGCCGCCTAGGATTCCCCATTCTTCGATGACCAGGGCATAGATGAAGTCGGTGTTCTTTTGCGGTAAAAAGTTCTTTTGGATGCCCCGACCGGGTCCTTGTCCCAAAATATGGCCTTGGGCAATCGCCATTTTGGCCATGTCGACCTGGTAGGTATCGGCGTTCTCCTTGGTTCCTGAAAAATTCTCAATGCGGGAAATCCATGTGTCCACGCGGTTGGGAAAAACACCGGGAAAGGCTTTGGCGGACAGCACGAAAAGAAGCAGAAAACCGGCGGCAATGCCCACCAATTGGGCATAAGCTTTGCGCGGAAATCCAGCCGTCCAAAGGACCACAGAGGCATTCAAGAAGATCAGCACAGCCGTGGACAAGTTCGCCGGCACCACCAGCCCGCAGATGAGCGCCAACGGAAGTACCACGTTCCACGCTCCTTCCCGGAGCGTTTTTGGGGCGTTTTTCCGGGTAAGCACCCGGCTCAAATGGGCCACCAGTACGATATTGGCCAGGGCGGAAGGCTGAAAACTCACGCCTCCCAAGCGAAACCACCGTGCGGCATTGGCTCCTGCAATGGTTCCGCCCGTCATCAGGGTATAGCCCAGCAAGGGCACCACCAATGCAAGCCCCAAGAGGGCAAGCGCCCCAAAGTACTTGCTGGGCATCCGGTGCACCAAAAAGGCAACCAACAGTCCGGCGGAAATAAAAGCGAAATGGCCCACCAGTCCGTTCCGGCTTCCGCTAAATACGGGGAGGAACGAGAACACCATCAAGGCCAAAAACAGCATCCACAGGATGGTGTTGCCTTGAAATAAGCGTTTGAGGAGGGCGCGCACGGGGAGTAGTTGAATAGAGGGCGTTAATTACAGACTGCGTACGGCAGCTTTGAACTGGCGTCCCCGGTCTTCGTAGTTTTGGAACAAGTCGAAGCTGGCACAGCAAGGAGAAAGCAATACGGTATCTCCTTTGCGGGCCAAACTGTAGCTCGCTTTCACAGCGTCTTCCATCGAATGGGTTTCGACCACAGGCAGGTGGCTGTTGGCAAAGGCCGCAAGGATTTTGGAATTGTCTACCCCGAGGCAAACAATTGCTTTGACTTTGCTCGCCACCAAGGACATCAGCTCGGAATAGTCGTTGCCCTTGTCCACCCCGCCGACAATCCAGACGGTGGGGTGCTGCATGCTCTCCAGGGCATAGTACGTGGAGTTGACGTTGGTTGCCTTGGAGTCGTTGATGAAGGAAATGCCGTGGACGGAAGTGACGGTTTCCAAACGGTGTTCCAGGCTCTCGAAGTGAGCGAGGCTTTCGCGAACGGCTTCTTGGCGGACCTGAAGAAGTCGGGCAGAAAGGCCAGCGGCCAGGGAATTGTAGGCGTTGTGTTTGCCTTGAAGGGCGAGTTCTTCGATGGTCATGGTTTCCTGGGTTTTTGGGTCCGTGAGGGTATAGGTTTGAGGGCCGGTGGCGAAAGCGCCGTAGGCACCGGGAGTTGCAGGGGGAAGGAGGCTAAAGGGGAGCATTTGGGCGGCCACGGGGTGGGCCGCTAGGGCTTTGGCGGTTTCGGGATCTTCCAAGCAGTACAAGAAGAAGTCTTCGGGGGTTTGCGCCTGGGCAATCCGCATTTTGGATCCGGCGTAGTTCTCCATTCGGTACTGGTACCGGTCCAAATGGTCCGGGGTGATGTTGCACAAAATGGCGATGTGCGGACGGAAGGTGTAGCAGTTGTCCAGTTGAAAGCTGCTCACTTCCAACACATAAAGCGGTTTTGGATTGCGGGCAACTTGCAGCGCGAAACTTTGGCCGATGTTGCCTCCCAGTCCCACTTCCATTCCTGCTTGTTGCAGAATATGGTGGGTCAATCGGGTGGTCGTCGTTTTCCCATTTGAGCCGGTAATGGCTACAATGGGGCTTTGGGTGTACCGGAAGGCAAATTCAATCTCCGACCATACCGGCAATCCTTTTTGGATGCACGCCGCAACGACAGGGGCGGAATCTGGAATGCCGGGGGATTTTATCAGAAGGTCTGCCTGCAGCACCCGGTCCAGCGTATGGCCTCCGATTTCAAAGGCGATTCCCTCGGCTTCCAATTGGGCGGCATACGCGGGCAACAAGGTGCCCCCGTCGCTGAGGAAGACCCGGTGGCCGCGGTCTTTGGCCAAAATGGCCGCGCCCACGCCGCTTTCGCCGCCGCCCAAAACGACGACCGATGGATAGGTTTCAACCAGATTCACGGCTTAACGCAGCTTCAAGGTGATGATGGAGAACACGGCCAGCAAAATGCCCACAATCCAAAAACGGGTGACAATCTTGGCCTCGTGGTAGCCTTTCTTCTGGTAATGGTGGTGCAGCGGGGACATCAAGAAAATCCGACGCCCCTCGCCGAAGCGCTTCTTGGTGTACTTGAAGTAGGCCACTTGCAGCACTACAGACAAATTCTCAACCAAGAAAATGCCCGCCAAAATGGGAATCAAGAGTTCTTTGCGGATGGCAATAGCGAACACGGCAATGATGCCGCCAATGGACAAGCTGCCGGTATCCCCCATAAAAACCTGAGCGGGAAAGGTGTTGTACCACAAGAACCCAATGCATGCCCCCAAGAACGCCGCCGCAAAAACCACCAGTTCGCCAGCATTGGGGATGTACATGATGTCCAGGTACGACGCAAATACAACCGAACCGCTGACATAGGCCAAAACAGCCAAAGCAAAGGCCACAATGGCCGACGTGCCCGCAGCCAATCCGTCCAGACCATCGGTCAGGTTGGCACCGTTGCTCACGGCGGTTACGATGAACAGCACAATCGGTATGAAAATGAGCCATGCCAAGTCCGCCGCGCGGTCGCCGAACACGGAGGCAAGGTCCATGTAATCAAAAGTGGCTTCCTTCAAAAACGGGATTGTGGTTTTTAGGCTTTTCTCTGCAGGGCCGAAGGTGGGAATGCTCCGAGAAGACTCCCCCAGCAAACTCACGTTTTCTTGCGCAGGCAGTTCCTCCTTCATCACGACATCCGGATGGAGGTAAAGGGCGGCTCCGACGATGATACCCAGTCCAATTTGCCCGATGACTTTGAAGATGCCGCGGAGGCCTTCTTTGTTTTTCTTAAAGACCTTGATGTAGTCGTCCAAGAAGCCAATGAAACCCATCCATACGGTCGTCAACACCAGGAGTTGGATGTAGATGTTGTCCAGTTGAGCCAAAAGCAAGACCGGAACAAGGATGGCCGCCAGGATGATGAGTCCGCCCATGGTAGGAGTGCCTTTTTTCTGCAATTGGCCCTCCAGGCCCAGGTCGCGAATGGACTCGCCAATTTGTTTCTTGCGCAGGGCGTCGATCAGCTGGCGCCCAAAGACGAGTGAGATCATCAACGAAATCAAAATGGCCAGTCCAGCCCGAAAGGTGATGAACTTAAAAAGTCCGGCACCGGGTAGATCGTAGGCGGAATCCAGGTAAGAAAAGAGTTCGGTCAACATGGGCTCAAACGTTTAGCAGTTGAAAGGTTTCCAGCAAAACGGCCCGGTCGTCGAACGGATGACGGACGCCGTTGATTTCTTGGTAATTCTCGTGCCCTTTGCCGGCAACCAGCACAATGTCCCCAGGTTGAGCGCGTTGCACGGCCAGTTTGATGGCTTCGCGGCGGTCGGGCAGGGTGGTGGACTTTCGGATCAGCACGGGATCCAGTCCGGCTTCCATTTCCTGAAGAATTTCGGCAGGGTCCTCGGAGCGGGGATTGTCGGAGGTAAGCACGACGGCATCGCTTTTTTCAGCGGCAATGCGCGCCATGAGGGGACGTTTGGTCTTGTCCCGGTCGCCGCCACAACCCACTACGGTGATGACTTTGGCCCCGCCGTTTTGGCGGTATTCCGCCAAGGTATCCAAAACGTTTTCGAGCGCGTCGGGGGTGTGGGCATAGTCCACTACGCCCAAAATTCCAGTGGGACTTTGGACGGTTTGGAACCGGCCATCGGGAGCCGTTAGGGTGCTGAGCGCGGTGCGCACGGCATCTTCCTCTTGCCCCAGAAGGTCGGCTACTCCGAATATGGCGGCGGCGTTGTAAGCATTGAAGGCCCCAATCAAGCGGACCCAAAGTTCTTTTTGGTTGATGGTCAGGAGCATGCCAGTGAGGTGGCTCTCCATCAATTTGGCCTTGTAATCGGCAGGGCTGCGAAGGGCAAAGGAACGCACCCGGCCCTTGCTATGGAGGACCATGGTGTTCCCATGTTTGTCGTCCACGTTGACCAGGGCAAAGGCGTCTTTGGCCAGCCCGTCGAAGAGCATTTTTTTCGCGCGGATGTAGTGGTCAAAGGTGCCGTGGTAGTCCAGGTGGTCGTGGGTGATGTTGGTGAAAACGGCACCTGCAAACCGGGTTCCAGCGGTACGGTGCTGCACGAGGCCGTGGGAGCTGACTTCCATGAACGCGTACTTGCAGCCGGCGGCTACCATGTCTGCAAGCAGCTTTTGCAGCACCAAGGCGTGGGGGGTGGTGTGGGTAGCCGGCTCGCATTGCGTACCAATGCAGTTGACTACGGTAGAAATCAAGCCACTTTTCCGGTCCAAGGCCGTAAACAACCGGTGGAGCAACGTGGCCGTCGTGGTCTTTCCGTTGGTTCCGGTAATGCCAACAAGTTGGAGCTTTTCGGAGGGGCGGTCGTACCAATTGGATGCCAGTTGGCCCAGCGCTTCTGCCCCATTGGCCACTTGGATCCATGCGACGTCGGCCCGGGGATTTTCCGGGAGGGTTTCGCACACGATGGCGCAGGCGCCGCTTTCCAGGGCGTGGTTTAGATAGGAATGGCCGTCCACGACCGTGCCCCGAACAGCAACAAACAGGAAGTCCTTGCCTACGTTTTTGGAGTTGTCGGTCAGTCCAGCCACGGCGGCATGCATGGGTCCGCAGGTGGCTTGGATTTTGAGGTCCCGGAGGAGGTCGCGCAACAGTTTCATCCCAAAACCAATTCAATGGTGCCTGGCACGCCGCGCAGCGGCGTGCCAGGAGCGACCGATTGTTTTTTAACCCGGCCCGCACCGCGCACCCGCACGCGGCAACCGGCATTTTCCAGCAACGCCAAGGCCTGGTGCCCGGGCAGTCCGACCACATTGGGCAATACCCCGTTTCGGGCGCGGCGAGCGGCCTGGGCCACTTGCTGATCGGACTTCTTCACCCGCTTGACAGCCGCTTCCGCCAAGCCGGACTCGGCCGCTGCCTCCGCAACCCGGTAGGGTGCTGGCGACAACTTGTTCACGGCAAGGGCAATTTCTTGAAATACGGGTCCGGCAATCGCTCCCCCAGACGGCTCCGCCATTTTGGGCTTGTAGAGCAAGACAACGCAGGTATACTGGGGATTTTCCGCTGGGAAGTAACCGGCAAAAGAAACCTGGTAGTGGTATCCTCCGTCGTCGGAATTCCGGTATTCCACCCGGTTGGTCCCGGTTTTTCCTGCAATCGACAAGGAGTCTGTGAACACATACTTCCTACCCGTCCCCTTGTTCACGGCGCGCACCAGGAGTTGGTGCACAATGGCTCGCGATTCCTGGGCACAAATGGATGGATGGACGACGACAGGCATAAACTTATCGACGGCTTGGCCGCGGTCCCGAATCTCCTCGACCACCAGGGGCTTCATCAATTTTCCGCCATTGGCCAAGGCATTGTAGAACATCGCCGTCTGCAACGGGGTGACCATCACATTGTAACCATACATCATGCGGGAAAGTGTGACGTTCCCATACCAATTTTTATCTCCCGGTTTTGGAACCGTAGGTCGGCTTTCGCCAGGCAGGGCGATACCGGTTTTCTCCCCCAGTCCGAATTGGTAAAGTCGGTCGACGAAGTCTTTGGGATGCTTGCTGAAGTGTGGGAACAGGGTTTTTACAATCCCAATGTTGGAGGATACTTCGAGGGCATGGCCCGCGGTAATGTTTCCATGGCCCCCGCGCTTGGAGTCGGTTATGGGGGCAGCTTTGCCAGGAAACAAGTCCATCCGCCCATCCCCCGTGGCTACCCAACGTGCGGTATCTACGACTCCTTCTTCCAAGCCGGCGAGCAAGGCGGCCACTTTGAAGGTGGAGCCGGGTTCGGTAGCGGCCCAAACCGCATAGTTGACGGTTTCGGAATAACCTGAATCCCCATTCAATCTCCCCAAGTTGACCAAGGCGCGGATTTTACCCGTAGCGGCTTCCACCAAAATGGCGGTGCCGTATTCGGCCTGGGTTTCTTCCAATTTCTTTCGCAGCGCCTTGTCGGCAATGTCTTGCATGCGGACGTCCAGGGTGGTGACCAAGTCCCGCCCGTCGTGGGGCTCCACCGCATAGGTGTTTTCGATGGGCTTCCACATGTTGCGGCCAAGGTGTTGCATCACGCGCGACCCATCACGACCGCGCAAAACGTCGGAGAACTGTCCCTCCAGTCCCTCCTTGGCATCCGCCCGATCATAGCCCAGGGTGCGCGCCGCAAGGTTGTCAAATGCCCGAATCCGTTTGGGTGTTTCCTCCACCACCAGACCGCCTTCGTGCCCTGCACCCTTGAACAAGGCCAGGGCTTGAGTGGCCTCCATAGCGGTGAACCGAATGGATCGCCCCAGCAGCACATAGCGCTTTCCGGACTGGTGGGCCTTTCGAAGGTAAGCGTACCATGCACCCGCCGAGCGTTGTCCAAGCAAACGGGCGAGGGTGTCAGCCGCTTGGGGCGCGTGGGCCGCAAAGCGTTCGGGCGAAACAACCGCCGCATCCCAATACAGCGCATACAACGGCATCGAAGTGACCAACAGTTGGCCATCCGCTGAATACAAGTTGCCCCGGGTTGCCGGCACGGTCCGTATTTGAATCCGTTGTTCGGCCAATTCCTTGCGCAATTCCGGGCCTTGCACGACGGCAATACGAACCAGCTGACCGACCACCAACAGCGCCAAAATCCCCATGAAAATAGAGAGCAGGGTGGCCATTTTGGCCGATTGGTTGCGTTCCGTGTTCATTCGGCAGGTTGTACTTCCAGTTTGATCGGCGGTTTCCCACTCGGGACCAATCCGCGTTCCTGTGCCCGCTCCTGAATGCGGCTTTCTCGGCCCCATTGCATCAATTCCGATTTGGTTTCCAAATAGTGGCTTTCCAATCGATTGAGCTGGGTCGACTTGGCTTGGATTTCCGCAATTTTCCGGTCGGCCTGGTGCGAGCAGGTAATGGCCAATAGCCCCAAACCGGTGAGATACAGCAGAAACGGAACATTTTTGCGAACGAACTCGTGGCCCACAATGGTCCCCCGGATGAAGTCTGCCGCCGAAATGGATTTTTTGGGAGGACGGGCGGTCATGGGGCGAGACGTTTTTCAGCAGCCCGAAGTTTGGCACTTCGCGCACGGGGGTTCCGGCCCACCTCCTCGGCCGATGGGACGATGGCCTTGCGGGTAATCAAATCAAAGGGGACCAGGCGGTTGCCGTAAAGGTCGCGGTCGGCTTCTCCCGCCAATTTCCCCTCGCGAAAGAACACCTTGACCCGACGGTCTTCCAGGCTGTGGTAGGACATGACCACAAACCGACCTTGGGGAGCCAGAAGCTCCAGTCCTTGCTCCAGCAAGGTTTCCAAAACGGCCAACTCGCGGTTGATTTCAATGCGCAGGGCTTGAAAAACCTGGGCCAAAACCTTGTGCCCCTTGCCCCGTGGCGCCAGCGGCTCAACCGCAGCGACCAAGTCGGCTGTGGTATTCAAAAGGCCCCCGTCCCGAGCGGTCAAAATAGCCTTGGCAACACGCATCGGCTGGGCCACTTCGCCATAAATAGCCAATACCCGGGCCAGGTCACCCGGCTCGACGGTTTCCAGCCACGCACGCACCGGCACGCCCACCTGCGGGTTCATCCGCATATCCAAGGGGCCGGACTCCCGAATCGAAAAGCCGCGTTGGGCTGCATCAAACTGGTGGGAGCTCACCCCCAGATCCGCCAGAATTCCGTCCACCTGCTTGATGCCGTGCGCCCGCAAAAAGCGCTGCAGGTGCTCAAAGTTCGCTGGAATCAAGGTAAAGCGGGGATCTTCTGGGGCATTGGCCGCGGCATCCGGATCTTGGTCAAAAGCAAACAACCGACCCGCTGGACCCAAATGGTTCAACAATTCACGGGAATGCCCACCGCCGCCAAACGTGACGTCCACGTACGTGCCCGAAGGCCGAATCGCCAGGAGTTCCATGCACTCCGAAAGCATTACCGGATCATGGTACATCGTTCCGACGCTCGTTCAAGTTGCCCATCACTTCCTCGGCCAGCGACCCAAAGTCGGCTTCCGATGCCTGTACCACATTTTCGTAGGCGTCCTTGTCCCAGATTTCGAGTCCAAAGGGCGCCGATGCAAAGACCAAGGTTTCGCCCAAACCAGCGAATGCCATTAAGTCTTTTGGAATCAGGATACGGCCGGCGTTGTCCAGTTCAACAGGTTTAACACCGGCGGTGAACATGCGAATGAAATCCGCGTGTTTTTTGACAAATCGATTGAGCTGCCCCACTTGGGACATGACGGCGTTCCACTCTTCCAGGGGGTAGAGTTCCAAACACTTGCTGAAAACGGAGCGCTTCAGCACGAAGCCGCCTTCCGACAGACCGGCCAACTGCTTCTTCAGGGCAGCGGGAAGCGGGGCGCGTCCTTTGGCGTCCAGCTTGCACTCGTATACTCCGATGAGGTTGACCATGGGGGGATTTGGAATTGAATTCAAAAGTAGGCACCTTCTCCCACTTTTTACCACTTTCTACCACTTTGTTAATAACTTTTCCCACCTTGCCCCCCGGGGGCTTCGGTTCTGCTGCACTTGGGTCCTTGTGTTTCCAGGCAATTGGTCGCAACTAAATGGTTTCCATGGGCTTGACGTATGGCTGCTCGCCCCTGCGACCCGCCTACAGGGGAGTCTAAATGCACCGGCGTCGCTCACCCAAAAACCCCATTTGAATTCTCGCCGTATCTTTGCCGGATTAATTCCGCTGCATGGAAAAGTTTGTACAAGAAGGCGAGTTTGAATACTGGGAAGAAGGAACGGGAAGTCCGCTGGTTATCCTGCACGGCTTGATGGGAGATATCAGCAATTTTCACCACCAGGTATCTTTTTTCAGTCAGAAGGGCTACCGGGTTTTGGTTCCCCATTTGCCCTTGTACTCGCTTCCCCTCGCCACGACCGGAGTTAAATCCCTAACGAAGTGGGTGAAGCAGTTTATTGACCACCTCAAGTTGGAAAGTCCCGTGTTACTCGGAAATTCGCTAGGAGGTCATATTGCATTGGTATTCAACAAGTTATACCCTGGCGTAGCCAAGGGAATGGTCTTGTTCGGTTCTTCAGGACTCTACGAAAGCGCCATGGGCAACACCTATCCCCGGCGCGGCGATTACGCGTACATCGAAGAGCGCGTCCGCGATGTGTTCTTTCAGAAACAAGTCGTCACCAAGGAATTGGTAGACGAGGTTTTTTCGATTGTCAACGACCGCATGAAGGCCATCAAAACCCTCGCGATATCCAAGAGTGCCATTCGGCATAACATGGCGGAGGATTTGCCCAGTTTCCATTTGCCCACCTGCATTATCTGGGGAAAGCAAGACGCTGTTACCCCACCGGAAGTCGCAGACAAGTTCAACGAATTGCTGCCCCAATCCGAGTTGCATTGGATCGACCAATGCGGCCACGCCCCCATGATGGAACATCCGGAGCAATTCAACAAGGTCCTATTGGCATGGCTGGAGAAAACATTCGGAGTGGCGGAAGCAGCTCCCGCCCTGAGCTAAGCCGCCCGCGAAAGGCCGCATTTATCAAGAGCAGTTCCAGGACGGAGGAGTGTCCACCGCCGAACCGCCCCGAATTCGCATTCATCGGACGTTCCAACGTAGGCAAGTCCTCCTTGATCAATCGTTTGGTCGGTCAGAAAGACCTGGCCAAGGTCAGTCAGCGTCCGGGAAAAACCCAGTTGATCAACCATTTCACCATCTCCGACGGCCATTGGTACCTCGTCGATTTACCCGGTTACGGCTATGCGAAGGTGAGTAAGGTGCTGCGTGAAACATTTTCTCGCATGATTGGTCACTACCTGCGCAATCGGGAAAATTTGGTTTGCATTTTTGTGCTCGTAGACGCCCGCCACGCCCCCCAAAAATTGGACTTGGACTTTATGGCCCAATTGGCCGAGTGGCAACTGCCGTTTTCATTGGTCTTTACCAAAGCAGATAAGTTGTCCAAAGCGGCGCAATTGAAGACCGTGGAAAACTACCAACGGAAATTGTTGGAATTTTGGGAGGAGTGTCCTCCGTGTTTCCTTACCAGTGCAGAGACCGGGAAAGGCAGGGATACCCTGTTGGATTATATCGAATCGCTTATCCCAATTTTTGACGCTCCGCGAAGTAGCGTGCAAAATCCCTGATATCCTCGGCCATTTCTTTTTCATCCGTGGCCCGGTCGTAGCTGTCTGCCATCGACAAGAAGGTCTGGTGGAAAAAACGCTTCATATCGTCCATCTCCATGTCTTTGGTCCACAGGTCGATACGAAGTGTGTCCTTGCTCCTGGCGTCCCACAAGCTGAGCAGGAATGCATGGGCCGGTTCGTTCTTTACACCGCCGTCTTCGGCCGTCCAGTGGATGGTTTCGGGCACCTTGTTTTCGTCCAAGGAAATATGCAAATGAATATCGGATTGATGGGCCATAGGGAAGGGGATGTAGAAATCGTGCGGTAGATACGTTAAGGGCGGTACTGGCTTTGGCTGAGTAAGGTGCGGCTGTCGGTGTCTTTCAAAAAGGCCGACCAAGGGGTTTCGGGGTGGTTTTCTAAGTAAGACCGAACCAGACGGTATCCCAGCCATCGCCCTACCATGCCGGGAATTTGCTGGTCTTGGGACGTTTGCATTTTGCTGAAAGGGGCGGGTTGAATGAACCGACGTTCAAGATCGATGTCGGTGGCATACAAGAGCCGATTTTGGATGAAAAACTTCCACATATCGGCCTCATTTTCCATGCAAAATTTCCACTGTTCTGGGGTGTAAGGGAAAAGGTTTTGGGCTTGTTCTTCGCCCAAACAAGCCTCCGCAAAACATGCCAATTTCCCCCAATACACCATTTGGTCCAGCAGGGTAAAACTGCCCTCGGGAAGTGCGGTTTTGGATGCCGCTAATTGCTGGAAAAGGGCCGGCACCGCAAAGCGGGGTTCGCGTTGGTAAGCCAAGTAAGCGGGGTCTTGGGCGTAGGCAGGATGGTCGGCTCCTAAATAGTGGTCCAAGGCCAAGAAAACATAGGAACTGTCCACCACCAAGGGCGGATAAAATGCCGGATCCAAGTAACTAATAAAGGGATACACCCGGGTTTTGTAGGAAGAATTTCCTCCGGGAAACAAGGTGCGGTACCGGGCAAATCCCCCACGAAGGGAGGTGGCAAGTACAGCTGTATCCGGAAAAGCGAGCAGCGCATCCTCGTGCAGCCCCCGCAATTCGGGGTCGTTTACCAGTTGAACAAATTGGGTGGGTGAGAGCGATTCAAAAAAGGGTGCGTAGGTTTTCTGCAAACGGGGCATTCGGGTTTCCCATTCGTCGGGCTGAATGGAAAAAAAATCCGTGTACGCGGGATGAACTTCTACCCGCGGATCTTTTGCCGGTTCGGGAACCAGGGCATTTTCCGACGTACACGCCACGGTGCCCGCCAACGCAATCCACAGTACCTTTGTGCTTCTCATGGAGGACAAAGTTACGGCCTTTATTGTCGACTGGTTGCAGCAGTATGCACACCGCTCAGGCACCCGCGGGTGGGTAGTGGGAATTTCGGGTGGCGTGGATTCCGCGTTGACATCTGCCCTCTGTGCACGTTCCGGCTTGCCCACCACCTGCGTGGAGCTTCCCATCTTGCAACCGGCGAACCACGTAGACCGCGCTTGGGAACACATCCGGGCCCTGCAAGCGGGCCATGACCGCGTCGAAGGAATCCGAATCGACCTGACCCCGGTTTACGAAGCCACTGCTGCCGCCCTTTCTTCCGAGGAGCCCACTTTTCTGGCATTGGCCAACACCCGTTCCCGGCTGCGCATGGCCACCCTGTACGCCGTGGCCCAAACCAGAGGCGCGCTGGTGGTAGGTACCGGCAACAAGGTGGAAGACTTCGGCATCGGGTTTTTCACCAAATACGGCGACGGCGGGGTGGACCTCAGCCCCATTGCCGGTCTCACCAAGACTCAGGTATACAAACTCGCTGCGCACGTAGGAGTTCCCGCCAGCATTTTAAACGCACCGCCCACGGACGGATTGTGGCACGACGACCGGTCCGACGAGGACCAAATTGGCGCCACCTACCCCGAGTTGGAATGGGCAATGGCGCACCACGAGTCGGGGGCTCAAGAAGAACAGGCAAATTGGACCAACCGGCAGTGCGAAGTTTGGGGTATTTTCATGCGGTACCACCGCGCCAACCGGCACAAAATGGAACCGATTCCTGTTTGCAACTTGCCCCAGGAATTGACGGCTTTTTAATTCGTTATTGCCCTATTTTTTAGATTTCGAAGACTTGCGGTTTTGCGCCCCAGGCAAGCCAGGTAGCCCTTCCAACCGACGCTTCTTGACCACTTCCTCCAACGGAACGCCGGTGCAGGTGTTGGGCAAAGCAGTGCCCAGCACATGGGCAAGAGTAGGTGCCAAATCTTTTACGGCCACTTTGCGAAAAACTTCTTTGGCAGGTACCCCCGCTCCAAAGAAAATCAAGGGCACGTGCGTATCGTAGGCATAGCCGGAACCGTGGGTGGTGCCGGTAGGGCTGTAAATCAAATTACTCGGTTTCAAGGCGTAAAATACATGTCCGCTTCGGCTGTCCAATCCGTTGTAGCGGAGTTGTTCGTCCGCATGGGTTCCATGCATAAGCTCGTCGCGTGTCCACACCAGGGCCACGGCCGAATGGTTGCGCAGGGCTGCTGCTACCTCTTCGGCATGGCCAGCGGTTTGAAAGCCGGGCTTGAGGTGAATTTGGTCGTTTCCAATGTGCCGAATGGACTGGTTGGTGCCCAGGGCCGTTTGCAGTTCAGCTGCAAAGTCCCCGTCGCTGAACACATTTGCGGCGTATCCCCGGTCGTTCAAAAAGCGCGGATTGTCCGCAGCTCCGTGGTCCGCAGAGAGGGTAACCAAATAGCCCTCGCGTCCAAAAAGGCGGTCCAGCTCGTCCAGAAAAGTCCCCAATTCCCGGTCCAAGCGCAGGTAGAGGTCTTCGATTTCAACGGCACGGGTGCCCAATTCGTGTCCCATGTAGTCGGGGGTGGAGAAACTGAGAGACAGGACGTCCGTCGTTGTTCCGCGGCCCAGCTGTTCTTTTTCCAAGACGCGGCGGCCCACCTCCAGCAAAAGGGTGTTTCCCTGCGGAACCCGGCGAATCGCATCGCCCCCACCTGCGGCGTAAAGAGCCGCCAGGTCGTATGGGAAAGCCCGCGCTTTTTGTCCTTTGATGCCTTTCTCGTAGGCGGTGGTGTCGCCGGTGGTCGTCCGGCGCGTTCCGATTGCCGTGAGGGTGCCTTGCATTAACCTTTTCACGGGTTGTTCGGCATTAAAGTCTACCAACCACGGAGGCAAAGTCGCCCCATAAAAAGTGCTGCTCACAAAGGACTCCGTTTGTTCGTCGTACCAAAAAGCGCCGCGGGCAAAGTGGCCGCCCGGCAAAATGGCGCCCCGGTCTTTCATGCTAAAGGCGTACACCCGCGATTTTCCACCGCTGGCCAGCACCAATTCGTCGGTCCAGGTGGACGCGCGCAGGTTTAAGGGGGATCTTTTGCTGGAAGGATTGTCGGTTCCGACGGGTGTTGCCCCAGCGTCTTCTACGCAATACACTTCGCGGTCCAACGAGGGGTCAAACCAATCGTTGGCAATGATGCCGTGGTTGCGGGGATCCGCCCCGGTCGCCAAGGAAGCGTGTCCCGGGCCGGTGTAGGTGGGCACGTAGGTGTAATGGCACTCACGGTACACCGTTCCTTCGTCCAGCAACCGACGGAATCCACCGGTGAACTGCTCATTAAACCGATACAAGTAGTCGGCGCGCATTTGGTCAACGACCAAGTGAACCACCAACCGGGGCTGCGCCTGGGCTGCAACCGCCAGAAGGAATACTCCTAAAATCAACCCGTATTTCCGCATGAATCAAAGGTACGACTCCCGCGTTATGGGCGCGTTACCCTTCCAATTGGGTGCGGAGTCCGTCCAACTCCGACGTCAGGTCTTCCCACTGGGCGTAGGCATGTTCCAGCGCCTTTTGCTTGTGTTCGTATTCGGCATAGAGGGCCGGGTTTTTCTCCAGCGCCTGTTTGTAGGCCTCTGCATCCCCCAACAAGGCGTCCATTTGGGCGATTTCCGCTTCCAACGTGGCCACGTGTTCCTCCGTCTTCGCCAAAGCCGTTTCGGCGGTCTTTTTTTTGCGCTCGAGCTCTTTGGTTTCCTCGCGGCTGCGCACCGGTGCGCCACCCGATGCCGGCTTGGACTTGGGCTCGTCGGAGGCAACCTGCTTTTTCGCAGCATCGCCTTTTTCCAAGGCACGCATTGAATCCAGCTGGCGTTGCTCCAGGAAGTATTCAATGCCTCCCAGGTACTGCTTGGTTTTTCCTTCCCGGAATTCGTACATCACGTCGCACAGCCCCGTAAGAAAGTCCCGGTCGTGGGAGACCACCACCAAGGCACCGTCGTATTCCAGTAGCGCGCGCTTGAGTACATCCTTCGCGCGCATGTCCAAGTGGTTCGTCGGTTCGTCCAAAACCAGCGCGTTGATGGGGTTGAGCATCAGCTGGCACAACGCCAACCGACCGCGTTCTCCACCGGACAACACCTTCACTTTTTTCTCAACGTCGTCGCCGGCGAACATGAACCGACCCAGCAGCCCCCGCGCATTTTTGCGCATTTCTTCGGGAGCAGCATCTTCAATCGTAGCCAAGACTGTTCGATCGCCGTCCAGTACTTCAGCCTGATTTTGAGCATAATAGCCCATTTTCACGTTGTGTCCCCATTCCACAACCCCGCCGTGCTCCAGGCCTTCTGCCAGGATTTTGACCAAGGTAGACTTGCCCTGGCCATTTTGGCCCACAAAACCGACCTTGATGCCGCGTACCAGTTCGAGGTCTACGCCGCGCAGCACTTTTTTGGGACCGTAGTCTTTGGTAATCCCCTGAAGCCGTGCCACCACCTTGCCGGAGTGGGGGGCAGGAGGGAAGGCAAATCGCATGGCCCGGGTGTCCTCTTCGTCCACCTCCAGGCGCTCCATTTTGTCCAATCGCTTGATCAAACTTTGGGCAAAAGCGGCCTTGCTGGCCTTTGCCCGGAACCGTTCAATCAATTGCTCGGTTTGCTTGATTTCTTTCTCTTGGTTGGCCTTGGCTTGGGCCTGTTTCTCGCGGATTTCAGACCGCAAGTCTACATACTTAAAATACGGTACGTTGAAATCGTACGCCTTGCCCAACACAATTTCCAGCGTCCGGTTGGTTGCATTGTTCAAAAACGTCCGGTCGTGGCTTACCAAAATAACGGCCTGGGGGCTGTCCGCCAGGAACTTCTCCAGCCATAAAATGCTCTCGATGTCCAAGTGGTTGGTAGGTTCGTCCAAAAGGAGCAAGTCGTTCGGCTGCAACAGAATCTTGGCCAGCTCAATCCGCATTTGCCAACCGCCGCTGAAGGACTCCAACGGTTTGTCAAAATCCTCCGGCAAAAAGCCCAAACCGGTGAGTACTTTTTCCAAGTCGGCCTGGTACGTGTACCCGCCGCCCATTTGAAATGCCTCTTGGTTTTTGTGGAACTCCTCAATGAGCTCCATGTAACTGTCGGACTCGTAATCGGTTCGGTCCGTCATTTCCTGCGTTTGGCGGTCCAATTCGGCCTCCAGTCGCTTGATTTCCTTGAAACTGGACGCTGCCTCGTCCCACACACTCGTCCCCTTAACCGGAGGAATGTCCTGCGTTAAGAACCCGATGTTAAAATTCGACGGCTTGGAAATATTCCCGCTGTCCGCGGCCAGTCTCCCGGCCAACAGCTTCAACAAGGTGGACTTGCCCGCCCCATTTCTGCCCACCAAACCAATGCGGTCTCCGGGGTTGACTTGAAAAGAAATATCTCTAAAAAGACTGTCTCCCCCAAAGGAAAGACTCAGTTGATTCACACTCAGCATTGCGGTGACAAAAGTAACACTTCGCTCCCCCTTCCCGGGGTACCTTTGCACCGTAATTCGAAATTAATCGACCATGGCCTTCGGAAAGGGATCAAAATTTTACGGGATTGTTCGCAACAAGTGCCCACGCTGCCACGAAGGGGACCTTTTTACCCATCCCAATCCGTACAACTTGGCCCATTTTGGCGACATGCCGACGCATTGCCCGGTGTGCCACCAGTCCTACCAACCCGAGCCGAACTTCTTCTACGGGGCCATGTACGTGAGTTACGGCTACGCGGTGGCCTTGTTTGTTGCGACGTACATCGTGGCTACTTCTTGGCTGGGGCTTGGCCTTTGGCAAACCGTTGCGCTGCTGGGACTGGATCTGTTGTTGCTTGGACCGTTCCTGTTCCGGCTGAGCCGGAGCACGTATTTCCACCTTTTTGTGCACTACGAAGCGGATGCCGCTGCCAATTACCGCTCCTCACGGGAAGAATCATCGGACCCATCGGCCAAGAGTTGACGCGCTTTCCACGGCGCCATCAGGGCTCCTCGGCTTCCCAATCCGTTTAGAATACCGAGCCCGGGAGCGTCCGTGTGCCATTCGCAAAGGATTTCTCGGGATTTCCGCGCCGGCCGCACCCCACACCAGTGATCCACCACGGTGTACGGTAGGCGCAGCCAGGATTGCAACCAAGTCTCTAGTTCTTGCCTACCTTCAGCCGTAGGCAAGGGTTCGTCCAGTCCATCCCACGCATACGTAGCGCCCACTTTGTACCGGTTTGCATGGCCATCACCGGCAGGTAGCAAGAAGAATTTGCCATGCAGGGGCCCGTCCAAATTCAATTCAGGTATTTCCACATCGATTCCTTCCCCCCGGACCAACGCAAATTCCAAGTCGCCCCAGAACTTTTCCGCCAGGGGCGCCTGGGGTCCTTCGCAGAGCACCACCCGAGAGGCCGTTACGTGGGCCTTCGTATCCGACCCCCAAAGGAACCATTTTCCAGATTCATGCGTAAGGTCCACTACCGACTGGGTAACGACACTGCCTTCCAGGCGTGCTTCCACTGCTTCAAAGAACCTTGCGGGCACGATGCGGCCGCTCGCGTGCACAGTCCCCAGGCGATTCAGATTCAATCCGGCAAAAGGATTTGGGCTGCTATCGGAATCTAACAAGTCCGAAAAGCCCGGT
>JACCDW011064025.1_pt1 | contig 40312 bp, 33 predicted proteins | sample 7449781 | NCBI WGS metagenome assembly JACCDW01 (sample SAMN15323449, study PRJNA562643) | freshwater metagenome | isolation source: river surface water | place: USA:Blue River Watershed | collected 2017-08-18 | reverse complement strand
GTTCGTGGCGGAAGCCTCAGCTACCGTCCAATTGCCGTCTATTCCGAAGGAAACGTAACCGACCTCATACTTTGTGCCGTTGCCATCGACTGTGATGGTCTGATCGATCATCACGTTTGGTCCACCCCCAGATGTGATGGCCTGGGTGGCCAAAATTGTGCCTTGCTCGGTCGCCACAGGGACATTGCGGTTTACGCGAATCTTCCCTGCTGGACCATTTTCACCAGTGACGGTGAAACCTGTTGGGACGCCCTCAGCATCAAGGCCTGGCCACTGAGCAGCCTTGCCAGTCTTGACGTATATGCCAGAGACCATGGTTGATGACTTCTTAGCTGGCATCGAGATAGATGGGGCAGGAACTGCTGAATCCACAGTTGGAGCAGATTCTGCAACTACGCCCGCTGAATCATTCGAAGAAACCGTAGGAAGGATTCCTTCACGGCCTGTCATTGAGTTAAAGCCAAGGAAGGCTGTGACTACTAATAGCAAGGACAAAGCAACCCTAGAAGACTTGGCTGCAAGCTCAGATGCCTTCTTATAGGTGGTCGAAAGCATGTCGAGAGCTGTAAGGCCACGCTCTTGATCGATAACAAGCTCTGAAAGCACGCGGCGAAGTGATGTGCGGGCGCGTGAAACTGTGTGGCGCACCGCGGATTCCTTGATTCCAAGCTCTGCTGCAATCTCTTCTGTTGAACGGCCTTCCATCTCCCACATAACAAGCGCTGCGCGCTCGGCAGGGGAAAGTAGAGCTAAAGCCTGACGAATAATTGCCGCGTCCTCTGCCTGAGAAAGAACTTCTGAGTGGTCGCCAGAAACCTGCCACTTAGCCTCTACTTCAGCCTGGGCATCGTCGATAACCACAAGGTTTGGACGGCGACCTTTCATACGGAAGTAGTCGATGCAGAGGTTCTCAATGGTGCGGTGTAGATAAGAGAGTGCGTGCTCCTCAGATTCAAGCTCAGGAGCAGCAAGCATGAACTTAATAAGTGAGTCTTGGGTAATCTCTTCAGCCTTAGCTGAATCCTTCAATACTCGATTGGCATGGGCAAGTAGCTCTGAACGGTGCTCAGTGTAAAAAGCCCCCAGTTCAGCAACTGTCCATACGCTAAGTGCCACTTTATTGATCCTTCATTAACCGGTTTTGTCTTGCAGAGCCAGCCGTCGCTGCCTCTATCCCATACTACGAATTCCAGTCTAGGTTGTAGTGGAAAGGGGACAAAACAGACAAATAGAACTAGAGCCCCATGAGAGTCGCTTGGTGGTCGAAGTCAGGTACGGCCAACCTCACCTCTTCAAATGTGCCGCTCGCCACCAACCTACCCTCCGAGAGGTAAATGACAAGGTCTGAATTTCTAACCGTTGAAAGGCGGTGAGCAATCATCAAAATCGTAACTTCCCCTCTCATGCTTTGGATTGCGTCAGAAAGATTCGCTTCAGTTGCGCCATCCAATGAGCTTGTAGCCTCATCTAAGACAAGCAACTTGGGCTTGGTGAACATGGCTCGAGCGATTCCAATTCTCTGTCTTTGGCCACCACTCATTTTTGTGCCGCGATCACCAGTCGAAGTATCTACGCCGAGGTCGAGTGCATTCACAAAATCTCTCAATTGTGCGATCTCAATGGCTTCATAAACTCGTTTGTCGGAAGCTGCTTCTACTGGGTATCCCATTGAAATGCTTTCTCTAATTGTTCCATTGCCAACTGAAACATCTTGAGGAACGTAAGCAATTGCTCCCGGCCAACGCTGAATTGTTTCCTGAGGATTAAATCCAGAAATCTTAATTGAGCCTTCTTGGATGGGCAGAACGCCAAGTAAGAGATCTACCAGCGTCGTTTTTCCAGCGCCTGAGGGACCCACAATTGCCACAATTGTCCCTGGATTTATTCTTAAATTGAGGTTGCTTATCGCGGGTAAATCTTTCTCGGGGTAAGTGAAGGACAAATCTGTAATTTGAATCGATGACTCAAAACCTTCATGGGAATCCCGCAAAACATCGTCGGTATTTTGCGTTTCCTCAACTGACCCAAGTTGCTCAATCAGCTCCAAGGTCGGGCGGGCAGCACCAATACTTCCCCGGAGTGATATTGCTCCATTCTGAATGCGGAGAACAGCCGGCGCAATTCGGGTTGTCGCGGCTAAGAAAATCGACAAGACCGCTACAGCGTGGGCTGCGTTTGAAGTTGCAAATTGGATAGCGCACATGACTAATGCACCCAAAATCACGGTTATTTCAATGACATACTTGGCAATATTCGGCATAAATGCCAGTTCCGCCGTTGTGTCAGAGAGTAAATGCCGCTGTTTACCTATCGTGCGCGCGTAGTAATTTCTTCTATTTCTGACAACCATCTCGCGAAACGCGACAATAACTTCATAAATCTTTTCACTACTAGATATTGAAAGTTCGGCCTGTTTATTTCCCAGCCTTTCCGCCTTAACATGCATCAGTCGATATAAAGCAATAGCCACAAGCGTAAAGGCGAGGAAAGTCGAAATCGCAACTATTGGATCAACAACTAGAAGGCCTATTCCCATTACCATTAAGAGGGAAAGATCCGACACCATAGTTATTGCAGTTCCTAAAACAGAAACTGTTACTACGCTTACTCCTCCAGTGACTGAATACATCATTTGTTGAAGAGATTTGCTTTGCACTGTCAATAACGATTGGGAGAGTAACCTCGAAACTAAATTAGCTGATAAAACTGCCGCACGTCGACTTAAGAAGTACAACATTCTGCGGGTGAAGATGATGGAGATAACCGTCTTACCAATCAAGAGTATTGCTGCTGAAATTCCAAGAATAAAGGTTTGGGTTTGGAGATTAAAAGAATCCAGATGAAGAAATTCTAAAAGTGCACCGACTCTATTGCCTGGTTCAGTTGCGGCAACACCATTAATTGCCAGTGCTCCTATTACTCCTATTACCGCTACACCGGCCAAGTCTAGAAAACCGAGACAAACTTGCAAACTTGCCACTGCAACTATTCTCTTGCGATCACGTCTAGGTAGAATACTTATTGCCCGTGCAAGCGTTGAAGCCTTAATCTTTTCTATAGAAATCACGAACATGAGATTAACGCACTTCCATGTCTTTAATGCATGCTAATGCTTCATTAGCGCGATTTTCGTAAGTGAATTTCTTGGCCCAGTCATAGGCATTCGATATCTTTTCGGCAGTTTCCTCCTCATGTGAACGAATATGTGAAACGGCTCTTGAAAGAGATCCTGGAACGTCTGGGTCGTAAAAGGTTGCCTGGGAATCGTTCAGTAGGGAACGATGGGCCGGAATATCAGATGCAATGATGTGGGTACTACTTGCAGCATATTCGAGCAATTTGATTGGAAATCTCATTGAGTTATACTGGGAATCTAAATATGGAACTATCCCACAGTAGAAATTGGATAGATAGTCGATGATCTCAGAGTGGGGAACAATCCCAATTAAGGAAAGTGGATTACCATTTGACTTTCCTTGGTAGCATGATTCTTCCAAAGAGATTATTTCCTCCTCAGTTAGACCGACAATTGATAGATGAAGATTACTGTCTAACTTTACCGATTTAAGAAATTCCTCAATTAATAGATCTAAACGATTACTTCTGCCGCTGCTTGTAGCTTTTCCTATATAACCAAACTCAGTCGAAATACCACCCCTCTTTGATTTTGGTTGAATGAAAAAATCATCAGGAACCCCCATGGGGGAAATACAAATCGGTCCACCTATACTGAGATTGATCAAATTCTGTCGATGGTTGGGGGTTAGGGTTGCAATCAATGTATTCTTCGTCGCGAGCTTGCGAAGAATGCTTAGACTGATTCCTGTCGGTATGTGATGAATTTCAACAAGAAGGAAACCTTTATATCCAAGCATCCTTAGGGCAAATGCAAGATAGATGTCTCTCAGCCAAATCAAGTAAAATTCTTCGAGCCTAGTTCTGAATTTGAGTCCCACGCCTAAGATCAATGATCGAATAGCGAATAGAAACTTTCCGCTGTTCAAGAGATTGTCCAGAATGTTCGCTGAAATCGACCCGTTGACGATACTGATAACTTCATTTCCAGATTCATCAATACAATTCGTGCCAGGACCATAAACTTGCGTTTCATAACCTAGTTTTCTCAAGGCAGCACAGGTGTGCTGGATAGTCACACCATACGCTTTTTCGGTGGGGTATCGTGTCGAGCTGACCATGGCGATTTTCATCTTTGCTCTCGCAGTTGTTCAATAATTCTCTTGGTCGTGTTTACAACGTCATTTCCTGATCTGGTGAATTCCATTACTTCTTTTCTGATTGCCAAAAGCTTTTTAGCAGAAATACTTCCTATAATTTTAATTTGGTCCTTAATATCAATTTCCCACTCATACCCAAGTTTTTTCCATATGTGGTTCATGCCAGTCAACTCTCTTGCAGGCGCCTCCGATGAAATAACGATGCATCCAACACTTGCAGCTTCAAGTGTTGACTTGTCTACCGACTTGGGAGTGCCCGAGTAATAGAATGAGTACTTGGACAGGTATTGAGGTACGTAATCATGAGGGATTGCAGGGATAAAGTTGAGTGAGATTTGATTCTTTGATGCGAGAAACTTTAGTTCTTCGATGAGCCTAGTTCCCGATTCAGTTGGACCTATGAATGTAACTCCAGGAAAACCTTCTTCGTTTTCTCCCGCTTGAACTATTTTCTCTAAATTCTTGATAGGTGCAATTCTTCCTAGGGAGACAATTCCTTCTTTCTGAATATTGAGTACATCATCAATACTAGGATAATTTTTGAAATCGATTCCATGTCCAATGTATCTCAGCTTGTTCGAATTCAGTGATGTGCTCCCAAAAACAGATGTAAAGACAAAATCAACAATCTTGGTCGCTAATCTGAGTGAAAGTGGGAGAGAAGAATGCGAATACCAAATTCCCTGAGGGATTCGAAGTAACTTTATAAGAATTCCTGGAAATATGGCAGTTCTCACGGACATGTGGTGAAAGGCAATCGCCCTAGTGGAATATCTCAAAATAGGGAGTGTTGAATTCAGTAAGCGAAAAATTGCGCGCAAACGCCGTGGAAGATTTCCACCGCCCAGTTCTATAACTTTCACATTACTAGGAAGTTTGTACAAGCCAACGTGTGTCGAATATACATAGATTATTTCAAAATTGTTACTCGCTAAATTTTCAATCCAACTATGTCCTATGGCTAGAACTGAACTTTCGAGATTGGTCTCTAAGTTAAAAATAAAAAGTACATTTCGCTTTTCTCTCAAAGAGTGTCCTCCCAAGCCGCCAACACGACCAAGGACCAAAGACTCATAAAATCTCTATAGACCCCCGCCTTCGGACTTTCTAGAAGTTTGGCCACAAAATCTCGATCCAGCTCGAATCTCGACGCAGCTTGACTAGACAACTGAGCTAACAACTTCTCGTTTCCGCGTAACCAATGTCCTAGTGGACTAATAAACCCAGTTTTATCGGTCCTAACGCCAAATCTTTCCATTTCAGGAAAAGCGCGCCAGAGGGTTTCCTTTTCAAACTCCTTGGTTTTAGAAATAGGTTGTAAACGTTCCCCGATTGAAATAACTCTTTCGTCTTGAAATGGACTACGAGCTTCAATTGAATATCTCATTGAAATTCGGTCAAGTTTTCGATTTGATTCCATAGCAAGCCAGAGATCCATATCAAGCCTCATCAATGCATCTACATCACCCCTATTCGGAATTTTGCGATATCTTGCGATTGACTTTTTGAGCTGTCTATCAATTTCATGTGCACTCAGGAATTTACTGCGTAGTTCACTTGTTTGATAAGGAGTCATATTCCAGTGCCAGTGCGCCCATTTGTGGTGGTTTTGAATTGAGGTTTGAGTCGCAAGGATATTCGCATATTTTCCACGAAGCCCGGATCGAGGTTTTGACATTAGCGAAGAAACAAAATCACTCTCGAGTCTCAAGAGATTTGGCAGCCTAGATTGAGATCTATAGCGAGGATATCCACCAAAAATTTCATCTGCACCATCACCTGTAAGTACTAACCTAAAATTATCCCTAGAAATTGAATTGTACAATTTCATCATTGAAACGCCAGTTGGATTTGCGTTTGGTTCCTCTAGCGCTGAAACAAATTCAAATAAGTTTTTTTCTAGGTCAATAGGTTGAAACATCTCAACTTCTTGAAAACTAATTCCGATTTTTTTAGCAAAACCCTTTGCTCGCGAAGCATCTTCGTTATATCTCGCCTTATCTGAATCTGGCCATATTGCGGAGTATCCCGTTACATTTGCTCCTAAGTCTTTTGCAGCAAAGGCCACAATTGATGAGTCGAGGCCACCTGACAAACTTATTGCAACGTTTTCATGTCCTTCGATCCTTGATTCAACAGCTGAGATTATAGTTTCACGGATACTTAATTTTTCGTCTTCAGGTCTAATTTGAAATGGGGAACTTGGGAATTTAGCTAGAGTAAATCCCAATCCAGATTTACTAACTTCAATCAATTCACCCGGCTTGATTGCTTTAATTTCATCATAGATTGTATCTTCATCAATCGTGTACCCAAATGAAAGATATTGATTTAGAGCGATATCGGAAATTTTGTCGCCATACTTCTTCGCCAAAGTACGTAAACTTGAAGACCAACTAAACTGTGTAGAATCGAAATAATAATAAAGTGGCTTTTTACCCAGTGAGTCCCGCCCAAGCAACAACGATTGATCACCTTCAGAGTAGAAGGCAAAGGCATACATTCCGTTAATTCTTGATGTGATATTTTTTCCGTATTTATGCAATGCTAGTAACAGGACTTCAGTGTCAGAATCAGTCCGAAAGCTGTATCCGGATTGCTTAAGTTCAGATCTAATTTCCTTAAAATTATAGATTTCACCATTGAACGTAATAGCAATATCCAAATCTTCGCGAACAAACGGTTGATTGCTTCGCGGGAGGGGATCAGTCATTGCCAATCTTGAGGCACCCATAACAAGATTTACATCAATCAATTTTGATTCTTGATGGTCTGGGCCACGCGGGGTCAAACTCTTAATTGTAGAATTAATCCACTCTATGTCTGGAGACCCGCTGTAGTTGCCTGCTATGCCGCACATAGTCAGAGTCTAACTCTTACTTAATCCATTCTCATAAGTTCAGCCCACGCGGCCGGGATTTGGAGAGTCAAATTACTTTGATCGGCTTGGAGTTTCTCTCGGAAATCTATCGGAATTATATTCTTTTTAATTGAATTGTAAGCGTCAAGAATTTCAGTTCTTTCGAAATTAGAATTCAAAATTCTAATTGAACCTAGTGGGGCGATAGAAACGAGTTTCTTGGAACCCAAACTCGATACCGCTAGTACCGGTACTCCATGAATAAGTGCTTCACGCATTGCTCGTCCATAGGATTCTGCGGGGGCCGAAGAAACTAGGACACCGATTTCTGGCCATTCCAAATCTAGATTGGCATAACTACCCTTTAGCACTAACTCGAGTCGAGAGGAATTACGGTCATGTAAGGATTCAAGATTTCCTTTTTCTGGGCCATCGCCATAAATCAACACTTTCAAACCAGGCGAATTTTCTGAAATCACCTCGGCGATACGCAGAAATTCTTGCAATCCTCTCTCATTATGAAGTCGCCCGACAAAAGCTATGGATTTTGGAGTTTGGGTTCTCTCCGCCACCTTATAGGCTGCAGAAATATTTAACGGGACTGGAATAACGACCGAAGGATTGGTTAGCCCAAATTTCTGTGCGAAAATATCCCGTTGATCGGAGTCTACAAATCTCAATTGATCCGCATTTCTGAGCGCATACTTCGTCAGTAAATACTTCAAAATTGATTTAGGGGTTCTCGGAAAAAGAATTGAGTTCAATTCAAAATGAACTTGTACTTGGCATTTCACTAATAGATTAGTTTTCTTGACAAGCTTTTGCTTCACCCTTATTGCCAGGAACCCTGAAATTATAGGGTCCCCAGCCACTATAATTGCGGCTTGTGAATGAGACTCTAAAGAAATTAACTTGATTTGTTCTAATATTTTGTTGCGGTTTAACTTCCCATCAAGTCTAACTATTCTCAAATTAGGAGATAGGTTTTCAAGACTTGATTCCTGTGCTGCTCTACTTTGCAGGACGACAAGATTTTCAATTTGACCCGATGATGAACGGGATAAATTCTTGGCATAACTAACATGCCTTGAGATGGTTTCCTCTTGAAAATTGTTAATTCTGTGACGAGCATCCAGGATGAAAACAGTTGCGTTCATCACCTAGCCATTTCCACGAAGCATTCGAAAAGCCTTTTCGAATTGTTTGTCGCTGCAAAAGTTTGTTTCAGCAAATGATTTGGCGTTCCTCCCTAATTTTATAGCAAGATTGATATCGGTGAGGAGTCTGGCGATCTTCAGTGAAATGTCTTTTTCATCTATTTCGCAGATTAATCCCGTTTCCTCATGCCTGACAATCGAGGCATTTCCAGAGACTCCCGACACCAATACTGGTTTTCCTGCCATCATTGCTTCAGTGAGTGCAAACGACTGCCCTTCATAGCTTGAAACTAAAGCAAAAATCTTGGATTGAGCCAGGATCAGATTGATTTCGCTTTTCCCAACTTGGCCTGTAAATGTAACATTGAGGCTAAGGTCTGCCGCGAGAGTGACTAAATTTTGCATTTCTGGTCCATCTCCAACAATTACTAGCTTGCAATTTAGAATCTTGCACGCTCTGATTAGTAAATCGTTGTTCTTCCAAGGAACAAGTCTAGTGATTGTTGCTACATCATATTTTTGTTTGGTGGATTCGGTGTTTTCAGGTGAACATTTGACACCATTTTCAATTACTGAGGCTTTTCTTCCTATTTCCCAGGAATCAATAATTTTGGATAGAGCGACACTCGGAGAATAAACGTTTTGAAATTGTGAAAGGCTCCAGCTAAATACTCGACGATTTAATGACGCGACTTTTTGTTTATTGTAATCCTCAATTGAGAGCCTGCCTCCGCGATTTTTATACCTCTCCCATGCAAGATCTCCAACAACTTTCGCGGTTGCATTGTGAGGTCGTAGTTTCAAGGAAATAGCTGTCTCGAAGTAAAGGCCGTTACAGAGCAAGAAATCATTTTTAGGAATCAAATCAACGAGAGTCTTGACTGTACTAACCACCCTCAATAATCGAAATTTTGAGCGCTTTATGTAATTAACTTCGATTCCTTTCTCCATTTGACTACCAGAAATACTGTCAGACAGGGTCACGACTGTTACTTTGCATCCGTTTTGTTGCAGATAACTTGCAAATTCTGGAATAAAAGTTGCTGGTCCACCTATATCTGGAGGATAAATGCTTGAAACCAGTAATATTCTCAATTTAAATGTTCCAACTTGGTAACTTTTCCCACACAATTTTAGAATTAAACCAATCGGCAAACTTTCCAATTCCGGTTTGGAGATCCGTTTGAGGTGTGAAACCTACCAATGAGTCCAGATAAGAAGTGTCTGCCCAAGTTTCTCTCACATCAGCAATGAATTTTTCTTCGAAGTTGATCTGCACTTTTTTGCCCATTGAACTCTCAACTACCTTTATCAACTCAATTAAGGAATAGCGCTGGCTTCCTCCGACATTAACTACATCTGCCTTTTCGTTGTTCTCTTCAAGTTGAGATGTAAGTTTAAATATCGACTCGACAACATCATCAATGTATGTGAAGTCGCGTAATACTTTTCCGTCTCCGTAAAGGGAGAAGGATTCTCCCGACTTCAGAGCACTTGCCAATTTGAAATAAGCCATATCTGGACGTCCCCACGGGCCGTAAACTGTGAAGAACCGAAGTCCCCGTGTTTTCATTCCAAAGTTATCTGATATCGACCGAGCCAGTATTTCGTTACTGAGTTTCGTTGCGCCATAGAAGCTAATTGGTTCAATACCCAAGTCGCTTTCACTAAACGGGACATTTTCGGAGTTTCCATAAACACTAGAAGACGAGGCATACAAGAAGTTCTTAACTCCATGTTCGGAAGCGCTCAAGATTACATTTGAAAATGCACTCAAGTTTGAGTCAACATATTTGTAATGTTCGGCAATGGGCAATCTGACACCCGGTTGAGCTGCGAGATGAATTATAAATTTTGGAGCCACCTCTTTAATCAGAGTTGAGGTAAAAGTGGGATCCGCTAAATCGCCTTCTATAAATCGAATTTTGTCGTTTGCCAGGAGGGTCGCGACTCGAGACTTCTTCAATTCTACGGAATAGTAAGGTGCGAAATTATCTACTGCGATTACTTCGAAGCCAGATTCAGCAAACTTAAGTGCAGTATGGGAACCCACAAATCCAGCACCACCTGTAATAATCATCTTTTTCAATTCGCTGCCGCCAGTTCATAAATTTCAGAGATTCTTCTCGACATGTTTTCAGGCTTGAAGTCTAGAATCCTTTGACCGGAATGCTTGGAATGTTTCTCTAAGTTTCCTGCCTTGGTCATATTTAATAATGAATTACCGAGCCCTGAAGCATCTCCCACAGAAAAGAGCATGCCGCAGTTGGCTCCTAAGACCTCTGGAATGGCCGTGGAATTCGAGGCCACTATCGGAATCTCGTACGACATCGCCTCTAGAAGCACCAAACCAAATCCTTCTGTCTTGCTAGCCAATACAAAAATATCTAATTTCCTATAAAACGATTCCAAGGAACTAATTCCTCCGAGCCAGAAAACAAAAGGCTCGATACCTAGATCAATGCACTGTTTTTCAAGTTCATTTCTTAAGGGTCCGCTCCCGGCAATAACCAAAAGGGATTCTGGCTGAATTGCGTGGAATTGAGCAAAACCTGAAAGTAACGTTGGGTAATCTTTTTGGTGAACCAGTCTTCCAGCTGTACCAACAATAATCTTTCCTTTCGAAATTTCTTCAAAGTTAGCTGGAAATGGATGAAGGGAAGTGTTTCGTGGAAGTGTTTCAAATCCATAATGGATAACAGCTATCTCCGAATTCTTAAATACTTCTTTTCGCTCGACCATGCCGTCTTTTACCACTTTACTTATCGCAATTTGCTTGGAAGATCGAAAATCAACCAAGAGCGCCAATAGTCTTGAAACTAATTTAGGGGCGTCATGGAAAAATGGTTCTGCATCGTGACGAGAAGACACTATTGGATTGAAGGATCCCGCCAGGGCTGCCAGTAACTGGGCTCTTGGAAGATGTGCATGAACAATTCTTTTGCCATTTCTCAAATACTTCCACAGGAGAAATAATTGCACTATCGGACTTTTACCGACCAAGAAAACATTGACTTTGGCGCCTACGCTCTCGAAATCTGCCAGAAGTGCGGGCGCGTCCTTGAGATACGCAATTTCAACAAGATAACCTTCCTTGACTTGTTGTCTAGCGAGGGTTAATAACTGGTTTTCAGCCCCGCCGCGGTTGATTGTTGTGATGATGTGAAAAATTCTTTTCATAAAGCCCTCCCGCAACTTCCCCGAGTGTACTCTAACGCTGATGAAACAAAAGAAAATCGTAGTCATAAATGATTTATTGCCAACAGAACAACCTGGCGCCGCTTCGATTGCCTATAGATTATTTAATAAATTTAATACAGAATCCTCGGCTCGATATTGGACCACAAGTGTCCAACCAACGAGTTTAATTCACGAAAATCCGCATATAAGCCTACTTCGAATTTCAGAAGATGCGGCAAGGCAATCGTCTCGTGGTTTGAAGCATAAACTTAAGTGCGAGTATTTGAGTTTGACGCCTCTGATTTGGCTTTACAAACAAGTGAGAGCGGAGAAACCTTCGGTCGCGATCGTTCAACAAATTGGTAATCGATTCCCACGAACTTTAATTCCTTTGATGAATTTTATGGGGGTCAAGGTGATTTGTACTTTGCATGATTTTAGTTGGCTAGTACCGCGAAAGCTTTTTCCAAAGGATCTTAAAATCTCGTCCTCTGAATTACTCGAAAAGGGGAAACTTGAAGGGAATAGGCAGGCCGATAACTCTATAATCAGGGAAGGATCTCTTTTACGATATACGGTCTTCAGGTTCAGATTACTCATTAATCGGCAAATTCTTAATCATTGCGCTTCTGTTATCGCAATTAGCCAACTTCAAGCTGAGATTTACAAATCATTCGGCTTCAAAATCTCGGCTGTTATCCCAAACAATGTTGAGAAATGTTCATGCAAATTGCCTTTAGAAACTCGCCGTGAAAATACTATTTTACTTTTTGCCGGCCGTTCTTATGCGAAGGGCCTTGAGGAAGTTTTCGAGATTACTCAAGAAAATCCTTCCACGATTTTATATCTCGCAGGACCCTCGGATTTACCGGAGAGAGCAAAATCTAAACTCAATCCCGACCAATTCTATTATTTCGGCAATTTAGAGCCGAGTAAGCTCTATGAGTTACTCCACAAAATTGGTTTTGTAGTTGTCCTATCGGAATGCTTTGATGTTTATCCGACGATAACTTTGGAGGCGCTTTCGCATGGGTCGCTTGTATTGACCAATCGAAACACAGGTAATTCTGAGCTCGTAGCATCTATATTCCCCAACTTGGTAATAAATGATATCGCATCGTTAGACTTTAATGCCTTAGCATTAATGAGTACGGAAATTAGGGACTCTATGAAATTTAAAGAAGTTCAGGATCGAGTTACTGGCGATGAAATGTTCCTTGAGTACTCGCGTTACGTTAATCGAATTTTGAATCTCTAAATTTGGAGAATCTTTGCGCTGTTACGGTAGCCGGATAATGACGGATTAACTTGATTACGCCTCTTCCTAAAACCTTAATTGCTCTTAGTCGAAGTTCTGGGATGTTAATAATGATCCAAACTGCATGGCGAATTCGACATCTCAGAGCAAGCTGCACAGAGTTGAGTGAGTCTTCACGGCTGAACTGTCCGGGATGAATTCGATATTCGAGAAGATCTTCATCAAGATTGGCGATACCAACGACATGAGACGCTCGAGTCCAGAAGTCTAAGTCTTCCGCGCCATCGTAACGTCTCCGATATCTAATGTTTGAAGTGTGAAAAAAACTATTCCGAAACATAACAGTTGGATGTATAAGTGGGTTTTTCTCAAGAAGGTAGCCAACAATTTCTGATGGAGTTTGGGGTCTCTTTAGTGAGTCTCCAAATTTTGCGTTGTCATCGATGTTCATTCCAATGACTTTCGCTCCCGTACCCAAAATTGAAATATCTTGATTTGTTTCAAGGAATTGAACTTGTTTTGCAAACCTTTCGGGATGAGAAAGATCGTCGTAATCCATCCTCGCAAGATATTCGGCATCTGATATGGCTATTCCTGCGTTTAGGGTTTCCGCAAGCCCAAAACTTGAACTCAACTTAATGTGGCGAATACGGTCATCAAAATTCCAGTGAGAAGAATCTATTCCTTCAACCGAGTTATCTAGAAAGAGTACTTCGAAATCTCTGAAGCTTTGAGCCGCAATGCTTCGAAGTGCGTCCGCCAAGAAGGGGTTAACTCGATGGGCGGGGAAGAGTACGCTTATCCTTGGCACTATGACTCCTTCTCCAAGCTCGACTCCTATGCCTAAAGTAACTCATCTTCTATGAGAAAGCTCTAAGGGGGCTCAAAATTCTTAAGACTGCGAAGACATATGGCGTCTTCCTCTCCACCGGACATAAGGGATGGATTATCGATGCAATTGCAAAAGAATCTGCCGCGGCAATCGGTTTGCACCCCACATTTAATTATATATCTGTATCAAGACGTGAATTAATTAGTCCGAAATTGCTATATGGATCCCTATTTAGGAAATACTGCGACATCAATGTTTTCTTTCATCATGATGTCCTTTTGAAGATTCCAGACAAGATACTCGCTGATTCGTCTGATAACAGGGTGTACCTCACGCACTTGAATTCTGACTTCGCAATTAACCAACAATTGATAAAGAAAATACGCTTGTGTTCGCGAGTAATCGTTCAAAACTCAACCGTTAAAGCAAGTCTGGTCTTAGCAGGAATTGATGTGAACAAAATTTTAGTTGCGCTAGGGGCTATTGATAGAAATGTCTATTTTCCTCTCGAAGATCTAGAAAGTTTCCCGAAGCCTTACGTGATAGTCGTTGGAGATTGTAAGCCGCGGAAACGCCCACAACTTTTAAGGCGCGTTATCGAATCGTCACCTGAGATAAACTTCGTTATCCATGGAAAAAATTGGAGAGAACAACTCGGGTTCGGAGACCCACTACCTCCCAATACGCAAATCAAGGATTTCAAACTTGAGGATAATCCGGATTTAATGCGACGCGCAAGTGCATTGCTAAATGTCGCAGAAATAGAAGGCGGGCCTTATCCGATTCTGGAAGCCCTCGCATCTGGAACACCTGTAGCCACATCTGACTCTGGCTTTGCATCTGAAGTTGTGACAAAAAATTCTGGTGAAGTTTTTCCAGTGGACGCCTCAGTTATAGAAATCAAAAGTTCCATACTTCGCGTAATGGCGATGAAGAAATCAAGCGGACGACTAGATTTACTTGAAGGCAAACTTAGCTGGGCTGATCATGGTTTGGCACTTTATGGATAAGCAGAAAAATACCGCGCTATTGGTGATGGCCTTCAACCGGCCGAATACTACAGAGCAACAACTTGGAAGAATTCAGGATTTATCTACGCGTAATATACATATCTCGATAGATGGTCCAAGAAATACACAAGATGAGGAAAAATGTTTAGCAGTTCAAAAAATTACTGAGGCCTGGGCGACGAAATCCCATCACAAAGTTTCAATTACGAGCGAAAACACCAACTTGGGGTTGCACAGGCATTTTATGAAAGCCTTTAGTGATTTTTTCTCAAGTTACGACTTCGGAATGGTTCTGGAGGACGATATCGAATTTAGAAATTCTTTCGTCGATTTTATTGATCGGATTCATCAAACAAAAGACTATCGAGATTATTGGTCAGTCCAAGGACACAACCCGCTTGATGAGGCCAACAATGGTCTCTTTTCTCAGGAAATTCGTTTCACGAAGAGCAATTTCCACTCTGTCTGGGGCTGGGCTTCACATTCCCATAGTGTGGAACGGATGTTGAAATTCATAGCTGATTCTAAGAATCCAAATGTTATACGGACTTCTATTGAAAAGGGTGCAAGGCTCTTTACGTCGGACCCTGTTCTTAGGATGGCAATTAGAAACGTGTGGCTGAAAAAATTATTGCGTGCTCAATCTCTTGAATCGGGCGGTTGGGATAACTGGTGGGTTGCATCTGCATGGCTTCACCAAATGCCAAGTCTTATGCCCAATGTAAGCATTTCTCGAGAAACCTTAAATCAACTTGAAGGGCAGTCTCATCGCCATACCCAAATTGGAATCTCTTGGACAGAAAATCAAAAAGAAGAAGTTTTTTTCGAGAAAGAATTTGTAGATTCCCCAACTGGCCAGGAAATCAGACTCCTACGAACCTGGGGGATTACTCGACCATACAGTTGGTATTTTGCTCCAAGAGTCTATAAACAGTATTCGAATTTGCAACGGAAACTTGAAACAGATGTCAATCATGAAATTTGATGATACCAATAGTGTTTTTCCTGTAGTCGAAATTTCGGGTGGGTTAGGTAATCAGCTTTTTCAGTATGCGTTTGCCCGAAAGTTGCAGAAAGTGACGGGAGTTTCTCCTGTACTGAGTCTGCTTTCTTACAAGAAATCTATTCATCAACAAAGACGAGAAGTTGAGATTAATACTTTTTTGAACTTTGAATTTGACTACTTTCCAAACAGACTTCCCTATTGGCGCTTAGATAAACTTCGTGATTACTTTCGTACCAGCAAACGCTTCAAGAGTAACCTGGGATACCTTGATCTAGTTCCAGAGACCGAGCCTTTCAACGCAACTAACATCAGTTTCTCGAAACATGGACTTTACAAATCAAGTTTAGTTTCATTGAACTACTGGGATGACATTTATGACGAGACAATTTCACTATTGAATGTCGGATTGAAAAGACACTATCAAGAACAACATGGTCGTGAATTCATTCTTCATTCAAGTGTTTTAGGTGTTCACATTAGAAGAGGAGACTATCTAACAAATGCAAAGACTAGAAATTTTCACGGTTATTGCTCGGATGAATATTACTTGGATGCGGTTGAATCGATGTTGTCTGATTTTCCCCATATCCGCAGCATTTTGATTTTTACTGACAATGCCGCTGTTTGTGTAGGAATTGCTGAGAAGTTTAGAAGTATTGGTCTGGAGGTCGGTTTCAGTGAAACTATTGATGCCGTCTCTGGGCTTTTTGAAATGGGAAAGTGCTCACAGCTCATTGGATCGAATTCTACATTTTCATGGTGGGCGGCCCACTTGGGGGTGAAGAAGTCCTCAATTTTTCCATCTAATTGGTTTACTGGACTGGAGAATTACACCATCGATGGATTCTTTAAAGAAAATGTTAAGCTGCTCAAACATGAGCTCTTGACTCATTCATTATTGACAAACCAATAGTCTCTTGAAGACAGATTCTCGAATACCCTACTAAATCCTTTTGTTGCCATCCAGTTTAGTAATTCTTCATCATCTTTTCTCCAACTGTGTTCTACGCATATCAGTCTCGCGGTGTACTTTCCTCCATTTATGAAGGATTTAAGAATTTCGGCCTCGCCGCCTTCTGTATCGATAGATAAGAAATCAATTAATTCGGGTGCACTATAATCTGAAAGTAGATCTGTTAAAGAAACTGTTTCGACAGGATAGTTTTTGATGGATGGAACAGTTTCATTTAAATACTCGGTTGAAGAAATTCCAGACAAAAAAGCATCCTGTGACTCTGTAAATATTTTTGTCTCCCCGGTCACTGTCCACACAGCCCGATGGTCAACTATGCATTTCCGGTTGTAACTCAATTGTGAATGAAAGGCTCGGCAAGGTTCAGCCAGGATTCCTTTCCAACCGAATTCCTTTTCTAGTACATAAGTATTGCTAATCGTTTTTCCGTCTGCAGCACCAAATTCAACAAAGAACCCGTCCTTACCAATCGTAGTCGCCGCCCAAACGTCTTGAAAATATTCAGCGGTTGACTTGGAATTTGCGCGCAATAGATTCCTTAACGCCTCAGACTCTCCTTGCGATTTCTCAAGAGTCTCAGCTTTGACTAAGAATTTTCGGAGTGATCTTATTAAACTATGGTTACGCATTTTCTGTTTCTCCAAGTTACTCTTCTACCATGCGAATACTAGTTATACATCACGTCAGAAACCATGAAAATTCGGGAATTTATACGGATGATGACTATAACCAGGTTTCAAATTCCGTCTATGGGGCCCAAGAGATGGATACTTGGGCAGGAATTCGTTTATTATCAAAAAATCATCAAGTCTGGCGCCTAGAAATAAGCGTAAACCATCGGACATTCAAGATTGTGGATAGTCAAGGAATTGTCACCGAAAGTGGCATTTTCAATTTAGTTTCTCCGCGCTTTACAAAATCTTATCTACGAAGATTTTTTAGTTACTTTGATCCAGCTATTATTCAATTCTCAGACATCGTTCTAAGAAATACCGTGAGTAAGGTTGTTTCTGAATCCAATATTGATCTAATTTGGTCGGAGACACAGTTCTACGCGCCGTTACTTGATAAATCGGTACCACGAGTAATTAGATCTGTTAATTTTGAACCGGCACATGTTATGGCAGAAGATTCAGGCTTCCTGAAGTTCCTGAAATTCTTCCTTAAAATACTAGGTGAGCGTAAAGCTGCACGAAAGGTATCTCTCGTCACGATCTCTCCACGTGATCGTGGCTGGTACAAAGAAATTGGCTTAAACACTATAACAACTCTTCCGCTACGACAGTTGTCTTATTTAGTCAATCATGTGAAATCGACAACTCCAGTCTCAAATTTCTTTGTAGTCATGGGTTCAACCTTCGAAGTCAGGCACAATAGGAGAAATTTGGATTATTGCCTCGAGACTCTCGCTCCTGCCTTATTTGAGATTGACCCTTCAATCAACATCTTGATTTTCGGAACCCGACTTCCTTCGAACATCAGAGTTCCTGTTAATGTGCAAGTTGTGGGATTTAGCCAGACTTACCGTGAGTATCTCTTGAAATCTCTTGGTGTTGTTGTTCCCTATCATGGTGGGGCAGGTATGCAGAGTAAAGTTTTCGAACCTCTTACATTGGGGGTCCCATTAGTAGCGAATTCAAAAAGTATTGCGGGATATCCATTTCTAAAGGAAATTCATTACTTGCACGCTAAATCGACACAGGAATATGTGACTCAGATGGTCAAATTAAAAAACAACTCACTATTGCGGCAATCCCTCTCACGGAATTCTTCTGAGCTTTCTAGAGTGCTATTTAGCGAGGAAGTCCTAGAGAAAGAAACTAGTCAAATTCTGAAAGCGAGTGTCGTAGGCCTCGAATAGAACTTAGTTCTTCAGCGGGCACCATCACTGCAGTCAAGCCGGTATATGCTAACAAGACATAATCGTTTCCTTCAACAAAATCTAGTGCCATTGATTTTTTAACCCAAGGGAGAGACCACGACTCAACAAGAATATATCGAGGTCTTTGGCGTGTGAAATCAATTGTTTGCAAACATTCAAGCTCTGAGCCCTCAACATCTATATTAAGAACGTACTCCTCGCTTGGAAGTAATTTTGGGGGGAGTAAATCAGATAGTGGGCTTGATTTTAATTCTTCCTCTTCCCAAACAAGCCCACGAGAGGCATGGCTCAATGCAACAGCATGGTTTGTAGTTGAAAGAAGCGAGTTTTGAAATCGATAAAATCTTATATTCTCTTCAGCCCCGATTAGGCAGTTAAGTAGCCGATCTTTAGGCCTTGCAATTTTCCAAGCAAAGTTAAATTGCTGCTGTGGCTCAACCGCGATTCCTTTCCATCCTTTTCGATACAAAAAATAAGTATTGCTTCCAATTATTGGGTGAGAGGCACCTATGTCCAAGAAGCTCCCTGTCCGGCCAGCAAATACACCTTGCAGGACCGAATCTTCTCCTGTCTCAGAGTAGAACTTTTTTCCTCGAGAATACTTCACGACTCTAGCAACTTCCCGAATATCAAAGGACATGGTTTTCCCGGTTGACGCCAGGTAACAGCAAGCTGTAGAAATCAGATTCACTGACAGGTTTGAATGACGCATGAATAAAATCTTTATCGAAATAATCCGAATATTCGGCGCTAAATTCCTCATAAGGGCTTAAACCCCTTGGCCACAGGGTTTTGGGCTTCAACCAAATTACCGTCTTGGGATTATTGAAATCCTTGATTGTGGCAAACTCAAGAGGAGAGTCTTCCAATTTCGACAGCGCGAGAATTACTTTAAATACATCTCCATGCCATGAACCATCGCCAATTTTATTTGCTTTGCTCCGCTGAATGTACGATTCTTGTTGGTTCGGAATTGCAGAAAATTCATCGCACGGGACAGTATCGTCAATTATAATGAGAGACTTTTCGTGCACGTGTGAAAGTACATTTTTGAAGTCGGCATACGTCTGGAAAGCGGTGTGAAGCCCATCTAGGAAAACGATATCAAAGATCTCCGCTTTTGCGTGAGAACTAAAATATGTCTCAGATTCAATCTCGAAAAGCTTTATGCCCGATCTTTTGATTCGTTTATTAAACTTAAATTTAGGATCAACCCCAATTTTCAATTTTGCATCCACGTCTTGGAATGTGAATCCTCTTTCGACACCAATCTCAAGATATCTAACATTCGAAAGGCCTGTTATATTCGATATATTGTTGACCAGTCGAGCAGCTTCCGTCTTTGGCGGCGAATTCTTTATTAATACTCTAGATTCTTCTCGCATCCTTCTAATTCTTCTCGAGATATAGTGTGTGTAGCCAGCCCTGAGACGAGCGATTGATACTCTTATGTATCGCGTACAAGCAGGAAAAAAAGTGAGGTCTCTGGGATTATGATTAGTATTTGTATTCCAGTTCATATTGTGGATTCTACACAGATTGAGTACCTAAGAGCGGCACTAAAATCTGTGCTATCCCAAAAATTGGTTAAATATGAGGTTGTCATATCGGATGATTCTTCAAGCAGGGCCGTCAGATTGCTGTGTGATGAATTTCGGACGAATGGAATGGCAATAAATTATTTTGGGTACCGAAATAAGCTGGGTTTGTCAGCAAATCTTAATAATGCGGTGAAGCTCTCGAAGGGGCGAATTCTTAAAATACTTTTTCAAGATGATTTCTTAGCGCATGACAAAGTTCTATTTCTGAATTCTCTAAGATTATTTTTCTCAATAAGAAAATGGCTTGTGACAGGAACGGTACATTTCGACCAAGTCGGTCAAGAGTTTCGGAACGTTTTCTTTCCACGTCCCGGGAATCACCTTTTGTCAGGAGCAAACACAATAAGTAGCCCATCTGTCGTGATGTTGCGCAAAATGCATTATTTGAAATTTGCTGAGGAGTTGCACTACTTGGTTGATTGCGAGTGGTACGTAAGAATGTCTCACAAATTTGGAAGACCCGTTTTTAGAAATGACATAGATATTGTAAATCGATTACACCCATTTCAATCCACCCATGAAGTTAAGAATAGGCTGAATGACGAAATCGTTATGGCAAAATCTATGCATTCCGACTACTCATTCAAGAAACTGAATTGCATTTGTCGTTAATATCGAGAAGTGATTTCGAATCGATATTTTGAGAGAAATTTAAAGTAAGCTTTATACAGAAATCCATTTCTTGGAAAAACTCTATATCTTTTTGCAATCATCCTTCTTTTTCTAGAATTTCGCTTCTCTCTAATCTTTAGTTCATGATCTAATGATTCTTCTGATTTAAAGTGAGTGTTAAATTGAAATGGGGAATGGAACAAAGTGAACAGAACGCGCTCCACTAGATAGGCCTCTGGTGGGAAATATGAGTATGTCGAGATTTTCAGCAAAGCCAACCAAACATTCTTAGGAATGCTTCTTAACTGGGAACCAGAAACACCAAAACAAGCTCCTGGAGTAAATGGCACATATTCCGGATGAATGGGTTTTACGAAAAGGAAACTTAGGAACTCATCGTACGAACCAAAAAATCGAGTCTCTTTCTCCCCAAGGTACCAAGAATTGTTTCGTTCAATGAATAATCCTGGAAGCAAAAAGTAGGCTATCCGTTTCTTGTCCTGAAATGTTGAGTCATTGAATAACCCTACGTATCCATTTCCCGTCTTAGAAAGTAAGTTCTCAAAGCAAATTTGATCAATATGTCGATTAATTAGGTTGCTTTTCAAGAAATATATATACTCCGGAAGATTTTCGTAATTTTCTAATATGTACATTAAATAGTGCGAAAGTGAATGACCAGAGTTAGTCGTGTGGATGACATTTGTAAACCTTGAATTAATTTCAGTTGAGACTTCCGGGTGGTCGGATTGATCGTAAATTGAGAAAGTAGCGAAACGCTTTGTGAGATTTGTGGGGTCTGTATTGAAACAGCTAATTACTGCATGTGCCGGATATTGCATACCAATGTCCTCTTATGTCAGTTCTCATGGCTTGAGTGTACAATCGAGTAGGCAGTCAACCGATTATTAAGGGCAAAGTGGAAAACGTTATCCTCGTAGGTTCAAATGGGTTCGTGGGACATAGAATTTTGAGTAATGCCACGAATATGGAGCAAAAAATCTTGGGAATAGCTGAGAATGGTGCTTTGGAATCAACTTTGAGTCAACTTTCAAACTTCCAAACTCCAGCAACATTTATATGGGCAGCTTCTAAAGTCAATCCCATTTCGGCTGAACAAGATGAACGTAAAGTGCAATTAGAATTTAGAAATTTTGAGAATTTTGTTGACCATTTGTCTCAACATGTATCAATGGTTCAACATGTTATTTTCTTAAGCAGCGCAGGTTGTCTTTATTCCGGAAATGTTGACTTATTTAATGAATCCGACGCTGCCTTAGGCACCAATCGTTACGGCAAACTTAAGAAATCCATGGAAGACCTGCTTATTAGTTCTAGAATAAGTAGCACGGTGGTTCGAATTTCAAATGTTTATGGTCCGGGACAGCGCACTGGTAGGGGTCAGGGTGTGATAGGTGAGTGGATCTGGGCAATTAAGAATGACCAGCCAATCACTATTTATGGGGACGGGCTCGCGACAAGAGACTATATTTACATCGATGATGTGGTTCGAGCGATTGACAATATTATAAAAAGACCAATCGGCGGGATTTACAACTTAGGTTTTGGAAAAAGTCATACTCTCATTGAAATTTTGGATACTATGCAGGAATTCGTACAGCTAGACCTAAAACCTATTTTTCTTCCACGGCGTTCAACGGATCGTAAATCCTTTAGGTTGGATATTCATAAAATCCAGGATACTTTTGCATGGGAACCGTCCTACAACCTAAAGGAAGGTCTGCAACAAACCTTTGCGGAATGGGAAGTTGCACCGGATGGGGCCAGGAGGTTTTTATGATCTGTGCTCAATTTTATCCAGGTCAAGGTCTTGGAAATCAATTGTGGCTATATGCGGCCTTGCGAACGTTGGCTCAAAAGAAAGGGCTTGACTTCGGAATCGCTAATCCACAATATTTTAAGGGGCTTCATTTCATTAATCTCGACTTTGGGAGCCCCATTCAACTTCCGCCTAATTCTGACCCAAATAATCCATACGTATTGCCAATTAATTTCAAGACAATATTCTTCGAACATAAGGAGATTGAGAAAGAAACAGGTCTTGATGTTTCAATTTATGATCCTCGGATAAATGACATTGAAGACTGGACAAAAATAGAAGGCAATTTCCAGGACCCAAAATATCTGTGTGGCAAAAAGGACGAGATAAGAACATGGTTCGATAGCTCGGGAAACAACGAGATTTTAAAGTTCCTTGAAGAAGATACTTGTATTGTCAATTTTAGAGGTGGGGAGTACCGACATCTCAATCAAGTCTTCCTAAAGAAGGGCTACTGGAGAGCCGCTAGGAGGTACATGAAGCAACAAAACCCTGATATGAAATTTCTAATTGTTACGGATGATGTAGGCCTGGCCAGTTATTTTTTCCCACAAGATGAAATTCTGAATTGCGACATGCAGGATGATTATTTGCTACTCTTAAATGCAAGGTATTTAATACTCTCAAATTCAAGTTTTTGCTGGTTCCCAGCATGGTTAAATCAAAGTGTCCAGGTCTGTGTAGCCCCTCTATATTGGTGGGGAAATACGATTGATAAATTCTGGGCTTGTGGGAATACGATTTCCAATGACTGGATCTATCTCTCCAAAACTGGAAGGATTGAAGGTGGAAGAGAGTTATCTGCTGGAAGCCAGGTTCGTTTAAAATGGTACGACAAAGGCTTGATTCTTTTTCTGACTTCTCTCTTTCGTGGAAATTGGCGAATGGCATTAGGACAATGTGGCTTCTTACCTTCAAGGAGGAGATCGCGCTCGCTGATTTGGCTCTCAATAATTCTCAATAAATTAATACCTCATCAAGTTTCTAATGCAATTTACAATAGAGTTTACGAATTTAAGAAAAACTTGGTTTTTTCGAAAAATGAACGTCCAATTCTGACACACCTATGGAGAAGGGAGAGTAAAGACGACATCATTGATGCTTTTTACATCAATGATGAGTTGGACTTGGCAGAGTTGAGAATGGAAATTTTGTTTCCGCATGTGAAGAAATTTGTAGTACTTGAATCCACTCATACCTTTACAGGAAAAAAGAAAAACTTACATTTCCAAGAAAATTTGTGGAGATTTTCTAGATTTATGAGTAAAGTTGAATTACTTACCCTCGATTTACCAATTTTCACACGTCAAGATTTCATCATGGCTCTGTACCAACGGGATACAAGTTTACAATTGCGTAGAATAATTTCTGCTGCGCTTATCGATCCCAACGTCCCGCTTGGTGAGTCTCAGTGGTTACGTGAGTTTCTCAATAAGGAGTACATTAGTGTTGCATTTCACGACCTTCCCCCGAATTCTAGGGTTGTCGTTTCAGACGTAGATGAAATATGGAATCCAAAAAGGCCTCCGACAAAATATCCGGATTCAGAGATTTTGGTCTACAAACTGCAGCCGTATGTTTACTATTTAAACTTACATTCGAACGAGTCTTGGCAAAATTGGAGTGGTTCGGTTTCGGCAACCGTAAGAGAAGTTAAGAGAAGGGGTGTTGCGAATATTCGAGTGCACCGTCGCGTGTATAGGCGTGTTATTCTGAAGGGAGGGTGGCATTTTTCTTTCCAGGGGGGGGTTGCAAAGATACTTTCAAAATTAGATTCTTACGGACATCAGGAACTCAATACAAAAATTAATCGGGAGCGCCTCTTGGGAAATTCCAATTTGGATTTTGACCTTAGAGGAATTGGGGCAACATTCAAAGTAGACGAAACTAGACTACCTCCAGAGGTGCTGCGCCTCAAGCATGAAAGGCCAGAGCTATTTGTCACGATTTCGACCATCGAAAAATCTTAGTGATTCATTTCCCCATGACGCCTTTTTGATTTTTATTTTTCTCCAAAGTTCTTTTGGGCCATTTATGGGTGAAATCATAATGATTGCAAAGGCAAAAAATATTCGCTTAAAGTCTTTTGTCAAAGAAATTTTGTGCCATGCAGAAAATCTCATCGCAGTTTGGAGGACAATAAGTAGGTAGGGTGTAGAAATTGCCCAATGGAGATTGGACTTAAATTTTTCTTGGATTTCTGGCTTTTTTCTTTGCCTAAGTTTTCCAGATCTCTTTGCTGCTAAACCAGCTGACACATTCCAAAATTGCCTTGAAGACGTAACTTGGAGAGGATGAATGCGATAGTCTGTCAAAATCTCGCTCAAATTGGCTATCTTTGATATCTCCAACACTCGGAGCCATAGATCGTAATCCTCTGAAGGATAATAAAATTGTCTATATCCACCTACCGATTGGATAACAGATTTCAACATTAGTACTGAAGGTTGCGCAACTGGTAATTTTTTCCATTTAGCGTCAGTTATATCCTCTGGGTTTATTAGAAATCCTTTTTGACCAATTTGATGTCCAGCGCTATCAATGATATTTATAGCCGAGCCCACGATAGAAATTTCGGGATTTCGTAACAGAAAATCCAATTGTTTTTCAATTCTCTCAGGTCTCATCCGATCATCTGAATCTAAAATGGCGAGGAAATCAAAATTAGACTGCCTGATAAGAAAATTCAATGACTCCGCTGGCCCAGTTGAATCAGACTCAAAAACCTTCAAAGATAATTCGGGGTAGTCTCTTACGAAATTGTCAATCTGTTCAAATAGTAATGGTGCAGCCCGATCTAAATGGATTAAAACTTCGATGGCGCAATTTGTAGTTTGAGTAGTAATAGATTGCAAGGCTTCGTAGAGATACGGGGCTTCGGCATGTGCTCGCACAAGCACAGACACACCTATTCGATTTTTAATCCTAATCACATAAAAAAGTCTACCTTCCGTGTTCTGGAGTGTCTGTATCATTGATGTGTGAAAGCTCATCATTATCCTGACAATTTTACTCTCGTCAACCTAGAAGGTGGGGTTGGGAATCAACTCTTTCAATATGCCGCAGGGCTTTATGTTTCAAAAAAAATCAATTCCAACTTAGTCCTAAATATCTCTAGGATTACTGGGAATCGGCATTCTGGGTATTGCATAACAGACTTTGAATTGCCAGGAGTGACATATATAGATTCAACAAGTAATGAACCCAGGTTTGATAATCGTGCGCTTCGCTTGATTAGATACTTCCAGAATACTGGCAACCCCCGACTAAAGATTTTGTTTGAAGATGGTTTGGGATTTAAATCAAAACTGAAAAGTATAAAGAAGAACCGTGGAATTTCAGGATATTTTCAAACCTGTGAATATTTGAATGACCTGGAAGAGGGAAGCTTATCTCTGCGGAATTTAAGATTAATCCAGCCTTCCTCTTTGTACTCAAGTTTACTAGATCGGTCACGAAATATTCAGCCAATTATGATGCATGTTAGACGTGGAGACTATTTAGCGCATCGAGAAAGCATTGGGATTTTGAGCATGAATTACTATAAGGAAGCCCTTTCATCTCTTTCCTACAAATACCACAACAGAGAGATCTGGGTTTTTAGTGATGAATTCACTCGAGTTAAGAGTGAGTTTCGTGAATTTACCACTTTCTCACAGTTACGTTTCATGGAAGAAACTTCCATGATGTCGTCAGTTGAGATTTTACGATTGATGTCCTCAGGTTCAGCAATATTAACCGCAAACTCAACACTTTCTTGGTGGGCGGGCTACCTAAGTCGACCAGAGACTGAAGTGGTAGTGCCTAATCCCTGGTTCCGTCAGCCTACTACCAAAAATGATTTGCTGGTCCCAACATGGAACTTTTGCCAATCAGATTGGATTAAGTCTGACTAGACCTATTGGCTTCATCGCATTTACCCTACCCGGCAAGAGTGTTAATCGAGGATAACACTTCCAACTGGTGTATCGAATTCTATCGACACTATCCCAGATTGATTTTCTAATTCTTCAGGTCTTGCCCATTCGATAGTGACGCTTCCCATGGCTTGAAGAATCTCGTGCTTAAACCATGAATCTGAAAGTTCTTCTGCATCCGCAATTCTTATCTTCACAATTTCAGCCATAGGAGCGCTGTGCTTCGATGGATGTTCACGTGAGAGCCATTCAATAAAAAATGGGAAAGCTCGCATTTCAGCTATTTCTTTTACGCCAATTTGCTTCCACTGTAAATCTAAACCATCGGGGAGAGTTCGGTTGGCACGAAGCGCTACTCTCCCAAATTTCGCTTCGAAAGTGGAAATATCATCAGTGCTGAATACCCATGTAAACCAACCTCCACCTTCCGCTGCCTTTCTTGAGACTGCCTTGCCCCAAGGGGTTAGCTCTGTAGCTGGATGATCAAGCGGGCATACAACCTCAATGTATTGGTCATTCTTTAAAGAGGCCGTGAAATTTCTAGTGCCAAAACGAGGGTGTATCCCACCATCAACGAAAGAAATTCCTAGTCTGGAGCCAAGGCGTTGGACAGTATCTGAAAGTTGATCGTGGGTAGTTACGTAAGAGACGTGGTCTAAGCGCATAGGTTAATTGTGCCTTATATTTTTCAGTATCTACACCACTCTTATTCTCTCGCGGCTCGTTAAAAGTAATGGGTAGCTCCTTGATGTACAAACACTATGGGACTCTAAAGAAAGCAGATGCCTCGTCGATTTCTTCAAATTCTACCGTTATGGCTCTGCTATGGAGAAAATCGACAACAGCCTGGTGAGCTCCTTTCAAGCTGAAGTCATCAATTATCACAAATCCGCCTGATACGACCTTGTGGTACAGGGCTTCAAGCGCTTCAATGGTGGAAGAATACATGTCGCCATCTAAACGAAGAATTGCAATCCTCTCAGTTTCAATTTTGTGCAGAGTGTCAGAAAACCAGCCCTTAACCAGAGTGACCTGATCCATGCCAACATTATATTTCCGCAAGTTCTTCTTCACTTGATCTAAAGATACAGACAGATACGAATACTTGAAGTGTGAATCACCAAAATCTACTGGGTAATCAATTGATGGTTTCGGTAATCCCTCAAAAGAATCACATCCAAAAACTTTTCTCCCATAGATTTCATTAACTTCAAGAAAAGAAGCCGCAAAAATTAAGGCACCACCCCTCCACACTCCTGTTTCAACAATATCACCAGGCAACCTTTCTCGCTCTATAGTTCTTAGCGCATCATGTAATTGGTTCATTCTTTTAAGCCCAACCATCGATTCCGCTGTAACAGGCCAGTCCTTACCTTCAAGCCTTTCGGATAATTCTCTCTTTTTGCCCATTTCCAATAACTTGATGTCTTCGGGTAAAAATTTTGACAAAAGCTTGAGAATTCGTCGATATCTTGAAGTTACTCGAATATCTCTGTACTCAATTATTTCCTCGTCAAATTCATATCGGATAAGGAATCTCTTGATTAAGTCTAGGTATCTTTCTCTTAATTCCTCAGTTTGCAATCTGGAACTCCTATAAAGTGGTTAAAATCTCGGGATGTGCTTGCGCAACTTATTCTAACTTATGCCGAAAATCAACCAAGCCTCATGAAAGCTTTCCTAAGAATCAATGAGTGAGTTGAAATACTCGACTGAATCATGGCTCGCGTAAGCTCCCTTGGCCGTATCGTTCTTCAATAGCCTGTTGTGGAAATACAAAGATACTAAGTTGCTTATTTCTTGGTGAATAACGTAACTTCCTTTAGGAATAGGCTAACTGGCACATCAGTGCCTCGCATGTTGCGAGCGGTGCTGAATTGTGTGCGAGATTTTCACGTGCTCCTTCGATGGCGCTGATTTTATTGATGATTGAGTGCGAGTGTGAGTTAGTTGCATAACTTAGAATCTGCTCGCATATGTCGGAATTAATGATTGAATCTGTATTGCCCGAATGCACCATCATGACATCGCGATAGAATGTTGCGAGATCTAGGAGTGCTCCATCAATAGAGTCCCGAACCATGCGGGTAGAACGAGACTTCTGTTCTCTTTCAAGTTCTTTGACGGCCTTGGCTCCGCCTGTTGCCATACCACGGCCTGTTGCACCTTTTCCATAAGCTTCTTGTAGTTTTTGGACTTCCTTTTCGTCTCGCTCATCCGATGATGCATTAGCTTCGGCGGTTGCAAGATTAATAAGAGTTTGTGCGGCTTGGAAAGCAGCAGCGAGTGAGCTAAGTTGAAATGGAAGATGCATAATTTTTTTGCGGTTGATGCGAGCCGATTCATTTTTTGCCAAATATTTTGCGCGACCGATATGGCCTTGACTTACTCGTGCTGCGAAGTCAGCCATTATTGGAGCAATATTGTCACGTTTGATAAGAACTTTGGTAACCGCTTCAAGGCTTGGTGTGCGAAGTTGTAGGTGACGACAACGCGAACGTATTGTTGGCAAAACGTCGTGGAGTGTGGGTGCGCAGAGCAACCAGACAGTTCGTGTGCCTGGCTCTTCGATAGCCTTAAGTAGTGCATTGGCCGCCGACTCAGTAAGTCGATCGGCATCTTCAATCACAAGTACACGCCATCCACCCATTGCGGGTTCCCATGCCACACGGGTGAGTATTTCGCGCACTTCTTCTACTTTGATGGAAAGTCCTTCGGTGCGAATAATTTCGACATCAGGGTGACTATGCGTTTTGGCTGAATTACAATCGTTACAGGTGCCACATCCATTGTTTGGACAGATAAGCGCCTGGGCGAAGGCAAGTGCAGCCGATGATCGACCTGATCCCGGAGGTCCGGTAAAGACCCAAGCGTGGGTCATTCCTTGGGATTCTTCGCCCGAGCGAGAGGCGACAACAGCACCTTTTAGGATATCGATGATGTGTTCTTGGCCAACGAGATCATCAAAGACGGAGGTCATTTATTCAGGCTTCCAGGTTCTGCTTGTTTCCCCAGTGTCAATTAATTCTAAATCAAAATCAACCATTCTTTTTACCATTGATTCGAAGGACACCGTAGGAGACCAATTCAACATTTCCTTAGCTTTACTTGAGTCACCGATAACCGAGAAAACGTCTGCGGGGCGCACAAGAGCTGGATCTATGACTAGGAATTTCTCCCAGTTCTCGATTCCGACTGATTTGAATGCTGTGGCCAGAAAATCCCTTAAACTATGAGATTTACCTGTTGCCAAAATGAAATCGTTTGGGGCGTTATGTTCAAGAATTGAAATCATTCCATCTACGTAATCTGGCGCCCAGCCCCAGTCACGAGAAATATCAATATTTCCTAATGTTAACGAATCAACTTTACCGCGAGCAATTTTTGCAACCCCGCCTGTGATTTTGCGAGTTACAAACTGAATATTCCTGAGAGGTGACTCATGATTAAAGAGAATTCCAGTTGATGCAAATTGCCCAAAAGATTCACGGTAGTTTACGACAAGATGGTGTGCTGCAACCTTGCTCACTCCGTATGGAGATCTTGGATGGAGCAACGTCTCTTCCGTTTGGGGATAACTCTTCGGGAGTCCAAACATTTCACTGCTTGACGCATGACAAAAACGTGTGGAATGCATCTTGAGTTCGTTAAGTGCATTAAGCCAATTAAGGGTGTGGAAAACATTGGTTTGGAGAGTATTTTCTGAATCACTCCAAGAATTAGCAACTGAGCTCTTCGCACTCAAGTGAAAGATCTGATCCGGTTGATTTCTTTCCAAGAAACTCCGAACTGACGCTAGGGTAGAAGAATCCAGGATTTGGGCCTTAATTGCTGGGTTGTAGCTTTCCAAGAAGTTCTGTTGGTCCTCATTTCTAACAATCCCGATAACTTGATGCCCTTTAGCTATCAGCTTTAGCCCAAGAATCAACCCGTCTTGGCCGGCAGCTCCAGTGACTACAATTTTCTTGGCAGGAGACATTTACTTGCGGAACTTTCGTTTGGTTTCTTGAGTGGCATTGCGCTTAAGTGCCGGAAGTTCAGCGACTCGGGCAGTAATTTGGGCATTAATCTCTTCAACCGATTGTGTGCCATCAACAACGAAGTATCTCTCTGGATCCATCATGGCAATCTGCAAAAACTCTTGGCGCACACGTTCGTGGAAATCATTTGACTCTGCTTCAAGTCGATCGCGTGATTGCAATCTGCCTAAACCAATTTCTGCTGGAAGGTCGATGAGGATTGTCAGAGTTGGGTAAAGGCTTTCTGTAGCCCAGCGAGATATACGTGCCACCTCCGCTGGGTTAAGTACTCGGCCTGCACCTTGGTAGGCAGCAGATGAATCAAAGTAACGATCAGAGATAACAACTTCACCTCTGTTGAGTGCAGGTCTAATCACCGAGTAAACATGATGCGCACGATCTGCTGCATAGAGAAGAGCTTCGGCACGTGGAGAAATATCACCAGTTTCATGCCCTAGAAGTATTTTGCGTAAATCTTTACCAAGTTCTGTTCCACCTGGTTCACGGGAGAGAAGGACTGTTTCTCCTTCTTGTTCTAACCATTGGGCTAACAACTTAGATTGTGTTGATTTACCTGTGCCTTCGCCGCCTTCGAATGCAATGAAAATACCTTGGGTAGTTTGGCCAGTGATAGCACCGAGTTCTCCTTGTAGAGCGGCCAAGACATCTGACCAGAGAGAAATATTGGGGCGGTCTTTCATTTGGTGATAGGAAACTGAACCGATTAACACTGCAATAAGACCGGCAATGCCAATCGTTATCTGAGCACCGTTGTAATCAAGAGTTAGGTTCTGGAATTCGTATCGGTGCTCACCAATAGTGGCAGCGATGATGGGAGCGATTGCAAGGACAGCTACCAAAGTAATGCGAATAAGTGACTGTACGAAGGCAAAGGTGCGCCCACGTATTTCATCGTGGACCTCCATGCCCAGCATGGTGAAGCCAGTAACCCAGGCGATTCCACTGAAGGCTCCCAGGATGGTCACGATGATGACTGAGAGAACTAAGTTAGAGATTAGCGCAAGGAGAACAAGGAAGATTCCTGATGTTGTAAGGGATGCTCCGAATAACCTCCGGCGAGAGAACTGTGCAAATATCTTTGGTCCAAATGCAATGCCTATAGCAAGGCCAGTAAAGACGGCGCCAAAGAGAACGCCGTAGGCGGCATCCCCTCCACCAAGATCACCCACGAATGTGCGAGCAAGACCAATAACAGCACCAGCTGCCGAGAAGGCGCCGACCATTCCGATAATAAGTCCACGAATAATCTTTGATTCAGAGACAGCCTTCCAACCTTGAATAAGTGATTGGCCAACATTGGATGAGTTATCACTCTTTGCCGCAGCACCTTTTGGAATCTCTTTAATGCCAAAGACTGTCCAAGCGGCGAATAGGAATGACATTGCGTTGATATAGAGCGCAATGTCAATGGAGTTACTTGGAATCAATGGGCTGATTGCGGCGATTGCACTGGATAGAAGCGTGAGGATAGAGAAGAGAATTGCTGCGATTGGGGCAGTACCATAGGCGGCAAGGAGTGAGACTTGATTTGCACTTTCTAATTTGTCGCGTGGAACAAGATTGGGAACAGATGCTTCTTTAGCTGGTGACCAGAAGAGGGTTAGGCACTCAACCAAGATCATGGCGGTGTAGAGCCAGAAGTATGTGTTGACGATTGGAATAGAGATATAGAGCGCAGCACGCATGATGTCGACGTTAAACATTAAGCGGCGGCGATCGAAGCGATCTGCGATTACTCCTGCGATAGGACCAAGAAAGACTGCAGGAAGAAGGCGAGCGATAAAGACGCCTGCGATTGCAAAGTTAGCGGTTGCATAAGAACCGCCAGAGAGTTGCTGGGCCATCGCAGTTGTTGCCAGAAGACCAAGCCAATCGCCCAAGGATGAGAAGAGCATGGAGTTCCAGAGTTTGCGGAAGGCCGGGATAGCTAGGACGCCACGGGTGGCCTGCGGCGCAGGGGCAGCGGGGGTTGGCAGGCTTGCGGGCATATGGTGAGTCTATCGGGCGGTACTCGTAACTAAAAAGGATTTGCTCGCAATTTCCCTTGCGTGAATTCAGAATGGCCGAAATATCAACGCAAAAAATCCGTGTTTTGACTCAGGCCAGGCAATCTTTACTTGTACAAATTTTAATAGGCTAGTGCAACTCGCCAAAATTGCGGAATATCAGTTAACCAAATGAGGGCTAATGCTAGAGAAGTACAACTTACGGAGTGTTGTAAGCCTTAGACGGTTAAACCTTGCAATCTTTTGGGCCTGCGTGATTTTTTCGGCTTCGAGAATTCTTCCGAAGAGTGGGTTAGCGCTCACCGACCCATTCCATGACGGCGAATTTGTCGCTTCAAATTTTGGTGCTCTTGGTGAATTCAACGTCCCATTTGTGATTCATGGAGGAGTTGATTGGATTTTTTCCAGTTTATCCATGCGAGTGAATGGGCCTACTAGTTATTTTCTTACAACTATTTTCTTTGTAAAGCTCGCATCATTATTTGCTTGCATTTTCTTTCTTTCTTTATCGAGAAAATTACTCACTGATCCTAAAATGCAATTAACACTCATGCCTCTATTAGGACTACTGGCACCGATATTATTGGGCTACAGAGATTTAATACTTGTATTTACATTATATGTGTTTTCATTCTTTGTAATCAGGCTCAAAGAGAACACTAGAATTTCTACGTTTGAATGTGCGTACCTCGGTATTTTGCTTCTAACTGGATTTCAATATTTTTACTTTCGTGGCGGCCTTGCAATTATTGCGTTAGGTGCGGCTCTACTCGTTTGTCAGAGGTACCGGGAACTCGCTTGGGTCCTAGGTTTCTTGCTTGTGGGAAGCCTGGCTCTATTTCCTGTTTCTGATCGGTTTCAATTCAACTATATACAAATGGAGTTAATCAGACTGGCCGAAACTTCATCTTATTGGTCGGTGAAAGAAGGCAGTATCGCGCAAGAACTCTTACTTGGAGTTATTGGTGTTAACCTCCTAGGTTTAATGTCCTTAATTTTCCTCGGCATGGCAACTAGAAGTAGACGTCTCGCCTATTCCGTTTGGGTTACTGGAGGAGTCTTGCTTCTTGGGATGCTTAAGATGGGAACATATCGACCAGACATTGCGCATTTGCCCATGGCGTTGTGGATTCCCCTTCTTGTTGTGCTTTTGACATTGTCTAATTATTCGAATTTTTCAATTACTATCCAACGCGTGCACATTGTTCTCATAATTTTCATATTGTTGCCCATTTGTCTTTTCCTGCTAAAAGGTCTAATCCCAAATCTTTTTTTGATATTTCTATACGTCGCTATCGTAACCTGCTTGATGTTGGATTTAAAGGCAAATAAAAGTATGTTATTGAATTGGATTCTGCTAAATACAGCTATAAAGGGACTCATTTCGGCCGTACTGGTTTTCTTTACAGCCTTGAGCTTTAATTATGGTAACTTCGAATACCTCTCACGTCTTAACACGCCGCCTCTAGATTATGAAGTGGTACCAGCTGAGATTGGTTGGGCCGCCAAGCAGATAGTGTCCTCGCAGTCTGTTTGCACTTTTGATTTTACAAATGCGGGATTGATTTCTGGATTGGCTCAAAAACCCTTATGCATCTCCTTGACTTATCCCGTTTACGGAATGCCCAAGGATGAATCTCAGATGTTGCGTGAATTGACAATATCCAACCCAAGTTTGGTTGTTTCTTCTTACGGGTACTGGAGTTTCTCTATCGACGGATACCCAATGCCTACTCGTTTTCCTAAAATCCAGAAATTCTTAGAGACTGAGTACCCGGTTGAAAATTGTTTTAAGGATATTTGTGTCCGCGCTCGAGGTCACTTGTGATTCAGCCGCTTGAGTGTCATCCACGTGTAGATTAATTCATTAATTTCCAGCAATTCCGTCAAAAATTCTGCAAATACAATATAAGTATTATCTCTTCATCGTTTTTTAGAACTACTGATATTTATTGTCGAGTTCAATTCTTCAAAATACCGCTAGATTCCACTACTTACGGTATCGAAACAACGGGTTTCTGGTATAGAATTTGATAATGAGCGGAACTAATTTGTACGCTAATGTTGTCACCACAATTCAAAGTCCTACAGACGCATTATCAAAGCTTGCGGCTGAATCAAAGAGTAGAGGTGAACTCCTTTTTGTAGTTGGGGATCAAAAGTCTCCTTTGGATTTCTTCCTCGATGACGCAAAATACATTTCCGTCAACGAGCAAATAAACCTTGATTTTCAAGTTCTGCAGACTTTGCCTTGGAATAGTTACACACGAAAAATGCTAGGTTATCTGGAAGCGGCCAAATCCGGATGTGCTTTCATTCGCGAAACTGATGATGATAATTTTCCACTTGATGGTTACTTTCTTGATTTTCCTAAAGTATTACAAGTCAGGCGGCCACAGATTCACGATGGTTGGATAAATCCTTATATTTATTTCTCAGATGATTTTATTTGGCCACGTGGATTTCCTTTGAATCTTCTTGAGGTTAATCGTGGTTCCCACCATAAAATTGCCCAGGAAATATCTGTGGCTACAGTACTAAGGACCGGAGTAATTCAAGGTCTTGCAGATGGCGCACCCGATGTGGATGCTGTATTTCGACTTGTTTTCGGTAATGCGGATGATTTCAGATTTAAGGATTCGATGCCACTGTTGATTCCGAGGGGGTGTTTTGCTCCCTTTAATTCACAGGTTACCACTTGGACTATCGACCTATTGCCTCTTATGTATCTTCCTCAAACCTGCACTTTTAGAATGACTGATATCTGGAGATCATTTATTGCTACTCATTTAATGCATCTGAATGAGTACGATTTAGTTTTCACTGGAGCTAGTGCTTACCAGGATAGAAATGCGCATAACTTGCTTCGTGATTTTTCGGACGAAGTTCCAGGATATGTTGGTAATGATTTGCTAGTAAATCAAATCAAAGCAGTAGTGTTGCGTGGCGGCATGGAGAACTTGGGCCTGGATTTGATTGACATTTATGAACACTTGACTGTCAATGGTTTTTTCCAGGCCCAAGAGTTGGTCTCGTTGAAAGCGTGGCTAGAAGATTGTGACTCACTCTGAATGGCAGCTCACGATTCAAAGCCCAATATTTGTTTATGTCTCTTAACTTGGAATGAAATTGATGGATGTAAACAAGACGTTCCTCGATTGCCTAAAATATTTGACCGTGTGTTCGCGATTGATAATTCTTCGACTGATGGCACGGTGCAGTTTTTGCAGTCTAATGGAATTGAAGTCATTACCCAGTATTCAAAGAGTTACAACGGCGCATACCTCGATGCGATTGAAGCAGCAGGAACTTCATCTGTGGTTTTCTTTCACCCAAAAGGAACGATTGAAATTGAAAGTTTGGAGACGGCATTCTCAATTTTGCAATCTGGATATGATTTTGTCCTGGCCAGTCGGATTGGAAAGGGAGCACAGAATGAAGAAGATCATCGATTCTTCAAGCCAAGAAAGTGGTTTGTAATCGGGATTGCCTTGATTGCAAAAGTTAGATGGGGTCTGAGAAAACGTAATTTCCTCGATGATCCACTTCATGGCTATCGAGCCTTATCCGCTTACTACATAAGCTGCTTGACGCTCAGGAGCACCGGTATCACCGCAGATGTAGAAATGATTAAGCACGCTTACTCTGGGAAATTTAAAATAGCGACTTTCCCAGTCCGTGAGGTAGAACGTTTAAGTGGAAATACCCATTTCCCTGCCTTGAATACTGGACGACAAATTCTGAAGTATGTTTTTGGTTTTAATTCCTGAATCTTATTTTTTCATGCCTTTGATGTTATTCCTGAAAAAGACTTCTGACGCTCTCTTCAAGTGAGTACTTGGAGGTAAAGCCCATTGCTGACTTTGCAAGGTTGATGTCGGCGCAAAGGAAGGCTGGGTCGCCGGCACGACGTGGGCTTTCGATGACTTGGGTATCTATTTTGTTGGTTGCTTCTAAAACAAGTTTGATGATTTCTCGTACTGAAGCACCACGCCCTGTGCCGATGTTGAGTGCAGGCGGAAGAGGTTGGGTGGCATCTGCGGCAGCTAAATGTGCACGTGCGATATCGCGGACATCTACGTAATCGCGAATACATGTGCCATCTGTTGTTGGGTAATCGGTACCGAAGATTTCAGGTGCTTTCCCTGCATTGAGTTTGCCAAGGACGATAGGGACAAGATTTTCTACTGAGTTATCTAGTAGTTCTGGGGCTGCCGTGCCGACTACGTTAAAGAAACGCAGAGATGTTCCATGGTTACCGGGAGTATTGATGAAGGCTGTGACTTTGGCTTCGGCTTGGTATTTAGAATCACCATAAGGAGAGATAGGGGCTTTTGGCCCATCTTCTTTACAAGGATCCATGGAATCAGGGGAACCATAGACAGCTGCCGTGGATGAGAAGATAAATTTCTTGACGTTATTGCGCTTCGCGATATCGATGAGTTCATTTGTAGCGGTCAGGTTTACTTCAAAGTATTCATCTGGCTTTTCCATGGATTCACCGACTGCTTTGAGAGCTGCAGTGTGGACGATGCCATCAATCTTGTATTTGCGGATGACGCCTTCAATTTCGTTGTAATCGCGGATATCAGCTTTGATCAGCGGGATATCGATATTGTGCTTGGTGCGCAGGTAAGAGATACGGTGTTCAAGACCTTGGTAGAGAGAGTCGTAGATGACTACAGATTTGCCGGCGCGGATGAATTCATCTGCGATATGTGCGCCGATATAGCCAGCACCGCCTGTAAGTAGCCACGTCTCTTGGGTCATGTGGGTGAGTCTACTCAGCGCTCTTCTTTGCTTTTCCTGTGGCTTTCTTGGCTGCTTTCTTCTTTGTTGCAGCTTTCTTTACGGTGTTCTTTGTCAGAGTTGGGGCAGTATCGCCTGGTTTTGCTTTTGCAGCCTTTCTACGCGACTTCTTAGGGGATGGGCCGTTTTCTGCTTCCCAGGCGCGACGTCCTGCAAGGAGTTCAAGGCCACGTTCTAGTGTCATTGCTTCAAGTGTGTCACCGCGACGCAGCGTTGCATTTGTTTCACCGTCGGTCACATACATACCGAAGCGACCATCTTTGATAATCACTTGCTTTTCACTTCCTGGATCAACGCCAAGTTCTTTCAGAGGTGGCTTAGCAACTCCGCGACGGCGTTCTTTTGGTTTTGAGTAGATCTCAAGCGCTTCATTTAAGTCGATGGAAAAGAGTTGGTCTTCAGATGTAAGTGTGCGTGAATCTGCTCCGGCTTTTAGGTACGGACCGTAGCGGCCGTTCTGCACGGTGATTTCATCTCCTGCAGAGTTTGTCCCGAGGACGCGAGGAAGAGAAAGTAGTCTTAGCGCATCATCGAGCGTGATGGTGTCGAGGTTCATGTTGCTCAAGAGGGAAGCTGTCTTTGGTTTTGGAGCATCTGCCTTCTTGCGCTTCTTCTTTGGTTCACCTTTGTCGTTAAGTTCGACAGGTGGTTCAGGAAAGATTTCAGTGATGTATGGTCCAAAGCGACCAGACTTTGCAACGACTTCAAGGCCGGTATTTGGGTCGATGCCGAGTTCGCGCTCACCTGAAGGTGCTGCCAATAGTTCGATTGCTTTAGCTAGTGTGAGTTCATCAGGTGCTAAGTTTTCTGGAATGTTTGCAAGCTTTCGTTCTTCACCAGGTAGGTTCTCTTGAAGGTAGGCACCGTAGCGACCTACGCGGATTTCAATGGTGTCAGATAAATTCATTGTGTTGGTAGCGCGTGCATCGATAACGCCAAGGTCGAGAGCTAGTTCATTTAGTCCAGGTTGGCCATCTTTGCCGTAGTAGAAGTCGCGGAGCCAATCAACACGTCCCGCTTCACCTGAAGCGATCTTGTCTAGATCTTCTTCCATAGAGGCTGTGAAGTCATAATCCACAAGCTTGGTGAAGTGGGTTTCAAGTAGGCCTGTTACTGAGAAGGCGAGGAAGGTGGGAACAAGTGCGCGACCGCGCTTATAGACATAGCCGCGGTCTTGAATGGTTTGAATGATGGAGGCAAATGTTGATGGGCGGCCGATACCAAGTTCTTCTAACTTTTTAACAAGGGTTGGTTCGGTATAGCGGGCAGGTGGTTTAGTTTCGTGTCCTTCGCAAGAGTATTCATCGACCTTTACAGATTGTCCTACTGTCATTGCAGGTAGGCGCCGGTCTTCAGATTCTTCATCTTTGTTTTCATCTGTTGCGATGTCATCGTATGCGGCCAAGAATCCTGGGAAGGTGATGACAGATCCGTTGGCGCGGAAGATAGTTTCTTTACCGTCTGCAGTTCTGGCATCAAAGTCAACGCGCATCTGCATTTTTTTGGCATCAGCCATTTGGGATGCAACAGTGCGCTTCCAGATGAGGTCATAGAGTGCGAATTCATCACGGGAAAGTTCTGGTGCTAACTCGCCGGGCGTTTTAAAGGTGTCTCCTGCTGGGCGAATTGCTTCGTGAGCTTCTTGTGCGTTCTTTGACTTTCCTTGATACAGGCGCGCAGTTTCATAGACATGGTCTTTGCCATAGAGCGCAGTTGCCGCTTGGCGTGCTGCTTTGAGCGCTTGATCAGATAGGTTAATTGAGTCGGTACGCATATAGGTGATGTAACCGTTTTCGTACAAGCGCTGTGCGATACGCATGGTGATCTGGGCGCCCCAACCAAGACGTGAACCTGCATCTTGTTGCATGGTGGATGTTGTAAAAGGTGGCTTAGGGCGTTCAGTGCGTGGGCTTTCTTCCATCGACTTAACAGTCAGTGGGGTGTTCTTTAAACTTTCAGTAAGCGCCTTTGCTTCTTTTTCATCGAGTAAGAGGATGTCTTTGAGGGACTTTTCTTTGACTGCGCCATCTGCTCCAAAGTCAGCAGTTGACGCTACTTTTTTGCCATCAACAGATAACAGACGCGCTGTGAAACCAAGATCTGTCTTGGCGTTGAGATCCCACCAAGAGGAAGAGATAAAGGCCATGCGTTCACGTTCTTTTTCAACAATCAGGCGCGTTGCAACAGATTGCACGCGCCCTGCTGAAATGCGGGGCATGACTTTCTTCCATAGAACCGGTGAGAGTCTGTAGCCGTAGAGGCGATCTAGAACGCGTCGAGTTTCTTGTGCGTCAATGAGGTTGTAATCAAGGTCGCGCGTGTTTTCAACTGCTGCCTTGATTGCTTCTTCGGTGATTTCGTTAAAGACCATGCGCTTGATGGGAATCTTTGGTTGTAATACTTCAACGAGGTGCCAGGCAATTGCTTCGCCTTCGCGGTCTTCGTCCGTTGCCAGCAGGATTTCTTCGGCGTCTTTCATCAACTCTTTGAGTTCGGCGACTTTGGCTTTTTTGTCGGGGTTGATGACGTAGAGGGGTGCGAAATCATTTTCGATATCGACGCCCTCTTTAGACCAGGCGAGCTTCTTCACCTCTTTAGGGATATCGGCTGCGCGCTGTGGCAGGTCGCGAATATGACCGACGCTAGCCTCGACGATGAAATCTTCGCCGAGGTAGCCGCCAATTTTGCGTGCTTTAGCTGGCGATTCAACAATCACCAGCTTCTTGAGATTTTTAGCCATAGGTACTAAGTGGGGAAGTTCTTTCTCTTAGTACTCGATAGTTGTTGATTGGCGACGATTACGGATAAGCGCGCCGATAATCACAAGCGTTGCTACTGCTGCAATCAAAAGAGAGACTGATGATTGTGCAGGGAGAGCAAAGCTAACAATTGCTGGAGTAATGAGAAGACCAACAAGGTTCATTACCTTGATGAGTGGGTTGATGGCAGGGCCGGCGGTGTCCTTAAATGGATCGCCGACAGTGTCTCCAACGACAGTTGCTGCGTGGGCTTCTGTGCCCTTGCCGCCGAAGTGGCCATCTTCAACCATCTTCTTCGCGTTATCCCAAGCACCGCCTGAGTTAGAGAGGAAGAC
>JACCDW010076116.1_pt1 | contig 40330 bp, 33 predicted proteins | sample 7449781 | NCBI WGS metagenome assembly JACCDW01 (sample SAMN15323449, study PRJNA562643) | freshwater metagenome | isolation source: river surface water | place: USA:Blue River Watershed | collected 2017-08-18 | reverse complement strand
CACCCATTCTATTGGTAATTATAGTATTAATATTTTGGAAAGTATTGCTGGTAATACTTTAAAAAGGTTTTCAAAAGTATTTTGGAAAACCTTAATTACTGGTAATTTTTATTGGGTATTATCAGTATTCATTCCAGCTGTTGTTCCAAAACTAACATCAATATTAAATAAATTGGAAAAGAAGGAACCAATAGTAAAATAACCAGTTGGACCTGCTTGATATAATGACCAAACAGCATCGGGAGTCAAAGCATAGTTATAATAGGTTCCAGAAGACATGTAGCCTTTCAAGTTTCCTCCATTATTTAAACCAAAATAAGCAGTAGCTTTTCCTGTAGTCGAACCAAGAGCAAAATTAGATTTATACACACAAGAACGGGCTAATTTACCATCAATATACACATCTAAAGTTCTTCCATTTCCAACAACACTTACTAAAATCCAACGTTGATATTCAATACCATTTAAGATATCACAACGGTCATCAGAAGTATATGTAGTACCAGAATTGTAAGATTGAATTAAATTATTTAAGGAATAAGAACCTGCTGGAGCACTTGCTGCGTTGTCAATCATAGAACCTGAATCAGATGTACTCTGACGAACAACTAAAGTAGCATTAATTGGATTTAATCCAACATAAATAAGTGTTTTTCCTTCTCTACCTTCAGTAAAACGATTGTCAGAAATTTCTAATAAATGTGCCAAAGGAGTTGAGCCTGTTTTAGCAAAGCCTTTTGTATCAGCAACATAGACCCAGAAACTTACAGAATACTGACCACCATCTAAAATACCGGTAATATCTGTAGCAGCAATTACATTATTTATTACGCTGGATGAAGATGGAAGATTATATGTTTTCGTTGTTGGAACAGCATTTCCTAAAATACTTACTTGGCCATAACTGACATTTTTTCCATATAAAAAGTTATATAAGTAATACAAACCAACAATAAATAAAATAAAAATTACAACACCTAAAATTGGTTTTGTTCCGTTTGAAGCACTATTATTCGTGGCAGCGTTCATTCTGTTAAGGATTTCCAAAATATCGTTAAAACAATATTTTGGAAAGCTTTGATATGATAATTAGAGTATTAAGAAGTAAAAATTATTTTTCATTTTACTGATATGAACTTGAATAAACATTAAAAGGATTTGTTGGTTTTACAACAGGCATCATGTTACAATTTCCTAATGGACATGAAGGTAATAAAGCTTTAAAATCATCCGTGGTAATTTTTATTTGATCTATGTAAAAGGGAACTCCTCTTGTATTTAATAAACCTTTCATATCATTATCAACATCATCTTGAGACCAGGATTTATTATAACCATTGAAGAAACCAATTTGTCCTTTCCATTTAGAATTTCCAGCCTTCCATGAAGTACCACTTGAGGGTGCTATAGGCATATATTGTAGTAATTTACTTGCTACATTTTTACTTCCATAATACACATCAAAACGACGACCCTCTTTCACAATTGTTATAATACACCATTTTTGGAGAGGAATAGCCGGAAGTGATATACTTTCCATGTAGTGTTGTGTTGAATCTTTACCAGTTCGTATCTTTAAAATTGCCGGAATATAAGGTTTATCATTTTGGGATGTATATCCTGAAGCCCAAAGTTCAATATTGTCTCCACAAGATAAAAGCTTACTTAAATATGTATTAGAAGATAAGGAACAATTTGTACAATCCTGTGCTATACACTGACAAATTTGATAGTTATAATCTTTACAATTTGGTGCAAATGATTTTAAAGGCATTGAGGGTGTTGTTTGTGAAACACAATCAACTTTTGTGAGTGTTCGTGGAGCTTCGGTTACATAAATACCAAAACGTAAGGCACAGGGAGCTGTTCCCCAGACAAAATCTTCAGATGTTAAAACTGTATCATTTTCAACCCATAAATTACGAACAGCATATTTACCTACATAGGTCGCTTCACCACCCATAAAGTAAAGAATTATATAAGTTAATGTTACTGCTACAAGTATGATAGTGACTCCTTCCACAATCATTTCTACTAACACAAGCCATTTGTTGATGATTCAGGAATGCTTGGTAAAAGCAAATGAACGCTATCAACAAGTTCCACTTGTTGATTCAGGAATGCGATAAGCATGAACGCTATCAACAAGTTCCACTTGTTGATTCAGCACCAGCACCAAAATCATCCATAAGTGCTAATGCTGGTTGTGCTTCCACCACTTCATCATAGGAAATAACACGTGGATTTAAAATAAGATTTTGAACAAAGATTGTTTTTGTTGGTAAATCAGCAAAAGCTGGAGCAGTATAAAATCTTTGATCTCCACTTGGATGACTTATGCCTTCAGGAACAATTCGTTGAAAAACTTGTTTTCCATTCAAATATACAGTAAAAAGTTTTGTTTCTACAACAACAGAAACTCGGAATGGTTGATAAAGAGGAATATTGGAAATTGGTTTTGAACTATAGGTTGTTAAAACTTTTTTGGAATTTGGACTAAAAAAACTTACAACTAAATCATTTGCATCAGTTAAATACATAATCATAGAAACTTTTTGTGATGGTTGGCCAATTATATTTGAACCTCCTGATAAATCCGTCATTGTTGTTGTTGAAGATTTTGAAGCACATAATGAATTTAATTCACTTTCACTCAAATTTTGAATATTTAATTGATTACCAGTATATCCAAAGTTTGGACCTTTTAATAAAATAATTCTATTTGAAGCATTTGTATCCGTTATTTTACGTGCTAAAATATCAACTGAAAAAGAAAAATTATTTAAAAAAGGATAATTTGATAAAGCATCACCATTTATTGGAGCTTTGCTTAAAGGAGAAGGAATTTGTTTAGAATTCCAATAGACTCCACTGTCTTTATTAATAGGAATTGGTATAATTCCCTTTGACCCAGGCATAAATCGGAAGACTGGTGTTATAGTGTAATGAATAACTAACAGCACAAGAAATAAAATAAAGGCATATAAGAAAAAATAAAAAGTGACTTGTAAAATTCCATTTGCTGTTTCAGGTGAAGAGACTGTACTTCTGATTGTTTCGGTAGCTCGACGTCCAACATTTTCAGCTACTCCTAAAATATTAGCAATTGTACTTGCTCTCTCATTTGTATTCACCAAAGGTAGCATATTTGCTTTAGCTGATAGGCTCATTCTGCTTGTGCTTCTTTTCTCTTTTTACGGGTTGGTGCGCTTTTATCCAATTTGTTTGTTTTTGGATGAAACCCAATTTTTTTGAAATGTTTTCGGGTTTCTGACAAGTTACAATCCAAGATCTTTTCACGTAAATAGCAAACAAAGGAGATACGAGTAAAAATTTTATCAGAACCTAATGTTCCAGTTTCTGAATCATCTTTATGAATTTTCTGAAGTTGTTTGTTATATTTTTTATCTTCTGCTGTTTCATACAATTCTGTATTACAGTGCCACTGATGAACATCCATAGCTATAAAATCTCCTGTACGTAAATCAAATCCAATTTTGTATTGCGGAAATAAAGTATATCCTCCATGATATTTTCCTCGTTCAATTACTGTTAAATTACCATATCCATCTTTAAAATCTCCAGCATCTTTATGGAGAGCTGTTCTGAAGTTGCGATTTATAGTGACAGAAGAAAAAGCGGTATCATCAATCTGTAAAAGGGATTTTGATTCTGCTGCCTTTTTCTGTAGCTTATATTTCTCGGGAACCAGAGCAGCAAAACATTTGTCAATTGCTTTAATAAATGGAATTCCATGTTTGTAATATTTGAAATATTTGGTTGTAAAAGAGGTGAGTCGACAAGGAAGTTTCATAGAAGGAGTAGCTTCAAAAAAACCTAATACAGAACTAAAAACATTATTACTGACTTTCATTTTTGAAACTTTACCATCTTGGATATAACTCGCCAACCACCCTTTTACATCGGTCGGTTTTCGTTTCTGCCAGTATTTTCCTTGTAAATTAATAGGTCCAGCAGCAGCTCCACGACTTCTGGAGGCGACTGCGGTGATCCAGAATCCCTCCCAGCCAGTCTTGATTATTTCTGGATCAAAGACTTGCTTACGCAACTTGGCAATTAATTTTTTTTCTCCTGTTTCTGTTTCTGTATAAATATCAACGTCAGAATCATAAATAGTGAATCCTTTATCATCAAAATAAGTTCCTTCTTTTTTACTTATTTCTTCATCTGTGAGTATTTTTTTCACAACAACCTCTTTGACTTTCTGACGAATTGGATTTGCTTTTTTAGGTAACTGAAGTCCAACATATATTTCTGGGGGAAAGGAAGTTAGTTCATCACCCATCTATTCATTCTGCATATAGTAAATTACCCCTATAGCAATTGATGCTAAACCAGCCCCAATAGCGACTCCTTGAATGCGGGCTGCCCAATCTGCTTCCGCAAAATCATCAGGAGTCCAAACTGGAGATCTTCCTCTTTCACCTAAACGAGAGTAAAATTGGATAGATTGTGTTTCTGTAAATTCCTTTTTTCCCAACATTTTATTCACTTCATTGTGTAAAATAACAGTCCAACGAAATAAATCTTGACGAGTATCTAAATATGGTGTAATAGGGTGTTTTTCAAAATGTTCTTTATAATGTTCTTTACAAATTGGACAAGGAATTAAAAACTTTAAACTTTCAAAAAATTCTTTCGCTGCTTTCTTTTCAGCAAAAGAAGGTTTGGAAGGATATCCAAGAGCAGTTATGTGCATTGTGTGCCAAAAGAAAGGTCCCCATGCTTCTGGTGGTAAGTGCATTCTATTTGTTTTCATTTAGTTTTCTAAGGACTAAACCAACGTAAGATTCTCAATAACCTTATATTTAAACTAACGTGATAAATACAAAAAAGGAAGATGAAACAATCAAGTAGTAATATGATACAGCCGCAAATATGTACAAACTGTGGTGGAAATGGACATTCTTTTCGACAATGTATAGCTCCTGTAACAAGTTACGGAGTGATTATGGTACGGGGCGAACCAGGATTTGATATAGCAAGTCAATTAGCTAAGAATCCTGATTTAGTAACGGGAATGGAAAATCAAAAGTTACAATTCCTAATGATACAAAGACGGGATAGTTTAGGATTTATTGAATTAATGCGTGGAAGATATAAAATAAATGATGTGGATTACATTCGTAAGCATCTCGGTGGAATTACAGAGCATGAACGTCAAAAGTATTGTAATGGTCCATTTGAAGAAATATGGAATAGCATGTGGGGATTAAATCATTCCCATTTATACAAGAATGAATACGAAAATGCGAAAGCGAAATGGGAACAAATTCATGAAGGTGTAACAGGGATGGATGGGAAGTTCTGGACAATAACAGAAATAGTAAAAACAGCAGGGCCAGCTCAAGCCACACCCGAATGGGGATTTCCAAAAGGACGTCGTGATGCACAAGAAGCTGACTACATTTGTGCTATGCGGGAGATGTGGGAAGAAACAGGTGTTAGAGAGGAGGATGTGATTCCCATCCAGAATATGGAACCTTTAAAAGAAGATTTTTTTGGAAGTAATCATGTTCATTATTGTCACAAATATTATATTGTTTGGGTTCCAGAATCAGTCAAAGTAGAATATAATACTGGAAATGAACACATGTTACGTGAAATAGGGGATTTACGTTGGTTTAGCTTAGAAGAAGCTTTAGCACATATTCGTGAAGAAAATGTTGAGAAAAAAGAAGTACTCCTGAGAGCAGCATCAATCTTCAGAAACTTGTGTCCTTTTCCTGTGTTTGATAATAATCCAAAAAAGAAAGTGTAAGATAGAATGAGTAATTCATCAGAATTAATCGATCTGTGGAGTACTGAAACGGACTTCACAGAACGAGATCAAATTGTACAACAAATGATGGAAAATAATATTTTTCCATCAGAAGATCAGGCAGAATATGAAAAAGAGGGGCTTTATCCCGATATTCAGGATCCAGATTTTCAACAAAAACTTATGAAAAAGAAGGAATATTCTGAAAGCAAACAGCCTTCTGTAAAATCTGTTTTGGATAGAAAAAAATCTTTAGAACAAATGTTACAGGAGACTGAGGATGAAGAAGAGGAGCTCAGAATACAAGAAGCAATTCGTAGTCTAGATAAATGTAGTGCGACAGAGGATTTTGAATTGTCACCAGTACAACGTTTTTTAGCTCGTTTTCTGAGTCCAAAAACCCCCTATCGTTCTGCTTTAATAAATCATGGAGTAGGTGTTGGTAAAACCTGTACAGCAATTACTATAGCAGAAGCATATTTGGAAATGTTTCCAGGCAGAAAAGTATATATTGTGGCTCCCAGAAATATTCAAGCAGGATTTTACAGAACTATTTTTGATGTGAATAATTTAAAAATTGGTTCTGGAGATACACCAAATTCACATGTGGGATGTACAGGAAATACGTATTTACGTTTAACAAATAACTTTACAGAAAAGAATAAGGATTTAATAAAAAAACGAGTAGATCGTTTTATTAATAAAAGATATGAATTTTTTGGTTACCAACAATTTTACAATTTCATCAAACAGAAAATAGAATCTGCTGATAACAAATCTGTTTCAAAACAGATTCGTGAAGGAATTATGAATCGAGTTTTACGAGAAGAATTTTCAAGTCGTTTATTAATAATTGATGAAGCTCATAATTTACGTGATGCTACGTATGAATCCCAAGATGATGCGAAAGATGATGCGAGTTTAGCAGATACAAATGAAGCAAAAGCAGGAAAACTTTTGACACCCTATCTAAAAAAAGTTTTGGCAACAGCAGAAGATATAACCTTTGCTTTGATGACTGCAACACCAATGTACAATTCTTATGAAGAAATCATATTTTTACTCAATTTACTTTTAATTAATGAAAAAAGAGATGAAATAAGAATTGATGAAATTTTTGATACAAAAAAAGATAGTTTTCAACCAGGTGGCAAACAGATTTTAGGAGAATATTTTTCTCAGTTTGTTTCCTATATGCGTGGTGAAAATCCATTATCATTTCCTTTACGTTTGAAACCACAAGAAGAAGATCTTATACAAACCTGGCCTTCTTTTAATCCAAAAGGAGATGAAATTGAAGAAGATTTAGAAGGTGTAGTTTCATTGCCTTGTGTAAAAGGGTTGTTTGATCCAGAAACAGAAGAAAAGTATTTTGATTTCTGTAATGAATTAATTCAAGAATCAGGTATGGGACTTGCCAATATGGATAAAATGGTTCAAGCAGGTAATTTTATTTTTCCAAGCATAAGTGGTGATGATGAATCACTTTATGCTCGAACTGGTGCTGAAGGATTTAATAGAACTTTTCGTAAAGAAAAAAAAGGAAGTACAGTTCAGTTTCGTTGTGATGATGCTTCTTGGTTAGAAGAAAATTCTTTACCAAGTGCAAGTGGAAAAGCATCCACCTTATTAGACAGAATAAATAAAGCAAAAGGAGTAACATTTGTATATAGCCGTTTTGTAAATTCTGGAGCTTTAGCAATAGCCTTTGTATTAGAGGCAAATGGTTATTTACCTTATGGTAAAAATTCAACACTTTTAGCAAATGGTAATCAGAATCCAAGAGGGCGTAAATGTGCTTTTTGTGAAAAATATTCAAAAGAACATGATGAAGTTGATAAAGATTCAATGCCAAAGGGGGTAGGTCCGCATAAATTTACACAGGCTCGTTATATTCTTTTAACAGGAAATCAAGAACTTTCCCCCAATAATGCTGCGATGATAGAAGCTTCTCGAGATGAAAAAAATGTATTTGGTGGAGAAATTAAAGTTATTTTAGGTTCGCAAATTGCTGGAGAAGGTTTAGATTTAAAATTTATTCGTGAAGTTTTTGTTTTTGATAGTTGGTATCATTTAAATAAATTAGAACAAATTATTGGTCGTGGTATTCGTAATTGTTCTCATGCTTTACTTTCTGAACCAAAACGAAATTGTACAATCACATTATTAGTAAATTATTATGAAAATAATAGTGATTTAGAGACAATAGATATGTATTCTTATCGTGTTGCTTTGAAAAAAGCAGTTATGGTTGGTGAAGTAACAAGAACAATAAAAGAATATGCTATAGATTGTTCATTAAATCGTGATGCTATTATATTACAGGGCTTAGATACTTTAAAATATATTATTGATAGCCAAGGAGAGAGAAGAACAAATGTATCCATTGATGATACAAAATATAGTGCTATGTGTGATTATTTAGAAGATTGTTCATATCAGTGTAAAAAGAAATCAGGTGAAGAACTCTCTTTAACACCTGGCGAGGAAGACTCAACAACATATGATGAATATACAGCACGATTTCATATTAATAAAATAAGAAAAGTGTTACAAGCTTTATTTTCAAAGGATCAAAGTTTTCGTTCATTAGATGATATTTTTAAAATAATTAATTATTTACCCAAGTCTATTCTTTTTTCTTTACTAAAAGAAATTATAAATGATAAAAATTTTGTTGTTAAAATAGGAAGTACTGTGGGTAGAATAATTTATAAAAATGGGTATTATATGTTTCAACCAGATTTTTTTCAAGGAAGAGATATACCAATAGCTATTCGTTTAGCAAATATTCCAATTCCAAGAGATCATTTCACTCCAGTTGAACTTGAAAAACCTGCTGATATTGAAGAAGAAATTGATGAAACAGAGGATTCTGAAGAGTTATGGAATTCTGTGGTAGCATGGGTAAAAGATATTCAGTCAGGAAAAGCACAAATATGGAATAATAACTATTCTGAAGATTCAACAAGACAGATTCCAATTAAAGTACAGAATCAGATTGAATTACTCAAAGAATCTCAAGGAGTTTTGAAAAATCAACTTGATCGTATTTCTATTATCACTTGGATGTATACTCAAATTCGTCAGAATATTGGAATAAGAAATATTTTTGCACAGATTGTTTTACAGTTCTTCTGGGATGAATTTATAACTTATGGAACAAAAAAACAGTTAATTTTAGAAGAATTAAGTGATCCTTTTGTGTATAGTTGTGTAAAAGAGGATATTTGGGAATTTCAAGGCAAAAAAAAATATGTTCGTTTGGTAAATCCTTTTACATATGAAATTGAATATTATTGTGATGGTGCGATATGTTCAACTGGAGTAAAAACAGTTTTGACAACAGAAATAAACCAAGACCCACTTTTACAATATAAATTAAATAACAAAAATACTGGTTATAAATTTGGCTTTTTAGGATTTAAGAAAAAAATAAAACAAGAGTATGGTAAAATTGTCTTTAAAAAATCTACAGTTCCATCAGGTGAAGATAAGTTGACAACAGGACAAGAATGTTCAATCAGTAGTGCGAAACAGTTTGAATTAGATTTTATAGAAAATATGGGAAATTTATTAAAACAAGAAGGAAAAGAAGATTTTGGATTAGGTGATGGAAATCTATCTAAAATGAAAAATAGTATGCGTTTTTGTACAATTGGAAATTTACTATTACGTTACATGGATAAAGTAAAAGCACAAAAGAAACGTTGGTTTTATAGATCTCTTGAATATAAGCTACAAAAAGAAAATAGAAAATAAAAAGATCTGCGACCTAAAATTGATTTACAAAGTTTAAAACAAAGAAGTTAGAATAGAATGGAACAAATAGCTGTATTTGAAGAAAAAGTTGTATTATCACCAAGTGATTTTAGAAAAAAAATATCATCATTTGATGATGAAATTTTACAAAAGTTAAAAGAAAAGTTGGAAGGTAAATGTTCGCAACATGGTTTTGTGAAAAAGGAGAGTCTTGAATTGTTAAGTCGTTCTTTAGGGATTGCTGAAAAAGGTAGATTTACATCAGAGTTTATTTATTATTGTAAAACAAAAGGAATTGTTTATAATCCACCTGAAGGATTTCGTGTGGAAGGCGAAGTGTTACGAAAAAATAAAATGGGATTATATGTAATTTTAGATGATGCAATTCGAATTATGATTCCACGTGATTTACATCTTGGAAATGATGAATTTGATAGTATTGAAATAGGTGATAAAATTTTAATTGAAATTAAAAAATCAAGATACCAAGTGAATGATACTCATATTTTAAGTATTGGACAATTTATTCAAAAAGTGTCATTAGCAAATCCACCGGCAACTTCATCTGCGGTAGAGAAACCCGTAATGGAACAAGAAGCTGAAGGAGAATGATGACATCAGCTAAAAGCGATATACAAGCAAGTGGGGATAATATTCAATATGAATCTAGAAAAAAAATATTTGATGAAATAAAAAAATTTAGTAAAACGGAACAAGAAGAGTTATATAGAATTATTAAACGTTGTAAAGAAGAAGTGAGTGAAAATAAAAATGGTATTTTTTTTGATTTAATGAATTTACAAGAAGAAACTGTAATAGAGATTCAAAAATGGATTTCTTTCTGTAATAAAAACAGAGTTCAATTTGAAATTCGTGAAAAAGAGATGACTGATTTACAGGAAGCAAATCCAGGTATTAATCAATAAACTAAAATTGATTCATAACAGTCTAAAAAATCATTTCGTATAAATAACAAAATGGAATTTATTCGAAACGCTATTCAAAAAAATCAAACCCGAAATGCTGAGTTACCTATCTTTAACAAGGAGAAAGAGGAACTTCGTCAGATTGTGCCAAAGGAGAGTTTATGGGGTGGAGGTATTCGTGGTTTACATCCACCACGCTTACAAACAGCCTGGTTAATGGAAGATGACCCACTCATGGTTTTAGCAGGACATGGCTATCGTTCCACTGAAGTACGTGATAGAACATTTGAATTACAACAAGAAGCTTCCACAAATTTAAAAGGAAATCGTAAATTGCCAAAAGCAAAAGTAGCAGATGCTTTAGCAAGTTTAAAACCAAATGAAGAACAAACAAAACTTGTAGCAGGTGTTTTATATGCTTTAAAACAAATTCAAACAGTCTGTTTTGATGAAGAAAAGAAAACATTTTGGTGTGTTCCAGATGATTTTCGTGCTTGGTCAAAAGGGTATAGAACTTTAGTTGTGGATCATAAATGTGAAAGAGTTTTGGAGTTCTCTGAAGGATTTCAATTTGGAAAATGGATTACAGATCGTGAAAAAGAGGGATGGGTGATTGAATGGCCAATCTCCGAAGGTTCATTTGAAGAAATTAAGGCAAAACTAGCTGACGAATATCCACATATAACAGTTCATGCGTCTGAAATGGGAAAAAAACCAAAGAAGGAAGATTATGCTCGTACATTAGGACGTTGTGAATCAATTCGACATATTTGTCAAGTATAAATTTTACTTAAAAAAAATTATTATATTAATTAAAATAAATTAAGTTTAAATCTAAACTTGATTCTTTTTTAAATAAAAACTCATCAAGTTTAATCCTCCAAGTTTTAAATCTAAACTTGATTTTTTTTTGTGAACTAAAGCCGAGTCATAAAAGAAAGTATAGTATAGATGGAACTTATTGAAAACGAAGTCGAAAAGCTCAAACGTATGCTTGTGGAATGGTATACTTATCCAGATAGAGAGCTGGAAGCAACCTTTTCTGAAGCATCAGATGTCACAACATTCTTAGCTGTCGCACAACGTTTGAAAAATAAGGGTTTCACCGAACTTCCTCAAGAGGATAAAATGAATATCATAACTCCAGAACGTGTTCGTTTTACATTAACAGGTATTGGTGCTATAGAGAGTTATTGTAGAGACAATACTTTACTTGGTAAAGAATTTGAAGCAATGATTAAAGATAATACAGGTGAAGAAACAAATTTAGTTTTGACAGATTATGATACAAAAATTAAAATTCGTCGTGAAAAAGCAATTGAAAAATCAGATCCTCAAATAAATCAAATGTTTTCCTTATGGGATAATCAAAAAAAAGCATTTCGTATTATGCGTCGTTGGACTTTTATGGGAAGAGGAATTCGTTTTGATTTGAGTATTATTCGTTCAACACCCGCCGATGTAAAAGGGAGATTTAAATGGCAGCAACGTTTTGAAGATTTTGATTTAACTAAGGTGGATCCAAAATATGAAATTGAAGTAGAACTGTTACGTCCTGATGAACAACAACCTGAATTAAAAGAAGGAGAACCAAATCCAGTTTTAGATAAAGTGTTAAAGGATTTAATTTCTGGCATTGGTGAAGTTCTTCGTGGAATTCAAAAACATACCTTTTTAATCCGTAAATCAGAATCAGAACGAGCATTTAATGTTTATAAAAAGATAACTGGTTTTAAAGATCCAAAAGATTCTAATAAATTTCGTGGTAACCAACCTATTACAATGGTCAAAGGAAATATGGTAAAAGATAAAGTAGATTCTGAACCAAATATTCGTGATGGCTATAATGTAACAGATAAGGCCGATGGTCTTCGTATGATGGGTTTTGTAGATGGACGAGGAGAGTTATTTATGATGGACATGTCAAAAAAAATTTATAAAACGGGTCTTGTTCGTGAAGCTTGTAAATATTCTTTAGTAGATGGTGAATTTGTCACACGTGATGTAAATAATAAATATGTTCAAATGTTTCTTCTCTTTGATATTTATACTGCTCCAGAAGAATTTGATGTAAGTCAAATGCCTTTTATCACTCCTGATACAAAGGATGGACGTTATATTCAACTCCAAAACTGGATTTCGAAGTGGAATGATGGTGTTGGACCACAAATTCTTCCAGGTTCAGGTGTAACAAAGAAAAATATGATTCAAGTAAGTATGAAGGAATTCTTATTTGGTGTAAAAGGGAATAATAGTATATTTGAACAATGTAAGCGAGTTTTGAATGCTTCAAAACCTTATGAAACAGATGGTATTATTTTAACACCTAATAATATACCTTTACCTAAAAATCCAAATGCTCCTTTTAAAGAACAATTTAAATGGAAACCAGCCAAAGATAATACAATTGATTTCTTAGCATTAATAAATAAAGATGAACAGTATGATACAGATCTTGTTTTAGATGGAGTTAAATCTGAAACAGGTGAAACAATTCGTTACAAAGTTCTTCATTTATATGTAGGAACTTCAGCAGATCCTGCTTTTGAAGATCCAAGAACAACTGTATTAGAACAATTACCATTACCAGACACAACAAAACCTCAATTTGGACGTAAAAGAGAATTTAAAGTTGTTCGTTTCAATCCAAAAGAATTTCCTGATACTATGGCGCATATATGTTATAGAGAAGTTCAAACTGATTATGGAACTGATGAAGATATTATTTATTGTGAAAATGGTGAACCAATTCAAAATAATAGTATTGTGGAAATGAAATATATGGCTGAACGCGAACCAGGATGGCGTTGGGTTCCCATTCGTATTCGCCATGATAAAACAGAACGTTATCAAAAGAATTTAGATGGAAGTAAAATGAACAAGGATGAATCAGCGGAAGGAGTTTGGAATTCAATTCATGACCCTATTACAAAACATATGATTTCAACTGGTTCAGAAAATCCATCCCAAGAAGAAATGGAACAATTACGTTCCAGTGGAGCAACTGAAATTAGTCGAGTCTATTATGATCGTAAAGATATGAGTAAAGATAATAAAGTTGTTGAAGGTCTTCGTGCTTTTCATAGATTATATATTAAAGATTTAATTTTACTTGGTCGTGGTTTGAATCGTTATGGAATGACTTTGGTTGATTTAGCGGTTGGTCAAGGTGGTGATGTAAATTTATGGTTAAAACGCAAACCAAGTTTTATCTTTGGCACAGATATTGCTGGAGCAAATATTCGTGATCCAGAAAGTGGAACATATCGTCGTTATTTGAATACTGTAATTAAAATGGGAGGTTATGAAAATGTTCCAAAAATGATATTTACCATTGGTAGTTCTGCTCGTATAGTTTCAACAGGAGATGCTGGAGCTACTCCACAAGAATCTGATATAATGAGAAGTATTTATGGACGAGTAAATCCACAAGGAGCTTTACCAAAATTTGTTGAAACGTATGGAGCTGGTCGTTTAGGACAAGGAGCGGATTGTGTTGCTATTATGTTTGCTCTTCACTATTTCTTTGAAAATGAATCTTCTTTACAAAATATTATTCAAAATATAAGTGATTCATTAAAAATGGGTGGATTATTTGTTGGCTGTTGTTTTGATGGTCAAAGAGTATTTGATGCATTACGAAGAATTGAAGAAGGTGGTTCCTTAGTTGGAGAAGAAAAGAAAGCACAAATTTGGAAAATAACTAAACGTTACAGTAGTCAAGATTTTCCAAATGATATGAGTTCAATTGGTATGCCTATAGATGTAGAATTTATGACCATTGGTACGCCACAAAGAGAGTATTTAGTTAATTTTGAACTTTTAAAAAGTAAAATGAATGAAATCGGTTGTCGTTTATTAAATGATGATGAGTTAAAACAATTAAATTTAGAACACAGTACAAATACTTTTGAAGAAAGTTATGAAATGGCTCAAAAACGTAATTTCAAATTTGATATGAGTAAAGATGTAAAACGATTCTCTTTCTTCAATCGTTGGTTTATCTTCAAACGTGTTCGTGCTATTGGAGTACCTGAAGAACAAGTTCAAGAACAAGCAACATCATCTAAATTAGATTCAACAATAAAACAACAAGTTCAAGCACAAGTTCAACCTCAAGTGATTTCTGAAGTTCCAACAAATAAAAAGAAAAATACAAAACCAAAAGTTGTTGCTGAAGCTGTTTCATCTGGGGAAGAAAAGAAATATACATTAGGACAACTCTTTCAATTCTCAGAAGATGCGAAAACTGAAGAAGGTCGTTGGTTATCTCCTATAGCACCTTTTCCTGTAACAGATCAAAATGGTATTGAATATCCAAGTTTGGAACATTATTTGGCAGGTATGAAGTATAGAGTAGCAACAAATCAACCAGAAATTGGTCCAAGTTTCTTCTCTACAAATGGTAGTATTCATCAAAATCGTTTAATTAAAGAACAAACAATGACAGCGCAGGGAACAAAAGAGTTATCTGCCGCAGCATTCCAAGAACTTTTAATGGAAGAATTAGCAGAGATAAAAGCAAAAACCACTGCTACTGCTTTGAAAAAATATGGTTATGATGAAGGAAAATGGATGACTATGTTACAGGATGTTCTTTATAATGGTTTGAAACAACGTTGGGATCGTGATCGAAGATTTCATGATATTGTTGAATCTGTCAAAACTAAAGGGCAAACTCTTTTATATTATACTGGCCCCAAAGCAGGTTCTGAATTAGGTGGTAAAAGAACAGCACAAGGTTATATCGATGGTAAAAATTTAATAGGTAAAATGATTATGGAATTAGCAGGATTTAAAAATATTTAAATAAAGTAGAGTCAGGATTAATAAAACAATTCCATCATTAAAAATATGTTGTTTTGAAATATAAAATTTTTCTATGCCATACATATCCATAAATCCACCCATCATAGTTAGGAGTAAACCGAAAAATAAAAGTAGTTTAGCAAAGAAATCTAGTTTCATCTATTCCTGACCAATAAATATTTATCTGGTGTAAAAGTGATTTTTTTATTTTTGTATTTATGAATACATAAACAAAAAAATAATGATAACAAGGAGTAAAATGAAACAGGTTCCTTATCAACCTGCGCCTTTAACATCAGGAACACCACTTCAACCGTGGATGAGTCTGGCTATTAAAAATCGACATGAACGCGACAATTTAATTCATTTTGATGAACCAACACATGTGTATACTGTAAAAGGAAATAGTAAAGGTTGGATTAGTTGTACTGGATTTCTTCATTCATTCTTTCCTCATACAGATACCGATGAAATTATTACAAAGATGATGAATAGTAAAAAATGGCCTGAGTCAAAGTGGTATGGTATGACAAGAGAACAAATCAAAAAAGCTTGGAAAGATATGGGCAAGGAAGCAAGTGAAGCGGGAACAGCAATGCATTTAGGAATTGAAATGGTGATGAATGGAGCAGAAACAGAAGTTGTTCCAGAAGTAAAACAAACCAAGGAATGGGAGTACTTTCAAAACTATTGGGTAAAAGACTCTGAAATTTGGGAACCTTGGCGTACAGAATGGGAAGTATGGGATGAAGAACTCAAATTGGCAGGTTCAATTGATATGGTATATCGGAATAAACAAGATGGAACTTTTGCAATTTATGATTGGAAACGTGCAAAAGAAATGAAGTTAGAAAATCCATTTTCAAATGGATATGGACCAGCTCAAAATTTACCTGATTGTAACTATTGGCATTATACTCTCCAATTAAATGTCTATCGATGGCTTTTAGAAAAACATTACAATCTAAAAATATCTGAAATGGCTCTTGTTGTTTTACATCCCAATAATTCTAATTATAGACGATTCAAATTGAATCGTTTAGAAGAAGAAGTAGAAGAGATGATGGAATGTCGTAGATTGGCGGTGTTAGAGGGAAAGGGTAGAGTTGTAATTATGGAAGGTGGTCATGATGATCATGATACTCATAAAGAAACAGTAGCACCTCCTGTAACATCAGCCAATAATAAAACAACAGCACCAACACAAAAACCAAAAAAGGAAAAAAAACAATCCCCTAAAAAATCTAAAACACAAACTTCTATTACAAGTTTCTGGAAAAAATCTACTCTTGAAGAGTAGAAGAGTAATTCTTTTTCCACCTGGAAAAAATCTACTCTTGAAGAGTAGAAGAGTAATTCTTTTTCCACCTGGAAAAAATCTACTCTTGAAGAGTAATGATTTGAGATTTACGAGCAACCTGTAAAAGATTGGGTGGTAAATCTGTTTTTTCAACTCTTTCAAATTCACTTGGATTCATAGAAATTACTCCAACAGTATTATCAGATTTTTTAATAATTATGATATAAGGCATGAGATTTTTTTGTATCATAGAATTTACTATTTCAGTATCTATAACTTTTCCTTCATCTAAAATAATTTGAATAACTGAACTTTGAAGCTTTTCAGCAACATATTCAATTTGTTCTACATCCTGTAAAACAGGAACTTCATCATAATCCAAGTCAAATGTATCTAAGAATTCAAATAAATTTAATCCTAAATCACCTAAAAATTCAAGAACTGTTCCAGATTCTGCTTTAATAAAATGAAGAATAGTTGATTTGGTTGTTGTGATTTGTTTTAGTTCATCTGGTTTTTTAGATACTTGTTTTATTTCTTCTTTTTTGGAAGGCTTTTGTATTTGTACTGGTTTAGCTTTTATTTCTGTATCTGGTTGAATAGAAGTTAGCTCTTCAATAAATTTTGCTTTTTCATGATCTTGTTTTTTCCATTCCATTCGTAAAATTTCTGACCACATTGGAATATTTTCTGGCACAATTAATTGGTTACCTTCACGAAATCCGTCAGAAATACTTTGATATTTACTTACAGATTCAGTCAGAATTTCTTTTCTGAGTTCTGGAAAACGAATTAATTCATCAATCAGACGTTTGACTAAAAGTTCAGAAATATTTTGTTGTTGATCTTTTGGAACATGTAAAAGGCATTTCTTATCTGATTCTCTCCAAACACAACGATTTGAACATTTTTCTTTTTGTTTGATGGCTAAACAATTTACTCTCTTTAACATAGGTTGTAAAGTAGTTGGAATATCAGAATTGAGCCATCCACGAACAATTTGTCCAAAAATAATATCTAGACGTTTTCTTTTTTCATACAAAGGCAGAATATTATTTTTATTTCTGCCATCTCGAGACATAATTATATTTTTAATTTGATCACGAACAGTTCCATCAATTAATGATAACCAATTTGAAAATGTAAAACGCAAGTGTTGATAACTTTCTTCAATCTCTTTTCTATCTAAAAAGACTGTTTCAATTGATTTCAAAGTTCCATACATAAATTGTTTATCAATCATCCAGGGAGCATCTTTAATTGTTGTAAAAGAGATACTTTCAGCATCTTCATCTGTCAAGTAAACAGGTATAAATAATCCATTTTGAAGTTGAAAGGTATGTAGGCTATATTGTAAAAGTTTTCCTTTTTTTACTCTTGATTCACGAACTCTTTCATACCGAACAAAACGATTTTCAGCTGGTTTGTAAGAGTTTTGAATAACTGGATCATTTATTTTTGTTAAAACTTCTTTTACATATGTTTTATAAAAATTTGTCACTGTTTCTAATGAAGCTACTTGATTTGTAAAATTTTCCCAATCAAACTCAATACTTACATTTGGATACATTGTTCCATCATCTATTACATGAAGAACAACAAGTTCTTCTTCTTTGTTTTCTTCATCATTATCTTCTAAATTTACACGAAATACAACTGCCGATACATGATTGTAAATATCACGTAAAATAGCATAAATTTCAATTTCTGGATGATCTTCTGGTATTTCCATTGCATAGCGTAGTGGAATAAGAGTTTCAGGTTTGATAAGTGGAGAATCAGTATACATTCCTAAACCACTACTTTTACACATTTCAAAGTATTCTGCTACACGTTGTTTTACCTGTTCTGGCCATTCTTTTTCTAATTCTCTGTGAAAAAGAAAGTAAGATTCATGAATTTTTTTCTGAATATCATTTTCGGTGTAAAAGAGGGGTTCCCAGATTTGTAAATGAGGATAATAGGAAATAAAAGCAATATCACAAATTTCTGTCTGATGTTCTGATACACCATAAGGAGGACAACGAACAGTCACTTCACCTTGTTCATTTACCTCTAACACAATAAATAGAATTCCATTATTTCTCACTTCACCACGAGATGTAGCATGTAAAAAATTAGATTGAATAAAAAAAGGAGATAGCTGACGATATTCCTTAAATACAGTTGATAATTCAAATAAATCTAGAAAATTATTATATGATTTATAGGCTCTTAAAAGTGCTTCTTCATTTATACCATATCCACGTTTTGTATATAATTCTTGTTGTAAGAAATTTTGTAAAAATATAGATGGTTTTGATGTTAAAATTTCTTTATTTTTATAATTTGGATTGTAAAACTCTAATAATAAGTTTCCATAATTAAGTGAAATAAATATATTCGCATTTAGTACCTGTAACATATTTCGTTTGAGTTCATCTGTGGAATTGAAACCATAATAAGGAGCCACAGCAGATAAAAAAGATTCAGCTTTGGAACTTTGATCAACACCAACACGAAAAAATCCAGATACACTTGGTTTTCCAGTTTTATTGTCCTTCATGATTTTCCAGAATGTTCCTTCATTTACTACTAAATTAGATGGTTGTGAAAAATATTTATCCATAGAAGAAATAGTTCTTCCTATTTGTGGTCCATCTTTTCTTAATTCAAGTGGAAGTTTTTCAGGCCCAACAATATAGACAGTTAGTTTCTCATTAATTGTTTTTTTGTAACTTTGAATAATTTGTTGTTTTTGTGTAACAGGGGATTCTTGAACTTGTTGATTCTCTTTTGGTAAGAGTTTATTTTTCAAATCATAATAAGCTTTGTAAGGCGCATCACTTTCATCCCAGGAATGATCTTTTGTAAAGCAACAAGGTAGAGAGTATCCATCTGGATGTGGTGTTTTTGCTAAGAAGCTCACATAGGTGAAACGTTTATCACTCTTATCTTTTATTTTACGTTCATAAACAGTCTCTCCTTGTTTTTTGTCTTTAAAATCATCAAATTTTTTCCCACCACAAAATGGACAGGCATCTTTAACATCAAAATCTTTCTGTAAAATAACAATTTGATCATAGATACACCAATAACGAGCACATAAATAAATATTGGCTTGGCCAGGACGTAAATCTGTTCCATATCGAAGTGTGGTAATTATTTCAGCATCTTCCTTTTTTGGTTTGGGCGGTCTAGCTCCTTTAGGTAGAGGATAATCTATAAATAAAACATCTCCATTTTCTTCATCTTTTCTATATCTATTTCTCATAATTTCATAGGCAGATTCAGTCATAACAGCTGGTTGTTTTGATTCATGCGCACTACACATACGCGGATATTGTTTGACTCCTTTTTTTCCAATATAATAATTAAAAAGCTTTTTGTCATGTTGTAAAAGACGTTTGATGAAATAACGTGATTCCTCTTTTTCACCTAAGGATAAATCTTCTGGTTTAATTTTAGAAGCAGATTTTTTTGGTTTTGGAGCATTTTCAACGACAACAGTCTCTTCATCTTCTTTTACTAAATCTTGTATAGTTTCATCAGAATCAATTATTCCTAAATCTTCTGTTTCTAAAAATTCATTCAGTTCTGCTAAATCAAATTCATTCTCTTTTACAATCATATTACTTGTTGTAGCAGTTGCTTCTAGCTTTCCTTTTAAAGCATCTCTTTCTCCTTCAGAATAACCTTGTTTAATTTCATTCACTGCTTTTGTATCTGCTTGAAACTGTTCTTGAATATCTTCTTGTTCTAAATCAATTGCTGATTGCTGAATAGATAAATCGGCAAAATCATCTTCTTCAACAGTAAAAAGAAGAGATAAGAGAGTTTTAATAGTTAATAAAGATTGAATTGAATCGACACGATAAATATGAAAATTAAAAGAAGGAAATCTACCAAAAGCAGCTATATCAATTCCTGGATTTTCTTTACGAGTATAATCAAGTTCTGTATCATTCACTAATTCATATTCAAGTTCTCCTTGTAAAAATTTAGCCACACGTGCTGTAGCAACTTCTTTACTTACACGAAATTCTTCTTGATAAAACTTTACAAGTAAATGAACATTACTTTCCCCTTTTATTTTTTGTAATTCAGCGATTCGAGTTAAGAATTGAAAATCACGACTTGGAGTTCTAAAATTATCAACACCCTTGTAACGTAAAGATATAACTGGATTTTGTTCCTTAATTGCTGATGTGGTGACCTGAAAATAAGGATGAAAATAACGTAAGAGCGGATATAAGGTTGAAGAATAGACTGGACTTGCTTGATCATCCATAACAAGTGATAAAATAATATGAGCTTCATCCATTTTCATTTTTTCAGGTGTAAAGAGTGTTAAAGGGATTTCTTCTTCCTCTTCTTCTTGTGGTAGAGGTTGTAACTTGGGGATTGTATTTGTAATGAAATAAATTAAATCAGCCAAGTTGGCCAAGTCAATACTTCTGGATAAGTTTTTTTCATCCTTGTTGGGTTGGACAAAAAGTCTGGCTGAACCATCTTCAAAAATGTAAAAGGTCGCATAGATTGGATTCATTCCTCCACCACCAGAACGTAATAAACATTTCATAATAATTAAATCTTCTTGTGGAGTCAAGGAACGTTCTTCTGCCCACTGTAGTAACACTTCTGGACGTTCCAAAGCTGGTTTATTAATAACCATATCCTCATCTTTTACATAAATCTTTGTTAAAGGGGTATTTGCTTTTGGAAAGAAACGAATATAGGGAATAGTTTCATTCACAGGAGTTTCGTAAAAAATAGATTCAATTCTGAATGGTTCATGAATTCTGCTTTTGACTGGCGTCCAGGAAAAACGTAAATTACGAAAACTTCCTAATTGAACTGATTTACCAAATTCCCCTATTTCATACTTGGCTCGTTTCTGACGAATTAATTCATCCAGAAATTGTACAATATTTAATTTTTCTTCAAAAAAAGCAACTCGTTTAGGAATAAAAGCCTGTGTAGCATCACTTAATTCCCCTCTTTGTAAATTGTAATCATATTCTGGAAAGTAAACACGAAACATTCCTTCCCAGTCAGCAGAACTTATTGGGGATTCTCCAGAATAGAGCTGAAATAGATCAGAATATAAAAAAAGATGTAATGTATATACTTTTTCATCATCACCTTCATAATCATTTTGAAAAAGAACAGTTTCAAGTAACATTTCTTCCAAACTTACAACTTTTACATTTTTGGGATTACCATTTTCTTCCACAAAAGTTGGATCACGACGATTTGCGGTAAAGAGTGTTAAAGGGTTGATTATAGAAATTTGTTCATCATTAAATGTTTGCATATATTGAAAATGAAAGAAAGGACGATTTTTATTCTTACTTTCTTTCAATAAACACAAATTTTGTGGGTGAAACTTTTCATTTTGTTCTTTCGCTATAAAAATTTGAGTACATAAGTCGCCTATTGTTTGTATTGGATAGATATCGGTCAATTCAATAACATCAGTTGGAACATTTGGTGAATTAGCATCTTCATAAATAAGTATCTCAATTTTTTCATATTTTGGCTTTAAAGATTTCAAGTTAGGTGGTCGGAGCACCTTTTGTATTATTTCTGTATAAGGATTCTGGGATGACTCCATCTAATTTCTGTAACACTTATAGCATAAATTTCTAAACCTATCTTATATGTGTTAGAGGGATTATTATTCAATAGAATTTAATATTTAATTAAAGGTCATCCCATCTTTCTTCGGATCATATGCGGGAGAATCAGTAATTTCTAAACCGCAGTACGCAACAGGTTTGGTTTTGAAGTCTTGGTATTGATAAATACCAGCAGCTTCTGCTTGTTTTAAAAGCCATCCAAAGTTATTCCAGAAATCTGGTCCATGACCAATAGAAGGAGTTATAACATGAGCCATTTCATGTAAAGAAACAAAGACCATAATATTTTCATCAATTAGACTTTCATTTGCTCCTTGTCTTTGTCGGAGACAGAGATGAACTTTTTCTCCTTTATTTACACTGTAAGAGGTATGTTCTGCATCAGGTGTTGATTCAATAAAACGAGAAGCATCTGGAGTAAAGTTTTGTACCCACTGACGAACTTGTGGTTTATTAGGAAATTTCTCTTTTACAATATTGTATAAACGATTCATCTTGATTCGAACATTTGCTATTAAATCTGCTGCTTGTTGCTTGTCAGGCATATCACGAACTTGATATACTTTTCCATCGACCTTACTTTGAACATCCACTAAAGGATAATTAGATTGGATGGAAAGTTTTGATGTGATGGAATTAAAAAGACTTTTAAGGTCACTCATCTGTTTTTGTTTGATACTTATGATATCAAACAAAAATATGTATTATTTATTAAAAAACTTTATTAAGCGACTTTAATTAACTTCGAAATCACGACGATTGACATCAGGTTCAATAGTAGAATTGTTAAAGACAGAAACAGGAACTTGTGGGTTGGGTGGTTCAGAACGTAATTGGTAGTTGGCGTTACGTAAACTTTGTCCAACAGTATTGATACCAATTAAAGCACCAGCAGATAAGAAGTTTTTACCTTTTAAGGAACCAGTTCCCATAGGATTTTGTTGAGCCCATACAGAGTTTTGGTCTTTGGGTAATAATTCACCTGGAGTTAATTGGTCACGAGGGTAGCAACCAGCTGGTGAACCAGAACTACCAAAGTCAGCTGGACCGGTAGAATCATAGTCAGCAAATCCTTCATTTGTACTTCCAGTTGAAGAAGTTCCAGTTACGGCAGTAGCATCACCACCAGCACTATGTGGGTCAGAAGTTGTTGCTTGAGTTTGTGCTGTTCCACTCATATCAGTTTGTCCTGGAGTTTGAGCACCATTACTTTTTTTAGGATCAGGCATAGTATCAAGAAAACCTTCAGAACTACGTAATAAACCAAAGAAAGTAGGATCAATTAAATAAATCCCGCCTAAAATTAATGCGACGACAGCGATTGTTAAAACAGTTGAACGGGTGTCAGTTGCCATTTCTGAAATAGTAACAGGCAATATTTTATTGGCAAAGATTCACCACTCAATCATCTTGGTCAGAATCGTCAGTTTCATCGTCTTCCCAGTCGGTATCCTCGCCATATAATTCACAGTAACGCTGGGTTTCTTGTTCGGCTCTGTACAAAGCTTTGGCGGCTTTATTTCGTAAGCTCATCACAAACTCTTTATGAAGCATACGCCGGGTTGGGCCCACTTGTAAAGGTTCTTGTTCGCCAGAATTGGATGAAATAGTTGCCTCTTCCAAAACCTCTTTTTCAACAATATCTAACTCAATTTTTTCTGATGCCTTTTTATCAATAATTTGATAAACAACTGTAAATTTATCTTTTGTAATCATCAAAACTTTTGTTTCAATTGTTATTGTTCCTTCAAAAGTTTCTGGAATTTCATTTGTCGGAATAGTAATGGAAAGACGTGGGCTTAGCCATTCTTTTTGAAGAGCTTTTGTAAACCATCCTTTCGTTTGTTCCAAAATTGCTGGAATAATTACCTTTTGAATATTTTCATGTTGTTGGATGGATTCAATAGTTGGATTATATTGTCCAGCACGATATTCAATACAAAACCGGATGCCTTCAGTAATTTCACTGACATACATCTTTTTGTCAGAATCATAGGTTGCTTTACCGATTTTCATTTGTTTTACTGCGTGGAAATTGAAGTTCTTGTTTATACCCAGTTGTCAGAGAATGGCTTCTTCCAATCAATTATCGCCATGGATTGAAAGTTTAGTGGATAAAACAATTCAAATGTTACAGAATGAAACATTAAAGAAAAAAATACAACTTCTTGTTCTTCAACCCTTTTTACAGTATTTTTTAGAGCTTATTTTTCCTTATGTAATTATGATTTGTGTCATATTTGGTGTTTTAATTATTTTATTAATCAGTATTATTGCTTTGCTTGTTTTTCGTTCAGCCTCGCCTGCGGTTGTAAAAGGGGTTGCTGAGGTTGTTTCGTAGATAGAGAAGAATGTCATCATCACAGATTGATACAGTCCGTGAAACCATTGGGAATATGGTTCGTTCATGGTTACATTTTGATCAATTAGCAGCAACATTTCAACGTCAAACGCAACAAGCCCGGACAGCAAGAGCACGATGGGAAGAACAAATTATAAATCATTTAACTGACAATAAAATGAAAAATGCGATCATTCAAACCGACAAAGGAAGTTTATCTCTTCATGAAGAAAAACATGCTCAACCTTTAACACTTCAACGTTTGGAAGCTTTATTACATGAGTATTATGATAAAAAACCCATGGGAAGTAATGATGAAACAGATATGATTATGAAGTATATTAAAGAAAATCGTGGTGTTGTTATAGAAACAAAAATTAAAAGATTGTAATAAAAGTTCTAGACCTGTTGGCATTTAAAATGCGCACAGGAGCAGAGGCCAACTGGTTTTTGTCCGTTGGTCTAAATAAATCTTAAGTTTATATACTATACAAGTAAAACTTGAATAGTATATAAAATGAATTATTATAGAACAAATAAAAACGATTTTCATGATTGGTTACACCAACATATTTGGACAACAAGCACTGAAAAAGAAGCAAGAAGACATTATATACCTTATTTATATGATGATATAACAGACTGGATGATTGAAAAAGGGTATGAAATGGATTATCGCTGGCACAATCGTGGTCCTTTAATTGTTGCCAAATGGTTGTATGCTATTCATGTAAATGAAAAGGCACTAAAATTAAATCATGAACCATTAAATTATCCAGAAATTATTCATAGAAACTGGGAAGAAGATAAAGACCATTTTGATTTTGTAATGGATATTGAAGATCTTGATGCTTTTTTTTATGAATGGCGACATGTGGATGATTTTGATATGAATTCTAGAGTTGGAAAACGTGTAAAAGGAGAGTTCTTAACATTTTTATATACATATATTGATCTTGATTCAAGTAAGCAAGGTCGATATATTTCTAAGAAGTTGGAACCTGATTCAGAATCTGAAAGTGAAGCAACTCAAGAGAATTTTGATGATTTAATGAGTGGAGCTTTTGGAACAACCAAGAAAATTATTGGATATAATACACTTTAAAAAGTTCATCAGCCTTAACTCTCACACCTAATTCCACCAATGCGAATTGAGCTGATGAACTAAAGTTCATCAGCCTTAACTCTCACACCTAATTCCAGGTATGAGAGTTAAATGGGTTAATTCCAATTGTATCAGCTTCTGATTTGTATTCATTCACTTTTTTATCAAAAGCTAATGCGTCAGGTGAAATAGGAGCACCCTTTGACATTTCTTCCGCATCATGTTTTGATTTAGGTGGTTTCTTTCCATAACAATTAACACCAAATCTCATTTCAGGATTATCAAAGTAACCACCATTTACACCTGGACGACCACAAGCTAATCTTTGTTCTTCAGGACCTCCTTGTAATTTTTTATATGTTTCATCAGAGGTTGGATAAACAGCCATTTGTCCTTCAACCCATCCATAGTTACACCAATCAGCACCTTTTGCCCAAGCCTCTTTGACTTGATCATAAGTTGCTAACTCAGCTCCTAAAGCTTTACATAATGGTTGCGCATCATAGTAAGTGTATCGATTTGATGATACATTAAAGACCTCATTTCCACCGGATGGTAACACAGATTCAACTGCCTTTGTCAAATCTTTGTCAACTTTTGAAATATCTTTGTCAATAACTTCAATAGGTGTTTCTTTTCCATTACCATTTGCCGGTTGGGTTGGAGGAATTGTTGGTTCAAAGAAGCCAGATATAATCTCTTTTACATTTTTCCAAATTTCTTCAATTTGAGTTTGAAACATTATGTAAATTGTTGTAAAAATAGCAACAAAAACTAAAATCATTATTAATCCTGAAAAGCCAAAGCTAGAACCTGTGTTAGAGGAATTTACTGAATTGAATCCAAGATTATTTGCTACATTTGTCACAGCAGAATTAGCTGCTGAAAAGGTATTTTTCGCAGCATTATTCACCATATTTAAGGGAGCAATCAGGCTGTTCATGAGAACCGAATTATTTTTTGTATTATTCATCCCAAGACTATTCATCTGATTATTATGAAAAAGGAAATATCACGGGAACCATTTGGAGTAAAAATAAAAAGCATTTTTTTTTAATTTTTGCTGTGTGGTTCCCGTGATATTTTTAATTTTGAGGATATACCTCTCTTGATCCATTGTATAAAAAGCTCAAATAGTTTTTTCTTCAAAAGATTTGCTGGATGGATCAAGACAGATATAATTTTATAAAACCTCTCTTGATCCATTTTGAGAAAGGCACAATTTCAGACAATTTGCTGGATGGATCAAGAGAGGTTTTAGTATTTTGTAGATAAAAATCTACCAGGATCCATTACTATGAATGAAACTCGGATTAGCCCCTCCTCCAACAGTTTTCATGCTGGGATCATAAAACCCGCTTATGGCCTTTTATTTCAATAAGCGGAAGCACACGTCTGTTTTTTTCGCCAAAATAATTATTGCTGGATGGATCCTGGTAGATTTTTTGTTAGGTGTTTCCACCTACACCTATTTTACATTTTGTCTTTAGACCGCTGCTGATTTTAACTCAGCAGCGGTTGACAACATACATAAGTTTGTTCAGACCATTTTAGAAATAACTTCACGAACTTTGTCATAACGAATATCATCTAAAATTTTTCTCATTCCTTGATAAGGAGTTTCCACTTGAATTCCATTTCCTTGAATAGCTTTTAATACAGAAGGTGACCAACCAGAAAGTTGAACAACACCAACTTCATGAGCTTTCGCATGAAAATCCTTATATTCAGCTCGTAAGTTCCAACAAACAATACGGGGAGCTTGATAACCATATTTTTCAAAGTTTGAACGAATCATTTGAAATTGAGTTTGCCATGGTTCTGTTTTTTTATTATAAGGTTGGCCGGTGTAATAGGGTTGTTGATAATGAGGAACTGAAGCTTGATCAAAACCCATATCAGTTAAAACTAATAAATCTGTTGGAGCATCTTCTGGAGCAACTTTATGTTCTACTAGACGCTGTAAAATTAAATCACAAGCTTTTTGAAAATCTGTACTTAATCCTTGGCCTAAATGACCAACTGATTTTACTTTTTCTTGTAAAGTATTTTTACCAATAAAAGAATGCCATTTTGGTTCTGAGTCAAAGGTAAGTATATGATCTTTAAAATCATTTGATGCAACTTCACTGATTAAAATGCCTAAGGCTAAACTCACCTCCTTTGGCACACCATCCATTGAACCACTAAAATCACATAATGGAACTACTTTGCCTAAACCCCCACTCTTTAACACTTCCTTACGAATCGCTTCCCATTGTAATTGAATAATATCTTCTTGTTCTTTGGATAATTGATAATTACGTAAAATTTCATGAACATGTTCATGAGGCATTACAGTTTTTCCACCTTTCATTTCCACTTTACCCATTTTAACATCTGTTACAAATTGTTCAAAGTTTTCTTTACATTTGACTCGATCTTCACGTTCTGGATAACGATCATCAATAGCACCACGACGTCCTTTCTTTTGGTTAAAAAAAGCTAATTTATTACGTTTCATTAAACGTCCTGGAATTCTTCTTGGATTTAATTCTGACCAAGTATTAGCACACATTTTTACTTCCGCAGTTTCTGCTTTTTTATTTAAATATGAAAGTGTTTTACGATAAATACGCATACGTTGACCTTCCTCTTTGGGTGTTAAAGGGAATAATACATCAGCAAAGTGAATGGCCAAGTCATTATATTTAGAACCTTCACGTGGAAGCCATTTGACTAATAAAGATGGATGTTCTGATTCTTGATCTATCATAAATTGTTCATGAACAACTCTATCAATTAATTCTAAAAGTGATGCTTGATTATTTGCTAAAGTCCATAAATCTTTCCAACAGCCATATTCTGGAACTAATTCAAGTAAAAATGGTGTCCATTCTGGTTTTCTTTTGTGAATCGCAATTAATAATTTGTAAAAGAGATCTCGTTCTCCTTTTCCACCACGCACATCACGTGTTTGGAAAGTCATAACAGCCAAATCGATCAACATTTGCGCATTATTTGTTTCAATAATATCTTCTACACACATATCAATATAGGATTCGGTTTGATCACGAACTAATTGAGTAAATAAAACAACACGTGGATCACCAACACCATCTTCAGTATACACATCACTCCCTTTAACGCCTTCCTTTGTTAAAGGCGTTCCCATAGCATTTACAAAAGCCATCTTATCTTTATAATATATTCTAAGTTGCTTTATGCTTTTTTCTTGTTTGTTGTAACCAATTAGAAAAAATCTTTTCAGCATTTTTCATTCCTTCTGTGGGATGTGGATGATGTTTCGCACGAAACATTAAAGTTATAACAACCTGTTTTTGGTATGTTAAAGGTTTGTCTTTGATTAGTTTAAGTGTTTTTCTGGCTTTCGCAGCATTTTTATAACCAGTTCCTTTTGTTCTTGAATATCCTTTGGGATTATTATTAAAAAGACGATATCCAATAGACATTTTCTGATTGTTTGTTAGAATGGATTTTAATGTCTTACATTTATCAAAGACTGTTTTAATTAGTTATATAGTTGCCTGGCTTTATTTTTTTATAACCCTTCCTTTTTTTATAAAATTTTTAGGAAAAATAAAAGGAAGTTTTATCAATTATTGGATAAGTTGGGGTGTTATGATTCTTGTTGGTTGGTTGGTTGAAGCAAATTATTTTGATTTTCTTTAGAAATCAGGATTTCCACCAGCAACACGATTTCCTCCACGTGCGTTAATATAATCACGTTGTTGAGGTGTGGTACATACACAACCACCATCACAACTGAAAGAAGCTCCACAGCATTCTGGTTTACATTGATTGTCTTTGAACATGAACAAGTTATCTGGCCCAACTTCAAATTTTGGGAAATAACCATTTAATGGTTCATTTGGAGCAGTATAGCGCCAAGAACTACTATTACCAGTCTGTAACTTGATTCCATCAAAAGGACCCATTGGTTGGTAAGCATCTTTTGCTCCAGCTGGACTAGCATTCATAAAACCTTCATTTGATTTATTAGCAAATTTTTCTTTTGGTTTATCAGTGTATTTTTCCATGTGAGCAGCAAAGCCTTCCGCAGTTGGCATAAAAACCGGAGAACCATAGGTCATCATTAAAACATTTGCTAAAATTAATAGAAATAAAGCACTCAATAAAAAGGTGTTACGTCCCATCATTCTAACTCTACTCTACCAAATTTAATCGTTGTAAGACAAAAGGATAAGTCTCATGTATTCGCTTATGACCCACTTCCGTAAAATCACGCACCCATAAATGATCAGCCAGAAATGTTCCAGATTCTGTGACTAAATGAAAACCATCTTGTTGTTTCATAACTGGATGATGTTTATTATGATCATCCAATGGATATTTTTCATATGGATGTTTCCAAACTCGTTTTCCTTCATAAAAAGACCACACAGCAGGATTTGGACCGGATAAAGGAACAAGTTCTGATGAATCTTTGTATACCCCTAAAACCTCAGTAAAAGAGTTGTTATGGTCCAAAATAAAATCCCCTATTACAACTTCACGTAAAGGAATAACACCCTTTTTCTGTGTACAAACAGGTGTATTAGGACCCAACAAACCTCGACCAGGTTCAGAAAATCCACTTGTATTATGAATTGCTTGACGATTTAGTAATTCATAAATTAAAGCTTCCCAATTATCATCAATATGTCTTTGTTCTGGAAGTTCTTCCCAATCTCGTATAAGAAGACTTTCTGTTGAATTTGGATCAGCTTTCACTCTCCAAACACGACTGGAAGTATTTAAACAATATAAAGTTTTTGGGGTTGAAATTTTAGGACAAGGAAAAACATTGTGATGTTCTTCAGCAGAAACCCATTTTTTCACTTTTTCATCAAAGACTAAATGAGAGGATGATAAAGTGACATAATGAATATTTACACAAGAAGCATTTTTACCAGTTGTTTGTAAAACACCTTCAACTATGGAACCATCCTCTAACACCTCGCCGGGTTGAATTGTATCCACACGTTTCCAAATACCATCTTTCATAGCAACAAAGGTTGATGGAGCAACACAAAAGGATCCAGCCATTCCTGCTGCTGCTGCGCCAGCAACTGTTGTGCTTAAAATTCCGATTGTTGTTAATATCATTGGAACATATGGAAAAAGAATAAAAAAGAAAAATATAGTTAAAACAACTAGAATTCCTAAAATTAAAAGAATAACATAAATAACAAAGTTAATTGCGTTTTGAATTCCTTTAACCATTGAAACTCCAGCAAAAATACTTGCTGTACTTATACCAAAAATTCTGTTGAAAATTGTATTAATTTTATAAAAAATTCGTAGAACTTGGTGTAAAACTCCTTGTAATTTATTATACATTGTTTGAAAGGTTGAATTAAGAGGTTTGGTTAAAGCAGTAGCAGATTCTCGTAAAGAGTTAGTTGCCTGACGAACAGTTTCCGTGGTATCCAACTGTTTCTCAAATATTTTCAAGACAGGACCAAAAAAAAGTGCTAAAGAGGAATCTATAAACTTTCCAATACAGAACTGAAAGTTTTCTGAAGCAAAATCAGAACGATTGATAGAATCATCAGTTGGAATCATTTGTGCCGTTATGATGCTCACTGGTTCGCATCGACGATTCGCCCAGTCTGCTCGTAAATCATTTATTTCTGCCTGTGATATGGTATAGACAAAGATAGATACTAAAATGAATGTTGTAGCTAACAAAGGGAGTGCTTCAAGCATTCTGCTGTAAGATTCTCAGCTTTTAGTTTTTCTGTATAAACTCTTTCTGTATCTGGACTATGAACCTCCAAGTAATCACGAAATATAACTCCTGAAGCAGTTTCAATACAAGCAGATGGACTTACTATGAAAGAATAAAATTGTTCTGATGTATCTAAAGTTCTTACAGAACACAAGTCAGAAACTCTTCTCCATTTCTGTTCCTCTTCATGCCAAACAGCTGTACCTGGTGTTAAAAGGGTATTCTTATATTCACACACTTCAGAAATCTCCTTTTTCACAACTCCTACCACAGTCCCTGTTTGTAATGTATCACCTAATTTGACAGAAAAAGCCGGAATTGAAATATTATTATCAAGTTTGATGAGTGTATTCTTATGACAACAGGTATGATAATTTATATAATTCGTAATTTCTGTTGCTTTATTATTGAGACTTTGTAAAACATGTTTCATAGTTTCATAATCAGCTTCTTCTGTTTCATCATAATCGCGGAAAATATAGTTACCAACAGAAAATTGATGAGTATTTGTATTTAAACAAATAATTGGTTTTTCAAATCCTCCAGACCAGGGTGTAATAGGGGTTGCTTCTGGATGGTCTCGGGCTTGAATCCATTTACCTTTGTGTAAAAGGTAGTGATTGGTGCTGACTATAATATTTTTTCCCAATTTAACCATATCCTGTCCATCCGCAAAAAACTGAAATATTGAAGTTACTTTATCTCCTCCTTTGGTAAAAACATCTCCTATTTTTACATCTTTGATTGGAATAATTCCCTTTGACACAATAGACACAGGAGTTTCTGGATCAAAACAGAATGTATCTAAGAAATTAAATAAAAATGTATTACCAAAATTCTGTGTTGCTTTAATTCCAGAAACACCCATAAAAAGTAAAGAGGTCATTGTTGCCGTAATTCGTCCCATTAAATATTTAATTCGTAAAGCAACCACTTGGATTCTGTAGAGAAAAGCACGGATGCGCATGGAAAATTCTGAAAAAATTTTTGAAGCTGTTCCAACAATTGTAGCAAAAGTCAAACGAATAGAATTAATACTATCCAGAAGAGTAATCAGAATACCAACAAATTTAGCCATAAAGGTGTAAAAGGGTCCCATTGCTTTGCCGGCTCGTTCATCAAATCCATTTTTCAAACAGAACTCTAAATTTTCATTCGCATCGTGTCCATATAAATTTGCCATCAACATAACATCGGGTCGGCAACGATATTTTGGCCAATTTGATTTTACCTCTTGAATATCCACAAATCTTGAAAAACCCACTATAATACCAATAAAAATTAGTGTTAAAATGAATAAACCTAAACCGCCTCCTTCGGCCATCTGATTTTGTGAATACTTTAATACTTTCTAAAATATCGTAGATATTTTGGAAAGTATGAATACTATTAATAAGTATTATAATAGTTTAGAATGCTCTTAAAACACCCTTCTCTGAATATGATCTTTGAATCCAATCACGATCAGCAGAAAAAGCTTGACTAGCTTTTGGATTTGTGCGTTCGCTTAATTTTGCAACTGCATCCAATTTACGATAAGTACTTAATGGACCAAAAGCACTCACAGCTTTACGTAAAGCTTCTCTTCTTTGTGTTTCGGGGAGTTTATAGGAATAACCATACTTTTGTAATTCACCTTTACGTAATGGACCTATTTTTTCAGCTCCTTCTGGTAGCTTCCCTTTTTTACCTAGATCGGTGATACAGGTAGATGGTACAAAGACAGATCTAACTTTTGGAAAAATATGAATAACTTTTCCAGATTTTGTTCGTTTATCAAATCCTTTACGTGCTACATTAGAACTAATACGACGCACATAGGCGGAACGTGGAATTTGTCCTGGACCACAGCGTTTTCTGGTTCCCATTAAAGCTCCAATTCGTCTTTTCATAGTTTTTCCACGATTTTCAGGTTTATTGGAATAAGGACTAGTGCTACGAACACAAACTCCTCTTACACGGGTTCCAGTATTTTTACGAGTATATCCTTTACGATGAGTATATCCTGGTGGACAGGCTCTACGACTTTTGAATATCATTTTCTTCTTCTAGATTAGAATTTATACTATTATAAATTAAATTTTGTATATGTTGTTGAGATATGCTAAAGGGATATTGAACAAACATTAAATTACACCAATAAGGAACAAGTATTGATACTTCACTATCCCAGTCCCCTGTATTTTCTCTTAAAACATCAAACATTTTTTTAAAATCTTCGTAATCAGATTTATCTTCAAACATCTTTTTGAAAGAAGGATTGTGCAAAAGAGTTGGTATATTATTTGAATCTTCAATATAATCACATATTTGACAACAAAGTTCTTTTAAATAATTTCGTATATCTTCTAATTTTACCGGTTCTTGTCCATTTAATGTTTTTTTATGTAAAAAAACTTTATGATATTCTGATAAAGCATTCACTATTTTTTGTAATTTATCAGGTAATTCCGGAGATTGTTCTATAGTACTTGTTGGTATCACTGTATCAGTTTTAATACTAGCACCTTCCATTCTGTGTGAAGTAAATAGAAATAACCAGTAATATTACACATAAACTTAAAAGAAATAATTTTGATTCTTTTGTTTTTTGTATTAATAAAGTTATCAGTAAAAGAGGAATAAAAAAATAATATAAAATTGTAACAGGAGATAATCTTTTTTCATAATTTAAAAATGCTTGTACATCATATTTTCTATCTTTTTTTGATTGAACATCTGTTTGAACAGTTTTTTTCATAAGAGATTCTGGAGAATTTGGATCTCTATATGCTGCTTCTGTTCCAGCATTAGGTGTAAAGATAGGAATATTTGGATCATACGCAACTTGAACCATTCTGCCATTCTAAAGAATATCTTTTACTACCAGTTAGATGTCAAATCGTAAAGCACCCAAACTTCCAAAAGAAGAACCAGCAATTCCTCTTGAACCAGCAGAAGCTAAAGCAAGAACAACATTTCTTCGACAAAAAATTGATAAAGTGAAACAGTTACAAAAAGAAGGAAAAACAAAAGAGGAAATTGAATTACAAGTTCCTGATTTTGTTGAAAAATATCCTACTTTATTTAAAATGATTACTTCTCCAGAAGGTTATAATGAAGCAAATCTTAGAACTATGCTAACTATGATGGAACGTATGGGAACTGGTGAATTAACCCAAGACCAAGCATCTGGAATTGTTGGACAGCGTTTATTTGATACACATATTAAACCAAAATTAGATAAAGAAGAAAAAGGAAAAAAATAAACATCAAGTTGGAATATTAAAATTTTCACACCATTTTTTACTTTTTTCTAAATTTTCTTCAATATACATTTCAATATCATTTTTATCAAGATTCAAAGTATTTTCAATAGTTTGAATTTGAAGATTCTCTTGCCATTGAATCTGTTCCTGTAACATACTTTTTACATTTTCAGGCCAAGTATTTTTTACGAGTTGTGTTAAAGGAGATTGTTTATGTTTTTCTTGGGCTTGGTACAAATGATGAATCCAAGATTTTGCTTTTTCAGATCCAAAATACCCTTTTCCTATAAAATAACGTTCAGAATTACAAGGACGACTTGTAGCTGGTTTATAAAGTGTAAATTCTTTAAAAAAAATTGCTGTGCCTAAAATTAAATCTTTTGTTGCTTGACTATAAATATCAAATAATTTAATAATCATATAACCACCAACTTCTAAAGTAATCAAACCAATTACAAAGGAAGAGAGTAAAAGGGGGAATGTTATTTGTTCTTGATTTGTATAATCTATACTGTAATCAAAACCTCCATCAGCAGTAAAAAGAAACGCCCCTTTTGCTTTTCGTTCAAAAACTTTTTGATTATTTATATTCAAAATATTTCCTGTTCCATCATATCCATATTCCAAATGAATCTCTGGATGTTTTTTTAAAAAATTGACTGAATGTCTCCAGCCAGGAATATGAGCTTTTGTTGGTTTTAACGTCATAGCATATACAGATGTTATTTTCTTTCCTTTTTCATTAGCTTTATCAATCATACATTGAATAAAACCACCAGGTCCTTCACATACATGAGCCGTGGTAAAACTCTTTTTTTCATTCCAAATACCACATAATTCTGCCATTTCAACCATTTTAAAATATGAACGACTTAGCGCATTTATTTTAGCTAGACTTGGAAAAGAGCTGTCTTCTGTTCCTGAAAAAATTGCTTCATAAGGATTTGTTATTTTTTTACGTATTTCCCATTCTTCTAAAGAAATCTGATTTGATATTTTATGTTTTGTTTCTAAAATTGTATTATGTAGTTCCTCTTTCCAGCCATCTTGTAAAAAAATAAGTTGAGGTAACTTTACTTGTTCAAGCGATACAAATTGTATATCATTCCAAGGTGGATCAATAAACGCCTTCATACATTATAAAGCAGTCACCTGTTTAGGTTTTTATTTTTCTTTTTCTTTTTCAAAATCTGCTGTACTTAATATACTAATTCCAACATCTTCTTCATAATCATCATCCATTTCAATATTCGCATTTGGTAAAACCATATTGAGTTTTAAACGAGAAGTAGAACATAAATCATTTGGATTTGTATATAAATTAGCTTCAAATTCTTCTTCATTTATAACTTCATCATCATAATCTGTTTCTGCTACAGGTGGTAAGTTTTCTTGTAAGCGCATAAGAGCAACTTCATCCAATAAAATATCAGCAAAGGCTGTACCACCACGAATAGGTTGGCCAGTCATAATATTTGCTGATACACCTGTAATAGGATCAACTTCACCAAATACAGCAGCTTTTAATAGAATACGTTCAGTTTCTTCAAAACTAGCTTTAGCTAATGGACCAATATCTAATTTATTGATACCATAACGATCAACAGACATTAAACGACCTGAACGACACATTACATCAACTAATAAATCTAAATGACGATAGTTGATATCACCTTCCGTAAATAATGTTTGTATTTCATTAAATAAGACAACACGAGTTGCTTCAATACCTAAATAATTATAAATATCATGAACATGTGTGCTATAAATACGTGTAGCATCCACTGCTGGATGATTCATAGCATCTAAGAAATTACTTCCATCTGTATCTAAAATATATTCTTCTTTAGAAACATATTTACCTTCTTCTTTATTGAAATGAAAACGATTATCACCTTTACGAAATGTTGCTGCTTTGATTCCTGGTAAACCACGAATAATTACAGAGTTTAAAAGTTTATTTTGAAATTTTTTGTAATAAGATAAACTATCAGTTGAAGCAGGTTCTTTAATATCAACTTTATCAAGATCAATACGAATTCTCATAATTAATTTTTGACTATTAAAATCAGAATAAATTACATTTATTTCATCATCAAAACGTTTACGTAAGACAAATAATATATCATCCATTGTTATATTTTTATCGAACATGCTTTGACGATTTAATTCTAAACGTAGTACCCATTTACTCCATTTTTCTTCTTCTTTTTGTTGTTCAAATAATCTGTAAAAGGCTAAAAGCTCACGATCCTCCTTTAACACACTCATATCAGGACTTGCTTCAAAATAAATAGCAGTTTTAACAGTCATATCACGTAATAAAGTTAATTCAAGTTCTTGACTTACTTCACGAGCTTTTTGTTTATTATTAGCATATTCTGGTTTTAAAGGAATTGTTAAAGAAGTTGCTTTTGGATTTTGCGTTACTTTTAATAACTCTTTTAAACGAGGAACACCTCGAGTTACATTTGATTTAGAGGCTACACCTGCTAAATGGAAAGTATTTAATGTCATTTGAGTAGCAGGTTCTCCAATACTTTGTGCAGCAATAATACCAACTTGTTCTCCTGGTTGAACCCAAGCTTGCCAATTCTTCGTTACTAGAAGTTCACATAAAGTATCAAAAGCTTGTTGTGTAAAACGTTCCTTTACAATTAATTTGTATGGTGATAAATGGAAACGTAAGAGAGCAGCCCAGACTTTATGAAAGTCTTGTGTTTTTTCTAATACCGCATCAATTCCCTTTAACACATGTAAAGGAGTTAAATTAGTACGTTGGGCTGGATTCAAGCCAAATTTAATTTTAATATTGAGTAAAAGGCGTTCCATATTGACAGCAGCATAAACTGAACCTTGATTTCCACCACGAAACATTCCTTCCACCATCATTTTACGATCAACACGAATTGCTTCAATATAATTACGTAAAGCTTCTGTATCATCTCCTCTATCAACTCCTTCACCTAATACGGTTGTTAAATCAGCATCTTGTAATCCATATTCTTTTACTAATTTATCATCAGTAACATCAATTAATTCTAAAGGTTGATTTTCTATTTTTGTTGCTGATAAACCATCTTCACCATAGTGAAATTGAATAATATTCATATTTGCATCACGAACAGTTCCATCATATTGAACAACAGCATCTTCCATAGCTTTTACAAGTTGTCTTTGAACATAACCAGTTTCAGCAGTTTTTACAGCTGTATCAATTAAACCTTCACGACCAGACATAGCATGAAAGAAGAATTCTTGTGGAGTTAAACCAGTAATAAATGAGTTTTCAATAAAACCTCTTGCTGCTGCACCATCATCATAACGTTTAAAATGTGGTAAAGTACGATCTTCAAAACCATAAGGAATACGTTTACCATCAATGTTTTGTTGGCCAACACAAGCAATCATTTGCGCAATATTGATTTGACCACCTTTAGAACCAGCTCTTACCATAGCAGTCATACGATTTTCATTTGCTAATGAATTATACCCTGTTTCACCCGCCGCTTCAGTTGCTTTGTTTAAAATACCAAAACTTTTGTCTTCAAATTCTGCTTGATTCGTTTTACCTGTATTATTATCAAATAAATCTTGATGAATTTGTAAAAGGATTGTTTCTACTTCTGATTTCTTTTCTTTAATTTTCTTATTCATTTCTTCTTTGGTTGTTGTATCAGCAATTAAATCACTTATACCAACAGAGAAACCATTATATACTAAGAATTGTTCAATTGTATTTTGTAAAGAATCAATTAAATTTACTGTTTCTTTACTACCATAATCATTAAAGGTTACATGAATAATACCTTTTGAAGCTTTACTATAAATTGATTTATCAATTTGACCTTCTAATAGTTCACCTTCACGAATGACTACTTTTTTCTTACTACTATTATTCATTTCCATGTTAATAGGTGGTAAAAGTTGGGATAAAACTTGATGACCAGTAAAACGACTTCCTGCTTTTGGAAGTGGAATAGAACCATCAAATTTTTTATTCCACATCATTAAATTCATAAATTCACGTCTGTTAAAGGAGACATGACTACGAGTTAAACGATAACTTCCTACTAAAGTATCTTGAACAATACCAATTAATGGTAAAGCATGACGAGGACTAATAATTTGGTGTGGAACAGCAGCAATTTCTTCTAATTCTGTGCCTGCTTCTAAACTTTGAGGCACATGCATGTTCATTTCATCACCATCAAAATCAGCATTGTAAGGAGCAGTAACAGAAACATTCAAACGAAATGTCTTAAATTTTAATACACGGACACGATGGCCCATCATAGACATTCTGTGTAAAGTTGGCTGACGATTAAATAAAACAATATCACCATCCATTAAATGACGATTGACAATATCACCAGTTTTTAACACAATTTCTTTTGTATTTACATGTTTTAAACTAATAATACGTCCATCAGCACGACGAATTGTTTTTGCTCCAGGATGTTTATTAGGACCATTTTGAATATAACGATATAGGCGTTCTCTGTTAAAAGAGGTTACTCGTTCAGGTTTGGTTAAATTCATAGCAATTTTTTCTGGAACACCTAATTCACCAATGGAAATATTTGGATCTGGAGTGATAACAGAGCGAGCAGAGAACTCAACACGTTTCCCTTGAATATTGTAACGAATACGACCTTCTTTGGAACCTAAACGTTGTTGAATAGATTTCAATGGACGACCATTTCTTTGAGCTGAAGGAGCAACACCAGGAATTTGATTATCAACTAATGTAGCAATATGATATTGTAAAACATTTGTCCATTCATCAATAATTGATTTAGCAGCACCTTGTTCAATTTTGGCTTGTAAAGAAGAATTATTTGTTTTAATAATTTCTGCTAATTTGTGTGTTAAATCATCTTCAGAACGTTGATTATTTTCTTGAATAACTGATGGACGAACTTGTGGAGGTGGAATTGGAAGAACAGTACAAATCATCCAATCTGGACGACACCAGTAACGATTTAATCCCATAAAATCAACATCTTCATCTGTGATTCGGCGGAAAAGACGTAAAACATATTCCACTTCAAGAGGTTGTTTTTGTTTTTCTGGTTGTACTGGTCGATCATTTTCTTTTAATTGTGTAACACCTTCTATATCATCCCATTCAGCAACAATTCGAGCAATTCCTTCACGAACAAAGCGATTTGGTTGGCGAGCACCACAACCATCTTCTGTTTCTTCACCACAACGTTTGATTAATTTACAAGCAGTTAAAACTTCACGCCAACGAGCTTCACCTTTTCTCTTTAACACATTTTTATGATATCCTTTATCAATTAAAAGTTTTGAACAACGAATACATACACAAGATAGAATATTTAAGACAAAGGGTAAAAATTGGATGTAATAGACTGGACGTGCTAAACGAAAATGACCAAAATGACCCGGACACTTGTGATTGGTTTGACCACAACTTCTACATTCTTTCCCATTATCTAAAACACCCATGCGAGGGTCAAATAAACCACCAATTTTTGGTTCATTTCCTTCATATGTTCCAGCATTTGTTATTTCTACCACAGAACGTCTTTCAATCTCTTCTGGACTAAAGACGCATATTTGTATGCCGACGACAGGTTCAATTTCTGAACTTGGAGTATAGAATCCAGCAGGCATCTCTTCTAGTTGTTTTTACGAATTGTCTAAGCCGTTTTCCAAATCAATTTTAGTTCATT